>Ga0068860_100004151_pt1 | contig 14843 bp, 10 predicted proteins | sample KBSSwiS32_FD_66597 | JGI IMG/M metagenome (GOLD analysis project Ga0068860, IMG submission 66597) | Switchgrass rhizosphere microbial communities from Kellogg Biological Station, Michigan, USA - KBS Switchgrass S3-2 | ecosystem: Host-associated > Plants > Roots > Rhizosphere > Soil ... | reverse complement strand
TCGACGTAAATTCCAGCCTGCCCAAGGTTGCCGGCCTGCTTTATCGCATCAACGGCCGCGTCGACGTCGGCTGTGATGGCGGCTTTGCGGCCCCGACCAGCGGATCGCCGTTCGCCACCACCACCGCAAGCTGCGCTGGCCGCTCGCTCAGCGCCGACACAGACGTTACCCTGACGATCGATCCGGGCGTAATCCTGTATGGCGAAAACAGCTCGGAAGCCGCCTGGCTCGCGGTCAACCGCGGCAACAAGCTCAACGCCGTCGGTACCGCCGCCGCCCCGATCGTATTCACCAGCCGCGAGAACGTGGTGGGCACCAACAACGACAGTTCGCAGGGCCAGTGGGGCGGCGTCGTGCTGCTTGGCCGCGGTGTGGTAACGGACTGCAACTACGGCTCGACGGCCGCGGGAACCTGCGAGCGGGATACCGAAGGCGCGGTCAACAAGGCGGTGTTCGGTGGTTCGAACAACTCCTACAACGCCGGAACCCTGAAGTACGTCCAGATCCGCTATTCCGGCTACAACCTCAGCAGCGGTAAGGAACTTCAATCGCTGACGGCGGAAGGCATCGGCAGCGGCACCACGCTGGACTATTTCCAGTCGGTCAACAGCTCGGACGACGGCGCCGAATTCTTTGGCGGCAGGGTGCAGATGAAGCACTACATCGCGGTCAACGCCGATGACGACAGCATCGACATCGACACCGGCCTGCAGGGCTTCTTCCAGTACCTGCTGCTCCTGCAGCGTGACGGCGGCGGCGACGCCCTGATGGAAGTCGATTCGAATGGCGCCGAATCGGACACGCCGCGCCACGTCACCACGCTCGCCAACTTCACGGCAGTGCAGAAGAGTTCCAGCTCCAACAACGAAGCCAACGACCAGGCATCGATCCTGATCCGCGGCAATTCCGACATCACGCTGGCCAACGGCATCGTCAATACCCCGAACAACGAATGCATCCGTCTCAACGGTTCGGGCACCGTGCCCGCCACGCTGAAGGCCTATGCGACGGTGATGACCTGCAACTCGGCCAAGTATCTCGGCACCGGCACCTACACCGACACGAACACCCAGACCCAGTTCGGTTCGGGCGCTAATGGCAACAACGATGGCTTCACCTCGACGCTGTCGGGCCTGTTCACCAACGGCGCCAACGAAAGCGGCGTGACAGCCTATGCGGGCATCACCACGATTTCGACCTTCTTCGACGCCGCCACCTACATCGGTGCGGTGAAGGATGCAGCTGACACCTGGTATCGTGGCTGGACCTGCGACAACGCTACCGCGAACTTCGGTTCCGGCGAGCTTTGCACCGCCCTGCCCACTGCCTGACCGGGCCGCCCGCAAACACTCCGGGGGGCGGTCAGCACGGCCGCCCCCTTCATTGTATTTTCCGTTATCGTTCCAAGGGGGAACATCCATGACCAAGCCGCGGCTTGCCTCGCTGCTGCTGCTTTCCACCGCAATGCTCGCGCCTTCGCTGGCGTGGGCGCAGGAAAGCACCGGCGCTGCCGAAACGACTGACGCGCTGCCTGAAGCGCCTGCCGACGAAGCTGCAGATGAACCTGCCGCGCCGGATATCTCGATCCCCGGCGGCGGCGAGATCATCGTTACCGGGCAGCGCACGGTCAACGTCCAACGTGCCGCGCCGCAAGTCGTCTCGGTGCTTTCGAGTGAGGAAATCGCGCGCACCGGCGAAGGCGACATTGCCGGTGCCCTGGGCCGCGTGACCGGCCTGTCGGTGGTCGGCAATGGCTATGTCTATGTGCGCGGCCTGGGCGACCGCTATTCGCTGGCGTTGCTCAACGGCTCGCCCCTGCCCAGCCCCGAACCGCTCAAGCGCGTCGTCCCGCTCGACCTGTTCCCGACCAGCATCGTCGCCTCCTCGCTGGTGCAGAAGAGCTATTCCGTGAACTTCCCCGGCGAGTTCGGCGGCGGCGTCATCAACCTGACCACCAAGGCGATTCCCGAGGAAGACTTCCTCGAAATCGGCGGCGGCATCGGCTGGGACACCGAAACCACGAACAAGCTCGGCTATACCTATTACGGCAGCCGCACCGACTGGACAGGTTACGACAACGGCAACCGTGACGTCCCTGCCGCTGTACAGGACTACTTTGACAGCGACACGGTCATCAACCCGACCGGCGATCTGGCGCAGCAGCTTGGTGGCCTGCTGGTCAACAGCCGCAACGCGGTGGTCCAGAAGGACAACAAGACGCAGCCGAACTTTTCTGCCGATCTTTCCGCTGGAACCACGTTCGATGTGGGCGACGCAACGCTCGGCATGATCGCGGCGGCAGGTTATTCCAACAAGACCCAGACCAAGTCGATCCTGCGCCAGCGCGCGCAGGGCCTGACCGCCGACCCGGCGCAGCTTTTCGAAAACTTCCGCGCGGTGAACACCAGCAACCGGGTGGTCGTCAACGGCCTGCTCGGCATGGGCGTGAAGTGGGACGACAACCAGATCCGCTGGACCAACGTCTATATCCACGACACCGACAAGTTCACCGGGCTCTCGCTCGGCAAGCGCGAAAACAACATCAATGCCGATTACATGGGGCAAAGCACCGCATGGTATGAGCGGCAGTTGTTCAACTCGCAGGTCGTTGCCGAGCTCAAGCCTGCTGACGATACGACGATCAACCTGCGCGGCGGCTACGCCAACTCCAAGCGCAAGGCTCCGTTCGAGATCGATGCCGAGTACCTGCGCACTAATGTCGAAAGCGACCCCTTCGGCGACTTGTTCGTCAACCGCCTCGGCAACGGCAATCAGGACCCGACGACCGTCTCGTTCTCCAACCTCAACGAAGACGTATGGTCGGCAGGGGCGGACCTTTCGCACCGCTTCGCGCCGGGTTGGACGGGCACGGTGGGCTACGCTTTCCAGCGCAACACCCGCCAGAACGTGCGCCGTGCGTTCTCGATCTACGCCAACGGCGATCAGACGCTGATATCGGGCTTTGGTACGCTGCGGCTGGACCTGCTGCTGCAGCCCGACCTGTGGTACCTGCAGGACTTCGGCGTGGACTACGGCCTTGAACTGCGCGAGCCGGATGCGGCCACTGCCCGCTTCGATTCGCGCCTTCTCAACCACGCCTTCTACGGAAAACTGGACGCGCAGCTGACGGACAGCCTCTCGGTCGATGCCGGCGTGCGCTGGGAATACGCCGAGGAATCGACGATCCTGCGTCCCATCGGTGCTGCCGCCAGCCGGGCGACCGACCTCAAGAACGAATATTTCCTGCCGGCCGTCACGTTCACCTACGAGATCCAGCCCGGGATGCAGCTTCGTCTCAACGGATCGAAGACCATCGCCCGCCCGCAGTTCCGCGAACTGCTTTACCAACCCTACTTCGACCCGGACAGCAACCGCTCCTACCAGGGCAACCCCTTCCTGGTGGACAGCAAGCTGACCAACGCCGAAACCCGCTTCGAGTGGTATTTCGCGCGCAACCAGCGGGTGTCGCTCGGCGCATTCTGGAAGAAGATAGACAAGCCGATCGAGAGCTTCCTGACCGGCAACGAGAGCTTCATCACGTCCTACGCCAACGCCCCCAGCGCCACGCTGTATGGCGCGGAACTGGAGGTGCAGAAGCACTTCGACGTGTTCGCCACCCGCCGCCTGCTGCTCGTTGGCAATTACACCTGGACCAAGTCCAAGCTGAAGGTGAGCGCGGACGATACGGTGCGCATCTATGGCGCGGGCACCGGCACGTCGCTCGCCACCGACTACTTCACCAACGGCTCGCCGCTCACCGGCCAGTCGGAGCATATCGCCAACGTTCAGATCGGCCTGGAGGATACCGACGGTCTTTCGCAGCAGACGATCCTGCTCAACTATGCCAGCAAGCGCGCGGTCAGCCGCGGTCTTGCCAATTCCGGCCAGCCAGACATCTTCGAATACCCCGGCTTCACCATCGACGTGGTGATCCGCCAGGGCGTGAAGCTCGCGGGCAAGGAACTGGAACTCAAGCTGGAAGGCCGCAACCTCACCGGGCGGCAGCATCAGGAGTACCAGTCCTTCACCGACGGCAAGGTCCACTACAACACCTATGATGCAGGCCGGATGTTCTCGGCCTCGGCCTCGATCAAGTTCTGATCCGTTCTACCCCGGAAGGTCCCTGCCCTTCCAACGGCACCTCGATGCCCGGCCCGCAGCAATGCGGCCGGGCATTTTTTCACGCTTGCCCAACGCCGTCGCCCGGCGTAGGCGACCGTCCAGTCATTCGGGGAGTAGTCGGCCGCATTCGTGCGGCCCCCGCGCGTCAACATGCTTGATCGAGAGATCATGGTGCGCGGGAGGACGGTCCAGCCGTCCGGACGAGACCGATGGCGTTGCACTTCCGTCTGGCCGGGCGGGATTTGCACCGCCATTGGTATGTCCATCGCCCGGCCTGGAGAATCCCCCTGGAAGCCCTGCTTACCTCTACCGCCGTGGTCGCGCTCGCCGAGATCGGCGACAAGACACAGCTCCTCGCCATCGTGCTGGCGACCCGTTTCAAGCGGCCTCTGCCCATTGTGGCAGGCATTTTCGTGGCGACTCTGGCCAACCACTTCCTCGCCGCGCTGGTGGGCGAACAGGCCGCCACGATCCTCGACGGGTTGTGGTTCCGCTATCTGGTGGCAGCGAGCTTCATCCTGATGGCCGCCTGGACGCTGATTCCGGACAAGTTGGACGAAGACGAGGGTGCAAAACCCAGCCGTTTCGGCCCGTTCCTGGCCACCACCATCGCCTTCTTCCTCGTCGAAATGGGCGACAAGACGCAGATCGCCACCATTGCGCTCGGCGCGCGCTATCAGGCGGTGCTGCCGGTGATGGCGGGGACCACGCTGGGCATGATGATCGCCAACGTGCCTGCGGTTTACCTCGGCAACGAGATCATCAAGCGCGTGCCGCTGGGCGTGGTGCGCACGATTGCCGCGCTACTGTTCCTTGCCATCGGCCTGTGGCTGCTGGCTCAGACGGCGGGATGGCTCGGCTAGAGCGTTTTCCGTCCGCCTAAACGTCGCCGGAGTCAAAGGTCCCTCCCGGTTTCCCGGAAGGGACAAGGTGCCGTCAAGGCGGGAATAATTAACCGGAGCGGCGCAGGAGACGCGGTTCGCGCCGCTCCGGTGGGGAACGCAGGCTTTTCCTCAATCGCGGGGTATGACCCAGCGTATCGTTCCCGAGTAGGTTCCGGGCACTTTCGCGCCGGTATCGTCCATGGCCGCCTCAAACCGCGCCCGTTTGCCGACATTGGCACAGGTCGCTGCATCAAGGCCTGGGAAGCCGCTGCTGGCAGTGATGCGGCAGGATTCGACCCGACCATTCACGCCGATGCCCAGCGAAAAGGACACGCCGCCCTGGTTGCCTTCGCGCAAGTCGCGGCTGGGATAGTCATTGGTGGTCGCCCATGTCGCCGGATCGTTTTTCACGCGGGCCGACTTCGGCGCGAAGCTGGGCTGCGGGGATGGCGGATCGGCGGGAACATAGGGCTTCACATCAGTCCCCGTTGTCGGGCCGCCGAGCGGCACCGACGGTTCGCGCGGGACCGTGTACACGTCTGGTTCGGGCGGTAGCGGGCGCGGCACATCGGGCACGTCGACCCGGGTTTTTGGCTCGATGCGAGGCTGTGGTTCGATGGTGGGTTCGGGCGGCGGGGGCGGAAGCGCTATCTGCGTGCCGCTGAGCGGAGGCTTGGGCGGATCGGCAAAGAAATCGACCTTGAAACCATTTACCAGTGCCAGAACAAGCCCGGTCTGGATCACAGCGACTACGCCCGCCGTGACCAGCCTGTTCTGCCCGGTCTTGCGTGAATTCACGTAAGACATAAGCGGCATCCTCTCCATGAGCCGCTCTTTACTTTCCGGCATCGGAAAGCTGAACGCGCTTCATGAATCGAAAGCTATCACAAATCTCTAGTTTGGAAATAGAATTATACTAAGGACAACAAGCATGTCCCAGTCATGCTGACTATAACCCTGCTCATGACTTACCGCACTGCAGCAATCGCCTTTTGGCGGCGGCGCTGTACCGAACTGCCCAGCCCGATCGCCTCGCGGTACTTGGCAACAGTGCGACGGGCCAGTTCGAAGCCCTTTTCCTTCAGCAGATCGACCAGCGCGTCGTCGGACAGGATCGCCTTTGCATCCTCTGCATCGATCAACTGCCGGATCGCAGCCTTCACAGCTTCTGCCGACGCGCCGCCTTCGTCGCCCGATGCGGTTACGCCGGAACTGAAGAAATACTTCAGTTCATACGTCCCGCGCGCGCATTGCAGATACTTGTTCGAGGTGACGCGGCTGACAGTTGATTCGTGCATCCCGATGGCCTCGGCCACCGTCCGCAGGGTCAGCGGCCGCAGGAAGGCCACGCCGCGCCGGAAGAAGCCATCCTGCTGCTTCACCAGTTCGGCGGCGACTTTGAGGATCGTCTTCTGTCGCTGGTCGAGCGCCTTGATCAGCCAGTTGGCATCAGCCAGCTTTTCCGACAGCCAGGAGCGCGAGGTCTTGTCGTCGCAAGTGCCCTTCAACTCCACATAGTATCCGCGATTGACGATCAGGCGCGGCAAGGTCGCCTGGTTGAGCGCGATATCCCACCCGGCATCCGCGCGCGCGGTGACGAGAATGTCGGGGGTGACGGGCGCGCTTGCCTCTCGCCCGAAACACATGCCGGGCTTGGGATTGTATTCGCGCAGTTCGCCGAGCATGTCGGCAAAGTCTTCGTCATCGACCTGGCACATGCGTTTCAGTCGCGCGAATTCTCCCCGCGCCACCAGATCGAGATTATCGATCAGCTTGGCCATGCACGGGTCATAGCGGTCCGCCTCTTTCGCCTGCAGCGCGAGACATTCCGACAAAGTGCGTGCGCCGACGCCGGTTGGCTCCAGCGACTGAACGAGAGCGAGTGCGGCCTCGGCCTCGTCAATCTCGACGCCAATGTCCTCAGCGACATCGCGCAGTGAAACCGGCAGGTAGCCCGCATCGTCAAGCAGCCCGATCAGGTAGCGCGCGATCGCTGCAAGGCGCGCGTCTGCCGTAACGGCACCGACCTGCGCCTCGAGATGCTCGGCAAGGGTTTCGCCGTTGCTCGCGCGTTCATCGATTCCCGGGCCTTCCTCGCCGCCGCCAAGCCGGATTTCGCTGCCCCACGATGATTCATCCTGCATCCGCTGACCGTCGCCGGTGTCACGATCCCGGTCGAGCGTGGCGACGTCAATATCGAGCGGCCGGTCATCCGAAGCGCGGCCTTCGCCGATCAACTGATCGACCGGAGAGCTTTCCAGCGTGGTGCGGCGCGCATCCTCGGGCAGGTCCACACTCTCGACCGGCGCAGCGCTGCCATCGCTGCCCACATCGAGCAGCGGATTGGCTTCCAGCGATTCCCCGATGAACGCTTCGATCTCGAGGTTGGACAGCGCCAGCAGCTTGATCGCCTGCTGCAATTGCGGCGTCATCACCAGCGACTGGGTCTGCCTGAGATCTAGACGTGGCCCCAACGCCATCGATCAGCCCCCGCGGATCGCGTGCCTCACAGCGTGAAGCCCTCGCCAAGGTAGAGGCGCCGCACGTTCTCATCCGCCACCAGCGCTTCAGGGCTGCCCGCGAACAGCACCTGACCGCCGTAGATGATGCAGGCCCGGTCGACGATATCGAGCGTCTCGCGCACGTTATGGTCGGTGATCAGCACGCCGATGCCGCGCGTCTTCAGATCCCGCACAAGATCACGGATATCGGCTATGGACAGCGGGTCGATCCCCGCAAACGGCTCGTCGAGCAGCATGATCGAGGGATCGGCGGCCAGCGCACGGGCAATCTCGCAGCGGCGGCGTTCACCGCCCGAAAGCGCCATCGCCGGGCTGGAACGCAGGCGGATCAGGCCGAACTCGTCAAGCAATTGCTCGAGCCGTTCGGCACGCACCGCCTTGTCCGGCTCAACCAGTTCAAGCACCGCGTCGATGTTCTGTTCCACGGTCATGCCGCGAAAGATCGAGGTCTCCTGCGGAAGATAACCAAGGCCCAGAATCGCGCGCCGGTACATCGGCAGGCGGGTCACATCGACGCCGTCCATCAGGATGCGGCCCGAATCCGGCCGGACGAGACCCATGATCGAATAGAAACAGGTGGTCTTGCCAGCACCGTTCGGCCCGAGCAGGCCCAGCACTTCGCCCTTCGCCACCGACAGCGATATGTCGGTCAGCACCGCCCGCTTGTCATAGCTTTTCGCGATGGATATCACTTCAAGCCCGCCGCGTTCGGCTACGGCGGCCTTGGCTGCCGCCAGTCCTTCAGCGGCGGTGACGGGTTGCAGTTCGCTGGTGTCGTTCATCATCGCCGGGTTTACGCAGCCGCGAAACGATCGGCAAGCGAGCATTTCCCCTGATAACCGCGATTGGCAGGTTTCATGCATGGTGCGGCTCGCTGCCCCGCCTCAAATGCGCCACGTCCGACCGCCCTTACACTTGCGTTTATGGTAACCGCACTTGATCAAAGCGCAATTCGATGGTTTAGTTCGCATCAGGGAATAGAGGGAGAGTCGCGCCGTGGAAAATTCCAAGCAGCATGATCCGTTCATGACGCACGGCGTGCTTCCGGTTGGTCGCGTGATCGACTGGCGCCGCAAGATGAGCGATCATATCGCCTATGCGCTGCTGGTCTATACCGCGTTGCAGATTTTCGTCACCATCGGTGCCCTGAAGTCCGCCGGTGGCTCGCTACTTCCCTATCTCGCCCTCGTCATCCTCGTCATCGCCATCATTCCCGCCTGTCGCCGTTTCGAGGCCCGCTGGAACTGCCTGACCGACGAGCAGGCGCACGACGTTTCGCTGGCCCCCTTCTACAAGCGGGACCGCCTGCTGCTGTGGGCACTGGCGATCGGCCTGCCGTTTGCCCTGACAGGGCTGTTCAAGGGTCTGGCGCTGTTCTTCACCTGATTCCCCATCGCTTCGGGGCATTTGCCCTACACCCCGCATCGCATTAGGGCAGCGGCTTCGCGCAGGATCGTTCTGCGTGCACAGGAGCCTTGCGATTCGCCATGCTGACCCCGTCTGAAGCCACCGACCGCGCCCACGATCTGGTGATGCGCGCACGAAAGGCCGGGGCCGATGCCGCCGACGCGGTCTATTCCGCCAGTTCCTCGGAAAGCATCCAGATCCGCCTCGGCAAGCTGGAAGATGTCGAGCGCTCGGAAGGTGAACACATCGGCCTGCGCGTCTTCGTCGGCAAGTGCTCGGCCAGCATCGGCTCGTCCGATCTATCCGGCGATGCACTGGATGAGCTGGCCGCCCGCGCCGTCGCCATGGCGCGCGCGGCGCCGGAAGACCAGTACGCCGGTCTGGCACCTCAGGACATGCTGGCATCGGGGCCGTTTCTCGATCTCGACCTTGTCGATCCTGTCGAACCGGGCGTCCACGATCTGCGCGCAATGGCTGAAGAGGCCGAGGACGCGGCACGCGCAGTGCCCGGCGTGACCAATTCCGAAGGCGGCGGCGCCAGCGCAGGCCAGGGCGTGTTCGCGCTCGCAACCAGCCACGGCTTTGCGGCCGGATACGGCTCGACCAGCCACAGCATCAGCACCTCGGTGGTGGCAGGCGACGGGGCCGACAAGCAGCGCGACCATGCCTGGCGGCAAGCGCACCACGCAGCCGACATGCCCGGTGCCGCGGAACTGGGGCAGCTTGCAGGCACCCGCACCGTCGCCCGCCTGAACCCCGGAAAACTCAAAAGCGGGCCGATGTCGGTCATGCTTGACCCGCGCGTCAGCGGCACCCTGATCGGACATCTGCTCGGAGCCATTTCGGGCAGTTCGATCGCCCGCCGCTCCAGCTTCCTGCTGGACAAACTGGGCGAGCAGATCTTCGCCCCCGGCATCATGCTGGTGGAAGACCCGCACCGCCCGCGAGGCCTGCGTTCGCGCGCGTTCGACGGCGAAGGATTGCCCACCCATGGCCGAAATCTCGTCGAGGACGGACGGCTGACCGGCTGGCTGATGGACAGCGCTTCGGCCCGGCAACTCGGCGAACGTCCCACCGGCCACGCCGCGCGCGGCGGCGGCGGCGCTCCCGGCGTTTCGGTCGGCAATGTCCACCTCGAACCCGGCCCGCTCTCGCCCGCCGCGCTGATGGCGGACATCAGGGACGGGGTCTATATCACCGAACTGATCGGACAGGGCGTAAACGGTGTGACCGGTGATTACAGCCGCGGCGCATCGGGATTCCGCATCGTCAACGGAGAGATCGCCGAGCCGGTGGCGGAGTTCACCATCGCCGGAAACCTGTTGGCGATGTTCGCGGCGCTCACCCCGGCGAATGACCTGGAGTGGTACCGCGCGGTGAATGTGCCGACGCTGCGCGTTGACGGCATGATCATCGCAGGCGATTGATCGCGCAGCTCAGTTCCCGCACGGCCAGCGCCGTTCGTCGGACTGGATAGACGTCCGGTCGAGCGCCGTTATGCATTTTTCAGCGCCCCGTGTCCTATGCAGGCAAAACGCAGGAACCGGGGGACACTTTGCATCATAAACGCTCGGTGATTGCTGCCCACGCGGGCGTGCTGGCGCTTGCCCTGCCGATCGGTGCATCGCTGGCCGCGCCCCCGGCACTGGCTGCAGCGGCGCCCGGCGATTCGGGAGACGCGCCTGCACCGGTGGCACTGGAAGAAGCCGGCACCAGCAGCCGGGCCGTCTACCACCCCCATGATTTCGCCCGCTTTGCCCCGCGCAATGCGCTCGACATGCTGCGTAACGTCCCCGGCTTCGTGCTGCGCACGAGTGACGAGGCGCGCGGGCTGGGACAGGCGAGCGAGAACGTTCTGATCGATGGCAAGCGGATGGCTTCCAAGTCCGACGGTCTGGAGGCACGCCTGTCGCGCATCCCGGCGGCCAACGTAGTGCGGATCGAGATCGCCGACGGTGCCTCACTCGATGTGCCGGGCCTCTCCGGGCAGGTGGCCAACATCGTGACGTCAGGCAGCAGCGGGGTAACCGGCCAGTTCAACTGGCATGGACAGGCGCGGCGCTATTATGCCCACCCCGGCTTTGCGGGCGGCGACGCATCAATCAAGGGCAGTCAGGGAAAGGTCGAATACACGATAGCGCTGGCGAACGAGCAGAGCCGCGGCGCAGCCGGGGGCCTTACCCGGATCACGGGCGCCGGTGGCAATCTGCAAGAGGAACGACGCGCCTTGCTGACGTCTGACGGCGACCGGCCAAAGCTGTCAGCGTCACTGGTATTCGACGGCCCTGGCACTTCGGTTGGCACCCTCAACGCCAGCTATCGCCAGGTGTGGGAGCGCTATGACGACCGGGACGACCGCGCGCCGATACTGGGCACTGCATCGCAGCGGATCATCCGGTCGCGGGGCCGCAGCCACGATCACGAGATCGGCGGCGATTTCGAGTTCGTTCTCGGCCCCGGTCGCCTCAAACTGATCGGGCTGGACCGGTTCGAACGCAGCCGCGATCGCGATCAGGCCGTGTTTGCCTTTGCCGACAGCCGACCGGATGAGGGCGATCGTTACACCGAACGGTCGTCCTCGGGCGAACGCATTGGCCGTGCCGAATATGGCTGGAAAGCCGGCAGTGCCGATTGGCAGGTCGCGCTCGAAGGCGCGTTCAACCGGCTCGATAAACAGGCCGACCTGTTCGAACTTGATGGGGCCGGACAATTCGTGCCCCTCCCCTTCCCCGGCGGCGATGGCGGAGTGCGGGAAAGCCGCTACGAGGTGTCGCTCAGCCATTCGCGACCACTGGCCCGAAAGCTGACGATGCAGCTCGTCGTGGCAGGCGAAACCTCCACCATCCGGCAGACCCGCGCCGAGACTGGCACGGAAGCGATCAGTCGCACCTTCCGACGACCGAAAGGATCGCTCACTTTGGCCTGGACCCCGGAGCAAGGACTGGACCTTTCCCTCAATCTCGCCCGGAAGGTCGGTCAGCTCGATTTCGGAGACTTCCTCGCCAGTGCCTATCTCGAGCAGGGTAACCAGGACGCCAGCAATCTCGACCTCATGCCGCAGCAAAGCTGGGAGACCGAGCTGCGAGCAGGCAAAGACATGGGCGTGTGGGGCAGCACCAACCTGCTGCTGTTCCATCGCCGTTACGAGGACTGGGTTGATCTGGTCCCGCTGCCCGGCGGCGTGGAAGGTAACGGCAATATTGCCAGCGCCCATGAAAGCGGCGCCGAGTGGACGACAACCCTGCAGCTTGATCGGCTGGGGCTGAAAGGCGCCAAGATCGATACGACGGCCATTCTGCGTCGCTCCAGCTTGCGCGATCCGCTCACCGGCGAACACCGTCAGTTTGGCAGCTACCTGACCAGAGAGTTCGATCTGGAATTCCGCCACGATGTTCCGTCGAGCAACTGGGCGTGGGGCGGCGCGTTCCACTACACGCATTACACCCCATACTACCGCATCCGAGAGGTGGGCCGGGACTATGAAGGTCCACTGTTCGGCAACCTGTTCATCGAGCACAAGGACGTGATGGGACTGACCGTCAAGTTCCTCGCCGGCAACCTTTACGATGGTCGCCAGCGGCTGATCCGCACCGTTTTCGCAGGACCGCGTGGTTCAAGCCCCGTGCTTTTCCGGGAGAATCGCGACCGTCGGATTGGCCCGATCTTTCACCTCTACGTCAGCGGCAATTTCTGACGGATCGGTGAGAGGGCAACGAACAGAATTTCGGCCCCATCCGCACATTCACATAGTTTGTCACTTGCGCACTTTTCGACATTAAGATTACAATTCTGTAAAACTAGGGGGTTGCAACGAATGTCGTTTTCCGTGTGGTGCTGGTTCAACCGGCACAAGCCTGAACGCAAGCAGGTGGAATGGACACATGCGGGATATATCGGCACGTGCAAGGCTTGCGGAAGGACGGTGCGCCGCGTGAAATCCGGAAAATGGTTACGCTTCCAGCCACAGGAGGGGCGCCAGGCCGATTAGCCCAGGGCACCGCTGTCCTTGAGGCGGGCCATGTCTTCCCACGATAGCGAACACGTGACGCGAACAGTGTCCGTGCCAGTCGCCTCATGGCGACGATGCGCCTGTGTTCGCCATTGCGATCAAAGCAATCAGGCCTCCGAGAAGCTGGTTCGGTGACGGCGGGCATCCAGCAATGTGGAGATCGACGGGCAACACATCCGATACACCGCCCACAACGGCGTAGCTGCCAGCGAAACAGCCCCCGTCAGCCGCGCAGTCACCGACCGCGACGACCCATTTGGGGCCTGGAGTTGCATGATAGGTTCGTTCCAGGGCTTCGCGCATATTCCGGGTCACCGGACCCGTGACCAACAGGACATCGGCATGGCGCGGCGAGGCTACAAACCGCAGACCGAAGCGCTCGATATCGTAGAAAGCGTTACTGAGCGCATGAATCTCCAGCTCGCAACCGTTGCACGACCCGGCATCGACCTCGCGGATCGACAGGCTACGCCCGAGCTTTTGCCGCGCCGTCCGCCCGAGCGTCGATGCCAGCTCGGCGAGTGCGTCCTCGTCGGGACCGGGCGCGGCTTCAGTCAGCGGTGAGCGGCGGCGGAACAGGCTGTCGAACAGCAGTTGGCGCATTGGTCGGGGCCTATAAATCATGCCCCGAATAGGAGCAGTTGAACGACTTGTTGCAGAGCGGAAAGTCGGCGACGATGTTACCCTCGACCACCGCCTCGAGTAACGGCCACTGGAACCAGGACGGATCGCGCAAATGGCAGCGCTCGACTGTTCCATCCGGCCCTAGCCGAAGCCAGCACAGGATGTCGCCACGAAATCCCTCGATCAGGGCCAAGCCTTCGCCAGATCCATGAGCACTGCTCAACTCCACTGCAGGGGTGCTTCGGGGCATCGTGTCCAGGATCTGCTCGATCAGCCCAAGACTCTGTTCGATCTCGCGGATGCGCACCCAGACGCGCGCGTTGACATCGCCATCCTGAAAGGTGGGAACTTCGAACTCGAGGATGTCGTAAGGCGGATAGGCGAGTTCCTTGCGGGCATCGAAACTGCGAGCGGAGGCGCGACCGACAAAGCCGCCGCAACCATACTGGCGGGCAAGCGCATGGCTGAGCCTGCCTGTTCCAACGGTGCGGTCCTGAAGTGAAGCGGTCTCATCATAGAGTTCGATGAGGCGGGGAAAATCCCGGCGGACCAGCCCGACCAGCGTTCGCAGCCCTGCCGTGCCAGTTTCGTCGAGATCGACAGCAACGCCGCCGGGAACGACCCGGTCCATCATCAGGCGATGGCCAAAGCTAGCATTTGCCTGGCGCAGCACGCGCTCGCGCAATACGCCGCAATGCGCGTGCATCAGTGCAAATGAGGCGTCATTGCAGATCGCGCCGACATCGCCGAGATGATTGGCGATGCGTTCAAGCTCGGCCATCAGCGCGCGCAGCCAGTGCGCCCGCGGTGGAATGGTGATGCCGAGCGCCTCTTCTACCGCGCGAGCGAAGGCAATCGCATAAGCAACGGTACTATCGCCCGAAACCCGTCCGGCAAGCCGCGCGGCATGGGCAAGCGACGCGCCGACCATGAGCGCTTCCACGCCCTTGTGGACATAGCCGAGCCGCTCCTCAAGGCGAACGATCGTTTCGCCGCTCGCCGTGAAGCGGAAGTGTCCTGGCTCGATGATGCCGGCGTGAACCGGGCCGACAGCGATCTGGTGCAGGCCGTCGCCTTCCGCGGTCAGGAAGGCGTAAGGCGCGCCATTGTCGGCATGCTCTCGCTGCTCACCCAGTGGATGGTGAATCGGCCAGCGGCCATGATCGAGCCACAGCCGGTCATCCGCCGCGCCAATGGGCTTCAACCCGAAGAGATCGGCAATCGCGCGCTCCGGCCGGTGTGTCGGCGGGTGGTGGCGGGCGACCGAGGGGAATT
>Ga0068860_100004150_pt1 | contig 14844 bp, 14 predicted proteins | sample KBSSwiS32_FD_66597 | JGI IMG/M metagenome (GOLD analysis project Ga0068860, IMG submission 66597) | Switchgrass rhizosphere microbial communities from Kellogg Biological Station, Michigan, USA - KBS Switchgrass S3-2 | ecosystem: Host-associated > Plants > Roots > Rhizosphere > Soil ... | reverse complement strand
CGGGAGAAGGCCAAGAAGTACCTGACCGAGAAGTTCGCCCATTACCTGGATCCCGGGACGCCGCTCGACAAGCTGAGCTAGATCTCCTCGAGGGCGGCCAGGGCGTAGCGCGCCGCGCGAGACAGGGCGTCCGGGGAGTCGGGCATGTCGGGGTAGTGGCCGGCCAGCGGGCGCTGCGGGAAGCGGAGCTGGGCCACCGCGTTGCGGTAGGAGCGCCGCGCCCCGTCCCGGTCCCCCAGCTTCTCCTGCACCTGCGCCAGGAGGTAGTGGCCCACGGAGAGCGTGGGCTCCAGGAAGAGGGCCTTCTGCAGCTCGGCCCGCGCGTCCTCCAGCTTGCTCTCCTGGAGCGCCGCCATCGCGCCGAACACGCGCGCCTCCACGCACAGCGGCTCGCGCTGGAGCGCGGTGGCGAACGCGCTGCGGGCCCCCTCGTGCTGGCCCAGCAGCGACAGCAGGTTCCCCAGGGTGAGCAGCGCGTCCAGGTTGTGCGGCTCCGTCTCCAGCAGCGAGCGCGTCTCCTGGAGCGCGGCGTCGAAGTCGCCGCGCACGATGCGGCGGCCCACCGCGGCCAGTCGCTCCGGCGGGCTCCGGCGCGGTGGAGGCTGGGGCGCGGTGGGGAGGGCCTCCGGCTTGACCGCCGGAGGGGCGGGGGTGAGCCGCAGCGGCGCCTGCGGCGTCTGGACGTTGACCACCCGCACCGCGGTGGAGCCGCGCACCGCCGGCATCGCGGCCATGGGCGTGACCGGCGTCTGGACAGGGCGCGAGAACCGCGGCGGCGGCAGGGCGCCCATCGGCCGGCGGTACACGAACGCCCCCTCGATCTCCACCATCTCGAACCGGTCGTAGACCTGGAACAGGCTCTCCGAATACCCCAGGAGCAACAGGCCCCCCGGCCGGAGCGCCTCCAGGAACCGGTCCATCAGCGCGCGGATGGTGGGGAGGTCGAAGTAGATGATGACGTTCCGGCAGAGGATCAGGTCGTACGAGGAGGGCGCCACCTTGGGGAACACCGGCGCGGCCAGGTTGTGGCCCTCGAAGCGGACGTACTGCCGCAGCACCTGCTTCACCTGGTAGCCGTCGGTCAGGAAGTCGAAGTAGCGGCGCAGCCGGTCCTCGCTCATCGCCGCCAGCCGGCGCGGCGTGTAGCGACCGATCTTGGCGCTCTCGATCGCCGCCAGGTTGAGGTCGGTGGCCCACAGGTCCACCTCGCTCGGACGCGCGCCCAGCTCGTCCAGCACGGTGGCCAGCGAGTACGGCTCCTCGCCGGTGGCGCAGCCGGCGGACCAGATCTTCACCCGCCGGTCCTCCGACCGCGCCTCGCGCAGGACGCGGGGGAGGATGTTCGCCTCCAGGGCGCGGAACTGGCGGGTGTCGCGGAAGAACTCGGTGTGGCCCACCGTGACCAGCGGGAGCAGCGAGCGCAGCTCGTGCTCGCCGGCGAGCTGCTTCAGCCGCCGCACGTACTCCTCGGCGTCGGAGATCCCCAGCGCCGGCATGCGCGCGGAGAGCGCCAGCTTCAGCCCGTGGTAGCCGTCCGGGTTGATCTTCAGGCCGGCGCGCTCCAGCAGGAGCGCCGCGAGCTGGTCCAGGGCCGGCTTCTCGATGGTCAGCACTGGTCCACCAGCTTCATCAGGTGCGCGGCGATCTCGTCCAGCGGCAGCACCTCCTCCGCCGCGCCCAGGCTGACCGCTTCGCCGGGCATGCCGAACACCACGCACGTCCGCTCGTCCTGGGCGATGGTGCGGCCGCCGCGGGCGCGGATCTCCTTCAGCCCGCGCGCGCCGTCCCGCCCCATCCCGGTGAGGATGACGCCCACCGCGCGCCGCCCGAAGGCCTCCGCCGCCGAGAACAGCAGCGCGTCGCAGGACGGCCTGAAGCCGTTGATGGGCGGCCCGTTGTCCAGGCTGAGCCGCGCGTCGTCCCGCACCAGCAGGTGCGCGCCCGAGGGGGCGATGAACACCGTGCCCGGCCGCAGCCGTTCGCCGTCGCGGGCCCCGGTGACGTCGAGCGCGGTCTCCGCCGCCAGCCACTGCGACAGCCCCTCGGTGAAGCCGGTGGAGATGTGCTGGCAGACCACGATGGGCGCGGGGAAGCCGCGGGGGATCATCCGCAGGATCTGCGAGAGCGCTTTCGGCCCACCCAGCGACGCGGCGACGGCCACCACCGGGAAGGGCGGCTCGTGGCCGATGGCCGGGACGCCCGGCAGCGTGCGCCCCTTCTTGCGCAGCTTGCCCTGGACGTGCTGCACCACCCGGACCTGGGCCAGCAGGGTGAGCTTGCGGGCGAGGTCCGCCCAGCCGGCCGGGGCCGCCGGCAGCTCCGCCACGTCCAGCGCGCCCAGCGCCAGGGCGCGGAAGGGGTCCACCCGGCTCCCGGTCTCCTGGCGCCCGTCGTAGAGGCCGAGGATGGGCGTGGGCCGCTCCGCCATCACCGCCTCCACGGCGAGGAGCGCGTCCTGGTGGCCCAGGTCCACCATCACGATGTCCGGCCGGGCGTGCATCACCGCCGCCAGCGCGCCCTCGTAGTCGGTGCCGTGGCTGGAGGGGACCAGCTCCCCGGTCTCGAACAGCGGCCGCGCCTGGTCGTAGAGGCGGCCCGCCCCGTCGATGAGGAGCACGCGGTAGGAGCCATTCTTCGCGGGCCGCATAAAGACGAGTCAGACCAACCGATCGATCGCCTGGGCCAGGCTCTCCACGCCCAGCTCGCCCTTGACGAGGTACGCGTCCGCCCCCGCGTCCACCCCGCGCCGCTTGTCCTCCGGGGACGCCAGCGAGGAGAGGATGATCACCGGCAGCCGCGCGGTGGCGTTGGACGACTTCACCTGCCGGGTGAGCTGGAAGCCGTCCATCCGCGGCATCTGCACGTCGGTGAGCAGCAGGTCGTACGCGCCGCCGCCGGCGATCTTCTGGATCGCCTCCTCCCCGTCCACCGCCTCCTCCACGGTGTGGCCCAGCGCGCGCACCAGCGCGGACTCGGTGGCGCGGGCGATGGGCGAGTCGTCCACCAACAGGACGCGCAGCCGCCGCACCGAGCCGCCCGGCGCGGACACCCCGGCCACCGGCCGCGACAGCTTGCGCACCTCGCTCATGATGTCCGGCACGTGCAGCAGCACCGCGATGCGGCCGTCCTCCAGCGCGGCGGTGCCGGCGAGGAAGGCGGCGTTCTTGAGGAACTCGCCGCCGCAGGGCTTCACCGCCACCTCGCGCTCGTCGATGAAGCCGTCCACCACCAGCGCGGCGCGGTCGTCCCCGTAGCGCACCACCGCCGCCGGCGGCCGGTCGTAGCGGTTGCCGCCGTTGAGGCCCAGCAGCGGCCCCAGCGACACCAGCGCGATCGGCTGGTCGCGGTGGCGCACCGCCAGGGAGCCAAACACCTCCAGCCGGTCGTCCGGCTTGATCCGGATCACCGCCTCCACGTCCGCCGCCGGCACGCCGTAGACGTCGTCGCCCAGGCGGACCAGCAGCACGCGCATCAGCGCCAGCGACTGCGGCAGGCGCAGCGAGAAGGTGGTGCCCCGCCCCACCCGGCTCTGCACGGAGACGGACCCGCCCAGCGCCTCCACCTTGCGCTTGACCACGTCCATCCCCACCCCGCGGCCGGAGGTCTCCGACACCTCCTCGCGGGTGGAGAAGCCGGCCTGGAAGATCAGGTCCATCGCCTCCCGGTCGGACATGGCGGAGGCCTGGGGGGCGGTGATCATCCGCCGCTTCACCGCCACCTTGCGCAGCGCCTCCGGGTCGATGCCGCGGCCGTCGTCCTCCACCTGCAGGTGGAGCATGTCCCCGTCCGCGCGCACGCGCAGCGACAGCTTCCCGGCGGGCGGCTTGCCCAGCGACGCGCGGAGCATGGGCGCCTCCAGGCCGTGGTCCACCGCGTTGCGGATGAGGTGCACCAGCGCGTCGCGGACGTCGGAGAGCATGGAGCGGTCCACGCCCATGCCCGCGTTGTCCACGTGCAGCGCGACCTCCTTGTGCATCTGCTTGGCCAGGTCGCGCACCGCGCGCGGGAACGCGTCGAACACGGTGGAGAGCGGCACCAGCCGCGCCAGCGCCACGTGGTCCGCCAGCATGGAGAGGTTGCTCTGCAGCGTGTTCATGCCGTCGCCGTGGCGGCGCTCGAAGCGGAACGCGTCGTCCCGCAGCAGGTCCAGGTCATTCTCCAGCACGTCCAGCTGGGCGCGTTCGGCGGTCTCCAGCTCCTCCTCCGCCACCGCCCGGAGGCGGTCCGCCATCCGCACGAAGCGGTCCCCCATGCGGGTGAAGCGCTGGAACAGCTCCGACAGCTCGGAGCCGCGCAGCCGGGCGCGGGCGCTCTCCACCAGGAGGTCGCCGGCCAAAAGCCCCAGCGCGTCCAGCGTCTCCACGTTCACCCGGATGCTGCGGTCCTTGTCCGCCGGCTTCTGCGCGGGCGCCCCCTCCTCGGAAGGAACGGCGGCGTTCTGGGTGCTGGAGGGCGGCGCCGGCGCCGAGGCCAGCGAGGGGCGCTCGGGTTCGGGCGTGGGGGCGGGGGCCGGGGGAGGCGGCCTGGGCGCGACCTTGGGGCCGGAGCCCGGGCGCGCGGGGTTGAGCGGCGGCAGGGGCGCGCCCGAGGCCTTGGCCAGCGCCTGGCAGATGGCGGCGGACGCCTCGTTGCCGGCCTGCGCGCCGGAGAGGTCCTCGATCAGGTCGGCCAGCGCGTCGCAGGCCTGCAGCAGCAGGTCGGCGGCGACGTTGGTGGCGGCGCGCCCCTCGCGGTTGGCCTTGAGCAGGTCCTCGCAGGCGTGCGCCATCTGCCCCACCGCGGCCAGGCCCAGCATGCGGGCCTCGCCCTTCATGGTGTGCAGCTCGCGCGCCACCTCCTCCGCGGCCTCGGCGGCCGTGGGCTTCTCCAGCTCGATGACCCCGAGCTGGATCTTCTGGAGGCGGTCCCCGGAGACCTCCTGGAACTTCTTGAGGAGGCTCTTCTTGAGGGCTTCGGTGTCCAAGGCCCGCTAGTCCGCCTTGAACCGCTTGATCAGCTCCGCCAGCCGCGCGGCGAGCTGGGTCAGCTCCGCCGCGGCGCCGGTGGCCTGCTTGGAGGCCTGGGTGGTCTGGCGGGTGACGTCCTCGATCTCCGCCATGGAGGCCACCACCTGTTCGGTGGCGGTGCGCTGCTGCTGGGTGGCCAGGTTGATCACCCGCGCGGCGTCCGAGGTCTCCTGCACGCCCGCCAGGATCCCCTCCACCGCCTGGGCGGCGACCGACCCCAGCTTCTCGCCGGACTCGGTGGCGACCTTGGAGGCGTCCGCGGCGGAGGCGGCGGCCGCGGTGGCCTCGCGGATCTCGGTGATCAGGTTCTTGATCTCCTTGGTGGAGTCCAGGACGTTCTCCGCCAGGCGCCGCATCTCCGCGGCGACGATGGAGAAGCCCTTCCCCGCCTCGCCCGCGCGGGACCCCTCCAGCGCGGCGTTGAGCGCCAGGAGGTCCGACCGGTCGGCGATCTCGTCGATCACCTCCACCACCGTGCCGATGCGCTCCACCCGCTTGGACAGCTTGGCGATGGAGTCCGCCACCGCCACCCCGTCGTTGCGGATCTGCTGCATGGCCTGGATGAACTCGCCGATGGCGCCGCGCCCGGCGCGCGCCGCGCCCAGGGTCTCCTCCGCCACCCGCGCCACCGCGCCCGCGTTCTCGGCGATCTGGGCGGAGGCGTGCTTGAGCTCCTCCATGGTGGCGGTGGTCTCGTGGATGGCCGCGGCCTGCTCGGTGGAGGAGGTCTCGTGCTGGGTGGACGCCGCCAGCACCTGGTTGGCGGACGAGGACAGCCGCAGCGCCGCCTCGTTGATCTCGCGCACGAAGGTGCGGAGCGTCTCGATCACCTTGCCGAAGCCCTCCAGCAGCGGCCCCAGCTGGGGGTCTTCGGTCTGGGTGTTCCACTTCGACAGGTCGCCGGTGCGGACCAGCTGCAGCAGCGAGTCCAGGGCCTGGTCGATCTCCTGGGCGGTGGCGGCCTTCCGCCGCTCGGAGTCGATCAGTCGGGTGAGGAGCATGTTGAGCGCCATCCCCACCTCGGCGGCCGGGCCGCTGAGCTTGGACGGGTCCACGCGGGCGCTCAGGTCGCGCTCCAGGGCGGACCGGAGCACGTCCATGATGGGCCCCAGCCCGGGGTCGGGCGGTGGCGCGGTCGCCGCGCCGTTCCTGGGCGCAGCCGACTTCTTGCCGCCCTTCTTCGCGGCCTTCTCGGGAGCTTGGTCGAGTGCCATGTCGGTTACGTCGCCTTCCTCTGTGAGTCGGGGATGTCGTTCGCGGGCGGGGCCAGCGTCCGGGGGAGATCGATGAGCAGCACGGGCCGGTCGCCGTCCAGCCAGAAGCCGATGGCGTGGGGGGCGACGCGCGCGGCGGGGGGCACGCGGCGCAGGTCGCGGGTGGGGACCGAGCGCACGCCCAGCACCAGGTCCACCTCCAGCGCGCCCTCCGCGCCGGCCTCGTCGCAACGGAAGACGAGCGACCGCTTCGGCGTGGCGCTCCCCAGCGCGGAGCGCCGCAGGCCCGGCAGGCGCGGCCGGTCGATCCGCAGCACCTGGGACGCGTCCGCGCCCAGCTGGTCGGCCCCGAGCTGGAAGAACAGCACCTCCACCTCGGCGCCCTCCACCTCGCCTGCCTCGGCCTCGCCGCTCATCGCGCCACCGCCCGCGCCCTGGCCGTCTGCAGCACCTTGTCGAAATGGAGCAGCGAGATGATCTCCCGGCTGGGGGCGGGGGAGACCACGCCCAGGAAGTGCTCGCTGGAGAGGTCCCCGCTCACCGGCGGCGGCATGATGTCCTGCAGCGGCACGCGCGCCAGCCCCACCACGGCGTCGGTCACCACCCCGGCGATGAAGGTCCCCGCGGTGCCCACGAAGAGCCGGGTGCGCGAGTGGATCCGCGCCTCGCCCTTGCCCAGGAAGCGCAGCAGGTCCAGCACCGGGAGCACCTCCCCGCGGTGGCCGCACACCCCCAGGATGAAGGAGGGCGTGCGCGGCAGCGGCGTGAGCGGCCCGGCGCGGATCACCTCGCGCACGTTCTCCGACGGCACCCCCAGGCGCAGCTCCCCCAGCCGGAAGAAGAAGAACTCCTGCTCCGGCCGGCCCTTGGCGGGCGAGGCGCGCTCGGGCGCGCCCTTGAGCGCGCGCTGGAGGGGAGTTGGTTCCAAGGGGAGGAAGTATCCGAACGGTCCAGAGGACGGGTCAAGGATACGCAAAGTCGGTGGGGCGAAGCGCGCGGCTCGCGCTTAGAATCCCACCGGCGTGCTTGCTCGAGTCCTCGTCATCGACGACAGCCAGGTCCTGGTGGAGCTGACCGTCTCGGCGCTGAAGTCGGCCGGCTATGAGGCCGCCGGGGCCACGGACCTGGCCTCGCTGGATCGCCAGCTCTCCACGGGACCGTTCGACCTCATCCTGGTGGACGTGAAGATGCCGGAGATGTTCGGCGACGACGTGGTGGAGTTCCTCAAGAGCGAACGGGGGATCACCTCCCGCCTGCTCCTCTACTCGGACATCGACGAGGCGGAGCTGCAGCGCAAGGTCGCCTCCTCCGGCGCGGACGGAGCCATCTCCAAGTCCACCGGCATCGACGGCGTGCTCCAGGCGGTGGCGGCGCAGCTGCGCGCGCGCGACGCGGCGGCGGAGGCGGGCAAGGCGGGGCGGAAGAAGCGGATCCTGATCGTCGACGACAGCGAGACCACGGTGATGCTCCTGGAGACGGAGCTGCGCGACAAGGGCTTCGAGGTCCTCACCGCCGAGAACGCGGAGAAGGCCACCAAGATCATCCTCAAGAAGCAGACCCGGCCGGACCTGGTCCTGCTGGACGTGAAGATGCCCAACGTGAGCGGCGAGCAGTTCTGCCGGTTCATCAAGTCCAACAGCCTCTTCAAGGGCATCAAGGTGCTGCTCTGCTCCGGGATGGAGGAGAAGGAGCTGCAGCGCATCTGCCGCGAGGCGGGCGCGGACGGGTACGTGGCCAAGAACCAGGTGCTGGCCAAGGTCCTCAGCCAGCAGCTGGCGTCCGAGTAGGCGGGCGCCGGCCGCTCGGCTACACTCCGGATGACCCGCCTTGCCCTCCCCTTCTTCCGCCCCCCGGATGTGGTTTGTTGTGTGCGCGGCCCTCGCCGCCGCGGGCGGCTGCACGTGCGGGGAGCCGGCCATCGCGGTGGACCTGACGGTCGACTCCCGCGCCACCACCACCCCGTGCGTCAAGGTGGTGGCGGTCCCCGACGGCGCGCCGGAGCAGCCCAGCGGCGCCATCCCGCGGCTTCCCGGGAAGGATGCCTTCGAGGTCGCCATCTACCAGCGCGATCTCCCGCAGACCATCCACGTGCTGGCGCGCGGGTTCGAGGACCCGGGCTGCACCCGCGTCAACGAGGAGAGCCCTTCGGCGGAGGTGACCTTCGCCCGCGGGCAGGTGCCCCACGTGCCGCTGCATCTGAACGGGTCACCGTGCATCGGCGCGGACGCGGGGATCGCCTGCCCGAGCGGGGTCTGCCGGTCGGACCACGCCTGCGCGGACGCCGGCACCGAACCCGACTGCACGAACAACGTGGACGACGACCTGGACGGGAAGCCGGACTGCCTGGACCCGGACTGCTTCGACGTGGCGTGCAACGCCTCCCCCAACCGCTGCATGACGGCGACGAAGTGCCTGGCGGACGGCGGCTGCGGCAGCACCACCTTCAAGTCGTGCGACACGCCGACGGCCTTCTGCCTGGGCGCGCCGGGGACGTGCAACCCGTCCACCGGGGACTGCTCCTACGCGCCGGACGCCGGCATCGCCTGCTTCGACTCCAACCCGTGCACCAACCCCGACCACTGCCTGCTCGACGCCGGCTGCGGCGGGGAGCCGATCGTCTGCAACTCGCCGCCCAGCGTCTGCTTCAACGGCATTGGCACCTGTAGCCCGTCCACCGGGTGCAGCTACCCGGTGAACGTCGGCGGCGGGTGCGACGACGGCAACCTCTGCACCGTCCAGGACCGCTGCAGCGCGGACGCGGGCTGCGCCGGGACGCTGTACAGCTGCCAGCCCTCCCAGTGCACCAACGCCGGGAGCTGCCTGGGCGACGGCGGCTGCTCCGTCGGGTCCGCGAAGACCGGCCAGCTCTGCGACGGCGGCACCGGCGTGTGCAACGCGTCCGCCGCGTGCCTGGGCTTCCCGTACGTGCCCAGCAACTTCAGCCCCGGCCAGATCGCCCCCACCCTGGTGCTGGCGGACGGCGGGCTCCCCGGCGCCGTCACCCTGAACTGCCCTGCTTGGTTCAACTCCACCGACGCCGGGATCAGCTGGTGCCCGGGCCAGCCGCTGCCGTCGGTCACCGCCATCACCCAGACCGGCAGCAGCACCGCTGCCGTCGTGCTGGGGATGACCGGGCTGACGGTGAACTCGTCGCTGACGGTGTTCGGCAACCGGCCGGTCATCGTGGCCGTCTGGGGCGACGTGACAGTCGCCGGCGCCGGCCTGGTCTCCGCCCGGTCCGCGATGGGCTTCGACGCCGGGGCGGGGTCGAACCCGTCGGGGTCGTGCGGCCAGCAGGACGGGCTGGTGGCCAGCTCGAGCGTCGGATCCGGCGGCGGGGGCGGCGCCTTCGGGACGGCGGGCGGGAACGCGGGCGACCTGACCGGGACGGGCGGGGCCAACGGCGGCAACGGCGGGAGCTCCACCGGGAACACGACCATCACCCCGCTGCGGGGCGGGTGCCCGGGCGGCGCCGGCGGCCGGCCCAACGACACCAGCGCCTCGGGGAGCGGCGGCGGCGCGGGGGGCGGCGCGATCCAGATCTCCGCGGCGGGGCTGCTCAGCATCAGCGGGACCGTGACGGCGAGCGGCGCCGGCGGCCAGGGTGGGCTCCGCGACCAGCTCAGCAGCTCCTCCGAGGGCGGCAACGGCGGCGGCGGTGGCGGCAGCGGCGGCGCGGTGCTGCTGGAGGGCCAGGACGTGCTCATCCCCGCCGGCGCCCGCCTGACCTCCAACGGCGGCGGCGGCGGCGAGGGCGGCGACGGCAACGCGGGCAACAACAACGGGGACCCGGGGTCCGACGGGCCCACCACCACGGCGGCGGGCGGCGCCGGAGGCTCGGCCCAGGTGTCCTGCGCCAGCGACGGCACGACGGGCGGTTCGTCCGCCGGGGCCCCGACCGCCGCCACCAACGTCACCTTCACCAGCGGCGGCTGCGCCACCGGCGCCGGCGGCGGATCCGCGGGGAGGATCCGGGTGAACGGCCACGCCAGCTGCTCGGTGACCTCGACCGTGCTGAGCCCGACGCCCACCTACGGCGCCCCCTGCCCGTAGCTCCGGGTTACGCCTTGGGCGCGTTGCCGGCCGCTTCGGCGGCGGCGGCCTCGGCGGCCTTCTTCTTCGCGTCCGCCTCGAGCATGCGGACGTAGTCCAGGCTCACCAGGTGGCCCTTGGGGCAGTTGCGGGCGCCGGTGCGGTTCTCGCGGTCCAGCAACTCGGCGATGGGCTGGCAGCAGGTCGGCAGGAACGGGAAGCGGGGCTCGGCCATGGGGGCGCACTCATAGGCGGCCCGGCCGGCCCCGTCCAGTCCATCGGACGACAGCGGGGCCGTTGGGCTACCGTCCGCGAAGCAGGGGCGTAGCACGGAGGACCCATGCCCGTGGAGATCAGCACGTTCCATCTCCCCTGCGGCGCGCGCTGCGTGCGCATGGACTGCGTCGGCGACGTCGACAAGGCGGACGCCGATCAGATCATGAAGCAGGTGGACCTGGGTGGCCCGCTGCATGGGTTGCCCACCCTGGGGCTGACGCAGCGGATGCGCTCCCTGAGCGCCGACGCGCGCGGGGTGTTCGGCCGCCGCAGCGACGGGGGCGCGAAGGAGAGCTGGAGGGCGGTGGTGGTCACCAGCCCGCTGGCCCGCGTCGCGTCCAACTTCCTGATGCGCGTCTACAGGCTGAAGAAGCATCGGCTGTTCGCGAAGGAGGCGGACGCGGTGAGCTGGCTGGACGAGCGGGTCCGCGAGGAGGCCGGCGGGGGAACGGCCGCGCCTTGAGTTGGGCTCGCGACCCTACCGCTCCTCCACCGCCCTCGCGAAGTTGCCGATCCGCGCGCCCGCCCCGCGCAGCCGCGCGAGCATGGCCCGCACGCCGATGGGCCGACCGCCCGCGCCGCGCCCGTGCGCGACCTCCAGGTACTGGAGCGGATCGATGCACAAAGACCGCGTCTGCACCTGGTCCACCCGGTGCCGCCGGACGAGCGTCTCCAGCGCCTCCACCTCCCCCTCGCGGTCCGTCACCCCCGGGAAGGTCAACAAGTTCAGCGCCACGAACGCCCCGCGCCGGCGCGCCAGCGCGATGGAGGCCTCCACCTCCTCCCAGCCGTACTTCACCGGCTGGTAGTACGCCTCGTACAGCTCCTTCACCGCCGAGTTCAGCGACACCCGCACCGCGTCCAGCCCGGCGTCGAACAGCGCCTCCAGCGCGTGGGGCAGCGACCCGTTGGTGTTGATGTTGATCGACCCGCGCCCCGTCCTCCCCCTCATCAACCGGATCGCCGACGCGATGGCCCGGTACCGGGTCAACGGCTCCCCCTCGCACCCTTGCCCGAAGCTCACCATCGCCCGCCCCTCGGCGGTCTCCAGGTGGTGCGCGCCCATGGCCGCCATCTCCTCCGCGGAGGGGCCGTCGTCGATCCGCTCGTGGGAGGCGGGCGGCCCGTCCGGCGGCTGCTCCGAGATGCACCCCACGCAGCGCGCGTTGCACATCACCGACGCCGGGATGGCGCCCTCGTCGCGCTGGTAGAAGACGTTCTGGCTGGTGAAGCACCGGTACACCAGCGCGCAGGTCCGCAGTTGCCCCAGCACCCGGTTCCCCGGAAAGCGCGCCAGCTGCGCCGACACCAGCGCCCCCAGCTCCGGCGTGGAGTACCGCTCCGGGCGCCAGTGCGTCCGCCGGTCGGTGTGGATGGCCCACGCCACCGGCCCCCGCGCGCCCCACCCCGCCGCCGTGTACGCCCACTGCGGCAGCACCGGCCCCTTCGCCTTCACCTCGCCCGGCAAGTAGGTCCGCGTGTAGCCGGGCGGCAGCAGCGCCCCCACCGCGTGCGGGACGAAGGTCTTCCCGCCCACCGTGACCTGCCGCAACAGCTCGAAGCGCCCCGTCTCCGGGTCCAGGCCCACCGGCAGCCGCCCGGGCAGGTGGGCCAGCGTGGCGCGCGGCGGCAGCGGGATGGGCCGGTCGCGCGGGGGGATGAGGTCTTCGCCGGAGCGCAGGGTGGGCAGGAGCGTGGGGTGCTCCATCACCTTCCCGGACGGATCGGCGAAGAGCAGCTTCGGGGCGCGCATCGGCACACGGCTTGTAGCGGAACCGGAGGGCCGTTGCTCGCGTCAGAGACACCAATGCTCGCTCTCCTGCTCGCCGCCGCCGTACCCACCCTGCACCTCACCGCCTCCGTGGACGGCGGCCCGGCCTCCGCTGCGTGGGCCTACGCCCGCGCCGGCCAGCACGTGGTGCTGCGCGCCGACCTCACCCCGGACGTCCCCGGCGCCACCTACGAGTGGTTCCAGCTGGAGCCCGTGCCGCCCTACGTGGACAACACCTCCCCCCGGTTCCACTTCGAACCCATCGGCTACCAGGCCGTCCCCGTCGCGCGCTGCAAGGGCGCCCGCACCTGCGAGGCCTCCCCCCAGACGCAGCGCTACACCTCGCTGGCGCGCGTGCCCGGCACCGGCACCCTGGCGTACCAGGCGCGCGCCACCCTGCCGGACGGCCGGACCGTGGAGACGCCGGGCGTGCCCAAGGCCACCGCGTTCGGCCCCCCGCGCGACGCGCTGCGCGTCGTCTTCCGCCGCGACGACACGTACCTGGGCTACCTCACCGAGCTGTTCAACACCCCGTACATCTTCGGCAGCTCCAACGAGGGCAAGCACCACCAGACGGACGAGCTGGTGGGCGCGGACTGCGCGGACCTCTGCGTCTACGGCGCGCGCCGGATGGGGCTGAAGGTCGACTACACCTCCACCTACGAGATGGAGAAGATCGCACCGCTGGTGGGCGTGATGACCTCCGCCGCCGCGCCGCTCCTCATCGGCGACGGGCCCAGGCAGGTCCACGTGGGCGACGTGATCTACTTCCCCAACAGCCGCCACGTGGCCGCCCTCTACGAGGACCGGGAGCCCAGGGGCGTGCTGGACGAGAACGACGTGATGCTCCACACCTGCTGGGCGCCCGCCACGCTCCAGCGCATCGGCGACGCCGCCCCCAACTGCTTCTCCTACCCGATCAAGGTGCTCCGCTTCCCCACTCCTCCTCGACGGTGATAAACGCGGCCCCACTCATCCGCACCTCGGAGGCAGCCCCGTGATCATCGGCGTTCCCAAGGAGATCAAGACCCGTGAGTACCGCGTCGGCATGGTGCCGGCGGGCGTGGGGGCGCTCTCGCGCGCCGGCCACAAGGTGCTGGTGGAGAAGGGGGCCGGCGAGGGCAGCGGCGTCCCGGACACCGAGTACCAGCGGGTGGGCGCCACCCTCGTCGCCTCCCCGGACGAGGTCTGGAAGAGCGCCGAGATGATCGTGAAGGTGAAGGAGCCGCTGGAGCAGGAGTACGACCGCATCCAGGACGGCCAGGTCATCTACACGTACTTCCACCTCGCCGCCGTTCCCGAGCTGGCCAAGGTGCTGGTGAAGAAGCGGGTCGCCGCGGTGGCCTACGAGACCATCCAGCTGGACGACGGGTCGCTCCCGCTGCTCCGGCCGATGAGCGAGGTCGCCGGCAAGATGTCCATCCAGGTCGGCGCGGCGTGCCTGGAGAAGGAGCGCGGCGGCAAGGGCATCCTGCTGGGCGGCGTCCCCGGCGTGCGGCGCGCGCGGGTGGTGATCATCGGCGGCGGCGTGGTGGGCACCAACGCGGCCAAGATGGCGGTGGGCCTGGGCGCCGAGGTGACCATCCTCGACGTGAACCTCAACCAGCTGGCCTACCTGGACGACGTGTTCCTGGGCCGCGTCTCCACCCTCAACTCCGACCAGGAGAACATCGCCCGCACCGTTCGCGAGGCGGACCTGGTGGTGGGCGGCGTGCTCATCCCCGGGGGCAAGGCGCCCAAGCTGGTCTCGGAGGCGATGATCGCCGAGATGAGCAAGGGCTCCGTGGTGGTGGACGTGGCGGTGGACCAGGGCGGCTGCATCGAGACCTGCCGCCCCACCACGCACGACCACCCCACCTACGAGGTCCACGGCGTCATCCACTACTGCGTGGCCAACATGCCCGGCGCCGTCCCCCAGACCTCCACCTTCGCGCTCACCAACACCACCCGCCCCTACGCCAAGAAGATCGCCGACCTCGGCCTCCCGGAGGCCATCAAGCAGGACCGCGCGCTCGCCAAGGGCCTCAACACCTACGGTGGGCACGTCACCTACGACGCCGTCGCGCGGGACCTGGGGTACCCCTACGTCCCCATCTCCGACGCGATCGGCGCGAAAAAGTAGGTCCCAAGCCTACTCCCTCCACGAGCGAGCAGGCGGAAATAGTCCGGCGTCACGGGCGTTTGCATGGTGACTTCTCCGGTTGGAGGGCCGGCAGGAGGGCGATGGTGAAAACCGTTTCCGTGGCTAGATTGAACGGCACGGAACAGAAACCCACCAGGCGCCGTCGGACCATCAGGCCATGCTCGATTTTCGCCAGAACAACAACCGCACCAAGTCCGAGTTCGAGGAGCTCGCGCTCTCGCACCTGGATCCCCTGTACTCGGCGGCCCTGCGGCTGACCAAGAACGAGCGCGACGCCGAAGACCTGGTGCAGGACACCTGCATGCGGGCCTACCGCTTCTTCGACAAGTTCGAGCGCGGCACCAACATCAAGGCCTGGCTCTTCAAGATCCTCACCAACACCTTCATCAACCGCTACCGCCG
>Ga0068860_100004149_pt1 | contig 14846 bp, 11 predicted proteins | sample KBSSwiS32_FD_66597 | JGI IMG/M metagenome (GOLD analysis project Ga0068860, IMG submission 66597) | Switchgrass rhizosphere microbial communities from Kellogg Biological Station, Michigan, USA - KBS Switchgrass S3-2 | ecosystem: Host-associated > Plants > Roots > Rhizosphere > Soil ... | reverse complement strand
CGACCGCGGCCGTGAAGGCGAGCACGCCGAGATCGATGCGCACGGTGGCGAGCCGCGGGATGTCCGCGCCGCCGATGGTCGGGAGCACGTCCAGGATCCAGCCCGCGAGCAGGACGCCCAGGACGGAGCCCGCGGCCGAGAGGAGGACGCTCTCGGTCAGGAGCTGCCGCACGAGCCGGCCGCGTCCCGCCCCCAGCGCGGTGCGGATCGCGATCTCGCGCTCGCGCGACTTCGCGCGGGCGAGCAGGAGGTTGGCCACGTTGGCGGACGCGATGAGCAGCACGAGCGCGACCACGCCCATGAGGACGAGGAGCGCCGTCCGCACGCCGCCGACGAGCCGGTCGTAGATCGGCGTGAGCTCGATGCCCACGCCTTCGTTCGTCTTCGGATGCTCCTGGGCCAGGCGGGCCGCGATCGCGCTGGCCTGGCCCTGTGCCTGCGCGACCGTGACGCCGGGAGCCAGCCGGGCCAGTCCGCGGAAGATGCGCAGGCTGCGGTTCCGCAGCTGGTCCGGCGCCTTGGCCATCGAGGCTTCCAGCGGCACCCACAGGTCGAATTGCCCGTTCGGGAACTGGAACTCGGGGCCCATCACGCCCACGACCGTGTACGACTCGCCGGAGAGCCGGATCGAGCGTCCGAGCACGGCGGGATCGGCGCCGAACCGGCGTGCCCACAGGCGATGCCCGAGCACGACCACGTTGTCGCGCGCGTCGTCGCGAGCGAGCGCACGCCCCTGGGCGGCGCTTCCGAGCATCGGGAAGAACCGCTCGGAGACGATCGCGCCGCGGACCTGTTCGCCCGCGCCATCGCCGCCGAGGACGTAGAGGTTGGAGGCCCAGACCGCCGTCTCGTCGAACACGGTGGCGGCGCGCCGCAGGTCGTCGAAGTCGGGCAGGGAGAGGTTCGTGGTGACCAGCCGCTCCGCCTGCGGGTAGGGCAGGGGACGCAGCAGGACCCCGCGCACGAGGCTGAACATCGCGGTGTTCGCGCCGATGCCCAGGGCAAGCGTGACCACGGCCACGGCGGTGAAGCCGGGCGCCTTGCGGAGCTGGCGGACGGCGTAGCGGAGGTCGGCGAAGAAGTGGTCCATGAGTCCTCCTGCGCGCGGCGCCCGGATCTCACCGCAGCCGTGATGCGAGAGGGTTCTAGGCCATCGCGCCGGCCGTGCTCGCCGCCTCGACCGCGGCCGCGTCCTCCACGATGCGGCCGTCGAAGAGGTGGATCGTGCGCTCCGCGTACTGCGCGAAGCGCGGATCGTGCGTGACCATCACGATGGTGGAGCCGGCGCGGTGCAGCTCGCGCAGCAGGTCCATCACCGCCTCGCCGTTCTTGGAGTCGAGGTTCCCGGTGGGCTCGTCCGCGAGCATGACCTTGGGCTTGCCGACGATGGCGCGCGCGACCGCGACCCTCTGCTGCTGGCCGCCCGAGAGCTGGCTGGGCAGGTGCTTGGCGCGATGGCCCATGCCGACGCGCTCGAGCGCTTCCTTGACGCGCTCGCGCCGCTCCGCGGAGGGCATGCCCCGGTAGGTCAGGGGCAGCTCGACGTTCTCGAACACGGTGAGATCGCCGATCAGGTTGAAGCTCTGGAAGATGAACCCGATGTCGCGGTTGCGGATGCGGGCGCGCTTGCCGAGATCAAGATCTTGAACGTGCTCGCCCGCGATGGTGTAGGTGCCCCCCGTCGGCGTGTCGAGCAGGCCGAGGATGGACAGCAGCGTGGACTTGCCGCAGCCGGAAGGTCCCGAGATGGCCACGTATTCGCCCTGGCCGATGTCGAGATGGATGCCGGACAGGGCGTGGGTCTCGACCTCGTCCGTGTAGAAGACCTTGGTCAAGCCCTCGAGGCGGACAAGGGGAGCGGTCGCGTTCATAGATCTCCTTGCGCGGGCAGAGTGGTCCCCGCGTTCATCCTCTAGGACGCTCGGCAAGACGGCCTGGTTGCATTCTTTGTTCGTTCACTTCAGGCGGATCCGGTCATAGGCGTCCCAGGCCGACGTGTCGGACAGGACGACCTGGTCCCCGGGCACCAGCCCGCTCGTCACCTCGATCGTGGAGACGGAGCTGCGGCCGAGGCCCACCTTCACCCGGGTGGCGCCCACGCCGTCCGGGTCGAGCTTGAAGAGGCCCACCGTCCCATTGGGCTGCGCCTGCGCGGGTCGGCTCACGTAGACGATGTCGGTCAAGCGCTCGAGCTCGATGGTGCCGTCCACGGTGAGGTCGGGACGCGCCCCCGCCGGGAGCGAGCCCTCCAGGGCGACGTCGACGGTGACCGTCCCGTTCTGGGCGGCGGGGTCGATGCGCGAGACCTTGCCGTCCACGAACCCGTTGCGCGTGTCGACGGTGGCCTTCTGGCCGATCAGGACGTCTTTGGCCTGGGTCTCCGGCACGCGGATGACGGCCTTGAGCCGGTCCGGCACCGCGACGCGGGCGAGGTTCGTGCCGACGGAGACGCGCTGGCCCTGCTCGACGGGAACCACCTGGAGCATGCCCGCGATACCGGGGCTGATGGCCAGGGCCTTGACCTGGCTGCGCCGCAGGTGCGCTTCCGCTCGGCGCTGGGCGACGAGCGCGCGCTGGACCGCGAGCTGGGCTTCGACGGCCTCGGATGCGATGGACAGCCGCTCCTGCTCGATGCCGTTCCGGTTGCCCAGCTCGCGCGCGGCCACGTCGGAGAGCTTGCGCGTGAGGTCGGCGATGAGGCCCTGGCGGGCCAGCTCGGTGTTCGTGTCGGCTTGCATCTTGGCCTGCTCGAAGTCGGCCTGGACGCGGGCCGCGGCCGCCTTCTGGTCGAGCTGCTGGCTCTGGAGCCGGACCTTCAGCTCCGTGTATTGCGCTTCCGCCTGGCGGAGCTGCGACTCCGCGTCGAGGGCCTGCAGCTCCAGCTCGGGGTTGCTCAGCTCGAGGATCACCGAGTCCGCCTTCACGAAGGTGCCGGGGAGGATGAGGATCCGCTCGACGCGCCCTTCGGCGGCGGCGGGGATCCAGCGCACGTCCTCCGGCACCAGGGTGCCGAGGCCGCGCACCTCGCGGAGCATCGGCCCGCGCTTGACGGCGTCGATCAGGACGCCGGAGCGATCGACGCTCGGGGCCGCGGGCTTGAGCCGCGACAGGCCGAGCGTGACCAGGAGCAAGGCCAGCGCACCGCCGGCATAGGCGGCCTGCCGGATCCTCTTGCGGTGCGGCGAGACGATACGCGGGCGATCCATTTCTCCTCCGGGAACGTGCTTAATCCAACGCGCGTGCCATGGTGGGGCGAGGCAGGCAACTTCAAGAAAGCAAAGCGCGTAGGTCCGAGGGGGACGGGTTGCGATTCGGGCTTTGTGTCCGCTTGTGGGACGGCCGCGTCCCATGCACGGAGCCCTGACCGCGCGCGCGAGACATATAAGATAGCCGCCTCCAGGAGGCTCGATGATCCGCCGCGCTCTGGCCGTCTTCATCCTGCTCGCACCGGTCGCCTCGCGCGCGGCCGACGATCCCGCCATGGCGCGGGCGCTGCGCGTGCTCGCCGTCCATCCCGTGATCGACGGCCACAACGACCTGCCCTGGGCGATCCGCGAGAGCGACAAGGCCCCGCGCGACGTCGCGGCCTACGACATCCGTGGCCGCGCCCCTGGCGCCACCGACCTTGCGCGTCTCAAGGCGGGGCACGTCGGCGGCCAGTTCTGGTCCGTCTACACGCCCGGCGAATCGAAATACGAGGACTACGCGCGGATCCAGCTCGAGCAGATCGACATCGCGCGGCAGGTCGTCGCGCGCTACCCGGAGCTGGCCTGGGGCCTGACCGCGGACGACATGGAGCGCGCGCTGCGCACCGGGCGCGTCGGATCCGCCCTGGGTCTCGAGGGCGGCCACGCCATCCAGAACTCGCTGGGCGCGCTGCGCGCGTATTACGCGCTGGGCGTGCGGTACATGACGCTCACCCACAACGTCACGCTGGACTGGGCGGACTGCGCGGCCGATCCCGGCAAACACGGGGGCCTCACGAAGTTCGGCGAGGAGGTCGTGCGCGAGATGAACCGGCTGGGGATGCTGGTGGACCTCTCCCATGTCTCGCCGGAGACGATGGACGACGCGTTGCGCGTCACGGAGGCGCCCGTGATCTTCTCGCACTCGTCGGCCAAGGCCCTCGACCCGGTGGCGCGCAACGTGCCCGACGACATCCTCAAGCGCGTCGGTCCCAACGGCGGCGTGGTCATGGTGACGTTCGTCGCCGAGTTCATCTCCAACGCGAGCGCGGAGGCGAACACGGCGCGCGACAAGGCGATCGCCGCCCTCATCCGGGACGTGGCCGACAAGGCGGAGAAGGACCGCATCACGCGCGAATACAAGGCGGCACATCCGCTGCCCCCGGTCACGCTGGCCCAGGTGGCCGACCACGTCGAGCACGTGCGGAAGGTGGCGGGCGCCGACAACGTGGGCCTGGGCGGCGACTACGACGGCAACAGCGACTGGCCGGAAGGGATGGAGGACGTGACGAGCTACCCGAAGCTCTTCGCGGAGCTCGCGCGGCGCGGCTGGTCGGACGACGACCTGGGCAAGCTTGCGAGCGGGAACATCCTGCGCGCGATGCGCCAGGCGGAAGCGGTCGCGAAGAGGCTGCAGGCCTCGCGCCCGGCGTCCACGGCCACCATCGAGCAGCTCGACGGTCTCCGGGGGCGCTGAGGCGCCGTTCTTCAGGCGCCGAAATCGAAGACGCTGAGCCCGACGCGGTGGCCGTCGGGGTCGAGGATGTAGAGCGTCGAAGGGGTGCGGTCGGCGATCGTGACGCCCGCCGCGGCCAGCCGGTCCTCCCAGATGGCGAGGTCGGCCACCGCGAGAACGAGGACGTGGCCCGACCCTTCGCTCGGGCCCCCCTTGATCGCGCGCTCGAGCATCAGGACCGCGTTGCCGATCCGCACCCAGATGGAGCGGACGCGTCCGCTCTCGTCGAACCGCCGGGTCTCCGGCAGTCCGAGCACGCCGCCGTAGAAGCCGAGGGCACGCGTGGGGTCGGCCACGCGGAGCGCCAGGTGGTGGATGCCTGTCGGGCGGTCCATACGGAATAATTTACAAGAGCCCGGACAAATGTGGGTACCCCCGACCGACATCGCGTCCCTCCCACGCGGTCGCGACCGACCGAACTCACCGTGGGCCATGGGGATGCCACCCGACGTTGGAGCGCAGCCGGGTTGGGGGGCATGTTTCTTGCCAAACTCGCGGCAAGTGTCCCTCGCGAGAGTTTCCATGCATTTCTCGACGTTCGGAAGCCGGCTCATCGCACGGACGTTCCCCCTGCTGATGGCGGCGGTGCTTCTCGCCTTCGGTTGCACTCCGACCCCCAAGCCGCTGACTCCCGCCGACGTGCCGCCTCCCGACATGGCCCAGCTCTGGTCCGAGCCGACGGACATCGCCGCGCGAGACCTCTTCCATGGGCCGGGCGGACCGGACCTCGCGCCCCTTCCCGATTCCGTCTTCACGTTCATCGCGAAGGACGACACCGGGTTCAGCCCCGGCTACGACGTGCGCGACATCCCGGGTCTGAAATGGAGCGTGAAGTACGGTCCGGAGGCGCAGTCCGAGGTGGTGGCGTCACGCATCGTCTGGGCCCTCGGCTATCACCAGCCGCCGACGTACCACGTCGATCAGTGGCGGCTCATCGGCGGCGACATTCCTCCGGGCGCGGCCCCGCCGGGGCGATTCCGGCCCGAGTGGCCCGCCTGGAAGCAGAAAGGCTCGTGGTCCTGGGCGCGCAATCCCTTCGTGGGCACGCAGCCGTATCGCGGCCTCATCGTGCTGATGCACGTCCTCAGCAACTGGGACCTGCTCGACGACAACACCTCGATCTACGAGGTGGACACGCCCGTCCGGGGGGCGCGCACGCTCTTCGTCGTGCGGGATCTCGGGGCCGCGCTCGGCAAGGCCAGGCGGCCTCCGACGTCGGGCACGCGCAACGACGTCGAGGACTTCGAGCGGCAGGGCTTCATCAAGGGCGTGGACCGGGACGGCTACGTCCGGCTCGACGACACGCGTTGGCGGCACGAGAAGCTGTACGACCAGCTCACGGCCGAAGACATCCGATGGACGTGCGCGCGGCTGAGCCGTCTCTCCAACCGCCAATGGCACGATGCGTTCCGCGCCGCCCGTTACGATCCGGCGGTCGCCGAGCGCTTCATCCATCGCCTGCAGGAGAAGGTGCAGATGGGCCTCATGCTCGGGGGACCGGGAGACACCGAGCGCGCGGCGCGCGCCGGCCGCCCCTGAGCCGGCCGATCGGGTAGTCTGTCCGCGTATCGATGGGCGCGCCCGCTCTTCCCCTGACCGAGCCGTCCCCGATCGAGGCCGCTCGTGAGGCCATCGAGCACACGCGCCGTCTCCTCTTCCCTTTCCGCTTCGAACGCTGGCTCACGCTGGGAGCGCTCGCCTTCCTCGATCAGTGCGGGAGAGGGGGCGTGGGCGGCATGCTGCCCGGCGCCCCGCCGGGGGGCGGCCGGCTGCCCTCGCCCGGGACAGGGAGCGGCGGCCTCTCCGACGCCGCGTCATGGTTCAACGCCCACCTGGGCGTCATCGTCGGATTCGCGGTCGGCGGGCTCGTGGTCATCGTGGCCGTGGTGGCCCTGATGTTGTGGATCGGGAGCCGCGCGACGTTCGTGTACATCGACGACGTCGCCAGCGGGCGGGCCGAGGTCTCACGCCCGTGGTCCGCGCACGCCGAGCGCGCCAATTCCCATTTCGCGTGGCGGTTCGGATTGGCGGCGGCCTTCTTCGCCGCGCTGGTGGTACTGGGGGCCCTGGCCGTGGGCGCCGCGCTCCTCATCGCCCGGGGCGGCGTGGCCGGCGCCGCCTTCGGAGCGGTCACGCTGATCCTCCTCGTTCCGCTGCTCTTCCTCCTCCTGCTCGCCGCCGGCCTCTCCTCGATGGCCCTGCGCGATTTCGTGGCTCCCCTGCAGATGTTCACGGGCACGTCGTGCGGGCCGGCCGTGCGCCTCTTCGCCGGTCTCGTCCGCGCCCATCCCGTCCCGTTCCTTCTCTTCGTGCTCCTGAAGATCGTCTTCGAGGTGGTCCAGGGCGTCCTGATCGTGTCCGCGGCCTGCGTCACGCTCTGCTGCATCCTGCTTCCCGTGGTGACGCAGACGGTGCTCCAACCGCTCTTCTTCTTCGAGCGCGCCTGGTCGCTCCACCTCCTCCGCCAGATGGGATACGACCTCATCGGCAGGCAAGAGGTGCTCGAAGGCGGAGCCTCTCCCGACGAGCCTCCACCGGTGTAGGCTCGATGCGAGGAGAGGCCCATGAGCATGACACCCGCGGAGCGACAGCAGCGGATCGAGCAATACGAGCGTGGACCCCTCCGGATCCATGACGCCCTCCACCTCGTCCCCGACCAGGCGGTCAAGTGGCGTCCCGCGCCGGGAAAGTGGAGCGTGCACGAGGTGGTCTGCCACTGCGCGGACTCCGAGATGAACGGGGCCATCCGGCTCCGCTACGTCCTGGCGGAGAACGATCCGCTCCTCATGGCCTACGACCAGGACGCCTGGGCCCGCATCTTCGACTACCACGCCCGCCCGTTGGAGCCGGCGCTGGCCGTCGTCGGGGCCGTGCGCGCGTACACGACCGCGCTCCTGCGCTCCTTGCCCGCCGAAGCCTGGGCGCGCGCGGGCCGCCATTCCGAGTCGGGCCCCTACACGGTCGAGAGCTGGCTGCGCATCTATTCCGATCACCTCGAGGGGCATGCGCGCCAGATCGAGCGGAACCTGGACGCCTGGAAGTCCGGCGTGGCCCCCGCACCGTAAAGGTTACACACTCGCCTCTCCGCGTTCCCGCGCTCGCCGTGCCGCAGAATCGCGCGAATCCTCGACCCTCCCATCGTTTCCGGCTCGTCTCGTCCTTACGCACGTGCAATCGGGTCGTGGCACGCCGCTTGCTCGTCAGCGACGACCAGGAACTCTGGTGACCCCTCTCAACTCAGCCGACCCTTCGCGCCCTCTGCCGGGTGAGGCCGCGGCGCCGCGCCCGCTCGCCCTTTTCGCCGCGATCACCGCCGTGAACGCCGCGCTCGTTCTGGCCGGCGCGGGCGCTCGCGGACGCGCCGCTCTCGCCCGCCTGCGGCCGCTGATCGTCCATCGCGGCTTCCGCGCCGCGGCCGCGCTCTCGCTCGTGCTTCTCGCCGCGGGTGCCGGCGCCCATCATCTCTATCGCGACCGTTCCGGAGTCCCCGACCTCGAGCCGTTCATCCGGTTCGAGCCGCCGACGATCGGAGAGGTGTCCGACGCCCGCGGCGAGGTGCTCATCGAGCTCGCGCGCGAGTACCGCCGCATCCTCGAATACGACGAGATCCCGCCTGTCGTGCGGGAGGCGATCCTGGCCGCGGAGGACAAGAACTTCTTCTCCCATTCCGGCATCGACTACGGCGCGTTCCCGCGGGTGATGTGGAAGACCCTGGCCACGTCCACGTCCGTCTCCTGGCGTCACTCGGTGGCCGAGCACCGCCTGGCCCCGTCGGTGGTGTTTCCCCAGGGCGGCTCGACCCTCACCCAGCAGCTCGTGCGCGGCTACTTCCTGCGCCACATGATGGTGCAGGAGGATGGCGGCACCCTGATCGGCGACGGCCTCCTGGCCATGGCCGCGTCCAAGGTGCTGGGCGTGCCCGCGACCAACAAGCTCGCGCGCAAGATCGAGGAGATCCGCCTCACCTTCTGGCTCGAGAACGAGATGGCGCGCCGCTACGGCTCGAAGCAGCGCGCCAAGCAGGAGATCCTCGCGCGCTACGCGAGCTTCATCTACATGGGGAACGGCCGCTACGGGTTCTCCGCCGCCTCGGAGTACTACTTCGCCAAGCCTCTCTCCAGCTACGGGCCGGGGGACGCCGACAAGGCCGCCCTCCTCGCCGGCATCACCAAGTCGCCCCGCGACTACGCGCCTTCCCCCGGGAACGTGGATCGCCCGCGGCGCCGGCGCAACGACATCCTGGCCCTGATGGCGCGCAACGGGTCCCTGCCGGACGAGAGCGCGCGGCGGGCCCAGGGCCTGCCCGTGCGCCTGGCCGCGCGCAGCAAGATGAAGACGGAGGCGCCCGCCGTCGTCGAGAACGTGTTCACCGAGCTCAAGGCGGCACGCCGCGACGGCGTGAGCGTGGAGGCCCTCATCGAGGGGCGCATCAGCGTGCAGACGACGGTGGACAACCGCATCCAGCGCCTGGTGAACGCCGCGCTGGAGTCGGGCCTGCGCGCCTACGAGACGCGTCATCCGAAGAGCCGCGGCCTCATCCAGGGCTCGGTGGTCGTGCTGCGCAACGCGGACGCCGGCGTCCTCGCCGAGGCGGGCGGCCGCCAGGTCTACAAGGACCGCTACACGTCGTACAGCGACTACAACCGCGTGACCGACTCGCGGCGGCAGCCCGGCTCCGTGATGAAGCCGATCGTGTACCTGGCCGCTTTCGCCCAGGGCGAGGCCCTGGACGATCAGGTGGCGGACGAGCCCATCTCGGTGAGCACGGGCCTGAACACCCCGCCGAAGTGGATCCAGAACTACGACGCCAAGTTCAAGGGCCTCATCCCCGTGCGGCAGGCCCTGGCCGAGTCGCGCAACGCCGCCACCATCCGCCTGGCCCAGGGCGTCGGAGTCCGGGAGATCCTGCGCACCGCGCGCGAGCTGGGCATCCGCACACCGCTGCAGCCCTACATCACGACCGCGCTGGGCGCGTCCGAGGTGCAGCTCCTGGAGCTGGCCAACGCCTACCGCGCGCTGGCTTCCAGCGTGAGCGCGGAGCCGCACGTGATCGCCCGCGTGAGCGGCCCGGCTGGGGAAGCGCTGTTCACGCCGGCCCTCTCCGTGCGGCCGCTCGCCATCGCCCCGGAAGCGGTCGCGGCCATACAAGAGGGCCTGCGCGGCGTCGTACGGCTTCCGAGCGGCACCGCGCACGCGCTGGCCGCGGACGAGTTCGGCATCCCCGTGATGGGGAAGACGGGCACGAGCAGCGACTTCCGCGACGCGCTGTTCGTCGGCTCCACGTATGGGCCGGAGGGAGTGACGGTCGCCGTGCGCATCGGCTACGACGACAACCGCGAGCTGGGGGAGAAGGAGACGGGCGGCCGCGCGGCCCTCCCGATCTTCCGCGAAGTGGTGCAGGGCATCTACACGCAGGGCCTCACGGGGACGACGCCCACGTTCCCGGAGGAGATGGAGCAGCGGATCACCGACTACGTCGCCGCCGCCGCGGCCGACGCCTCGGAGGAGTGGGCGGCTGAGCCCACGATCCCGGCCTTCGAGCCCGCCGTCCTCCCCGCGCGGCTGATGCCGGCGCTCGCCCTCGCGCCCGTGATGCTGGCCGCGCCCGGGCCCGTCTTCGATCCCGCCCGGTCCGAGCGGCGAGCCAAGCGAGAACCGCCCGCGTCGATGCGGGATCGCTAGGGACATCCCGTTCCATAATCGCGACGTGCCGCTGACCCCGTCGTCCGCCACGCGCCTGGCCCACCAGCTCGAGTGCCTGCCCGCGCTCCTGGAAGGGGCCGCTCCGAGCGCGCTGGAGCGCCGGACGCGATCGGGGAAGTGGTCGGTGCAGGAGAACCTCGCCCACCTGGCCCGTCATCACGTGGTGGTGCTCGAACGCGTGCGCAAGGTGCTGGCGGAGGAGCGCCCGGCCCTCCCGCGCTACGCGGCGGAAGACGACGGGGAATGGCCCGCCTGGGCCGCGCTCCCGCTGTCCGAGATCCTCCGGCGCCTCGCCGCACTCCGGTCCGAGCTGACCGCGCTCGTCTCCGGCCTGGGCGACGCGCAGCTCGCGCGCACCGGCGTCCATCCGACGCTCGGCGAGATGGCCCTGCCCCTGTGGATCGAGTTCTTCCTCCTCCACGAGGCCCATCATCTCTATGTCGTCATGAAGCGGGCCCGCGGCGGCGAGTAGCGCCGACCAGGCCTTCGATCCTCCGCACGACTTCGTCCGTATCCGTCCCCGAGGTGTCCACGGTGTGGGCGGCCTCGGCGTAGAGGGGCCGGCGTGCCGAGAGCAGGCGCCGCAGCTCCGCCATGGCCTCGGGATGGTCGGCCATCGGCCGGCGGTCGCCCTGCTGCACGACGCGGTTCCAATGGTCCTCGGGGTCCGCTCGCAGCCAGATGGTGAGGGCCCGCCGGCGCAGCGCCGCGAAGGTGTCCGCGCGCGTGACGATGCCCCCGCCCGTGGCCAGGACGAGGGGCTGCGCCTCGCGCAGCACGCCGTCGAGCGTCTCTCGCTCCAGCCGCCGGTAGTACTCCTCGCCGTGGAGGGCGAAGATCTCGTCGAGGGCGAGGCCGGCCGCCTCCTCGATGCGGCGGTCCAGCTCGACGAACGGCACGTGCAGGCGCCGGGCGAGGCGCCGTCCGATGGTGGTCTTGCCCGCGCCGCGCAAGCCGAGGAGGGCGATGGCGGGAAGAGCGCGCTCGCCTCCGGCGCCCGTGAGAAGCTCGGCTGGTGTCGTGCCCAGAGCGCCGGCCAGGCTCGCGAGCTTCCGCACGGAGATGTTGGCCTGGCCGGACTCCACTTGCACGAGGAAGCGCTCGGAAAGCCCGGCCCGGCCGGCCAGGTCGCGCAGGGTCGACTTCCGGTCCAGGCGCAGGCCGCGCACGCGTCGTCCGAGCCCCGCCAGCAGAAGGTCGGCGTCCATCGTGGTGACTGCAATATAGTACAGCGAGATGATCGATGTCACGCACTATAATGCTTGACAGCGTCCCCCCGCGGCCCGTAGCATCGAGAGGAAACATGGAACACCCTGCTTCCGCGACTGCTCCCCCCGTCCGCTTCGAAACCCATCCGTCGCGTTACGTGCACTGGCGGCTGGAGATCGAGCCCCCGCTGGCCCGCCTCCTGATGGACGTCAAGGAGGAGCGCGCCTTGCGCGGGGATTACCCCCTCAAGCTCAACAGCTACGACCTCGGGGTCGACATCGAGCTCGCGGATGCCGTCCAGCGCCTGCGCTTCGAGCACCCCGAAGTCCGCACGGTAGTCGTCACGAGCGGGCGCGACCGCGTGTTCTGCTCGGGGGCCAACATCTACATGCTCGGCTCCTCGACCCACGCCTTCAAGGTCAACTTCTGCAAGTACACGAACGAGACGCGCCTTTCCCTCGAAGACGCCTCGCAGCATTCGGGGCTGAAAGCGCTGGCCGCGGTCAACGGGCCGTGCGCGGGCGGCGGCTACGAGCTGGCCCTCGCCTGTGACGAGATCCTGCTCGTGGACGACGCCTCCTCGGCGGTCAGCCTGCCCGAGGTTCCGCTGCTGGGAGTGCTCCCAGGGACGGGCGGACTGACGCGCGTCGTGGACAAGCGCAAGGTCCGCCGCGACCTGGCCGACGTCTTCTCGAGCCTCGGCGAAGGCGTCAAGGGCAAGCGCGCCGTGCAGTGGCGGCTCGTGGACGAGACGGTGCCCCTCTCGAAGTTCCCGGCGCGGATCGCGGAGCGCGCGAAGGCGCTGGCCGGGCAATCCCCGGAGAAGAAGGGCCCCGGTGTCGCCCTGGCCCCGTTGGAAGGGAAATACACGGACGCGGGCGTCGAGCATCGCTACCTCACGCTCGCCATCGACTCCGGCGAGCGGACGGCGCGGATCACCATGCGCGGTCCCGACGCCGACGAACCCGGCACCGCCGCGGCCATGCGCGAGCGCGGCAGCGAGCTCTGGGCCCTGCGCGCCTTCCGCGAGCTCGACGACGCGCTGCTCGAGCTGCGGTTCAACCGGCCGGAGATCGGCGTGGTCGTGCTCCAGACGCGCGGCGCCGCCGCGCGCGTCCTGGCCGTGGACGCGGCGCTGGAAGCGGGCAAGGGCGACTGGTTCGTGAACGAGGTCCGCCAGCACATGAAGCGCGTGCTGAAGCGCCTGGACCTGACCGCGCGCACGTTCCTGGCTGTCATCGACAAGGACTCGTGTTTCGCGGGCTCGCTGATGGAGCTGGCCCTGGCCGCGGACCGCTCCTACATGCTGGCCGCGGACGGCGGGCCGACGGTCGTCCTGTCCGCGATGAACATGGGCCCGCTGCCCATGTCGAACGGCCTCAGCCGGCTGGCCACGCGATTCCTCGGCGGCGGTGCGGACGCGCTCGAGGTCGGCCGTGCGTACGACGGGGAGGAGGCGCTCGAAGCGGGCCTCGTCACCTTCGCGCCGGACGACATCGACTGGGAGGACGAGGTGCGTCTCGCCCTCGAGGAGCGGGCCAGCATCTCACCGGACGCCCTGACGGGAATGGAAGCCAACCTGCGCTTCGCCGGCCCCGAGACGATGGAGACGAAGATCTTCGGGCGCCTGTCCGCCTGGCAGAACTGGATCTTCCAGCGCCCGAACGCGGTGGGTGAAAAGGGAGCCCTGACTCTGTACGGACGGCCGGAACGCGCGCGATTCAGTTGGACACGCACGTAATGGCAGGCGACAGGGACACGTAGAGCAAGGCGGCGCCGCGAAGCGGCGGCGCGTTGCGAGGGGGGTTTCAGGGGGGGTCGCGAACACCCATCGCGATCATGTGTGAGTGCCCCCCCTGACTTAACAAGCAGGCAATCATGTCTAACGTCGATCTCAGTGCCAAGATCCCCAACAACGTCGACCTCGCGCAGGACAAGCGTCTGCTGCGCGCGCTCGAGCAGTGGCAGCCCGACTACATCCAGTGGTGGATGGACATGGGCCCGAGCGGCTTCCAGTCCACCGACATCTGGCTGCGCACCGCGATCAGCGTGGACGCCGAGGGCTGGGCCCATTTCGACTACGTGAAGATGCCCGACTATCGCTGGGGCATCTTCCTGGCCGACCCGCAGTCCGAGCGCACCATCGGCTTCGGCGACAACATGGGGAAGCCCGTCTGGCAGCAGGTGCCGGGCGAGCACCGCAACACGCTGCGCCGGCTCATCGTGACCCAGGGCGACACCGAGCCCGCCTCCGTCGAACAACAGCGCATGCTCGGCCACAGCGCGCCCAGCATGTACGACATGCGGAATCTCTTCCAGGTGAACGTCGAGGAAGGCCGGCACCTGTGGGCGATGGTCTACCTGCTCCACAGCCAGTTCGGCCGCGACGGCCGGGAGGAGGCGGAGGAGCTGTTGCAGCGGCGCAGCGGCAACCCGGACAAGCCGCGCATCCTGGGCGCCTTCAACCAGCCCGTGGACAACTGGCTCGACTTCTTCATGTTCACGATGTTCACGGACCGCGACGGCAAATATCAGCTCCTCGCCCTCGCGGAGAGCGGCTTCGACCCCCTCGCGCGCACCACGCGCTTCATGCTCACGGAAGAGGCGCATCACATGTTCGTGGGGGAGACGGGGGTGGAGCGCATCGTCCAGCGCACGGCGGAGCTGATGAAGGCCGACCCCAACGAAGACGTGAGGAAGCAGGGCGGCATCCCCCTGGACATGATCCAGCGCTACCTGAACCTCTGGTTCGCGCTCTCGCTCGACCTCTTCGGCGGCGAGATCTCGAGCAACGCCGCCTCCTTCTTCGCGGACGGCCTCAAGGGCCGCTACAAGGAAGAGACGTACCAGGATCACCTCGCGCTCAGCGACACCTATCGGATGACCGTCCCCAAGGAGGGGCGCGTGGCGGAGGAGGAAGTGCCCCTGCGCAATGCGATGAACGAAGTCCTGCGCGACGCCTACATCGAGGACTGCCAGCGCGGCGTCGATCGCTGGAACAAGCGTCTGGCCGAGGCGGGCCTGGCCGACCGGCTCGTGCTCCCGTCCAAGCGCTTCTACCGTCACATCGGGATCTACGCCGGCCTGCCTTTCGATCCCGAGGGCCGCTTCCAGGACCAGGCGGAATGGGACCGGCGGCGCGGAGAGTGGCTGCCGACCGACGCCGACCGCGCGTACGTCGCCAACCTCCAGAAGTCCGTGCGCGATCCGGGCCAGATCGCCAACTGGATCGC
>Ga0068860_100004147_pt1 | contig 14849 bp, 16 predicted proteins | sample KBSSwiS32_FD_66597 | JGI IMG/M metagenome (GOLD analysis project Ga0068860, IMG submission 66597) | Switchgrass rhizosphere microbial communities from Kellogg Biological Station, Michigan, USA - KBS Switchgrass S3-2 | ecosystem: Host-associated > Plants > Roots > Rhizosphere > Soil ... | reverse complement strand
GGACATTCTTCGATACTTCTCAGTTCGGAGCGAATTTTGCCAATGAATTGTATTGCCTGATCCATGCGCGGAAAATAATTAATAACTTAATTAATTTAAAACCACACTATTTTTCTTTTTCTCTTTGGATTTTGCTTTTTCTAAATTATTCTTCACCCTGAATTTTACAATTTTGCTTATTAAAGCCAGGGGAACAGGGCTATCTATTGGAAATTGTATAGAGCCTTTTCCTCCATGATAAGATGAAAGTTCTTTTTTGAATGCCTCAATTCCTGTAGGCGCCGGATAAAATCCAATATGGTTTTTGAAAGCTGCAAAATGCACTAAATTACCATTAAGTACAAATGTCGGCATGGCATATTTAATTGCCTCTTTAGCTTCCGGGGCTGCCTTTCTGATTGTAGCCCTCACGTCTTCTAAAATCTTCTGAATGTCTTTCGGAAAACCGGCGATGTATTCATCTATGTTTCCCGCCTGGATACTTTTCATGTGACCGCGTTTTAGTTATTAATTTTTAATGATACAAATTTACTGTGTCGTTGTAAGGCTAATGCTGTTCGAACGCGACATTATGAGGGTAGAATGCGGCAAATTTAACTATTCCTCTTACTATTGTCGCTATCTACGTCGATACTGCCCGGAATTGTATAAATATTTCCTTAGTTAAGGCCTTCAATTTTTTCCCGGATCTCCTCTTTTTCGGTCTGCGTCCTGGCTAAAGTATAAGCTTTTTCGAAATTTAATTTTGCTTTATTGTTATCAATGTTTTTGTAAAGTTCACCAAGCAGGATGAAATAAAAATGGTTGTTTTCCAATTGTAGTTTTTTAGCCTCAGCCAAAGCGGCTTCTTGCCCATTCGCCTTGTATAAGGCATAAGTCCGGTTAAGCGCAACGCCGGGAGAATAATTTGCCAGCAGAAGCTGATTGTACAATTGCAAAATGGCCTCCCATTTTTCTTTGGTATCTTCTTTCATACAATGCCAGTAAGCAATCCTTGCTTCTAAGTGATACGAGCTTACTTCGTGTCCCTGGGCTGATAGACTTAAAAAATGCATGCCCTGGTTTATCAATCCTGCATCCCATAAACCCGGGTCTTGCTGGTCGTACAGAACCAACGAATTTTCGTTAATTTGCCTGGCACTAAACCGGGAGGCATGAAAACACATTAGTGCAATTAAGGCATTTGTTTTTGGGAGGTTGGTCTTTTCATATTCTGTAAGCATCAGGCCGAGGCGCAATGCTTCTAAACACAAGTCTTTCCGTAAAATCTGGTTTTGGGTTTTGGAATAATAACCTTCGCTGAAAAGCAGGTAAATAATATGTAGCACATTATTGAGCCGGCTGGCTATTTCATTTTCCGATGGCAGTTCCATCTGCACTTTTTCCATCCGTAATTTTTCTTTTGCCCTGAATAACCTTTTGTTGATGGTCTCTTTGTTGGACAAAAATGCTTCGGCAATTTCGTCAATACCAAAACCGCAAAGAATACGCAATGCAAGACCAATTTGTGCTTCACTTGCAATAAGCGGATTGCACACTGCAAACATCATTTGTAATTGACTGTCTTTGATATTGTCGTTTGAAAAATTCACCTGTAAGATTTCCTTGTTTGTTTGCGCAGTTTTAAGTTCAGGAACAATCTTATCCTTAAAGATTTTATTTCTTCGGAAATGGTATAAGGTTTTTTGTTTCGCCACTGTGTAAAGCCATGCAGTTGGATTTTTGGGAGTGCCCTTAACACCCCATGTTTCTGTTGCCTTCAAAAATGTTTCACTCACGATATCTTCCGCTATTTCAATATGCTGCAATCCAAAAAGTTTGCTGATAACAGCAACCATTTTTGAAAATTCCTGCTGGAATAAATGTTTTAAAGATTCGTGTTGCTCTTCCATATTTAAGAGCAAAACCCACCCGTGTGCAGGTGAGTTTTGTTTGCTGATGCTAAATTATTGTTGATAGACAGGTCGGATTTCAACACTGCCACCAGCATCTAACGCGGGACAGCCATGAGCCAATGTTGTTGCTTCGTCTAAACTGTCGGCCTTAACAACGAGAAAGCTACCCAGCATCTCCCTGATCTCAACGAAGGGGCCATCGGTAATAACACCACCTGCTTTAAGAACTTTGCCCTCAAGGGCAAGGCGCTGGCCGTTACGGGCTAATTTTCCCTGTGCTGCTATGCCTCCTGCCCAATCGTGCCATTTTTTTTGGAGCGCCTGCATTTCTTCTTTTGATGCGTTACTGTAGTCGTAGTTCGGCTGCCGGAATAATAACATGAATTCTTTCATTTTTTTGTTTTAAATTTTTCTGCCCGTCTGCCCGCAGGCAGGAATTAATAAATTATACGATTTTTTTCTATAAAATTAACTAGTTTGCCTGTACTGCAAATGCACCTGGCTGATAAGATCCTGCCGTAGTACGGAAAGAAATATTAATACGGTTGTAACAGTTAATGGTTACAACAGCTAAGGTGAGATCGATCAATTCTTCTTCAGAAAATTCTTTTCGGGCTGCTGAATAAATCTCATCAGGCACATTACCTCCCGTAATCTTTGTAACTGCTTCTGCCCATGCAAGTGCGGCACGTTCACGTTCGGTATAGAAAGGTGCATCACGCCATGCATCCAAAACATAAAGGCGCTGTTCTGGTTCACCCTTTGCGCGCAGATCCTTTGAATGCATATCAAGGCAAAAAGCACAGCCATTGACCTGCGATACCCTGAAATAAATTAAATTTAAAAGCGATTCTTCGATCGGTGATTTCGCCAGGTAGTTCCCCAGCCCGTACAACGCTTTTATCGCGCTGTGGCCTTTTTTGGCAACATTAATTCTTTGTTCCATTTTGTTTTTAATTTAAGTTTTTGAAAGATGAATTACACCCTAATAATGACTGAGATTGCAGAAATTGGACACTTTCGGAATTTTTTTTAGTCAGGGCTGGTTTTTGGATGTCGGTTGCTATGCTTTCGGTGTGTATCTGTTGTGCAGGCAAAGCAGCTGGACTTAGCCATAGGTCAGATGGATTTTAAAGTGAAAAAGAAGAAAAAGGGTAACAGGAATTACGTGCATAGTACCGGATTTATCGGATCGGTAGGAGAGGGGGCATGTAATCGATTATATTGCGAGTATGAAAACAAACTCTTTCATTTTATTTATCATTTTATTAACCCCTGTTTGTCTCTTTTGCCAGGATAATAATAAAGTACTTTCCGAAATTGATTCCCAACTCGCAAAAGGACAAACAAGTACCAGCGCTGTTTTATCAGATCCAAATTATATGTTTCTACATTCGCAAACCTCTTTCCGGCAGGTAATAAAGAAACATGCAAAGCCGGGCAAGGTTACCATAATAACTGATGCTGAGCCCGGCAAAAAGATTACAGTAAAAGGTACGATCAGAACCGGCAATAATAAAATGTTGAATGATGCCCTGGTCTATTTTTATCACACGTCGGATAAAGGCTGGTACTCCGATACGGCTCCCCATATTCTTATGAATGAAGGTGATATGGGACATGCACGGCTGTTCGGCTATTTAAAAACTGATAGTAAGGGACAATTTGAATTTGAAACGATCCGGCCTAAAGGGTATCCAAATTCCGATTTACCTGCACATATACATATAATGGTGTGGAAAGATGACCAGGTTGTAGCAGGATTGCCAAACGAGCTGCAGTTTGATGATGACCCACGGCTAACACCTGACAGAAGGTCCCGTTCATTAAGGGAGGGTAACCTGATTGAAAAGAATTCAGGCGCTGCTGACAAACCGGTTTATGTCTATGATATAAAACAGAACCGATAGCATTTTTCAACTTTTTTGACAGTTGAATAATCCCCGACTCATCGGTGCGGTAGGAATTTATCATGAAAAAAGGATATGCTGAAAAAGGTTTGGAAGCATTAAGACAACTGATATGGCATGAAGAATATTGCCTATAAAATTTTTGTAAATGTCTTCCTGATCCTCCAGGTTGATTTCCCTTGTTATAGCCAGGATAAAAAAGATATGGCCTATGTGTTACTAAGTGATATCTGTTACACACCTGGTGACACATTAAAGGCCGATTTCTTTCTGCCTGTTAATTATCAAAGTCAAAAAAATCCTGTTCTCGTTTTTATAGATGGCTTCGGAGGAGACTTTAGAAAATCAGACCATTATACCAACTGGGCTAGGTTTGCAACTTCTGAAGGTTTTATAAGTATTGTTTACGCTTCGCGGAAAGATTATATCAAAAAGAGCTTTGAAAGTTTGCTTGATTTTCTCTTTACCAAAAGTGACAAGTATTACACAGATTTAAGTAAAATTTCAGTATATGCTGGTTCCGGTAATGTAACTCAGGGCCTTCCTCTTGCCAACGGAGATGAAAGAATAAAAGCCGCACTCATTTTTTATGGCATAGCAAAAATAGAAAACTTCAGGCCGGATATGCCGGTATTGCTTGTTCGTGCAGGCCTCGACAATGTTCAACTCAACAAGCAACTGGATTCCCTTGCTTTCAGAGCATTAACGGTCAATGCTCCTTATACTATTGCCAATTTCAATACTGTGCAGCATGGCTTTGAAGATTTTACCGGCGACACAATTTCTTTACAATTTCTCAAATCAACACTTGTTTTTTTAAAAGATAATATGAGTGATAAAATACGTCAAAATTTTTCTGCGCATAGACAGGAAGTAATTGCAATGAAGGAGTTGTATCATTCCAATTGGCAAGCGGCATTTGAAGGGTACAGGCGGGTATTGCAAATGAGCCCGGCTAATAATGAAGCAGAAAGACAGCTGGGCAACATCTGCATAGAACTGAAAGAATATAAAAAAGCATTGGATTATTATGACAGTGCTATAGTTCACGGCAACTGGCGCAAAGGTGAAGTGGCCTTGAAAAAATTATATGTGTATGCAAAACTGAATAATGTTGAGGCCGCCATTACAGAAATGCGTTTATTGAAGAAAATTGGATGGTTTAAAGAAGCTGACTATAACGGAAAAGATGAATACAGCAGTATTGTAAACTCGGAAGAGTATAAAAAATTTACCAGGAAACAATGAGTAATAAACTGCTTTACAAAAGTTAAATAAAATAAAATAACCAATATTAAAACAGGGTTATGAAAAAATCAGGTAATAAAAAAAGTGCTGTAGTATTATTTGTATTCCTGCTCTTAAATATTTACAACTACGGTCAAAACAACAACCGGGATGCCTCCCTTGATCCGCTTTCTTATGGTGTTGTCATGGATGACCCGGCAATGAAAAATGTAATTGTAAAAAAGGATATTACTTACCTTGAAGACAATAAAGGCAGCCTGAACCTTGACATGTACCTGCCTCCTCAGCTCAAGCCGAATGAAAAACGGCCGGCAATAATTTTTTTGAATGCTATCGGCGAAAATCCGGGACAAAGAAAAGTAAAGACCTGGGGTATCTATTCAACCTGGCCGAAACTAATGGCTGCTAAAGGTTATATCGGTATATCAATGGAAACAGATGGAAGCAGGATACAGGAATCAATACATGGGTTGTTTAATTTTTTAGATAAAAATGGAAGCACCTACAATATTGATAAAGACAAATTAGGTGTGTATGCTGCATCGGCCAATGTTACCCAATCGGTCAATTACCTCATGAGTGATAAGGCCTATAGCGGAATCAGGGCGGCTGTATTGTATTATGGTGACGCCTCCGGAGGCCCTTTTCGCAAAGATCTTCCTGTATTATTCGTAATATCAGAAGGTGACGTTGCCCGTAATGGATATAATAATTTGTGGAATGCGGTACTAAAGAATAATGCTCCATGGACCATTAAGATGGGTACCGGTATGCCACATGCGTTTGATGCCTACTCAGACAATGATGATGCAAGAAAAATAATAAAGGAAACCATTGCATTCTGGAAAGATCAGTTGGATCCCGTGCCTGCCCCATCATTTCCCCATTCAAAGATGCGTGATGTGTTTGGACTCTTAAGAATTAATACTCCTAAAGCGTTGGAATTATTAAAGTCGATTGTGCAAGGGCATCCTAATGAGATAAACACACTTTCATTTTATGGTGACTTATTGGGTCAATCAGGGAAGCCGGACGAAGCGGAATCTGTATATCAAAAAATTTTAGCCCTGGAGCCTAAGAATACACATGCTCTTATTAAAATGGCAGCCTTATTTTACGCAAAAGATAAAGCAGCAGACGCGGAAAAATATGTATCCGACGCCGTTAATACCGGGAATATGACTTTTAATTCTTATGGTGATCTCGCTTTTGCTTTATTGGTGGCGGGCAGGGATAAAGAAGCGGCAATGTATTATGAAAAGGCAGTTGCCTTGCAGCCCAACGGTCATGATTATTATAACCTGGGCTGTGCGTATGCAAAATATGGTGATAAAGACCGGGCTTTTGCAGCACTTGATAAATCATTAGAATATGGATATGCTTCAAAACAGTTGTATGAGAATGATACAGATCTCATCTCGCTCAGATCGGATGAGCGGTTTAAGGCGTTGCTTAAGAAGATTAAATGATCTTTAAACTTCAGGTTGAAATGATTCCTCTTTTAGTTTTAAAAAGTCTCCATCAATGATGAGAAGTTTGACACCATTTTTTGAGAATGAACGATGAGAACTTAATTCATCAGAAACTATATAAGTCATGCCTTTTTTCAAACTAAAATGTGCGCCATTTTGAAGCTGACTGGTAAATTCACCTTCTATACAGTATACAATGTGACCTTTTTTGCACCAATGGTCTGCAAGATATTCTTCTGAGTATTCAACTATTCTTAGCCTTATTCCCTCTAATTGTACTGTTTTGCAGGATGCAAGCCCTGTCTCTCCTTTATGTTTGGTCTGTTCAAGTAAGTCCCAATCTATGGTTTGAAATTTAATATTACTCATAAATATTTGGTTTATTGTACTCCGCCGGGAAGGTTCATGGTTGCTTTGCTGTTTCCATATTCTTATGCCACAGGTAATATGAAAGAAATAAAAAAGCAATTGGCACTATCATGAATAACATAGCTGGCTGAAAACCATCTGTTGCAATTAAAGAATAAGTAGCGCCTGTTAAATCAAAAGCCAGGCCGGCATAAGCCCATTCTTTTATCCGCGGAAATCCGGGAATGAGAATAGCAATAATCCCTAACAGCTTTGCTACCCCGATAAAAGGAATGATATAATTTGGATAACCTAAATGATTCATAAATTTAATTGCATCGGCAGTGCTTAAAATATCAGGGATTGATGCAAATAGCATGAATGCTGAAAACAAGCTGGTGATAATCCAGTAAAGCACTTTTGTTTTTTTCATTTTGTTAATTATTGCACATTAAAATTTAATTTTCGGCTACTTTGATTTCCCGGCGCAATTGAACATCCAATTCACACCATACTTATCTGTGCAGCTGCCAAAGTATGCTCCCCAAAACATATCCTGCAATTCCATAGTAACCTTTCCACTATTTGAAAGCATATCGTATAACCTTTTCGTCTCTTCCCTTGTCTCCGGTTCAAGGTTTATATGTATGTTGTTACCATAGTCTACTTTTAAACCCATGCTTTCCGGAGCATCAGTTGCCATTAACATGTGACCTCCAAGAATGGGCAACTCAACATGTAATATCAATTTTTTATCTTCATCCGATAATGGAGGCATGCCTTCAGGAGAAGCAATATCACCAAATCTTTGAATACCGCCCCCATGAAATTCTCCGCCGAATACCGTTTTATAAAAGTTGAATGCTTCCTCTGTGTTACCGGGAAAATTGAGATAAGTGCTGACCCTTTCCATATTATTTGTTTTTAATTGTTTGCGGGTATTTATTTGCGACTGTAAATAATGATTTAGCTTATCGACGTTTTGTTTCAGGCCTTCGTCTGCCTTAAATGTTTTTACTACCTGGATAAATTGTTCTTTTGATTCGAAAAGCATGTGCCATTTGATAAACGTCTTTTCGCCCTGCGATTCAAATTCCACGGTTGCTAAAAACTTAGGACCGCTAACATGTTCATAAACCAGTTTCTTAAATTTTACAATTTCCCGGAAGATACTTTTGTTTATATAGTCTGTGCCTTCCGGGCTGTGCATTGTGAAATTCCATTCACCACCTTTCTTAACGTCCATCAGGTGGATGGTATTCGTGAATCCATCCGGCCCCCACCAGTTTTTAATATGATCAGGGTTAGTCCATACCTCCCATACCAAATCGACAGGTGCATTGAACAATCGTGATATACTTATTTCACGTTCTGCTGTGTTATTTTTTTCTACCATATTTTTTATTTTTTTGAAGTTTTTCTAAATATAATTCCAGGGTATCCAGTTTGCTTTCCCAATGCTGCCGGTATTGCTCAATCCACCCGGAGACTTCATTTAACTTCTCCAGTTTTGCTTCACAAAAGCGTTCCCTTCCCTGCTGTTTTATGGTAATAAGACCGCATTCGTTCAGGATCTTTATATGTAGCGATATTGCCTGGCGACTCATATCAAAATTGCCCGCAATAGAGTTAAGATTAAGAGATTTCGCGGAAACCATTCCAATGATTTGACGCCTTGTTGGATCTGCAATTGCCTGAAATACATCTCGTCTGGCTTCCATAATATGCAAGTATTTGCTTGCAAATATAAATGCAAGTATTTGCTTGCGCAAATTTTTTTAAAATTATTTTTTTGAACCCGGCTTAGCCGGGGATGTCTTTATTGGATAAGACGTCCTGCCAAGAATAATTATTCGGGGTGGATTGCATTATATTTTCGAAGCTATTTATCTAAATATAAAAGCGCTAATTTTCGGACAATATGGCTAAATGAAAAAGCTTAGTTATTGTTCCTACTTTTGAGCAAACCTTATGACTTTGCCCCGCTATTTTTTAACCAGCCTTTGTTTTATAGTATTTATTAATTGCTCCTTCTGCCAGAACGAAGGCAGGTATTCGAAGGATAGTATTGCCCTGGGTAAAATTGGGGAAATGCAAATTGCTCTTGATACAAATGAACGATTTGGGGGAGAACTTGCTTTTCCTTTCAGATCTATAAGGATTGCAGACGTAAGGTTTGATACCACCCACATTGGTATTTATGCTTCATTCAGCAGGATATTTATACCCACGATAAAAAATTACAAAATTAATTGTAAGAATGGGGCAGGCAGCAGTTTAAGCATTTATTTTAATAAATATTTTGAAAAAAATTTGGGTAGTGGAGATATTGAACTCGTATGCTTCTTAAAAAGACTGAGCGTTGTTAAAAGAGATACTCTTATTGATAACGTGTCGCTAACCAGGACTTATGGCCAGGTTAATTTTACGACAGAAGTATTTCTCAGGTCAGGGAATGAATTTTATGCTGTATTTAAAATTGATACCGTTTTAATAGAAAGCATAGGATTAAAGAAAAAAGAAATTGTTGACGAAATAAAAGAGTACCTCCTGGTGCCTGCAATGAAAATAATGCAGAAAAAAATAAGCAGTACCTCATGGGATAAAATAATGAAGAAAAAATCTTTTAGTGAAAGCGTCGTTTATGGAAACTATTTTAATAACCGCTTTAACTTACCTATTTTGACCCAACCCCATAAAAAAGGTATTTATAAATCGTTTTCTGAATTTAAAAATAACGCTCCTTCTGTTTCTGACTTTAAAGTGAAGAAAGGAAAATCGGGGTCTGTTTCATTAACTGACGAAGAAGGGAACTATGTTGCTACCATAAAAATGTTTGGGTTCAGTGACGGAAAAAGATGCTGGATATTAAAAGGAGATTTTTGCTACCCGCTTATAAGAACGGGCAATAGTTTTGAATTTTTCGTGACTATACCTTACAATCTAAAAATATTATTTGCAATTGATATGGAAATGGGTGACATCCGTTAGTAATTTTATTTGAACGTATTGGCAATTGCATGAATTGTGAACTGCAGATTTCAGCTTCAGAATTTTTACCGAAAGACGGAGATGAAATTGTTTGCTTTGGCGCTGTCGTACTTACTCAATGTTTTGTTTTTTTTAAAAGCAACCGTGCAGCACTAAGTTCCGGGCGGTTGGAATTAATTGAATCTGAAATATTTATTAATTGGCTGTAATAAGAGCTTGCTTTTTCAAAGTTACCGGATCTTTCAGCCGCTAATGCTGCGCCATAGAGGCCATTAAACCGGTTGGGATGTTTCTTCAAATCTTCCTCATAGGCTTCTAAAGCTTCGCCGGGTTTGTTCATTTGCACTAACATATCTCCCAGTAGCTCCCTTGCCGGTATTACTTCACCGGGAGTGACCGGGTGTTTTTGAGTATTATCTTCCATGCCCGTAGCAGCATCCATTAACGCTAATGCTTCATTATTTCTTCCTTCTTTAAACAGTATCCAGGCTTCAGAAGTTTTTATCTGAATTTGAACCTGGTTAGCTTTATAAGAATCTTTTTGTTTGATGAGCGTATCATAAATTACCGACAGGTTCTTTAATTCAGTCCTGGCTGAATCAATATTACCAATATGAACAGAACCAAGGAGCCTGGTAAAATGGACAATGGCTTTTTGCCAGGGATATTTTTCCCATGGAAAGTTTGCCGGGTGTATTTGCAGGCCTGCAGCTTCTTTCCACATTTTGTTTTCAAGGAAATAGCGTGCAGGAATGGCAGCAAAAGCGTAAGCCTCTTTAAAGTTCACCGGGTAAACATCATAAATAGTTTTAAGATAATCACATTGTTCTTTTGCAAGGTTATTTTCACCTTTTTGGAGGTAGGAATAGACGAGGTAGTCCATGCCATGGAGTTCTTCGTCCCAATGGCCTTTAATACCTGTATTTTCTGCATAGCACTTTGCGGCAGCAGTAGATGCAAGGTTTGAATTAATGGATTCATCCCAAAGACCCAACCTGGTAAAAATATGGGAGGGCATATGCTGGGCATGCGCAGAGGAGGGAGCAATGGAAGCATATTTTCTTGCTGCCGGTAGTGCTAATGCAGCCAGTTCGGGATAATCGTAGCTATGAATGATATAATGAATAATACCCGGATGGTAAGGTTCGTTGGGGTATAAGCCGGTTAAAATTGCGCCGGCTTTTCTTTGTTTACTGAAAGATTTGTCGGCCGGATCTGCTGCCCCATCAAGCGCTAATGCATAAAATATAGCCGCCTCTTTGTCGTTTGGATATTCTTCATGAATCGCTCCCATCGCTTTTTCAAAGTTGATGCAACGGGTAGCATGGTCTGTTGTATTCCGGTCTTTATAGAACGATGCAATGGCATCAATATAAGCTGATTCTCTTTTTGATTTTTGTGTAAGGGACTGTGCGATAGCAATTGCTTTAGCCCCTTTTTCAAGTTCAGGCGGGGTAGATGGAGCCCAAAGTGGATGGTAATTGCTCATGGCTACTCCCCAGTAGGCCATGGCACATCCCGGCTCTTTATCAATAATTTTTGCAAAAACTTTTTCGGCTTCATCATATTCAAATGAATGCAGTAAGGCTAAAGCGAGGTCAAAATCTTTTTTTACTTTTTCGGAACAGGATGTTTCAAATTCAACAGTACCAAATTGCTTGTCAGGAGGACCACACAAGATAACTTCTCCTCTTTTGAGATTGATTGCATTTATTGTCTCATTTGCCGGAGTATTATTTCCATTGCAACCTGAAAGGGTCATTAAAAATAAGCAGAAAAACATTCGAAGTAGCTCTTGTAATATTTTTTTCATACTTATGGTAAGTTCGTTTTTGTAATCGCTTTACAAAGTTCATGGAGTTGAATAGAATTTCCAAGTGTTAAACAATTTTAATTAGTTGATCTATTGTTTCCGGTTGCTACTGAAAGAATCCCTGAACATTTTCCATCCACCGGGTGTCTTCTTCCACAACACAAGAAACTTACCCTCATCAAACAGCCTATTGTTGGCATCAAACGATTGCCACAAACCCTCTTCGGTAACAAATTCTTTGCCATCGCCGTAGACTCCAGTGGTAATAAATTTACCATTTCTGAGACCGACGTGGTAATAGGCTATCCTGAAAAACCCGAGTGGCGCATTTTCACCGCACATCGCAGTCGTATTGGGTGGCATGATGCAACAGTCCTTTGCATAGCGCTCAATGAATAACGAAGAATCTCCCTTTGCGAAAGCCTGGAAATAAATGTCGTTGCTTTTTGCTATTGCTATTCTTGCTTCCTCTACATCGGATTTGTCTTTTGGCGGTTGGGCATTGCAATTATAAAACAAAAGTGAAATTGCTAATAATCGAATTATGGTAAAGGTGTTTTTTATTTTCATAATTGGAATAATTTTGATTGCAAAATTTCTTTTCAACTAATTCAGTTGTATGTGTTTACTTTAAAGTGATCTATTAACGAAAATCAAATGACCTGTTATATTCGCAGATCATTTGATTTTGACAGGATATTCCGGTTTTCTTAAGCCTCAAGATTAGCCTCCGCACCGAACGCATGGTCTATTACAATTTTCCAGGTGCCGTCAGGTTGTTGCTTCATTACTTCAATGCCTTTGGCACTTATCTTTACTTCATTGCCATCTGAAATATTCCATTCAGACCTTCCCACGGCAACGTTTCCTGTTTGAAGACAATAAACAGTTTTAATTTCCATTTTCCCTTTAATAGATAAAATAGCTTTTATCGCTTCTTCAAATTTTTCTTTGTCAGATACGGGTTTGCCTGGCTCTGGTACAATAATGCCTGTGACATCATACATGCTCATTACTGTGGCCACATCACCTGTGTTGAAAGCGGCTGCAAGTGTGGCATGCGCGTCTTCTGCTCTTTTTGGTAGATTCATTTTTTTGATTTTTTATTTATGAATAATTATTTGATAGTTTGTTAAAACAAATGTCCTTCCCCCCTTTCCAAATGGTCTCTTTCAAAATTCAATAACCATTTTTTCTTTTCGCTTCCGGTAAGCATATCCAATGAAGTTCCTATCGCTGCCAATTACACGATGACAGGGTATAACAATTGCCAGGCGGTTACGCCCATTTGTTGAGGCAATATTGATTTCGTCCGGGTAACATAACTGCATTCAGCATTTTTTGCAAATCACTAAGCGCCTTGCTAATTTTGCCCGGTTTGTAAATTCAAGCATACAAATACCTTCCGAAGTAGCACCAGCTAACATAGGCCCCAGGGGAGTTGCTATCTGCATCACGCGTATTACGGCACACTTTCTTGAATGAGAAGGAGATTTTTTCACCGGTGTAGAAACTATGATAGAATCGAAGAGAAGTTTTTATCATTGCTGATGGCCTTTGAAAGTTTCCCGGCGTTATCATAGACTCTGTCAAAAAAGAATCCACCCATACTGATTCTTTTTACTCCCAGCGATTCCAGCTCTTCAAAATCCGGCAGGCCGGGCATACACATTACATTAATAGGAAGCTTAGTGGCTTTCACCACCTCTTTAATGTCATTCCTGTTCGTAATACAAGGAACAAAAATCCCGTCAGCTCCTGCGTTTTTGTAACTGTCAATCCTGGTAAGTGTTTCAGCAAGTGCCGTCGGCATGCCAAGAAGGAATCCATCAGTCCTGATATTTACAAACATTTTTAAATTATTCCGGCTAATGTGGTCTGATACTGCTGAAAGAATTTTCTGAAATTCAGCGGCAGGTTGCAATTGACGTGCAGCGCCGGCAACGGTATCTTCCAGGTTTATTCCAACTACACCGGCATCATGCAGTTTTTTTATATTCCGGGTGATGCCATCAATCGTCCGGCTATAACCTCCTTCGATATCAACCGTAAAAGGTATACGAACTACTTCAACCACTTTTTTAGCTAATTGAAGCAAGGTTTCAAACGGTAATTTTTCTCCATCATCATAACCGAATGATTTTGCTACGGCCTGGCTGGATGTGCCAATTGCTTTATAACCATTGGCTTCAAATATCCTGGCACTATTTACATCCCAGATATTTCCTAATAGAAGTGGTGCTGAATTTTGATGCAGTTGTGAAAATGTTTCAAAAGAACTCATACAATTAAAGTTTATAGTTTGCTTAATAATTAATTTTCAGCAAAGCTATTGCAGCGATAAACTTCAAAATTGTACAAATCGGAACAAGGTTACTTATTGCAGGAAAACATGGTTAACAGAGAATTTATTTTCCAGATAAGCAGAAGGCGTAACGCCGGTAAATGATTTAAAATCCCTTATAAAATGTGATTGGTCAAAATAACCGCAGTCATAAGCAATAGAAGTGAAGGGCTGTTCATTTTTAGTGATGAGTCTCAGGCTGAGCTGAAAGCGGTTTATTTTATTGAATGATTTAGGAGAAAGGCCGGTATGCTGGTAAATTAATTTCTGAAGGTAACGGGGTGTAATGCCATGTCTTGATGCAATAATACCAATGTTATCTTCTTCTGAATTTTTTTTAATGCTTGTTAAGATGTTGGCGACTTTGTCAATCCTGAAAGATTTTTTTTCACTGCCTGCCAGTCTTTTCAATAAAAAGTTTTCTATAAGCTCTATTCTCCTGGTGAGCGATGTTGTTTCCAAAAGCTGCGAATGTAAAATTTTTGCCGGGCGACCCATTATATCACCGAGGTCGGAAACCTGGTTATTAAATACTCCAATTTCATCGTTAAAAAAATATCCTGCCGAATGTGTAAGAAATCTAATGCCAAGCATTGCATGCCTGCCTTTTGATTTTATTGCCAATGGTTTTGTAACCTGGCCCCATAATTCTATTGGAGGATTCCTGTAGAATTTATTTTCAACAGATGATTCCCATACGCCCTCTCCAAGATTAAAAATCACTTCCATATCGCCACTTGGAAATACGGTGTCCTCAAATTCAATGTCTGAATCGGATTTAAAGATGTAATAACACTTTATGTATGGCTTTAAGATGTCAGATGGGGA
>Ga0068860_100004138_pt1 | contig 14867 bp, 7 predicted proteins | sample KBSSwiS32_FD_66597 | JGI IMG/M metagenome (GOLD analysis project Ga0068860, IMG submission 66597) | Switchgrass rhizosphere microbial communities from Kellogg Biological Station, Michigan, USA - KBS Switchgrass S3-2 | ecosystem: Host-associated > Plants > Roots > Rhizosphere > Soil ... | reverse complement strand
ACTAAATGTAAACGTAACATACATGATGATAATGAAAAACGTTGCCAGGGCTAAACCCGCCGTGCCACCCAGCTCCAATCCTAAATTCCAGCCGAAGTACATACCTGAGATTACATAGCCTACACCAAGTCCCCATAACATTAATGGAGTAAGGGTACGCTTTAGCTGATGCGTTGAAGAAGACAATGTGAAAGATTTATATGTAATTGTAATATCGGTAATAGTAAATTATTATCCATAAGAAGAGCTTGATTTTTTGGTTATATTTTAAAAGATGAATCTCCTTACTATATCCCGCCTGAATTTTTCAATTTGTATTTTTGCTTTGATGGCACAAAAAAAATTAATAAGATTTGCCGCAATTAATTCATTTGCCAACGTTTTACAGTACCCGGAAAACATACAGGGACAATGGAATCATTTTTTTAAAAATCAAAACCCAATTGTTCTCGAGCTTGCCTGTGGCAAAGGAGAGTACACAGTAGGTCTGGCACAAATGCATCCTGATAAAAATTACATTGGCGTTGATATAAAGGGAAACCGTTTATGGGTAGGCGCTAAGAAATGTATAGACGAAGAAATAAACAATGCTGCATTTTTAAGAACGGAAATAGATAAAATAAATACCTATTTTAATGCAGATGAGGTTGATGAAATATGGATAACTTTTCCTGATCCACAGCTTCGGAAATCAAAGGCAAAAAAAAGATTAACCCATCCGAAATTTTTACGAATCTATAAACAATTCCTACGGCCAGATGGACATATTCATTTAAAAACTGATTCACCGGATCTATATAATTTTACTAAAATGGTAATAGATCATTATTGCCTGAATATAATTTCAGATGTAAAAAATCTGTATGAAAATAAAAATCTTCCGCCTGAATTAAGAATACAAACACACTATGAAAGCCTGGATATTGCCAGGAGCAATACTATATTTTATTTGTGCTTTACTTTGCCGCAGATGCTTAATGGTGATGATGAAATTTTTAACAGCCTTTTGAAAAACGAAGACCCAAAGATTTATGAGCCTTGAATTAATTGAGGATGAGGACTTCTATTTTAATGAAGACGGTAACATGGTTCTTACTGAAAAATATTTATTGCGGAAGGGTGAGTGTTGCGGAAATGGATGCAGGCATTGTCCATATGATTATATAAATGTGGCCGAACCTAAACGAAGTGAATTATTATTTCTAAAATTATTTCTAAAACAAAATAATGGCTATCAAAAATAACAAGTCAAATAAGAGTACGGAACAACCCAGAAGCCTTACTAAACAATACAGTTTCTTTGAAGACGTATATGAAGTTGTAAGACAAATACCAAAAGGAAGGGTAACTTCTTATGGCGCAATTTCTAATTACCTGGGAACAAAAGTTTCTGCTCGAATGGTTGGCTGGGCAATGAATGCTGCCGGCTCAGCAAAGCCAAAAGTGCCTGCTCACAGGGTGGTTAACAGTAAGGGAATTCTTAGTGCCAAAGCTCTTTTTCCTTCAATGGAAGGGCTTCTTGCAAAAGAAAAAATTAAGGTAGAGAATGATAAAATAATAGATTTCAAAAATCTTTTTTGGGATCCTGCAAAAGAGTTGAGTATTGATTAACGATCAATCTAACAATTCCCGAAGAACAACAGATAGGTTAAAAAACATTCTATTTTTTATTTAACTTTTTTGGCATTTAGTTTAAAACATTTTAGCAAGTTATTGTTAACGGCTGCGAGTATTAACTGTTCGTTATTTTTAGTAGGAATCTGCTTCAGACTTTTTATATCACCTTCTACAATAAAGCCACTCTGTAAAGGGGTAATACTTGTAAACCCACCCCTTCCATCATTTCTTAAAAACTGGCCATAGGATGCGTCGTAGCGGCCAGTTCCAGTCTCTGACTGGTATTCATTGCCACCAAGCAACAGATCAATATTACCATCATCATCCATGTCTGTTGCAAGTATTGCAGTTACCGGCGCAAACTGCGCCCAAAGTGGTAATTCATGCACCTTAAAGTGCCCGTTGCCGATATTTTCTATCCACACACTTGCCATTGTTTCACACTTAAATTCCAGCATATCTTTCCGCCCGATATCATCAATTAACTTCTGCATATTGATCTTTGCAAAATCTTCATTTAAGAGATATTTCTTTTTTATTACAAGCACCTGGTCTGCAAACTGCGTTCTGTCAATGCCGGGAAATAAATCATATACGCCTTCAGTGTTCTTGATATAGTAAGCAGGAATTAAATCAATCGACCCATTACCATCTACGTCTTTTGCGTATAACATATAAGGCTGATGGGGAGTTGCATGAAATTTATCATTAAGCCCCATGTTACCTGCAATAAAATCTATGTCTCCATCTTTATCAATATCGGCTGCCTGCAACGACCGCCATAAACCATTCATATTTTTTAAGCCGGTATTTGCAGTTACTTCCTGCAGCTTACCATTATTATTTTTAAAAAAACGTACCGGCATCCATTCGCCGCAGATCACAAGATCAATTTTTTTGTCGTTATCAAAATCTGTCCATACTGCTGCGGTGATAAGGCCGGGTTGTTCAAGTACGGGACAAACATTTTTGGTAACATCAGTGAATTTGCCATTATTGTTTTGCAAAATATAACTGCGTGGAGACAAAGGATATTGATTTGCTAAAATGCGGCCGCCAATAAAAATATCCATGTCGCCATCACCGTCATAATCGGCTACAGCAACAGCCTGGGATATAGTTGTAACGTCTGCAGAAAAAGCATTAGCATCAAAAGCGAAATTGCCTTTACCATCATTTTTATATAAACGCGGAATGTTCATTGTTGGACTGTTTCCAAATTCAGTACTTCCTTCTGTAATGAGGAGATCAATATCTTTATCCCCATCTTCATCAAAGAATACAGCACCCGCATCTTCACCTGTTTTATTTTTTTCTACCAGGTTCTTTGGAGTAAATGTGCCGTTATTATTTTGAATAAATATTTTTCCTGACTGGTAAGAAGCGCCACCTTCAAAAACATCTGTAATTCCATCGCCGTTAACATCAGCTGTTATAAGAGGAGGGCCCAACTGAGAATATTTTTGCGGTAATAATCGTTGAATCCCGAAGTCAAAAAAAGAATTTTCGTCGTGCCTGAAATGAAGATTTAAATCTTTCGTAACGTCGGTAAATAAAGAAGGAGTTTCAGTTTCTTTGTAAAGTTGCTGGTTGTTAGCGTCTTCATATTTTATTGTGATATATTGATTTGCTTTTACTTTTTTTATCAATTGGGTTTTATCGTCGGGCCATATAATTTTTATTGAATCAATTTCATTTGAATTTCCTACACCAAAATGCAATCTATTGTCAACAGAAGACAGATAGCCTCTCGTGGGGCTTTGCTCGAGAAACTGAACTTCGCCATCTGCATACAAGGTAACTTTTGCGCCAATACCAGAGCCATTTTGAGGGCTTCCCTTTAGCTGAATGGAAAGAAAATTATGAGCGCTATCATTTGCTGTTTTTCTCAACTCATTTTTCCAGATAAATGCTTCCTGGTTCATATTATTGACTACCATATCGAGATCGCCATCATTATCCAAATCAACATAAACCGCACCATGCGAAACGGAAGCAACAGCCATTCCTGTTTGAGCTGTTGTATTAGTGAAAGTTAGGTCGCCATTATTATGATAAAAATAATTGTTGATTTTTATACTTCCATAAGCATCGAGATCTTTCAACAAAGAACTCTTGCCGTTTTCTGAAGCGTTTTTATTTTCCCTGGTGACTCCTTCGCTTTCATTTCTAAAAAAAAGGAAATCATTATTGGTAAGATCTTTTGCCAGACCGTTCGTTATCTGCATATCCTTCCACCCATCATTATCAAAATCCGCCATTAGTACACTCCAACTCCAGTCTGTTTCTGATATGCCGGATAGTTGTCCTATCTCACTAAAAAAGGGTTCCCTTATACTGTCAATTGTTCTGTTACCGTTATTTAACTGTAACATATTACGTGTAAACTGCGGCTGATGCTCGCTATACTTTTGTTCCATCTCATACTTCTCAGGATTGGTACCTGCAAACATTGTTTTCTTGCGGTAATTTGTTTCCGGCTGCATATCAAGAACTGAAATATCCGGCAACTGGTCGTTATTGATATCGGCAACATCTACACCCATACTATTAAAACTTTGATGATGTAAACAAAGATCTATCTGGTCCGTAAAAGTGCCGTTCTTATTATTCTGCCATAAAAGGTCGTTGCTTAAAAAATCATTGGCTACATAAATATCGGGCCAGCCATCATTATTAAAATCACTGATGGCTAATCCAAGTCCATAACCAAAATCGTTGATACCTGCTTCAGCAGATACGTCTTTAAAAACCGGATGAGTTTTTCCGGCAGGTACACCTTCGTTCCTGTATAATTTATCAGCTGCAATGGAAGTTCCTTTTGCATCTTGCTTAACAATATTGTTGGGCTGGCTCTGAAAAATATTATGGTTCATCAGATACATATCAAGGTCGCCGTCTTTATCATAATCAAAAAAAGCAGCCTGGGTTGAAAATCCTGAATTATCCAATCCATAATCAGCGGCCTCTTCTTTAAATTTCAAACCGCCCTGGTTAACAAAAAGCAAGTTCCTTCGTTGTTCTTCATTTGGAGAATGTGATACGCAAACATATATATCCATTAAACCATCATTATTAATATCAATGATGCTCACGCCTGTGCACCACTTATTTGTACTTAACCCTGCCTTCTCTGTTATATCATCAAATTTAAAATTGCCTTTATTTATATACAGTTTACAGCTCACCTGTTCGCCTGCAAAAAAAATATCCTGCAAGCCGTCATTATTAAAATCTGCAACACCAACACCGGAGCCAATGTATATATATTGATTGGCTAAAAAATTTACAGAATCATTTTCTGTGAGCCTATTATTAAAATCAATATTGGTTTCACTTTCGTTTAATAAAGTGAAATGAAAATCTTTGTTGGCAGTATCTGTTTTGATATGGCAACTAAAAAACAGCATACACCATAAAAATGCTATGAATATTGATCTGTTAGGTTTCATTTTTTTGGCTGCCGGGGTTATCATAAATTTTCTAATGACGGTATAATTTTTTGGAATAATTTATTAGTATTTTTTGTTTAAGCTAATTATATCGGATAATATTTTCTTAGGAGATTTGTTCAAATGCATCTCTGCTGTTTGCATGGCTACACTTTCAATCATTTAATTTTTGTAAAACCCACTCGCCCACTTTTGTGCCCTGTTGCAATCCATTTGTAATGGCATCCATAAAATGTATACCCCCATAAAACCTTGATATAGCTGCTTCGCCTGCAGCTTGCTGAAAAGATTTAAAAGACCTGGCAGGCAAACCATACGTTACTTCAACACTATCTGTATAAGAAAAGTTATTGCCAAAATAATGGGAAAGAATTATTGCAGAGGTATTAGAAACAACCGAGTGCCCACTAAGGTATTCCGGGAAAGGAGGTGTTTGCAACAATGGCTCCCATCGCGGATCAATGTATTTACGTATAGCTGTTTCGGGACGGATACGGTTACTTCTATATTTCTCATCCCAGCAACAAATAAAACCGTCCATTAACCCAATTGAAACGGCAGTATAAATTTGCATCGTTTCTTTAAAATTCTTTTTTGCATTTAAACAGGCGATGCCTGTAATACCCAACCAATGTGCACCTGGCGAAATCTTTTTAAATCCATACATCAAATGTCCTTCATCTTGCATAGCAAAAGGGTTACAATCCCAAAATGATGCAATAACCCTGTGATCTCCTTTTGATTCATTCCCCTCTTTATATACCGCTGATGTTAAAGCATAAAAGGGTGAGCCAACTTTTGAATTAAAAGCCGTTGGTGGTGCTGGTTTAAATTGAGCGGAAGAGTCAAGAGTAAATGAACGAACAGTATTAAAGTTTGGTTCCACCGCCGCCAGAAAGCCAGGTGGAGTGGGGTACCAACAACCTTCCGTTTTAAGTGGTGTATATCTTTGAAGATTACTGATCTTATTATATCCATCAGCTTTAGCATAAGCAAGTATTTGTTTGCTAATAGCCATCGCATAATTCTTTGAATTATTAAGTACATCATCATCAAAACCTGCATTGCGGCATGAATCAACAAATTTTTCTTCAAAAGATTCCATTAGTTTGCCTGACGGCTGCATTTTTTTTGCTGTTTCCATCATAGCAAGCAAAGCGGCTAACTGGTAGGATTCATGCTGTATGGAGTCTGGTTTTTTAATTTCAGGATAACCATTTAATATCCCATGCATACTCTTAAATTTCGCATCATTTTGAGATACAACTTCATAACCGGCCAGGCATGCATAAGAAAAAAACCTTGCAGCTAATGGAGGATTGGTTATATCATGAACCATGATGTCCGTCATTTTAGTAATGACGGCACTGATATCTTTATTTTCAAACTTAGATTCTTTTTTCTTCTGCCTGCAGGAAAAGAGCGTAAACAAAAAAGAAAAAATAAGTATGAACTTGAATACGGGTGTGTTCTTTTTTTTATTTGAATAGAATACCTCTTGTTTCATTGATCAATAAAGTTGCTTGTTAGGATGCCCTGCGGGGCGGCAAAAATCACCGTAATTTATAAGCTTTAATATTCTTCTGGTTGATGCCAAATAATAAAACATTATTAATATTCAATACACTTCTCACATCACCCCAAATATTAAGACCAGATTGTTGCTGACTGATATAATTGAAATTGCCTTTGCCATCGCCCTTCAAAAGAACGCCATAATTTGCATCACATTTTCCAAAACGCAAACGGGCCTGGTTAATATTTCCGCACAGCAGCAAATCCGAATTTCCATCTTTGTCATAATCTAGCGCAGTAATGGTATATACCGGCGAAAACTGGGCCTGTATTGGTAATGCCTTCTCATGAAACTTTCCATCTGTACCGCTTTCAAAATAAGTAGTGCTGAGATCATTAGCCTGGAGATGCTTGGCATCTTTGATTTCTTCATCAGAAAAAATATCTTTCATTGTTGCATTCGCATAACTCTTATAATCAGTAAACCGGGTACGCATGATACTCATCTGTTCTAAAAGTTCGTCGCGGCTTACATAGGGATAACTTTTGTGCTGTATGTAAAAACAAAGTATTGGGTCAACTGATCCGTTATTATCAAAGTCTTTATAAAACATTTCAGCAGGCTCTGTATCGCTCACTTTGCATTGGGAATTTAATCCCATGTTACCGATTACTAAATCCTGCTTTCCATCTCCGTTTAAATCAGCAATAAGCAATTTATTCCACCAGCCGCTGTATTCTTTATTAAAATAATCGTTTGTTTTATTTTCTAGTTTACCATTTGCGTTTATAAAAACTGTTACAGGCATCCACTCTCCTACCACAATAAGATCTGGTTTTTTATCATTGTTTATATCAACCCACGCTGCATCAGTTATCATTCCTGATTTCTGCAATGAAGGCGCAATAGAAGAAATAACATTTTCAAATTGCCCTTTGCCATTGTTGATTAGTAAATAGCTTGGAGGAGTTTCCGGATATTGCCCTGGAATTATTCTGCCACCTATAAACAAATCAGGATGTCCATCGCTATTAATATCGGCAATACGCACACAACTTTTACTTACCCGCATTAGAGGGAGAGCATTAGCTGCACTTTTTTTAAAATCTCCATGACCATTATTAAGATATAGCTTGTCCTGCAATAGAGAATCTTCGGCAGTATAATTATGATAGCCGCCGCTTGCTACATATAGATCAATAAAACCATCACCGTTTGCATCGAAGAAAACTGCGTCGGCATCTTCGCATAATTTATCGGCATCAAATGCAGGTTGTGGTTTTTGAATAAACTGGTGATTCTTTTGCTGAATATACAAGGCACCGGCCTGGCCGCTTCCACCACCAGCGTATATATCTTCCATGCCATCTCCATTTACATCTCCTTTAGCGAGGCATGGTCCGGAAAAAGAAAGCGGGTTAACCAGGAGTGGCTGCCTTTTAAAGTCATTAATATTATTAACGGCATTATGATAATTAACGGGGGATTTTATTTCTTCAAATATTGGTTTGTTGGTTTCTGCAATTTTAAGTTTTGTAGTAGCATCTTTTTCATTGAGTGTAATAAGTTGGTCTGTCTTAATATTTTTAAGCATCTGTTCTTTGCCGCTTAGCCAAACTATTTGTAATGAATCCACCGAAGTTTCTTTGCCTAAACCAAAGTGCAATATGGCCGATACAGTTGATTGAAATCCCCTGGCAGGCATTTGTTCAAGGTATTGTTTTTGATTTTTATTATACACAAATACTTTTGCTCCGTAACCATCTGTGTTCTTATCTGCACCTTTTAATTTTATTTTTAAGAAGTGATTTTTTAGTTGTTTATCTGCATCATTTCTAAAAATAAAGGCGGGGAGGTTTACATTGTTTACAACGAGGTCAAGATCGCCATCATTATCCAGATCTGCATAAGCTGCACCGTTACTGTTAGAGGCCGTGTCTATCCCCCACTGCTTGCCAACATTGCTGAAAGTAAGGTTGCCATTGTTTTTAAAAAAATAATTTACAACATTTGAAGCGGGCATCTGCTGCAGCATTTCCAATACATCTTCCCGTTTTAATCTTCCCTTCGCTTTTATAAAGTCATTCATATACTTCAAAAAATCCATATTGGTATAGTCCCTGGCATACCCGTTGGTTATGTATATATCCTTCCATCCGTCATTATCATAATCTGCAAACAAAGGCGCCCAGCTCCAGTCGGTATTAGAAATGCCGGACAATTGACCCACTTCACTGAAGGTTCCATTCCCGTTATTTAACTGAAGCATATTACGCATGTATTGATAATAGAAACCCGAGCGAAGAGTTACATCAAACTTTTCATAGTTATCCGATCCAAGTAATATTTTTTGCCGATAATTATCTTCGGGCAGCATATCCAATGTATAAATATCAGGTAACCCATCATTATTAATATCTGCAACATCGTTACCCATTGATGACCTGGATGTGTGGCCAAGCATTGATTGTATTTTATCTGTGAAGGTGCCATCCCGGTTATTGATATATAGAAAATCCGGTACGTTATAATCGTTGGTTATATAAATATCCTGCCAGCCATCGCCGTTAATATCGGCAATGCCTGCACCAAGGCCGTACGTTAATTCAGAGCTGCGGAGGCCGGCCCTTTCTGTTATGTCATCGAAGTGATTGTTGTTATTTTTAAACAATCTTACGCCGATATATTTGTTGCTTTTTTTAAGTAAGTCAGCAGTGCTGGCTTCATCCAAAATAGGCAGGTTGTTGGGATTATGATTTAACAAAAACATATCGAGATCACCATCACGGTCAAAATCAAAAAAGTAAGCTTGTGTGTTGTAAGAAGAATCAGCCAAGCCATACTGCTGCGCCCGTTCAGTAAAATGAGGAATAGATTTATCATCGTTCCCTGTATTGATAAATAATTGACTAATCCTGTTCTCACCACGAACCTTGCCGGAATAGCTTACAAATATATCCGGCTTGCCATCACCATTTATATCAGCTATTGTTACTCCCGTTCTCCAGGGCACTTTCCTGTTTTCAACACCAGAGATATTGGTTATATCTTCAAACTGCATATTGCCTTTATTTAGATACAGTTTATTGTCCGTCATGTTGCCGGTAAAATAAATATCTTCCATGCCATCTCCGTTAACATCTCCAACGGCTACTCCGCCACCATTATAGAAATATTCATACATCATCACATTGGTGTTCGGCCCTTCAGTAAGTGCATTATTAAAGGTTACATGAGTACTGTCTGGAGATAATAAAGTAAACAAATGTTCGCTGGCGCCGGCTGAAGTTTCCTCTTTTTTATTGTTTGTACAACTGACTAAACCTATAAAAAAACATAGCCAGCAACACGAAGTAATTCGCATTAAATTTCCAAATTTTAAGACTTAAATAAAAACATCTATGCCAGTATAAATATACTGGCATAGATAATATAACCTGCTAAAAATTAATAAACGCACCTTACTAATAACCGGGGTTTTGTTTCAATTTTGTATTCTTATTTATTTCATCCCTGGCAATTGGCCTGAAGTACATTTTATCATTCCATGTCCTGTCTTCAAGCGAAGTGTTAACCTCAGTTGTGTAAGTATAGTCATAGATAGTCTTGTCAAAATGATATGTCCCTGTCAATTGCTGTCCAGATTTAAATTTACCCAATGGATGTATGTAGGTAACATCTCTACCAAGGGTAGCAGGCGCAATCATCCATCGCCGGGCATCATGGTAACGCTGTTCTTCATAAGCCATTTCAATTCTTCGTTCATTGCGGTATCGCGCCACCAGCGCGGCACCGGACTCAGTAATAGCAGGCATACCCGAACGGAAGCGAATTTTATTCAACCAGATTTTAGCTTCAGTTTCATCACCTAATGCTATACATGCTTCCGCATAATTGAATACAGCCTCTGTGTATCGGAAGAAAGGCCATGGAACATATTGTTTAGTGTTATTATCTACTATGCTGGGATCAGGATCAATAAACTTCCTCATATAGTAATTAGTCGTGGTGCCATTCCAGTCTTCAATAGTACTATTCCTTGTATCCAGTCCCTGGAAAAGAATTTTTGAGCCGCCTACTACTAAATCGTAAGCACCGGTTTGTATCTGGTTAGCAGGATCAACATTCCCGGAGATCTTATCACGCGGTTTCCAATCGGCGCCATCGTATAAAATGGAAGCATAAAAACGGGGGTCACGATTGTCGTATGGAGCGGCTTTCTGTGTTGGGTTATTCCAGCTAAAAGGTGTACCATCCATCATTTCATAGTCATCCACTAATTGACCAATTGGCGCATTACCAGCCCAGTTATGATAACCATTTGGGCCGTTAAAAAGACCCTCACGGGATCCCCCCCACTCATCTTTGTTGGGAGTAATATATCTGCCAAAAATTATTTCGGTGGCAGCGGACGCGTCTACTCCCGCGGCCTTGCTGGCCCCTCCCATGGAAATAGATAAATAATTGTTGAACGCTTCATCTTTAGAAACGGGTGCAGCTAAGTTGAGTTTATATCCACTACCTGCATCTAGTACTGCTTTTGCAGCGGCTTTTGCAGCCTGCCACCTTGCCGTTCTGTCGCCGGATGTGTATCCCAGAAATTCGGGATTAGCGTAGGCACTAATAACACTTGATAGTGCTTTTGCTGTTGGTATATCATGTAAGTCGCTGGCAGCATACAACAACATGCGGGATTTAAGTGCCATAGCAGCAAGAGGAGTAGCTCTTCCTTTGTCCAGGCTTTTTCCTGTTAAATATTGTATAGCGGTATCACAATCACCTACTATAAATTTTACACAGTTCTCAAAAGTTGCCCTTTCCGCCGTATAATCTTCATTTAGTCCATAAACCTGGGTAATAAGTGGAACAGCCCCATAGTAACGCACTAACTGATGATAATAATAAGCACGCAAAAAATGCGCTTCTCCTTTCAATCTTTCCGTTAAACCGGCATCAGTAAATTGCGGTGTTGCAAGATTTTGCAATGCAAGATTACAACTTCTTATCCTGTTGTACATTGTGCCCCATTCGTAAGTACCGTCAACCCAGCCCAGGTTACTGGGACTTAAGCTGCCATTATTGATAGCATCAATGCCCCTGCCGGGATGTACAAAAATTGATTCATCAGAAATAGATGCCAGCATCTGTTCATTAAACCCCCCCGGCCCTAAACCATTATAAATTTCGTTTACAAATGCCGTTGCAAGTGCAGGATCTAGCCAAACAGCATCCGATGAAATTGAACCTTTTGGGACCGTGCTAAGAAAATCTTTTTTACATGAATTGTACAAAATCATTGTAAAAAAGATGGCTGATATAAAAATTATTTTTCTTTTCATAATTAGTTATTTTTAAAAAGTTACTGAACCACCAACGTTAATAATTCTTGACTGGGGATAATATTGTCCGTTTCCACTGGTGGATTCCGGATCCCATATTTTCATTTTATCCCAGGTCACAAGGTTTACACCCCCGGCAAATATCCTTAAATTACTAATGCCGGCACTCTTAAGAACAGGAAGAGAAAAATTATAACCAATCTCAACATTTTTCAATCTCAGGTAATCGCTATTTCTAAGCCAGTATGTATTATTCCCTGCACCTCCTCCTGTATAATAGGTATTGCCACGATTTGCAAGACGGGGATCTACGCTGCTTGGATTATCAACAGACCAGCGGTGATCATAACTGTACTGAAGATAGTTTCCAATATCACCGGACTCTGTACCAATAAATAATAAACCGCCTGTGGCACCCTGCATCAGGATGGAAGCATCGAAACCTTTCCATTGAAGCGTTATATGAACACCACCAGTAAAGGTAGGATCACGTGTTTTATCTAATCTTACCTGGTCATCCCCTGTAATCTTTCCATCACCATTTACATCCCGGAACTTCATATCCCCCGGGCGAAGTGTTCCACCACCGACACCGCTATAATCAATTTTATTTGCATCAATCTCTTTCTGATCCCTGAAAGCCCCGTCATACTCATATGCCAGGAAAGAAATACCATTGGTCCCATAAGGATGGCCTGTTGATTTTTGATAATCAGGCGCCCCGGGTGCCTCATCCCAAAATGTAATTTTATTCTTAGCGTAACCACCATTTACACTAATGGTATACTTTAGCTGTCCAACCTGATCGCTATATCCCACTTTAAACTCATAACCCTTGTTTTCCACTCTTCCAAGATTCACCGGAGGTAAAAGAGAAGTGATACCGGAACTTTGAGGTATTGAACCCCTCTGTGCAATTAAGGCTTTTGTACGCTTATTAATAAAATAGTCAAATTCGATACTTAATTTATTTTTTAAAAAAGCAGCATCTAAACCCACATTGATGCTATTACCTACTTCCCATGTAAAAGTTGGATTAGGCACTACTCTTTCATACAAAGACCTTGATGGCGCGTCATTTAGAATATAACTGCTCAACCCGTAGGTGCCCAAAAATTGATATTCCGCTAAGGCGCCGTTAAAATATGGCTCTGCACCCATTTGACCCCATGAACCACGAAACTTCAGGTTGTCAATGAAATGAATATTGTTTTTAAAGAAATTTTCTTCTGAAATGCGCCATCCTGCCATAATACCGGGAAAGAATCCAAAACGGTGATCGGGAGGGAATATATAGGAGCCATCATAACGCCATAAAAATTCTGCTATATATTTTTGTTTGTAATTATACCCGACCCTTCCAAAGTAACTCAAACGGGCACGGTCATAAGCACCGCCACCGTTATCCTTTTCTTTATCGTCGCCTGCAAATATCTGGTCAATTGCTGTGGAGATGTAATATCTGCGAAAGGCATTGAAATATTCATCATTTAAAGTTTCCCGTTGAACACCGGCAAGAAAATTAATAGTGTGATCTCCGAAAGTTTTATCATAGTTAAGCAACGCGGAAAGGTTAATACTTAAATTATCCTCTGCGTTTTGGCTGAGCTGGGGATCGGTGAATGTGGAACGAAGCTCTTTTGTAAGTTTTGGTGTTACACCATCAGCTTCAAACGAAGTTTTATCCCATGAATACAAATACCATGGTGTTCGCCATAACTTTCCATTCATTTGATATTTATCCACAGCCGCTGTTCCTGTTATCTTTAAACCGTCTATGCCGGGGATAAGTAATTCTATTTTACCATTTGTTTGAAAATAGTCCCTTTTGTCTTTTTGATAACCTGTTGCATTAGTAGTAATTACTATGGGGTTTTGTCCATTTTCAATATCTCGCCCAGGCAGTCCATTAGGCCAAATTTCAGGTTCATTGGGCTTGCCTCTCATTAGCATTCTAAAAATGGAATTGGCGCTTTCAGTGGGGAAAAAGCGATATTCCTCTCTCGCAGTTATGCCAACAGATACACTCAGGTATTTATTAACTTTTGCATCCATGTTCAGCCGCATATCGTACTGTTTATAACCGGTTGCGGAATTTTTATAATATGCATCCTGGTTTTCGTAGCCAACTGAAGCAATATATCTTACATTATCCGATCCTCCGTTTACCTGCACATTGTGCCGATCCTGTGGGGACCATGTTTTTAAAGCATCACCAAACCAATCTGTGTTCGGATGTCCCCAAGGGTCAGAACCATCCCTATATTTCTTAATGTCATCAGGAAAAAAACCGGAAGGGGATGTCACTTTTACTCCATTATCTGTTCTTGTATAAGTGCCTGTCGTGTTTAATGCAGTCCAGGCAGCGCTCCACTGATCAACTGGTACCTGCTCAAATACATTAGCCTCGTTTCTTATAGCGCCATATTCAACGGCATCCGCTAATTTTGGGATCCTGGTTGCCTGCGCCCAACCATGGTTATAGTTGTACGATAATTGCGGCTTACCCGATTTACCACGTTTTGTTGTTATTAAAATAACCCCGTTGGCTGCTCTGGAACCATAAATAGCCGCTGATGCATCTTTCAATATAGAAACGCTTTCAATATCTGCAGGGTTTAAGCGCTCGAGTCCCCCCGACCGGCCTGGCACACCATCAATTACTATTAGTGCATCTGAATTTCCTATGGAATTTGTACCACGTATCCTAATTGCAGACCCATCATACCCAGGTTCACCACTGCCATTGATAGCAGTTACTCCCGGTAACCTGCCTGCAAGAGAATTTGATAAATTTAAATTGGAAGATTTAGCCAGTTCACTTCCTTTTACCTGGGCTACGGCACCGGTAACTGTTACCTTTTTTTGAGTGCCATAACCTACAACAACTACTTCTTCCATTTTGGTGTTGCCAGATTTAAGTGATACTTCCAATGAAGCTTT
>Ga0068860_100004133_pt1 | contig 14876 bp, 8 predicted proteins | sample KBSSwiS32_FD_66597 | JGI IMG/M metagenome (GOLD analysis project Ga0068860, IMG submission 66597) | Switchgrass rhizosphere microbial communities from Kellogg Biological Station, Michigan, USA - KBS Switchgrass S3-2 | ecosystem: Host-associated > Plants > Roots > Rhizosphere > Soil ... | reverse complement strand
TTTCATATCGAATATTTTGTGTAGGTTCTTGCTTGTATTACTTGTATTAATGGAAAACTGCTAGTACCCCGGATTTTGCGTCAGGTTTGGATCGGTACCCAGTTCATTCAGCGGAATGGGGAAAAGCTGCTGATTGGTATTCCAGCTGCTGCCGCCCACCTTCTGTGGAGTCACCACAGACATGACGGCATCAATCTCTCCTGTCCTTTTCAGGTCATACCACCGGTGTCCCCACTCGGCAAACAGTTCGATCTGGCGTTCGTGCATGATCGCGCTCAGTACAGACGCCTGATCTGTTGCCCCTGCATAGGCCGGCAAGCCTGCCCGGCTTCTGATGATGTTCAGGTCATCCGTCGCTCCGCTCACATCCTGTTGCTGCGCTTTGGCTTCGGCACGGATAAGATACTGCTCGGCCAACCGGAGCACTGTATAATATTCCGTCGGTGTTCCGCCCGGCGTATGCTGATCCTGCCCGACCTTATACTTATAGGGTACAAAATAATCGACCCCGTCCGAATTAACGCTATCCACCCAGGCGATTCGTCGCTGATCATTGGGTTCAAAAGCACTGAGCAATTGTGGGGAAACATAGAATGCTGGCGGAAGGCCTTGAACTGGTAATATTTGCGCTCCTTCGGCGGTTGCGTCAAACGGGAGGTAATCAGTATTCGGCCGCCACTGCAGGATGGCCTCCGTGCTGTTGGGCGAAAAAACCGCGTTCAGGTCACCGGATAAACCATACATCGGTTCATTAATCAGGGCACCCGACTGGGCAATGGCATCTGCCCAGTCCCCGGTATACAGGTACACGCGCGCCAATAGCGCTGTGGCCGCCCACCGGTTTGCTCTCGTCCGCTGTCCACCGGAATAAGAATAGTCGGCTGGTAAAAAAGTTTGGGCATCTTTCAGGTCCGATAGGATCTGCTGGTATATTTCTGATTTCGGGGCCCGGGGATACAGCGAGGTTTTGGCAAAAGCGGTAGATGTCACATTCGGCACGTCACCAAATGTGTTCACCATATAAAAATAAAATAATGCCCGGAGGAATTTGGCTTCGCCCAGGTAATGATTTTTGACGCTGTCTGCTACCTTCGACGCCTGGAGTCCTTCAATGCTGGCGTTCGCCTGGTATATGAAATTATATGGCCTGATCCAAAAATCAGACAGCACAATGCCACTTGTTGACGCCAGCTCATTGATATAAAACTTCTGTGCATCGGCGCTGACATCGCTGGGGACTAATTCGTCAGCAGACACGCCGCACCAGATAGTCTGTGCGCCATTGCAAAACCCAATGCCCCCGGTGTTGGCATATTCAATCTGGCTATAAATTCCAGAGATGGCGGCGGCAAGGTCGCTGCTGTCCGAAAATACCTGGGACGTGGTAATGGAATTGGCCGGCGGCGGGATATGCACGGACTTGTTGCAGCTAACACAACACACGACCAGCAAAGCCAGATAGACGCTAACAACCCAACGTACCGAATCAACGAGTTTATGGATGATGGTGTTCATACTTCGAAAAATTAAAATGTAATGTCAATTCCACCTGCAATGATTTTTGCCGGTGGCATATTGCTAAATGTTTGCGTTTCCGGGTCAACGCCCTTGTATTTTGTAATGACAAAAATGTTCTGGCCCTGCAGGAAAAACCGGCAGTTGGTCATGGCGGCACGTTTGCTAAGCTTCGCCGGCAATGTATACGACAATGAGAAATTGTTTAACCGGATAAAGGAAGCGTCGGTAAAGGCCGCGTCGGAACTGCGCAGATAGTTATCAGAAACCTGATTATTGGTGATATAGCGGGCAAATTCCGCTTTATCGCCGGGGTGCTGCCAACGGTTGAGTACTTCCACCGGCTGATTGAACTGCTGTCCCGGCGTGGGCAGCGTTGCAAAGGCGTTCGCCCCGATTTTCTTCTTGAATTCAAAAAACAAACTCAGTTGAAGTCCCTCGTACCGGATGTCCGTTCCAAGTCCCCCATAAAATTTGGGTGCCAGGTTTATGGGATATAAATCGCCGGCCGGCCCGGGGGTAGTGCTGATCGTTCCGTCTTTGTTTTTGTCCTGGAACGCATTGGTTCCGGTTTGCGGATCCACGCCTAGCGAGTGCAATACCAGTCCCAGGTCCAGTGACTGACCAATAAATAAGGAATTCGCATAGACCGACTGCTGAAGGTTCGGGAAAGCAATCAGTTTGTTGGTGTTCCGGGCCAGGTTAAAAGATACATTCCAGCTCCAGTCCTTTTGATCGATGATTTTGCCAGACACGTTCAATTCAATGCCGGTGTTCTCCACGTCAGCCGGCCAGTTTGCCGTTACAAACGGAAACCCGGTCAGGTAAGGCAGCGGATAATTGATCAGCTGGTTGTCGCACCGGTTCCGGTACCAGGCCAGGACAGCGTGTACCTTGTCACTGATAAAGCCCAGGTCAAGAGCCAGCTCCAGTTTCCGGTTTACCTGCCACTGGTAATCCGGGTTGGCATGCTGTAAGGGCACGTAGGATGGGTTGCCTTCGTAGGGAACGATGTTCGTACCGCTCCAGCGGGTCAGGTATTGATAATCGCCGATCTGGTCATTGCCAGTGGTTCCATAACTCCCCCGGATTTTGCCCAGGCTCACAAAAGGCAACAGGTTTTTGAAAAAGTGCTCCTCCGAAAATATCCAGGCAGCGCCCACGGCGCCGAAATTTCCGAATTGTTTTCCTGGTCCAAACCGGGATGATCCGTCGCGCCGGGCCGATATATTTACGATGTATTTGTTTTCCCAGTTATAGTTCACCCGTCCGAAGATGGCTGCATATTTAAACCTCGAGTAATAGTCAAACGCATCCTTATGGGGCGCGTTGGCAACCGACCCAAGCAGATTATCGTTGACATAATTGTTCCCTTCCACGTAACTCCCGTTAAGCGACACACTTTGCGTACTTCCGCCGACGAGCACCTCTAATTTTGCGGGACCAATCAGGGTATTATATTTTATTTCTGGTTCTGCAATCCAATTCAGATTCGTATTGTAGCCGAACTGCGAGGAGCCCGTGGGATTGCGCGTGGGATCCTGTGAAATGATGGGGATCTGCTTGGTTTGGTTGACACTTGCATTGGAGTATCCGAGGCTGACGGAAGCGGTGAGGCCTTTCACCAACTCGTACCCGACGCCCAACCGGCTATTGATAAAATACGTGGTTCCTTCGTATGGTTGTTTCAGCCGGCCAAAATTGGCGATGAGGCCCTGTGCCGGGTACCATCCCAGGAAGTTGATATTCCCGTTTTTGTCAAATACCGGAGGCGCATTGGGAGGCGCCAACACGAGGGCGCTCACATCCACCATATTCGTGTTGGCGATCGTATACAGGTTCGTGAACGAAACATTTAATTTCTGGTCAAGGCTTTTGTGCGAAAAATTAAAGTGCAGGCTGCCGCGCTGATTAGCGCCCTGGAACGTCGTGATATCCGTAATGTGTTCATAACCTGCCCCCAGTCTGAAACTGGTTTGTTTGTTGCCGCCCGACAGGCTTGCCTGCACATTGGTCGTCTTGCCGATATTCCCCCAGAGATATTTTTGCCAGTCAGTATAACCGGTGGTGTCCCACATCACCAGGTCATAGAAATAGGTTTTAAACTGGGGATTGTTCAGGTATTTATCATAGCCGTCATTGTGAATTGCTTCCCTCCGCATGGCCAGGTACTCCGGCGTATTCATCAGGTCGTAGTGACGCGTGACGGCACTCATGCCCTGGTAAAAATGCACTTCAAAATTTGTCTTGCCCACGCTGCCGCTTTTCGTGGTGATGATGATCACCCCGTTGGCCCCACGAGAGCCATATATTGAGGTCGCATCGGCGTCTTTTAGCACCGTGATGGTTTCGATATCGGCCGGATTGATGCTGAAAAAAGGACTTTGTCCGCCTGCCGGGCCTCCCATATACGGGTTTTGCACAAACCCCCTGGAAGTAGTACTGCCATTTGTGATCTCCGGAACGGTGAGGGGAACCCCGTCAATAATATATAAAGGATCTGTCGGAAACTGTCCGATCGTGTTTCTTCCCCTTAATTCCACATGGAAAGGTGCGCTGACATACCCGATGGTCTGTGACACATCCAGCCCCGCCACGCGACCCTGCAAAGCCTGCAACGGGTTGACGACCGGTTGCTTTTCAATTTCCTCGGCGGTTACGGTCGCGATATTCCCGGTGGCCAGTCTTTGCGAGGTTTTCCCGTAGGCCTGGACCACCACTTTGTCCAGTTCATTTTTTGCCAGTTCGAGTGTCACCTCTGCGCCCCCCCTTCCCTTCACCGGTATTTCCTGGCTTTTATATCCCACAAAACTAACGATGAGGATATCGCCGTCTTTCAGGTCACGCAGCGTAAATTCTCCGTTCGCGTTGGTAATCGTTCCCCGATGAATTCTTTTGATGATCACGTTGGCACCCGAAAGCGGTTGTCCATTGGCGTTGGTCACCCGGCCACGGAATTCGCCGGGTGGCCCATTCATCGTTTGCGGCTGCACGTCGCCGTTAGTTGCATTTTCTTTTTCAGATATAACGATCACTTTTCCGGTAATGGAATACGTCAGTGAAGTCCCGGTAAAGCATGCATCGAGCGCCTGCTGCAGGCTGACGTTTTGAATCGCGACCGTCACGTTGCCGGCGCTCTCCAGTGTTTTCACATTAAAAAAGAAATCATATCCCGTTTGCTTTTTTATTTCCTCCAGCACGGTGATCACCGGCGCATTTGTTACTTTGAGCGAGACAGACTGGGCGGTTCCGCGGGAGTACACGTGGAGACAGGCGAACGTGAGCAGAACCAAAGTCATTTTCATAGCAAGAAGCAGTGTTTTCGAACCGGGCCAAAAAATTTTTTGCATAGTTTTGCGTGTCCGCCTCCGGCGGACAGGTTTTGGTTTTTGCTGTTACACAGTCAATATTCCATTGTCGATATAACGGTTGCCAAAACCTGCAGCGGGAGTGTTCACAGCACTTCCGTTGTTTTTTGGACAACCGGGTTTTCATTCTTTTTCTATTTCCAAGGACGGACCGTAATCATTTTATGATCGATGCTAAACCGCACCGTCTTGGTGAGTTCCATGATCTGCAACACTTCTGAGAGGTTCGATGTTCTCGGCACTGTTCCGGCAAACTCTTCCGACCGGACGTTCCCTTCGTACGACACCTCCATGTCATACCATCGTGCAATTTGTTTCATGATCATTTCTGTCGTGGCGCCTTTGAATGTGAAATAGCCATTCTTCCAAGCCATTACCGCATCGATGTCCGGCGAACGATTGACTGTAAAGGCAGCATCTGACGTCGCATTGGCCTGTTCACCCGGAGCCAGCGTAACATCTCCTTTCTCATTGAAAACTTTGACCGCGCCCTCCAGCAATGTTACGCTGATCGTATTCTCATCATCATAAGCGTTCACATTAAAATGCGTTCCGAGCACAGCCACTTCTGTCCCACCCTTGCGGACTTTGAATGGTTTATTGTTTTGGAGATGAGCTACTTCAAAATAGGCTTCGCCGGTCATCTCGACGATTCTTTCTTTGCCGGAAAACGCCACCGGGTATTTGATCGAACTTTCGCTGTTCAGCCACACCCGCGTTCCGTCGGACAGGGTTAGTGAAACGGTCCGGCTGCCGCGGGGGTTGATCAGTGTATTATATGTGACTAATGTTTCTTTTGCACCCGCTCCGTTGTATACAATATCTCCATTCGTGTTCTTACTAACGGTAATGCCTACCTGCTTTGCCAGTGTACCGGCCGCTACACTATCCAGCGTGACCCTTTTTCCACCGGCCAACACAATGGTGGCCCTCGTCGTGGCCGGGGCCTGTACATCCTGCCGGATGCCGACATTATTTTCATCGGCTATATGTTGCCGTGAGTGAACATAAAACCATCCAGCCACTCCAAGAATAAATATCACCGATGCGGCCGCTATCCATTTTCTCCAACCCATCCGTTGTAGGTTGCCTGACTTCGGTGGATGGTGCAGGATGGATCGGATCATGCTATCCCAGTCTTCTACCCGGTAGCCCGTATCACCCGGTTCAGACACCATCCATTCTTCGATGATCTCCCGGATGAGGTTGTTACTGTCCGCATGCATCAGCGAAAAAAAAAGTTGCTCCTCCGCCGGCGTGATCGACTGCGACAGATATTTCGCGAACAATGCCGATAGTTGCTGTTTTTGGTTCATGCGTGAACAGGTATTGCTTGTATCATCCTATATGTCATGCAACCGAAAGCGAAGGATTAGCCGCGGCAAAAATTTTTTTATAACCGGAGTAAAATAATCACCGTGATCATGGACAGTCCCGTCTGCTCGCTTATATACTGGTGGATGAACCGGAGGGCCTCTCCGATCGTGCTTTTGACCGTATTGACGGACACGCCGAGTTGTTCTGCAATTTCCTTGTGCGACAGGTCCGCTTCCCGGCTGAGCCGGTACATGCGCTGCCTGCGTTCGGGCAGCAGCGAAACGGCTTTTTGAATGATCCCATCCAGTTCGCGGGAGTCGAGATCCTGGTTCATGTCGTCCGCCTGTCTGGAAACGGGCAGGCCCGCGAGAATCCGGCGCTGGTTGCTTGTTTTGTTCAGCCAGTTGATGGACAAATTCGAAGCGATGGTGTAGATCCATCCCGGCGGGTTCTCCACGGCCGCCAGCTTTTCACGGTTCATCCAGAGCTGGAGAAATGTTTCCTGTATCATTTCCTTCGCCTGCGTTTCGCTGCGTGTGAGCTTGATCAAAAAAGGAAGCAGTTTCGGAGTGTGTTTATGAAAAAGCATGGTGAAAGCTTCTTCGTCACCTTCCGCGATACGGTTGAATAATACTTTATCATCTGCTGAGCCCTGCACGAAGGATGGAATTTGAAATCAATATTACAGCAAATTGAGGAATTGTAAGAGTAAGCTATTAGTGCATGCAGATCATCTCCCAACAAACATCTTCAAAAAACATCACTCCGCTTTGCTTCGCTGTGTTTTTTGAAGATATTTTGTTGGGAGATGGATTATGCAAAGACAAAAAAAGCAAGTCTACATCATTTCGGTTATACCTAGCCGTTATACGATTTATTGTCAGCGTGTAACTACTCGAGTATCTTTTCCATATGAACAATTTCTCCTTTATAGTTAAAGCCTTCGACAACCACCCGAAAGCGCCTTGCAAATGCATTATTGTGAAAACGAATACGGCACCCGTTCCCGAAAATAAAAGGATCCCAGCATAGTGTCACCCCGTCGGGTTTGAATGGTACGATGGTCGAATATCCTTTGACGGAGATTTTGTTCATCCCACCGGGCACCGTGCGCCAATCCTTGTCTTTGCGGGTATAAATGCATATCTCGTAGGGTGAATTGGTCGTGGGTACGCCCAGCGCGCCGCCGATGATACTGAATCCCGCGCTGACCCCCGTCGTCCACTTTACCCAAGGATCATCCGCCAGGAAATCGCTGCGCAATACTTTGATATAGGCAATCGTGCTCCAGTCCATGTAGCAGACCTGCCACCAGGGAACAGGATTTTCATCCACAAAAAAAATATACGGGTGCCCCGTTGCGTCCTCCGGCAAATCCTGGAAACTGAAGCCTCCGTGAAACCCCGGAAAGGCAAAAGCCAGGTAGCTGGAAATATTATGAAACCGCGTTTCCTGGCGCACATCAAAGCTGTACATGGAGGGCTCATTAAACGCCCCGGAAGTATACCGGTCATCCAGTTCCTTGCGAGGGTTCTTCCATGCCTTTACTTCTACCGGTTTAAGGGTCTTGATCCGGGACATCACGCGTGCGCGAACTTCCGTCCTGTTGAAAGAAGTGTCCGGTCGGCCGATCGGCAGCGAATCATCCTCCCAGTTAGTCGTAAGCAGGATGCCGTCAGACGCAGGTGGAATGAATCTTTCCAGCGCGAGCCGGACATTTTTTGCACTCCCGTCTTCCTCTTTATTGACCCGGAACCCGAGGTCCATCTCTCCAAAAAAGAAAAGAGAATCCAGGAAGAAATTTCCCGCGGAATCGAGCGTTACGACGCGGTAAAAAAGGAAATTGGAATCGCGACTCCCGGCGAGCAGAATATCGCTTGAGAACTTGTCTTGTATCTTTTTGCCGGATTGCTGGACGGCTTTCCCCACAAAAGAGATAAAGGCGGCATCCGCCTGCAGGATAGGCCGGGCCAGGTCCTCGGTCCGGGAATCCCGGAGATTTCCGATCGATGCCGCCGGTGTATACGACCTTTCTGCATCGGTGACGGAAACGGAGGCGGTATACAGCGCCGTATCCGGGAATTTGATCTGCCATGAATTGTACCCAAAAGGTGTCAGATCCAGCGTATCCGGACTAAAGTCTGCACTCCAGGGATTTTCCTTGAATGAAAGATACTGGCGGCCGATGAGCACCGTATCCTCATACAGCAACAGGGTTGCTGTTTCGTGGTTGCCGCCGAGTGGAAACAATGCTGTTTGCTGGGAGAATGGCTGCTCCAAGGTAATGTCCGCAGAGTAACCGGAATTGTCACCGGAGGTTTTTACAAGGTGAAGCTTTTTTTTCTCCTGCGTTGAATCTTCCATCAGCATAGAATACAGCTTTCCGTCATGGATAGAACTCGTCCATGTGATCCCCTGAACAACGCCGGACACCACCTGATCGGAGGAAATAATTTTGCGCTTAAGCGGGACCTTTTGGGGCCTGTCCTTATTAAAGACAACAACCGGAACGGTAAATAAATCCGTGCTGTCGAAGTTCAATTGGTAACGGGTGAATGCACGGATGTAATAGTTGTTTGTCGGGATGGAATCGGGGATCTTCAATTGCCCGATGGAAACGCCGTTCAAAATGGGAAAAATGTCGCGGGATAATAAAGTACCCTTTGGCGTGTATAGCTCCACGTAGAGATTAGTAGAAAGTGTCGTCGGATATGTTGACCGCAGCACATATCCTTTGAACCAAACTGTATCCCCGCTGTGACAGGTATACTTATCACATTGCAGGTATACCCTTTCCGGTGCACCCTGGCTAAAGGAACCTGTTGATATCAACACCATAAGTGAGAATAACCATACTGTAGATCGCATATTTCAACCAATAGTGATTTCTGTCGGAGTTCTCAATAAAAAGTCAAAAATTATTGATCTGCATCACGCTGATCGGAACCGTGGCGGCGGAATCCTGCAGTCCGATCACTGCGATTGTGATGTTCTGGTAAATAGACAGGTTATTTGACCATGTCGCCAGCAGATTACCCGAGGCGGCATCTCGGATCTCAAACGTATAGGCAGTGGCATTCAGGCCGGCGTAGTAGTTTTTAAAACCAGTGATCGCCCGGTACGCCAGGTTACCAGCTTCCGACCCATTGCCGTTGTCCACCAGGTTCACCGATAGCGGTTGACTGCCGGCGGAGAGATTGATGAAACGAACTCCGCAGGTACTGTCCGTATTCGGATGATACGGCGGATTATCTAATGTGAGCAGGGTATCGACATGGTTTGTATCGGCGCCGGACAGAAACAGGCTGTACACGCCGTATGGTTGCAGGTTGACGATTCCCTTGTAAAACGGCTCCAGGGTGTCCGAAACCTGGTAAATGGTCGCAGCCGATTTGCTACCGGATACGGAATATTCATAAAAAGAACCATACCCGATTTGGGTCGTGGTGGCAAAGTACGCCTTTACGGAGTCTGCACCGCTGAAATCCGCTATAACCGGGTTGGCATTCACTACAGCATTGACGACGGTAAGAGCGGCAAGGGGCGAGGGTCTTACATACGTTGACTCCTTTTTACAGGAAACACCGCACCAGGTGATGAACACGGTTAAAAGTAGTATCGATAAAAATTTCATATTTTAAATGTTTGCTTGTCAGGAATATTTGATCTTTTAATAGCCGGGGTTTTGCGTCAGGTTCGGATCGGTAGACAACTCGCCCAGCGGAATCGGATATAGTTGCTGATATGGTTGATACTCACTCTTATAAGGGATCGAACTGAATACGGTGCCCGTTGTATTGGTCCGTTTAAGATCAAACCAACGGTGACCCCATTCGGCAAACAGCTCGATCCTGCGCTCCTGCGCAACCGCGGCCAATACCTGTTGCTGGTCAAGACCAGGCGAAAGATCCGAAAGTCCGGCACGCTCGCGAATCATGTTGAGGTCGCTGATCGCGCCGCCCAGGTTGTTTTGCTGCGCCCTGGCCTCCGCCCGGATGAGGTACTGCTCCGCCAGGCGAAGGACCGTATAATATTCCGTGACGGGTGCACCGGGATGCATCTGTGTGGGCCCCACCTTATACTTGAAAGGGTAATAGTAGGTGACTCCCTCGTACACCGTGCTGTCGAGCCAGGCCGTTTTTCGCTGATCTCCGGACTCGAAGGCATTCAGCAATTCTTCTGTCAGATAGAAAAGAGGCTGGCTCGTCCTGTCGGACGGGATCAGGTGACTCCCTTCCTCGGTGGCGTTATAGGTGTTATGATTGGCGCTGGAATTATTCTGCCATTGCAGGATGGCTTCAGAGTTATTGGCCAGGAAAACCCCGTTGAGCGTATCCAGGCCGTATAGGTCCGACCGGTTCAGGACGGCCGTGGCCTCGGACTCAGCCAACGCGAAGGAGTCCAGGTATAAATGTACCCGGGCCAGCAATGCCGTGGCGGCCCATTGATTCACCCGGACCCGCTCCCCTTTTCCCTCGGAATAGTCTGCGGGCAACAGGCTCTGCGCCGTTCTTAGGTCGCTCACGATGGACGTATTGACCGCCCCGGCAGGCACCCTGGGCGCCAGGGCATTCGACTTATAGCTAATGGTGGTGATTAACGGAATGTCCCCATAGAGGTTTGTCAGGTAAAAGTCGATGAAGGCCCGGAACCAATATGCCTCTCCAAGGAGTTCATTTTTGACGGTCTGTGGTAGCGTCGCAGACGCCTGCAGTCCGTCGATAATGGCATTCGGCTTGTATAACAAATCGTACGACTGGGTCCACAGTTGGTCCGTGATGGCGATTCTCGCAACCAGCGTGTTGGTGACGAGCGGACTGACTGATCCAAATGCCAACAACTCGTCCGAAGACATGCCGGGGTATATGGTCATCAGGTAGTTTCCGATGCCGGCCGTTCTGTACGCGATACTGGAGTACATACCCACGACCGCGGAAGCTGCATCGGAGCTGTCTGCAAATACCTGGGTCGTCGTGATGGAGTTGACGGGCGGATCGATCGTCACCACTTTTTTGCAGGCACCTGCCAGCATGATCAGCAGGATTGGAAAAGCATTTATAAGACGTTTCATAATTTCTGTTTTTAAAAGACAAGTTGGATTCCGAGGGTAAATGTTTTAGCGGATGGCATGGCACCCAGGCCGGGCTGCGCGGGATCGAGCCCGTTGAAATGGGTCAATGTGAACAGGTTTTCGCCCCTGGCATAGATCATGCATTGTTGCATGCCCGCCTTTTTCACCCAAGGGGCCTGGAAATCATAGGACAGTGACGCATTGCGAAGCCTGAGGTAAGACCCGTCCGTGTAGACGCCATCCGATTCGGCGAAATAACTGTCCGAAGCCTGATTCTGGGTTGTAAAGCGTGCAAACTTGGCATGGTCCCCCGGCTTCTGCCAGCGGTTGAGTACATCTACGGACTGGTTCATTTCGAGATTCCCCGGAACACCGTTCAAATTCCCGCTATAGACGAGCTTTTTGATGAAATAAAAAAACAGGTTCAGCTGCAGCCCCTTATAACGCAGGTCCGTCCCGAACCCGCCTGAATAAGGCGGCGCCATATCCTTGACGTAAAAATCATTATTCCCTTTATTATAATAATCCGTGATCTGGCCGTCGTGGTTCTTATCCTGAACGGTATACTGCCCGGTCTGCGGGTCCACCCCCGTGAAATGCAACAACTGCCGGATGCTCAGTGATTGCCCGATCTGCAAAGTGCTGACGAATGGGCTCTGGGAAAAGTTGGGGTACGAAACCAGTTTATTGCGGTTGTAACCGATATTAAAATAGGCGGACCATGTAAAATTCTTGTGATCGATGATCCTGGCGCGCAGCGTCATCTCGTGTCCCGTGTTTTGCACCAGCGCCGGCGAATTAGAAAATACGTTGGCGAAACCGGTGACCATCGGCAGCGGAAAGGTGACCAGCTGGTCGCCGCAACGGTTCTGGTACCAGACCAGTTCGACCGTCAGCCGGTCCCTGAAAAACCCAAGATCCAGCGCACCTTCCAGTTTCTTGTTCGTCTCCCAGTGAAGATCGGGGTTGGCATGCTGCAGGGGAACATACCCAGACGTACCCTGATAGGGGATACCATTGACGGAAGACCACTGGGTCAGGTAGCCATAATTCGCAATCTGGTCATTACCAGTGAGCCCGTAACTGGCGCGCAATTTCCCGAAACTCAGCACCGGCAGGTGGTTTTTGAACCAGGCCTGCTCGGTAAATATCCAGGCGGCACCGACGGCCCAGAAGTTCCCATATTGTTTGCCGGGGCCGAACCTGGTTGAACCGTCCCGCCTGGCTGACAGATTCACAATCAGTTCATCTCCCAGGTTATAATTGAATCTCGCGAACAGGCCGCCATAACTGTATTGCGCGGAACCATTGCTGGCCGTTTTAATGGGGGCATTCACCAGCGAGCGCAACAGGTTGTCATTTTGGTACCCATATCCGGTGGAGCTGCTGCCGTCACTATAAGCGGCCGACCTGGAGGCACCCGCCAAAATGCTCAATTTGCCTTTACCGAGCAATGTCTTATATTCCAGCTGGGGCTCTGCCACGGTATTATAACTGTTCGAATTGCTGAACTGTGACGTCCCCGTCGGGTTCGCGTTGATCGGATTTTGGGAAATGATAGGTGTCAGGTACATATTCGACAAGTGGCTGGTGCTATAGCCCACGCGGGTCGAGAAAGTGAAACCTTTAAGGATCTCATATTGCACATTCAGGGAACTATTCAGGAACCCCGTTTTTCCGTTATATGGCTGGTAAAGGTTGGCAAAGGGCGCCAGGCCGCCGGTATTCGGCGCCCAGCCCGCCCAGTTCAGCGTACCTTCGGAGTTAAATACCGCGGGCGCGTCAGGGGCTTCCAGTACGCTGCCGCCCACGTTGATCAAGTCTACCGACACATAGGTATACATAGTCGTCAGGGACACCGCAAACCGCTGGTCCACGCTTTTGTGAGCATAATTGAATTGCACCGATCCGCGCTGGTTTCCGCCGCCGCGGCTGGTTATTTCTTTCTGGTTTACATAAGACCCCCCGATGCGGAATGTATTTTGCCGGTCACCGCCGGAAAGACTCATGTCCAGGTCAGTGATTTGTCCCGTCCCGCTCCAATACAGCTTTTGGAAGTCCGTATAACGCGTCGTGTCCCAGACCACCATGTCGTAAGCATTACCCGCATCGGGTACCGTGAACCCGGGGACGACCCCATACACGGCCTGGTCGTTTTTAAACGCCTCCCGCCGCATCGCAAGGTATTGCTGCGTATTCAGGAGCCCGTATCGCCCCGTCGCCACGCTGGCTCCATGGTATACGTTCAGGTCGAATTTGGCTTTGCCCGGTTTGCCGCTCTTGGTCGTGACAATGATCACCCCGTTGGCCCCCCGCGATCCGTAAATCGCCGTGGCATCAGCATCCTTCAGCACCGTGATACTCTCGATATCGTTTGGATTGATACTAAAAAACGGGCTCTGACCGGCAGCCGGGCCACTCAGTCCGCCCTGCGTAAACCCCGTCGAACCGCTGGCATAACTGTCTCCGTTCAGGTTGAGTACGGTCAACGGCACCCCGTCCACGATATACAACGGCTCCGACGGCTGGCTGCCGTCGATCACGGACCGTCCCCGGATCTCCACTCTGACAGGCGCACTGGCATACCCGTTGTCGGTCGACACAATCACGTTCGGGACCCTGCCCTGTAGCGCCTCCAATGGGTTCATCACCGGGTTCCGCTCGATTTCTGCGGCCGTCACGGTGCCGATATTGCCTGTATTAAATCGTTGGGTCGTTGTTCCATATGCCTGCACCACCACTTTATCCAGTTCATCCGTGGCTTCGGCCATCACGATCGGGAACTCTACGCCGCCAGACACTTTCACGATCTGCGTCTTGTAGCCAATAAAACTAATCGTCAGGATATCGTCGGGATAGACATTGGCCAGCGTGAACTCACCCCGGACATTGGTCTGGGTCCCTTTTTTGGTCCGTTTGATGATCACGTTTGCACCGGCCAGCGGGATTCCCTTGGCGGTGGTCACATGACCGCGGATCTCATGGGGCGGTACGTTCTGATTTACGTCCCCCGCAGGATCGGACGGCGATTTTTCCTTGACGACAATGACCCGGTCAACGATCGTATACACCAGTGCTTCATTGGTAAATAATTTCTGTAAGGTTTCATCCAATGAGGCATCCTGGACCTGGATGTCAACCGGTTTTGTGTTGGCGAGCAGTTCAACCTTGTAATAAAATGAGTATCCCGTTTGTTTTTCGATCAGGTGAAAAATGCTGTCGAGCCGTGCGTTCTTTTCCGAGAGCGTAACCTTCTGGCCCAGGCCCGCAGCACTGACGGACAAACACGCCGAGAGAAAAATAACAGCAGTCAGTTTCATAGTGAGAAACAGTTTCCGGAGCAGTCGCCGTTTGCTCCAATCCACATTGAATAGCATAACTTTGTCTTAAGTTTTGGGTTGATGAAATAATGAGCAGTCCTCGAACAATTGTTTGTTATGGGGTCAGCCCAGACTATCCGCCGCTTCGGTTGCCTCCGAGGCGGTTTTTTCTGAAGTGACCCAGGGCAGGATTATTATTGCAATACAGTTATTTTCTTTCCTTCGATTTTTATTTTTACGCCGCTATACTCGACCACTTTCAGCATTTCCGCCGCGCCTATATTT
>Ga0068860_100004130_pt1 | contig 14878 bp, 11 predicted proteins | sample KBSSwiS32_FD_66597 | JGI IMG/M metagenome (GOLD analysis project Ga0068860, IMG submission 66597) | Switchgrass rhizosphere microbial communities from Kellogg Biological Station, Michigan, USA - KBS Switchgrass S3-2 | ecosystem: Host-associated > Plants > Roots > Rhizosphere > Soil ... | reverse complement strand
GCATTCATAATGAATGGCCGCATTATTTACCAATATATCCAGTTTGCCAAAATTATCAATCGTTTTCTTTACAAGGCTGTTACAGAATTTTTCTTTACTGATATCGCCGGGTAGCAACAGGCATTTTCGCCCATACAATTCAATTTTTTGTTGGGTGTCTTTTGCATCTTCATGTTCACTTAAATAGCCCAGCGCTATATCTGCTCCCTCCTTGGCAAATAAAATCGCTACCGCCTTTCCAATACCGCTGTCACCACCCGTAATTAACGCTGTTTTGCCTTTTAGCCGTCCTGCGCTTAACCTGTTGGGATCATCTACTATAGGCTGAGGATGCATGTCTTTCCCGATGCCGGGCCTGCGTTGATGTTGCGGCGGATTCAGTTTTTTCTTTAGCGGGTTTTTCATCATCGCTTTCATTAAGCCGGTTACCTGCTCCTGGTTGTTTTTTTGGCTGTTGATTTTTTGGGAGGCGGTGGCGCCTTTGCCCCTTTTTCACGCGCTTCTGATAAACCAATAGCAATGGCTTGTTTTGGATTTGTTACTTTTTTTCCTGAACGGCCACTTTTCAATGTGCCCTTTTCCATACGTTTCATAGCTGACTCCACATTTTGTTGTGCAGCTTCCGAATATTTTGCCATAAAAAATATATTTAATGTAGGTGCTTTTAATTTAAGGTTGTGAAACCGCATGCGCTTGTGTAAATGCGGGCCTTGACGCATGCCTTCCCTCCGCAATTTCTTCTATCATTTTTTTATTGAAAGCTTCCAGGTCTTTGGGACTGCGGCTGGTAACAAGCCCATTGTCTACTACCACTTCTTTGTCCTGCCAGTTAACCCCCGCATTGATAAGATCGGTTTTGATGGAGGGAAAGGAAGTCATTTCTCTTCCGGCTATCATGCCCGTTTCGATCAATAATTGTGGCCCATGACAGATGGCGGCAACTGGTTTACCCGCTTCCAAAAATTCCTGTGCAAACTGGATATAATTGGTATGCAGGCGCATCTGGTCGGGATTCATAACACCACCGGGGATCATCAATGCATCATAGTCCTCTGTCTTCGCATCGTCGAGCGAAACGTTTACCCCCAATTCAATTGACCAGTGATCATGGTCCCATGCTTTTATTTTGCCTCTCTGTGCAGATACAATATCAACTTTTGCACCTGCTTCTTCCAATGCTCTTTTAGGACTGGTAAGCTCTATTTCTTCAAAGCCATTGTCTGATAAAATGGCTACCCGTTTTTCTTTAAGTGATGGCATATTATAATAATATTTAACTAAAAAAATGAATTGCTCTTTTATGGAAATCCAAAAGCGTACCATTCAAAAAACGCAGTCATTGCTATCCGCGCCGGTGAAAAGATAAATAATCGGCCTGCTTATGGTGATAAACTTCTACAATAGTGAGTCGTGAGTCGTGAGTCGTGAGTCGTGAGTCGTGAGTCGTGAGTCGTGAGTCGTGAGTTTATTTTGGGGCAACTAAGTTATTCTAAAAAGTATGGCTTGGCAAAGAAAATCATACATCATCAAATCATACATCATACATTCTACATGTTGTATGCGCCATAGTAAGCTGCTCCCAGTAAAGCTGTTTTATCATTTAATACCACGTATACCGGCATTTCCTGCAGTAAGTTTTTCATGCGGCCCATATCCAAAAAATGCCTGTACCATTCACCCGTTTGCAGCAATGGCAGAATTTTGGGTGGAATACCCCCACCGAGGTAACAACCACCGGTTGCTTTTAATTTTAAACAAAGACTGGCTGTTTCCATGGCCAGGTAACGCACAAATAATTGCAGCGCCTCCAGGCAAACGGGTTCCTGTTGGTGAATTGCCGCATTGCTGATAACCGGGGCAGGATCCCCTTCCTGCAATTGATCGGTAAGCCATTGCGGAATTTGTTTTCGCTGAACGGTAGTGAGAAAAGTGAAGATAGCATGTATACCAGGGCCTGATAGCACGCGTTCCCAGCTCACATGGCCGTGTTGTTGTTGCAAAAAGCGGAATAAATCAATGTCCTGCTCGGTGCGTGGAGAAAAATCGCTATGCCCCCCTTCTGTAGCAAATGGATGGTATTTTTTTCCGTCGAAATACAAACCTGCCTCGCCCAGCCCGGTGCCGGGTGCTATGATAGCGATATTGCCCTGGTGCTTTGTATCACTGGTATGGATAGTTGCTAATTCGTTGCCTTGTAAACCGGCCAGGCCATAGCCATTTGCCTCCAGGTCGTTAATAAACACAACCGGTACTTTCAATGCGGCGGTCATGGCTTTGCTATCGAGTTGCCATGAGAGATTGGTCAATTTTACCTTCCCATCTGTTACGGGCCCGGCCACCGCTACGCAAATCCTGTCGGGCCATTCTTTACCGGTGAACTGCACAATCACATCTGCCAATGAGGTATATTCCTGCGATGCATACCTGCCTTCGCGCAGCAGCTTTACACCATCTGCATTGGCGCGGTATAAAGCCATGTTTGTTTTTGTACCGCCTACATCACCGGCCAATATATTTATTGCAGCGTCTTTTTCTTTGAAACTATGAGCGAAGGCAAGCGGCAGCAAAGGCTTTTTTGGCATAGAACTGAATGCTGGTTTTGAGATTGAATGATTATTGATGGCCGCCGGCAAAATTAGCCCTGTATGTTGAATTAACCGGCATTAAAACGATAAATAACAATTTGTAAAAAACTACTGTAGTCTTTAAAGACCACGGTAGTTTAAAGAGTGCTTACATATTCCGCCTGTACTGTCCGCCCACCTCGTACAAAGCATGGGTAATCTGCCCGAGCGAGCAATATTTCACTGTTTCCATTAATGCTTCAAATAAATTGCTGTTATTGATAGCTGCTTTTTTCAGCGCTTCCAGTTTTTCCGCAGCCAGGTGTTGGTTGCGATGCTGAAAAGCCTGGAGGTTGTGGATCTGTTGATCCTTTTCTTCTTTGGTACTCCTGATTACTTCCGTTGGAACAATGGTAGGGCTGCCCTTTTTATTTAAAAATGTGTTGACACCTACAATCGGTAGCTCACCGGTGTGTTTCAGGGTTTCATAATGCAGGCTTTCTTCCTGAATTTTATTACGCTGGTACATTCTTTCCATGGCTCCCAGCACGCCACCACGTTCGGTAATGCGATCAAATTCTGCCAGCACCGCTTCCTCTACCAGGTTGGTCAGCTCTTCCAGCACAAAGCTGCCCTGGGTGAAATTTTCGGTATGCGCGGTTCCCAACTCACGGTTAATAATTAACTGGATGGCCATGGCCCTTCGTACACTTTCTTCTGTGGGCGTAGTAATGGCCTCATCATAAGCATTGGTATGTAATGAACTGCAATTATCATAGATTGCATAGAGTGCCTGCAGGGTAGTACGGATATCATTAAAATCAATTTCCTGCGCATGTAAGCTGCGGCCACTGGTTTGAATATGGTATTTTAACAGCTGGCTGCGCTTATTGGCTTTATAGGTATATTTCATAGCCTTGGCCCAGATCCTGCGCGCCACACGGCCAATAACGCTGTATTCTGCATCCATGCCATTGCTGAAAAAGAAAGAAAGATTGGGCGCAAAATCATCGATATGCATACCACGGCTGATATAATATTCCACATAGGTAAAACCGTTAGCCAATGTAAAAGCCAGTTGTGTAATGGGATTGGCACCTGCTTCCGCAATATGGTAACCGCTGATACTGACACTGTAAAAATTGCGCACTTTGTTGTCTATAAAATAAGCCTGCACATCGCCCATTAATTTCAACGCGAACTCGGTTGAAAAAATGCAGGTATTCTGCGCCTGGTCTTCTTTCAGGATATCTGCCTGCACCGTGCCACGCACCTGTTGCAAAGTGGCTGCTTTAATGTTTTCGTATACTTCCTTTGGCAATACTTCGTCTCCGCTCAATCCAAGTAAACGCAGCCCCAGTCCGTTATTGCCATCGGGCAATCTTTCTGGTGAAGATGGATTGTAATAAACGGGTCTGTTTTGAATTTTGAATTTTGAATGTTGAATTTTTTCGAGTGTTTCCCCAAGCCCGTTGGCAGCTATATATTTTTCACATTGCTGGTCAATGGCCGCATTCATAAAAAAAGCCAGTATCATTGGAGCGGGCCCGTTAATGGTCATGCTTACCGATGTTTTTGGATCGCAGAGATCAAAACCGCTGTATAATTTTTTTGCGTCGTCAACCGTGGCAATGCTTACACCGCTGTTACCAATTTTTCCATAGATATCGGGCCGAACGGCCGGGTCTTCACCATAAAGCGTAACGCTATCAAACGCAGTTGACAGTCTTTTTGCGGGCTGATCCAGTGATACGTAATGAAAACGGCGATTGGTTCTTTCGGCCCCGCCTTCACCTGCAAACATACGGGTAGGATCTTCGCCTTCGCGTTTTAGGGGGAACACACCTGCCGTAAAAGGAAAACGACCCGGTGCATTTTCCTGTGCCTGCCAGGCCAGTACATCGCCCCAATCTTTATATTTTGGTAATACCACTTTCGGAATGCGCAGACCACTCAGGCTATAGGTAAACATTGGTTGGCGGATAATTTTTTCGCGCACCGCATACTGGTAATAATCTTCTTTGTATGCTTTCAGCTTTTCGGGCCATTTCTGCAACAGCTTCCTGCTGACCGGTGTTAACTGGCTCTCATATAAACTTATCTGTTGCTGAATAGTTTGTTTTGCTTCTTCGCTGGCCGATGGGGCTATTATTTCAAGCGCTCCATGCAACTGGTATAATTTGGAAGCTATGGCGGATTGCTCTTTTACCAGCTGATCATAGTTGCGGTTGTTATCGGCTATCTCCGACAAAAAACGTATGCGCTTAGACGGTATAATGGTATTCCCCCCTGTCGCCGTGCCATCAAAATCCGGCGTATAATCACCCCAATCAATACCCGCTTTTTCTTTTAGGGTGTGCAGCAAGAGGCTGAACAATGCGTTGATGCCTTCATCATTGAATTTATTGGCCGCTGCACCAACAATGGGCAAAGCATCATCTTTAGCCGTCCATAAACCGTGATTGCGTTTGTATTGTTTGCGCACATCGCTCAACGCATCCAGCGCGCCGGCCTTATCGAATTTATTGATGCAGATGATATCTGCATAATCCAGCATGTTGATCTTTTCAAGTTGTGAAGGCGCCCCATATTCGGGTGTCATCACGTACATGCTGATATCACAATAATCCAGTATTGATGCGTCGCTTTGACCTACCCCCGCACTTTCTAAAATAATTAGGTCGAATTCCGCCGCCTGGCAGATATCGATAGCATCCTGCATGGCACTGCTAAGGGCAGTATTATCATCGCGCGTGGCCAATGATCGCATATAGGCCCGCGGATGACCGATGGCATTCATGCGGATGCGATCGCCCAGTAATGCCCCACCTGTTTTTTTCTTTGAGGGGTCAACCGAAATTACCGCAATGGTTTTATCGGAAAATATTTGTAAAAAGCGCCGCACGATTTCATCGGTTACCGAAGATTTGCCGGCGCCGCCAGTGCCGGTGATGCCTAAGACGGCGCCCTTAGATTCACCCCGAGCGATTTTTGGGCGAAGCTTATGTAGAAAACCCGAAAAGTCTTCTTTGGCTTCCGCTTTAGTGATGGCATGCCCAATCGTAATTACATCTTTCCATTCTCCCAACACGAACCTGCCATTGCTGGGTGCTGATTTTACTTCGGGCGTTTTGACGCCTTCCCTTTTGGGGAGTGCCTGGGTGGGGTCGGCCAACTGGGGGCCGCATAATCTAATAACCTCCTCAATCATGCCTTCCAATCCCATTTTTCTGCCGTCATCCGGGCTATAAATTTTAGTGATGCCGTACCGTTGCAGCTCCCTGATTTCCTGGGGTAAAATGGTACCACCGCCACCTCCGAATATTTTGATATGGCCGCAGCCGCTCTGATCAAGCAGGTCTTTCATGTACTTGAAAAATTCTACATGCCCACCCTGGTAGCTGGTAATGGCAATGCCCTGCACATCTTCTTCAATGGCGCATTCTACTATTTCATGCACGCTGCGGTTATGCCCCAGGTGAATGATTTCTGCGCCCTTGCTCTGCAGAATACGGCGCATGATATTAATGGCGGCATCGTGCCCGTCAAATAAACTGGCGGCGGTAACAATTCTTATTTTGCAGGGCATGCTATTGTTCATATAAAATAAGTCAGGAACAAAAATACAGGATTTAGCCTGTTAAGTTAACAGTTGTTAGTTTATGCTGCAAGTAATCACCCGGGCATTAGTTTGGGATGGCTGAGTCGCATTTTACCGCACCCCGTTGCATAAACTTGCGCCGGCGATTCATTTGTTCTACATTTAGTTTCATTTAAATTACCATGGATATTCCTTTGTTTGAAAAGTTGCAGGCAAAAGGGCTCATCAGCAATGAATCGCTGGTTAAATTTAAGGCATCCGAAAACAGCAAATTGTTTTCGCTGCATTGGGAGTTAAAGACGATTCTATACCTCGGTATTGTTTTGCTGAGCGGGGGATTGGGCATACTTGTTTACAAGAATATTGATACCATCGGCCACACGGCTATTCTTATTTTTATCGGCGCTTTGAGTGCCGGTGGCTTTGTGTATTGCTTTAAAACAAAACCGCCTTTTTCAACCGGAAAGGTGGAAGCACCCAATGCTTTTTTCGATTACATATTGTTACTGGCCTGTCTTTGTTTCATCACTTTTATTGGTTACCTGCAATACCAATATCATTTTTTTGGCAACCGGTTTGGGCTGGTTACGTTTATACCTATGCTGGTATTGTTTTTTTCTGCATATTATTTTGATCACCTGGGTATCCTTAGCCTGGCCATCACTAATCTTTGCGCCTGGGCTGGTATAGCGGTAACGCCTATGCGTATTTTGCAAGACAACGACTTTAGCAGCAATACCATTATCTACACGGGGCTTGTAATGGGCTCAGGGCTGATAGCCATGGGAGTGGTGACCCGACTGCGGCAGATTAAATCGCATTTTGCGTTTAGCTATACCAATTTCGGTATGCATATTTTGTTTATCAGTGTGCTGGCAGGCATGTTCCTGTTTACGGCTATCTATTTGCTGTGGTTTGTGCTGCTGGCCGGGGTTGCTTTTTATTTCTACCGCGAAGCGGTGCGCGCAAAATCATTTTATTTTTTACTGGCGCTGACGCTGTATGGTTATATTGGCCTCAGCTATGTGATCATCCGTATACTTTTTTATACACTCAATACCGATATAGGCGGCATATATCTTTCTTTTATGTACTTTATTGGAACAGCGGTGGGTCTTATCCTGTTCCTTATCCGCATGAACAAAAAAATTAAAGCTGCATGATTGCCTATAACAACGAATGGCTGAACAATCTTTGGGTACGTGCACAGGCCGATAAGGCCGAAGAAACAGGCTGCATCGGCAAAGAAGAAAAGGAACGCATATTTGCCGCTTACCCTTCCGGCTTTTATAGCCCTAATTTTTTTGTGCGGATAGGCCTTTTTATTTTAACCTGCATCATTGTACAGTTCTCACTGGGCCTTGTTAGCATGTTGCTATTTTCCACTTTCAGCAATGAGAGCCTGGGCGCCTGGTTTATTGTTTATGGACTGCTGGTATATGCAGGACTTGAATTGATGGTCAGCAAAAAACATTATAAATCCGGGGTGGATGACGCATTGATGTGGATGGCCGGTGCCGCTCTTATTGGTGGCATTAATGCTGCCGCTAATGTATCATGGCTGGCAAACGCTTTCATTGTTTTAATACTTTCACTGTACCTGTTTATCAGATTTACCAATGCAATAATGGCTGCCATTGCATTTATTGCATTCATAGCCGTGGTATTTCTCTCTTTTATCAAACTCGGGCCGATAGCAAAAGGGACAACTCCTTTTTTAATAATGATCGTTGCAGGATTGCTGTACCTGGTAATAAAGCAATTGCTGAAAAGAGACTTTGCCGCCCTGCACGCAACGGGGTTAACGGTGATGTACATTACAGCACTGGTTTGTTTTTATGTGGCGGGTAATTATTATGTGGTGCGGGAGGCCAGCATAGCCATGTTTAAGCTGGACCTACAGGAAAATGAAAGTATACCACTGGGATGGCTGTTCTGGTTATTTACCATCATCATTCCACTTGTATATATAAGCCGCGGGATTCAAAAGAAAGACCCCGTTCTATTGCGAGTGGGTTTATTGCTGGTAGCTGCAGTTGTTTTTACCGTTCGATACTACTATCATGTACTGCCCGCCGAAACCGCGATGGTTATTGGCGGTATATTTTTTATCGCCGTATCTTATTTTGTTACCAGGTACCTGCATGAGGCCAAACATGGATTTACACACAAAAAAGCAAGCGATGCATTTTTTATGGATAAGCTGCAGGTAGAAAGCCTGGTAATTGCACAAAGCTTCAGCAGTTCGCAGGTACCTGCCGATACCGGAATACAATTTGGCGGTGGTAGCGGCGGCGGCGGCGGGGCAACCGGCGATTTTTAACATCATGGCGTCCGCCGGAAAAATCGACGTGTTTGCTTTCGTGATCATGCCGAATCATATCCACCTTATTTGGCGAGTCAATGGGTTAAATGGGAAAGAGTCGCCACAAGGTTCTTTCCTAAAATATACGGCTCATCGTTTTCAAAAAATGCTGCAAAAGGAAAACGCGCAGGCTTTGCGTAATTACAGGGTAAACGCTTCAAACAAAAGATATGAATTTTGGCAGCGCGATTCACTGGCCATCCCTTTGTTTACAAAGAAGGTCGCCTTGCAGAAATTAAATTATTTACACAACAATCCATTGGCTGAAAGATGGAAGCTCGCAACCGATCCCTGCGACTATCCATATTCGTCTGCGCCGTACTATGAGCGGGACGAAAAAAATTATGCGTTTTTGAAAGACCTGTGGGACGAAATGTAGAAAATTTGTCCGGTGCGTGAGACACGCACCTTGGCAACGGTGATGGCGCAGCCGCTGAGTTTCAAAATTCGGCCAACTGGTGTTGCAGCCCCGGTGCGTGTCCCACGCACCGAAAGCAGGCGCACACCGAAACCAAACCATTCTCAGCAAACTCCATTAATCTTGGTATTTTGCGTTTTATAAAATTGTCGTATGCTGAAACGATTGCTGTGCCCAGGTGCGTGGCTCACGCACCGATTGCTGTTTTTTTTGTGTGCTATATTGGTTTCCTCTACATTATTGGCCCAGGATCCCTGGAAAATCGTCGCCGATAAAATCGATCCCGCGCATTATTATGGCATTACCGTAGCCAATGGAATGATTGGAATGCTGAGTTCGCCGGAGCCATTAAAAGTAAAAGACGTTGTACTGGCCGGTGCCTATGATTTATATGGCCGCGGAAGGGTCAGCAATTTTCTGCGCAGCTTCAACCTGCTTAATATGAACCTGGACATTGACGGCAGCCGGGTGAACGGCAACAATATATCCAATATGAAACAGGAACTGGACATGCGCCACGCCAGTTTTACTACTTCCTTCGATTATGCCAGCAAGGCCAGTATTACCGCCACCTACTATTCGTTACGGCAATTGCCGTATACCGTGTTGATGGACGTTAGCATTACTGCCCAAAAAGACATTACGATTGCCGGTGCCAGTGTTATGGAAGCGCCGGATGCGCTCAAGGATGTACAGAATTATTATAACGAAATCGATCGGCCACATGTGGTCATCAGCCTGCTAACGTCTTCGGCTAAAAGTCCAACTGGCAAATTATTAATGTGTGCCTCCAATACCTTTTTATTCAGCGAACCACATGGCCAGGAGCCACGCGTAATACATGAGATGTGGGATAATAACATGCACCTCATGAAATTCAGCAAAACCATTAAAGCCGGTGAAACTTATCGCTTCTCGGTGGCCGGTTCTTCCATTACATCGGCCCACCATGATGATCCTTTGAATGAAGCGGAACGCCTGACCATCTATGCCAAACTGGAAGGCCGCGAACGGTTGCTGCAATTTCACAACCGGGCATGGGATGATCTATGGAAAAGCGATATCACTATAGACGGCGATCCGCAAAGCCAGCAGGATATCCATAGCATGTTGTATCACCTCTATTCTTTTGTACGTGAAGGCACGGCGCTGTCGCCATCACCCATGGGATTGAGCGGGCTGGGTTATAACGGCCATGTATTCTGGGATACCGAATTATGGATGTACCCCGGCTTGCTGGTATTACATCCTGAACTGGGAAAAAGCATGGTGGAATACCGTTATGAAAGATTGGAAGCGGCTAAACGGAACGCCTTCGGAAAAGGATTTAAAGGCGCCATGTATCCATGGGAAAGTGCGGCCACGGGCGTAGAAGAAACACCGGTATGGGCATTGAGTGGTCCTTTCGAACACCATATTACCGCCTGCGTAGGCATTGCAGCCTGGAATTACTATTGCGTAACGCAGGACAAGGTTTGGTTAAAAGAAAAAGGCTGGCCGGTATTATCGGCCATTGCAGATTTCTGGGCGAGCCGGGTGGAAAGAAACGGGCCGGGCAGGTATGATATTAACAACGTGGTAGCGGCCGATGAATGGGCCGAGAATGTAGACAACAATGCGTTCACCAATGCCGCTGCAAAAGCTGTCTTGCAATATGCAACTGAAGCTGCAAAAATCATTGGCACAGCAGCCGACGCCGATTGGATGAATGTGGCGGCCAACATACCTGTATTGCATTTAGACAATGGCGTTACAAAAGAACATGCTGCGTATCATGGAGAAGGTATCAAACAGGCAGATGTAAATCTGCTTGCTTACCCGTTAAAAGAAATCACCGACCCCAAACAAATCCGGAAAGACCTCGAATTTTATGAAACAAAAGTGCCCAATGAGGGTACGCCGGCTATGACGCAGGCCGTGTTTACCACATTATACGCCCGCTTGGGCGACGCAGACAAAGCCTGGCATTTTTTCCAGGACGCCTATATGCCTAACCTGAACCCGCCACTTAGGGTAATTGCCGAAACAAAAGCTGGTACCAATCCCTATTTCGCTACGGGTGCCGGGGGGATCATTCAATCTGTTTTGATGGGATTCGGCGGGCTCGATATTACGCCAAAAGGGATCATACAAATATCATCGGTACTGCCCAAAAACTGGAAAAGCCTGGTAATTACCGGTGTAGGACCGGCAAGAAAGACGTTTACCGTGAAGCAGGCCGCCGCCAAATAAATGAACATAAATATCTATATATGAAAAATTATTTTATCTTAGCAATGGATTTTAGCCAAAACATGCTTTGAAAAAGATTGCTTCAATATTGTTGCTGGGCATTTTGCTGTTCAACTGGTGTGGTTACCGTTGGGTAATCAACCTTGTGCAACAGGATGCAGATGCAAAACTGGAAGCAAGACTCGACAAAGACGACTACGATGAATCCCAACTCATCGAAATTAAAGTGGCGGTAAATATGCCTTACCAGTCCGACTGGGCCGGTTTTGAACGCTATGATGGCGAAATAGAAGTCAACGGTATCCACTACAAATACGTTAAGCGCAAAGTACAGGATGGTCAATTGGTGCTGAAATGCATTCCCAACCACGATAAACAACGCCTGGAATCTGCCAAAGATGACCTGTTCAAAATTACCAATGACCTGCAGCAGGATAATAATGGAAAAAAGACCGGTACCCCTGTCCAGGCTCCTGTAAAGAATGCATTGGGTGATTACGACAACCTTCAGCAATTGAATATTTCAGCTTTATATGCTGCCATTTCGCGGCAATCATATAATTTATACCAGCCCGAACTGGTAAACCAACTTCTCCATTCCACCCCGGAGCAGCCCCCCGAAGCATGATCCTATTTTCAGCGCTTGTTGATCACTGCCGGTAGCAGTGTGTCCACGCATTCATTTTCATAATTAAAATTTATAATGAAGAACATTGTAGCGTTTGCTATCGTCTGCAGCATTTTGGTATCCTGCAAAGAAAAAGGTGATTATACCAAAATCACCCACGATCCATTGATGTTTAGCAGAACTGTGTATGAACTGAATAATGTTGTAATGGGTAACAATTTCAGTCCTATCGTGGCTTCGCGTAACTACCTGTATGCCTCAGTTGCCGCATACGAGGTGATTGCGGGTGGCTATCCTAACCAGTATTATTCACTGGCCGGGCAATTACATGGACTAAAAGAGTTGCCCAAACCAGATACTTCCAAAAAAATTGATTATGAATTTGCGGCTTTACTGGCCTACTGCAAATTGGGAGAGGCGGTAACTTTTCCGCAGGGAAGCATGCATGAATATACAGACAGCCTGAAAAAAATGGTCACAGACAAGGGCATGCCCCAAGAGGTGCTGGCAAATACAATTGCTTATTCAGACACGGTATCGGCGGCAATACTGGCATGGAGTAAAAAGGATAACTATGCACAGACCCGCAGCGCATCAAAGTACAATGTAATTGACACGCCCGGCCGCTGGGTGCCCACGCCACCCGCGTATACACCCGGCATGGAACCGCATTGGAATGAAATACGCACCCTGGTAATGGATAGCGCCAATCAGTTTGTGCCGCCGCCGCAGTACAAATTTGATATGACCAATAAAAACAGCGACTATTACAAAGAGGTCATCGCTGTAAAAAATGCCGGTGATAGTTTAACGCCGGAGCAAAAGCAAATCGCAGAGTTCTGGGACGACAATCCTTTTAAATTAAATGTGTCGGGCCACGTACAGTTCGGTACCAAGAAATTTTCACCCCCGGGTCACTGGATGAGTATTGTTGGTATTGCAGCGCAAAAGGCGAAAGCAGACTATGGCACTACTGTATATGCTGTTGCCATTTCTTCCATTGCGCTGTTTGATTCGTTTATTCAATGCTGGGATCAGAAATACCGTTCAAATACGGTGAGACCCGAAACGGTCATCAATAAATACATTGATCCTAACTGGCTGCCGCTTTTGCAAACACCTCCTTTTCCAGAATATACCTGCGGTCATTCTACGGCTTCAGCGGCCACCGCAGAAGCGTTGACCCATGTGTTCGGCGATAAGTTTGCCTATACAGATACCACGGAAGAAGAATTTGGCATTGCCAGAAGATCATACAGTTCATTTCGCGATGCAGCCATTGAAAATAACTGGGCCAGGTTTTATGGTGGCATTCATTTTCATCATTCCTGCCTGGTAAGTACAGAGTATGGCAAAAAAGTGGGTGAACTGGTAGTAAACAAATTAAAAATGAAGAAATAAAGAATTAACCAACCAAAAAATAACTATTATGAGACTGATAATTTTAGCTGCATTATTTGTAATTGCATTCAATTTTAATGCTTCGGCACAGGGTTGCGTAGCTGTTCGCCAGATGGGTGGTGTAACCGCCTTGTGCGGTCCAGATGCCTATAACCTTTCCAAAGGCGATTTTCAAATTGGTGTTAACTACCGCCATTTTCATTCATGGAGGCATTTTGTAGGAACAGAAGAACAACCCCAGCGCCAGGTACTGGGCAACGCGGTAAATATTTATTCGCATGCCGTGGATCTTAACCTGTCTTACGGTTTAACCAATCGCCTCCAGTTCAATGTAAGTATTCCTTACGTGCACAATGAACGCTCTCAAACAACAACCTTAAATAAAGATACCGCTTCGGGTAAGCTAACACGTTATAGTCTATTTGCCCAGGGCCTGGCCGATGTTCGCCTGGGTCTTAATTATTGGGTAATTGCCCCGGAAAAAGTGGTAAACGGCAACCTGATGATAGGCTTTGGTTTAAAACTGGCCACCGGCAGCCACAGCACTACCGATAATGCGCTGCAGAAAGACGGCAGTTATGTTAAAGCAGTAAACGACCAGGCCATACAACCCGGCGATGGCGGCGTAGGATTTTCATTGGAGTTCCAGGGATTCACTAAAATCTATAAAGGCATATCCGGTTTCGCCAATGGCTATTATTTATTCAATCCAAGAGAATCCAACGGCACTTATAAATCAGCTCCAAAAACAGGACTGGCCGGTTATAACCTGTATGCCTGCCCTGATCAGTATTTTATCCGCGCCGGTTTAATGACCTCTGTACTGAAAAGTAAAAGCCTTACACTGTCATTGGCAGCCAGGATGGAAGGTATTCCTGCCTATGATGTATTGGGAGGTCAGGTAGCTTATCGCAGACCGGGATACGTGGTAGCAATTGAATCGGGTGTTTCTTACCATACCGGCAGCCATACCTTCAGCTTATTCGTTCCATATAATTTTATCAAGAACCGCATACAGAGCGCCGCAGATAAAGCAGACCAGAACCTGCAGAATTCAAAAATCACGGATGTTAGCAAATTTGTACATGTACAGGGTGATGCCGCTTTCGCAGACTATTCCATCAGCCTGGGCTATGCTTACCGCATTAATAAAAAATCAAAACACAACCCTGCTAAAGTTCAGTTGCATCCAAGCATGTAACCGCGGCGATTTTTGTTATAACGATCACGCCTAAAACTATTATTATGAGATTAACTGCCACAGGTATGGCAAGATGCATGCTGTTTATTTCCTGTTTATTTGTATCGGGGCTGCGCCTGCAAGCGCAGACCGATGCAGATGCCATCATGATGGCAAAGAAAAATTTATGTGTCGGTGGCACCTATGGCTACAGCAGCTGGAAAGATTACTGGGAAGGAACATTGAAAAGAAACAACCAGAACCTTGGAACAGTATCTACCCAGATGATTGGCATAATGGGCACCTATGGTATCAGTAAAAAACTGAATGTATTATTTGGGTTGCCTTATGTGCAAACAAAGGCTTCTGCCGGAACGCTTCATGGGCAAAAAGGATTACAGGACCTTTCGCTGTGGCTGAAATACATGCCGCTTGAAATGGCGCTTGGCAACGGAACATTATCGGTCTATGGCATCGGGGGATTGTCTT
>Ga0068860_100004129_pt1 | contig 14879 bp, 9 predicted proteins | sample KBSSwiS32_FD_66597 | JGI IMG/M metagenome (GOLD analysis project Ga0068860, IMG submission 66597) | Switchgrass rhizosphere microbial communities from Kellogg Biological Station, Michigan, USA - KBS Switchgrass S3-2 | ecosystem: Host-associated > Plants > Roots > Rhizosphere > Soil ... | reverse complement strand
ACGGCGCGCGGCGTCGTCGCCCTGGGCGACCTCGCCGAGGTGCGCGAGGCGCCGGAGTTTCGGTTGGGCCTCGCGCGGTTCAAGGGCTTCGAGGTGGTGTCGTTTCGGGTGATCAAGCAACCGACCGCGGACACCGTTTCGACCAGCCGGGGCGTCCGCGAGCTGCTTCCCGAGCTGCGGCGCTCCCTGCCCGCCGGCATGTCGCTCGATCTGTTCTACGACCAGGGCGACCTGGTTTCCCATGCGCTGGGCGGCGTCAGCCAGGCGCTCGCGCTTGGGGCGCTGTTCGTGGGGCTGGTTTTGATCGTTCTCCTGGGCAACCTGCGCGGCGCGCTGTTCGTGATCGTCCTTTTGCCGCTCGCGACCCTCGGCGCCGCGATTCCGCTTCTGGCGCTCGGCCTTGGCTTGAACGCGATGACGCTCGGAGGGCTCGCGATCGCCGTCGGGCTGCTGGTCGACGCGGGAGTGATCATGGTCGAGAACATCGTCCATCGGCTGCACGACCTCGAAGGACCCGACCCCGCGGAGCGGCGGCGGACGATCGCGAAATCGGCCGCCGAGGTCGGCGTGCCGATCGCCACGGCGGTCCTGGTGATCCTCGCGGTGTTCATTCCGCTGCTCGCGATCGGCGGCGTGGCGGGCGAGCTGTACGCGCCGCTCGCCGTCGCGGTCGCTTCGGCGATGACGATCGCTCTGGTTCTTTCCTTCACCTTGGTGCCCGTGCTGGTCGATCGCTTCCTGCCGCCCGGAACGCGGCTCGAAGAGCCCGGCGTGATCCGCGCGATCAAGCGCGCCTATCGCCCGGTGCTCGATTTCGCGCTCCGCCACGGCGCGATGGTGCAGATCGCGGCGCTCGCTCTCGCCCTTCCGGCGATCGTGCTCGCGACCCGCCTGGGTACAAACTTCCTCCCCGCGCTCGACGAGGGGGCCGTGCTGGTCCAGACGTTTCTGCCGTCGGACACCAGCCTGGCCGCGATCGACGAGGCGAACGGCCAGTTCGAGCAGGAAGTGGGGAAGATCCCCGGCGTCCACGCCGCCTACCGCCGCACCGGTCGCGGCGAGGTGACGGAAGATCCGATGCCGAGCTACCTGTCGGATGTGTTGATCGTCCTCGACTCTGGAGCGGACGTTGCCCAGGTCGAATTCGATTTGGCGGAGCTGGCCGAGCGCATGCCGTTCGGCGTCGAGCTGACGACCCCGATGAAGATGCGGATCTCGGAAGGGATCGGCGGCACGCCGGCCGACATTCAAGTCGAGCTGTTCCATCCCGATCTGTCCGCATTGGCAGGTCGCGCCAACGACATCGCGCAGCTTCTGGCCCGGGTGCCCGGGGTGGCGGGAGTCACGCCCGATTCGGGCGCCCCATTGCCGCGCTGGCGGATCGTCCCGGACGACGACGCGCTGCGCCGGCTCGACGTGCCGCGGAAAGCGCTGCTCCAGACGCTCGAAGCGGCGCTCCAGGGGATCGTCTTGGCGCCCCGGTTCGACGGCCCGCAACGGATCGAGCGAACGGTGCGCTTTCCGGCCGACGGGCGTCTCACGCCGACGAAGATCGAACGCCTGCCGATCGTCGTCGAAGAAGGGCGGATCATCGAGTTGGGTCAGGTGGCGAAGATCGAAGAGGACACCATGCCGTCGCTGATCCGGCGGAAGAACGGCCAGCGCCGGCTCGGCTGGAACCTCCGAACCGAAGGGGATCTCGGGGGGACCGCCAAGGCCGTCGAACGCGCGCTCGCCCAGTTCGCCCTACCGAAGGGGACTCTCGTTGCGCTCTCGGGCCAGATCGAAGAGGCACGCGAAACGCAGAAGCGACTGCTGGTCGCAAGCGGTGTGGCGCTGGCCCTGGTCGTCCTGCTTCTCTTCCTCGCTCTCGGCCGGCCGCGAGAGGTGCTGGTGGTCCTCGGCACCCTGCCGGTCGCTTTCGCCGGCGGCCTCTACGCCCTGGCCTTCGCGGGCGAGACCTGGAACGCCTCGTCGATCGTCGGCGTGATCGGCCTGTTCGGCGTCGCGGTGCAAAACAGCCTGGTGCTGATCTCCCAGACCAAGGAGCTGATCGCTAACGGCCTGCCGTTCCGCGCGGCGCTCCGCGAAGCCTCGATCGGCCGCGTTCGGCCGAAGCTGATGACGGCAGGTGCGGCGATCCTCGGCCTCGCCCCGATGCTGATCGGTTTCGGCGGCTCGGAGCTGGAGCGGCCCCTCGCAATCGTCATGGTCGGCGGGCTGGTCACCTCGACGCTCTTCACCCTGCTCGTGCTGCCCAGCGTGTACGCTTGGGTGGTGGGTGGAAGGGAGCAGAAGGCATGAGCACGGAGGGGCATCGATTCAAGATTCGCGGCATGGACTGCGCCGAGGAGGTGGCGATCCTCAAGCGCGAGATCGGCCCGCTGGTGGGCGGCGAAGCGCTCCTCTCCTTCGACCTGCTCAAAGCGAAGATGACGGTACATTCGCCCGCTCGCGAGGTCAGCCCGCGCGAGATCGTCAAGGCGGTAGAGCGCACCGGGATGGGCGCCCAGGTCTGGGAGGAGGACGCCGAACGCTTGGAGCCCGAGAGCTTCTGGCTGCGGCGCGGGCGAACGATCTTGACCGCCGCGAGCGGCGCGTTCGCCTTTGCCGGCTTCGTGCTGCATGCCGCTCTCGCCGGAGGGATTTCCCGGGCGTTGGGCTCGGAGGGGATGGGGGTTGCCGCCGGAGTACCTCTCGCCTCGCGGGTCGTCTACAGTCTGGCGATTCTCTTCGGCGTCTGGTCCGTTCTACCTAAGGCCTGGAACGCCCTGCGGCGTTTTCGTCCCGACATGAACCTGCTGATGACGATCGCCGTCCTCGGCGCGGTGGCGATCGGCGAATGGTTCGAGGGGGCGACGGTCGCTTTCCTGTTCAGTCTGTCGCTCGCCTTGGAGTCGTGGAGCATCGGCAGGGCGCGCCGCGCCGTGGCCGCCTTGATGGATCTGACCCCGCAGACCGCCCGGGTCCGGCATCCGGACGGCCGCGAGGAGGAGATCCCCGCCGAGCAGGTGGAGATCGGCGCGCTCCTCCTGGTGAAACCGGGCGAGCGCATTCCGCTCGACGGCCGGGTCGCGGGCGGCGCGAGCGAGGTCAATCAGGCGCCGATCACCGGAGAAAGCGTGCCGGTGCCGAAAGAGATCGGAGCGGAGGTTTTCGCCGGAACGATCAACGGCGACGGAGCGTTGGAGGTCGAAGCGACCAAGCGGGCGGGGGACTCGACACTCGCCCACATCATCCGCCTGGTGGACGAGGCCCAGTCCCGGCGGGCGCCTTCGGAGCAGTGGGTCGAAAAGTTCGCCCGCATCTATACCCCGGTCGTCTTAGGGCTCGCTCTCGCCGTGCTGCTGCTTCCGCCGCTCGTGCTCGGCGGCGGCTGGGACGCCTGGATCTACCGGGCGCTCGTGCTGCTGGTGATCGCCTGCCCCTGCGCCCTGGTGATCTCAACCCCGGTGAGCATCGTCGCGGCGCTTGCCTCGGCGGCCAAGCACGGCGTGCTGGTCAAAGGGGGCCTTTTCCTCGAAATCCCGTCGCGCCTGAAAGCCGTGGCGCTCGACAAGACGGGGACGTTGACTTGGGGGCGGCCCGAAGTGATCGAGATCGTCCCCTTGGCCGGGCACGACGAGCGGGAGCTGCTGGAACGGGTAAGCGCCTTGGAAGCCCGAAGCGAGCATCCGCTCGCCCGCGCGATCCTCGCGTATGCCAAGCATCGCCTCGTCGCGGTGCGGCCGGCCGAAGATTTTCGCATCCTCCAGGGCAAAGGGGCCGCGGGGCGATTCGAAGGGAAAGAGTACTGGTTGGGCTCGCACCGCTATCTGGAAGAGCGCGGGCAGGAAACTCCCGAGATCCACCAACGGCTCGAAGAGATGTCGAGAGCCGGCCAGACGGCCGTCGTGGTTGGAACCGAGGATCACGTTTGCGGTCTCATCGCCGTCGCGGACGAAGTCCGCCCGGAGTCGAAGTTTTCCGTCCAGGCGCTGCGCGACGCCGGCATCCAAACGGTCGTGATGTTGACCGGCGACAACCGGGGCACGGCCGAAGCGATCGGCAAGAAGACGGGTATTGAAGACGTCCGAGCCGAGATGCTGCCGGCCGAAAAAGTCGCCGCGATCGACCAGCTCCTCGCCCGTTACGACTCGGTCGCGATGATCGGCGACGGGGTGAACGACGCCCCGGCAATGGCCCGGGCCACGATGTCCATCGCGATGGGCGCGGCAGGAAGCGACGCGGCGATCGAAGTGGCCGACGTGGCTCTCATGTCAGACGACCTGGCGAAGCTGCCCTGGCTGATCCGCCACTCCCGACGCACCCTGGGCGTCATCCGCCAGAACATCGTGTTCTCGCTCGCCATCAAAGCGGTCTTCGTCATCCTTACCCTAGCCGGCCACGCCTCCCTCTGGGCCGCAATCGCGGCCGACATGGGGGCCTCGCTGCTGGTGATCGGGAACGGGCTGCGGCTGTTGGGCCGCCGGGCCGGCTGACGTGCCGGCTCAGCGAGTGCCCCCCAAGCCGTCCCGACTACACCTCCAATCGTCTCCGCTAGAGTCCCCGCACCAAGAAGACATCCCAGGCCCAACGGCCAAGGTTGGATCTCCTCGTCGACTGGACCTTCGCTCGGTAGCGGAACTTGTTGCCGTACGCGTCCTTCTTCTTCGACTCGTGGTACCGCAACTCGACGCCAGAGATGCCTAAGCTCGCGAGAGATTGGAGCTCAGTGGGCTCGGAGATACCGTTGTGGTTTCCGTCCTGCCAAAGGCGGAGCTGGGTGTAGATAGCATCCAGCCAGTTGATCTCGCCATCCAAGTTGCCGCCATTCTCGATCTTGTCGAGCTCGGCCAGCGCGAGAAATCCATTCGGGATTTCTCCAGGCGGCGGCGCGGGCTGCGCCGTGTAGCTGCCGAACAATTCCTTGCCGTTGTCGATCAAACCGTTGCCGTTCCAATCCATGGCCAGCCAGGCGTCGTCCGAATCTGGCGCGGTCCACGACCAACGCTCGCGAACCCCATCGGAATCGAGGTCAAACTCGACTCCATCCACGAACGAAGTCAGGCGGAATCCGTCTCCTTCGACGTCGACCAGAATGGGCGAGCCTTCGTCGCAGTAACAGTAGGGAAATTGATGCCAGGCACCGTGGATCTGATTGCAGACCCAATGCTCGTCTTCGTTCTCGCAGGTGCCTTGGCAGGCCGAGCACCCGTACTCGTCGATCATGATCGTCGGCGGATCGGTGCAGGTGTTTTCCCAGGTCTGGGAGTAGCCGGTCGAGGTGCATTCGCACAGGCAGTTGGAGATGCACCCCGAGTTGGTGCATTGAGATAGTCGTGTACCCAGCGTCCCGTCGCAACGGCGCCAGTGGATCGTCTGTTTGCAGCCGTTCGAGATGACCTCGGTCGTACAGCTCGTCATCTCCTGGCAATCGGAGAGACCTTGGCCACTGGCCGAACGAGAACCGCCCCACAGCATCACGCACAGAAAGCCGCATCCCAGGAGAACTCTGCGCATCGACATCGCGAACCTCCGATCAAGGGCCTCGCCGAGGACACCGAGAGCGCCGCCGCCCCTCGACCTGGACCGACCCAGTGGGTACTGACATAGAAGGTGCACAACGCACTACTTCCCGCGCCGCTCTAGCCGGGCTGGGCCTCCCCGCCGCCGCCATGGGGGCCTCGCCGCTGGTGATCGGGAACGGGTTACGGCTGTTGGGCCGCCGGGCCGGCTGAGGCTCAGTTCTCAGAGAAGGAAGCGTGTATAGTCAATGTATGTCGCGCAAGCTCACCACGACCGTCGAGTTGGAACCTGAAGACGCCGAAGCTCTCGCTAAGGCCCAAGAAGCTGGATTGTCGGCATCCGACCTCTTCCGAAGGGGTCTGCGTATCGTGGCGTCGCATTACTACGAGAATCGCCGAGCACCCTCAACGGGCCTCTTCGTATCGACGGACCCCAACCTGGGTGAAGAATCCGAGCTATTCAAGAGCCTCGAACGGTGAATGCGGGCCTGGTCGCTGACACCGGCGGCCTGCTTCGAGCCCTGGCGAGTCATCCAGATGGAACCCCGGCGTGGCCAGCCTACGCCGAAGCTCTCACGCAAGCCTCTGCTGTCATTGTTCCGGCGCTCGTGCTCTCCGAGGTGGACTACTTTCTGCGGCAAGAGCGATCCGCGATGCGGAAGCTCATTGCTGAGATCTTGGATCCCGGAACAACGTATGTATTGGAGGAGGTCATTCCCTCAGATCTTGCGCGTGCCATGGAGATCGACGCGAAGTTTGCAACTCTCGGTCTTGGCTTGGTCGATGCCACGGTGGCTACAGTAGCTGAACGGTGCAGACAATACCGAATACTGACGATCGATCGAGCGCATTTCTCCGCTGTTCGGGTCGGCCCGCACTACAAGCAGGCACTCACCCTGGTACCGTGAAAAGGTCTCCCGCTCCCGCGGACCAAAAGGGCATGGCGTTTCATTGCAACTCTCCAAATCCGAACTGCGTGGCTCCTCAGCTCGGTCGGAGGAGAGAGCCCGGCAGGGTCCCCAGAGCTTCAGAGTTGTCTCTCAACGCTTCCAGCCGATTGCCGGGGGCGATCGTAGATCCTCGGGGCCTCGAACTTCTCGCTGGAACGTTAATCCTTCTCCGCCAGTCGTCGCATGGGCTTTTCCGCGTCCTATCCGCGTCGCCCCAGCAGAATGACGAACGCACCTGCCGGGCAGAGGAGAGCCCCGAGAAAATCGGTCAGATTGAGGGCGCGCTGTTCGACAATGCGAGCCCACCCCAGGGCGGCGATGATGTAGACGCCGCCGTAAGCCGCAAAGGCTCTTCCCGCGAAGGCTGCCTCGACCTGCGTCAGCGTCAACGCGAAAAGCACCAAGGCGACCGCGCCGGGAATGTCACTCGGGGACCCGACGGAGACCAAGCACGTCGCCGGGGAACTCGTTGGTGCCCTCCGGGCCGGTGACCTCCAACGAGATCGGCCCGAGGTCGGGCTCGTAGGTGCAGCGGAAGCGGAGGAACCGGCAGCAATGCCGCTCCGCGTCGATCACCTGCGCAATTAATCCGGTGATCTCGGGTGAGGTAGGCAGCTCGATGACAACGCCATTCTCGATTTCTCGGATTTCAGTGGCAGATCCGGCCAGCTGAGTCAGCAGGCCATCGCGCCGGCCGGCGAGTTCGGTTGGGAAGAGTTCGCAGGTTATGGGGAGTTCGCCCATGGGGCGACAATACCAACAGAATTGCGAACGGGGAGCAGGGCAGAGGGTTGCGGACCCGGCTTCTCGCAACCGAGGGATGTTTTCCCGGCGATCGAGACCCAGGTCCGATCCTCCGAGAGGCCCTGACCTGGTCTGCGTGGTCGCGACCTCCCTACGCTCGGCCGGCAGGAGGGAGAGAGTTCTACATCACCACCCGGACTTTAAGGCGACGCTCGACCAATGGCGCGGTCACGCACTTAGCCTGCTCTCTTTGCTTCAACTGCGGAGCCTGGCATCCCGTTTTCAGCGGCGCCTAGTACACCATGGTGCCGCCGAACACCAAGAGGAGGTCTGCTTGCTCCGACACCACGACGAAGTCGTTCGCCGACTCAAGGGGCGTTTGACACTGAAAGCCACTTCCGTTAGCGTCCGCATAGTATTGGAAATAGAGTACCGTTTAGCTAAGGGCCAAGTTGGTGGACTGACTACCTACCGCAGAGGCACTAGGCTGCGGCGAACTAATACTGCTATTCGAGGAGGAGGAGCTATGTCTCGAGCAATATCCAGTCTTGCTACGCTGGCAATTCTCGCGGGATGTGCAAGCGCCCCCACGGCCCCCACGGCATCTACGCCTCCTAGGGATACACATGAGAGGCTTCATGGGGCTCTCTGGTATCAGACCACTCCTGAGTTCTGGATATCGTCGAAGACGGCGTTTCAAGACGCAAAGCGACAACTTGATCTAGCTCTCGCCGATCCGACTTGGACAGCAGCGAAAGAGCAGGAAGGTATGGCTGTAGATAAATTTCCTGGCGCCGTCATACTTGATATCGACGAGACCGTCCTCGACAACTCGCCCTTTCAGGCCCGCCTAGCGGCTGACAGAATCGATTATGCGCAACCTCTCTTTGATTGTTGGGTTGCCAAGAAGATTGCTGCTGCCATGCCGGGCTCCAAAGATTTCTTGTCATATGCAATCACGCGAGGGGTCAAGGTGATCTACATTACGAATAGAACCTCCGCTCAGGAATCTGACACAATCAAGAATCTCATTTCCTCCGGACTGCCTGTTCAGCAAGGAGGTGACTCGGTTTTATCGAAGGGGGAGAAGCCTGCTTGGACATCGGAAAAGAAGACCAGAAGAGAAGAAGTGGCAAATGCATACCGGATCCTGCTTTTGATCGGCGATGATCTCGGTGATTTTGTTGCGGGTTCTAAAGCGAAGCCGTCAGACCGACGCGCCCTGGCTCAGGCTGCTGAGGCTTACTGGGGCACAAAGTGGATTCTGCTTCCCAATCCCCTATATGGTTCCTGGGAGCAATCTCTATATGATTTCAATTTTAACCTGCCGGACTCAGAGATCTTGAAGACTAAATTCTCGCAGCTGCAACCTTTCGACAACAGCCAGTGCCCCAAGGCTCCATAGTTGACCGACGCTGAGGGCCAGACATATAGGCGACGCGCTATGTAGCGCTCAATGCGGCGGTAAACGTGTCATCGTTCCAGTCCCAGGAGTCCGCAGATTTTTTCTGCAACTTCAACAATTGTCATCAGGGTGGCGCATGACTCCATAGGCCGCCGTCATCTGCAAGACGATGATATATGCCGCAATGCTATTCGGATCGCGCATTCGAGTTCACGTGAGGAACTTGCCAGAACTCAGGTGCGGTCCTAAGCTTGGGCCGCGGAACAGGTACAGTGATTCCGGGGGCAAGGACGATGGTTTCGGGCAGTTCCTTCCACTCCGCTTCATCCCAGAAATTGTCTCCAAGCCAGCGTTTTAGGTCCTCAAAGTCCCGCAGACGCAGAAACCCATTACTTGAGGACTCTGAAGCGCGCCAGAGCGCGTCTCGGGTGAAGCACGTGTTGGTAACAAGCAACCCAAGACGGAAAGTGCTTCCCTGCCAAGCTAGTAGTCGGTCGACAGCCTGACGATCTGTCTTTCGGTCCGTTCGGTGGTGCTTCACCTGGCCAGCTAGCACATAAGCAACCAAAGGCGCCGCCTTCGGCACAGCAATCAGGTCTATGCCACCGTCCCGACGGAACGTATCGCCGGTCAACTTGACCTCGAATCCCATTTGGGCAAGGCGTTCAGCAACCAAACGCTCGAAGGTCTCTGGCGAGAGTTCGCGCATTCGCCCAGGGTCATTTCGGAGAAGTTCGATGAGCTGTGGAGAGACATCGACAACTGTTACGAGGGCCGGTTTACCGTGGGCCAGTAGCTCGAGAGCCTCACACCATCGTCGTAAGCTTCCGATAGACGGCGGTTGTGCGCCGGCTTCCCATCGAGATATCGCGATCCGGCTGGTCTGCACGCGAAGGGCAAGATCAGCTTGATCCAACGCCGAGTCATTCCTGAGCCCCGCCATCGCCTTGCCTAGCGAAAGTGAAGCCTCCGTCCGCACCTTTTGGATGTCAGAAAGGACATACTGTAGCACGGCGGCTAGAACCTGCACTCGATGAACGTTCTCCTGTTTGAAGGACCCGGATTGCAGGTTGTAAACGCTAAGTACGCCCTTCGCGCCATTACTCTCAAGCATAGGCACGCTCAAAAGCGATCGGACCCCACGATTTGCGATCCAGTTGTTGCCGCTGACATGCAAATCATGGTCAATGCTCTCGACACTAACAACGCAGCGCTTCGCGAGTGTGTGCTCAATCACGCTACCACCGAGTGTCAATGATCGACCGCGGACTGCTTCCCGAGCGACACCAGTGTCTGCGATGCAACGAAGTCCGTCTCCCTCCTTCAACCAGACCGAGGCTCCAAACTGTGGATGGTTGCCGAGGCGACAATCCATCAGGATAAAATCGTCCAGCAAATCTTGGGATTGCTTCAGTTGGTCCATGGTGTGTCCCGCAAACTATAGAGAATAATCTGTATTACACAGGCTAGCTCGGGCGTGGTTGAGCAGCCGTTGATGCACCGACTGCGCGATGCGCGGATCGGCGGGTCGAGTCACAGAACCGACTCAAGATAAGGCTGGATTACCCGGTTGACGCGATTGAGTTGTGCGAAACGCCAGAGGTCGTCGGCGCCGCCTCGGTACATTCGGAGGTAGTCGCGCAGCGCCTCGACCGCGACGTCAATTCCGATCTTGTTGCGGAATTTGAAGCAGTCCGCGACCGTCTTGGCCGGGGAGTAGATCCGAACCGGCACGCCGTCGATCAGGTGGGTTTCTACCCCTTCGGTCCATGCCGAGCCGGAGAGGTGGATCACGTGGACCCGGAACGGCGGTGCGCTCGGCCGCCAAGCATTATTCGGTAGAGCGATCCAAACTTCCGGTGGATTCTGGGTGGTCAGGCCGTGAAAGCGGAGAGCCGAGACGAGGCAGATCACACCCTGCGGGACGACCTTCGATACCTCGGCGAGAGATCGGTGGCTGGAGCCGGTGGAATCGGGAAGGGTATACAGGCCGCGCCCGATCCGGATCAGCTCACCCCGGGCCGAGAGGCGCTGGGCATACTCCCGCGGTATGCCGTGCGCGAGGAGATCCCTCGGGCGTAGCACCCCGAGATCTTTGGCCAGGTTGCGAATGCGGGAGTCGATGTCGGGAGGGGAGCTCATCGTCACAATTCCTAGGTACTTCCGCACAACTACCTAGGAATTGTGACTCGCTGAAGTGCTCAGGTCAACAGTGCAAGATGTCGGCGGTTATCGCGAAGTGCCGACGTTTTGTTCTGTCGGCCCGCCGCCCGCCCCCCTACCCCGGAGCCAACCCCTTCGCCCGAGCCGTTCGCTCGTAGTTGGTCTCGCGATCTAGCACATCCAGCGTCTGGAAGTAGAGGACGTCGGCTTCCTGGTGGCTGTTGGCTATGGCTGTGACGCCGAGCTTGCCGAATTCGGAGACGGCTCCGATCAGGTGGAACAGGACGCCGGAGTCTTTGGCGTGGCTGTAGTGGAGGCGGTTCTCGGTGAGGATCTCGATCAGGTCTTCGGGGATCAGGCCGCGGTAGGCCTCGGACTGGAGGTTGTCGGTCGCGCGGTAGAACTTCTGGGCTCCGGTGGGGGAGACGAACAGGCCGCTTTCCGGGTCGAGAGTGCCGCCGGTGAGGAATTGGAGCGCGAGGAACGGGTGGGTGGTGCCGCCCATTCGCAGGTTGATTTCGAGCGCCGAGCAGTCCCAGGCGTCGGTCTGGGCGTCGCGCCAGACCAGGAAGTCGACCGCGAAGCGGCTGACCACGCCGTTTTTCGCCAGGACCTCGCCGATCCGGATCGCCTGCTCCTGGATGTAGCGCCGGTAGTCGTCGTGCGCCGGAAACTTGCAGCCGAGGAACACCTGCTCGCTCGGGCCGCCGAGGATCTGGTCGTGGGTGGAGATCGGCAGCACTTCGCCGTGCGGGCTGATCCGTAGCTGCGCCGAGGGGGACATCTTTTCCTTCCCCTCGATCCACTCCTCGACGATCCCCTGCATCCGGCGGTATTTGTCGAAGTAGCTGTCGACGTTCTCGGAGGGGACCGAAAACTCGAGGTTCGCCAGCTCGCGGCGGACCGAGGGAAGGGTGCGATCCTCCGGATAGCGGAAGACCGCGTTGCCCTCGCCCGAGAAGCTGTCGTTCAGCTTGACCACCGCGCGGCGGAGGCCCGGCCGCTCGCGGTCGAGATCGACCAGCGCCTCGGCGACGTCCACCTCGTCGCGCAGGTCTTCTTTACCCCAGGGGAGCGCCACGCCGGCTTCGCGAAACACCTTGCGGCTGCCCGACTTCGTACCCAGATGGGCTAGGTCGGGATCGGCGCCGTTCATCGGGATGCCGAGCAGTACCGCCAGGCGGCGTTCGAACGGCGTCGAGTTGAACACGGTCAAATACGCTCGCGCGGAGTCTTGAATCCCCTCGCGAATGCGCTCGATCAACCGCGGCCGCTCGAGGATCTTCTCGGTGAGCGAGCGAGGGGAGGCGTCGTAGGCGCAGAGCAGCGTGAGGCGCGAGCGGGCGTGGCTCGCCGGGATGCCCGCGAGCAGGTGGAAGTAGTAGTCCAGGATCATCGGGTGGATCGGTTCCGACGTCACGTAGACCACCCGGGCTCGCGGGTTGCGCAGACGGATCAGGAGGAACAGCAGCCGCTCTTCGTAGAAGTTCGCGCCGGGCAGTTTCTTCAGCTCGCTCTGGTCGAGCGTGAGCGACGGCACGACGACCGAGGTGTGCGGCTCCTCGTCGCGCATCGTCAGCGCTTCCCAGACCTCCAAGAGCCGAGGCTGGATCTCGCGGAACATGTCGCGTTCGAGGTCGAGATTCAGGTCGGAAAGAAACGGCGGCTTCGGAATCACCGGGGTCCTCCCTGCTCCATCGCTCCCCACCCTGGATGCCGAATCGCTCGCGTCATGCTTATTTTCCCAAAGAGGCGCCCAAGGCGGCGACGGCGGAAAATTCCAGGTCGCAGGCGGGGTAAGAGATCGGGTTCAACGCCCGGTCCTCGTGCAGGTCGGTTGCCAGGCCGAGCTGCTCCGCGCGCAGGCGGATCTGGCGGAAGAGGTGGTAGCGCAGCGGCGCGAGCAGGGTGTAATTCGAAGTCAGCTGGAGCAGGTGGTCGCTGTCCTCGCCGGAATAGACCCGGGTGAGGATTTCGCGCCGCTCCGCCGCCCACTGGCGGGAGACCTCGCCGCGCTCCACCCGGCGTTCGAGGATCAGCATCTGGCGGGCGCGGTTGATGATCTCCGGGTGGTGGTTGACCCCGAAGAATCGCGGCATCACTCCGGCGTCGTCCCGATCGAATTCGTACATCGTGAGCGCTTCGGCGATCGGACCGCCGATCCTCTCGGTCTCATAGCCGATGGCCGTGCCGCCCGCCGGGAAACTCTCGGGGTTCGGGATCAGATCGAACAGCCGGTTGTCCAGGATGCGCAAACGCGGACCGCCGAGCTCGTTGTAGAAACGATGAAACCAGGGGTGCTCGATTCCCTCGGGCGTCAGCATGTTTTCGAGCACGCCCGTGCTCTTGCCCCCTTTTTCCACCGATCGGAGCACCGGCCGCGCGATGCCCGACCAGTCGCACAGGACGCCGAACGTGTGGCAGACGGCGAGCAGCGCGGTCGAGCGATCGGCGAGGATGCGATCGAACAGCTCGAAGGCCGGCGTGCGCCAGGAGGGGTCTTCGCGCAGCCCCTGGCTGTGCTCGGCCAGTCCGTCGTTCTGGCGCGGATCGATATGCCCGGGACCGCCGGTGCCGAGATAGAGCGAAAACCTGCCGCCGGGAGGGTCGGGGAGCGCGGCGCTGCCGCGCACGTCGAACGAGATCGCCCGCACCTGGAGGCCGAGGCGCAACAGGTCGGGCGACACGTCGCAGCAGGCGTCGACCATCGAGGCGACCAGCGAATCGTGACCGAGGTTCGGCCAGCCGTGATTCATATCGAGCACGGCGACGTCGATCGTCCGCGGATCCGCCGCAGGCGGGCTCGCCGCGCCTTCGACGCGGGCGAACCGATAGCCCGACTCGGCGCCGCGCGCCGGGCAGTCGGTGATGCAGAACTCTTTGCCGTAGCGTCGTTTGAGCTGGCAGTTGACAGGCATTCCGCGTCCGGGTCTCGATCGAGAGAAGTTGCCGCGACTCTATCTTCCGGCGGCTCGTGTCGTCCACCCTGCCCAACCGCTCGACTCGGCGTGCTATTCTCGGCTCCCTTATCACGCTTCGGAGGTACACATGCGTAAGGTCTCCCTTTTCTTCGCTGCCGGATTGTGCGCGATCGTGTTCGCGTCCGCCCCGGCCCGCGCCGCGGTTTCGTGGCCGACCCTCGATCAGCAGATGACGAATTCGCCGGTCGCGATTCAACCCGGAAGCGCTCTTGAGCGACTGATCCAGGAGAATCAAGACTTCTCGATGCTCCGCGCCGACGAAGCGAAGGACCTGCGCGGTCTGCCGCCCTGGCTTCGCGTCTGGTGGCGCAAAGAGCACCCGGAGGTCGCCTACACTCGCGAAGATCCGACCGGCGGCTATCCGCTGGTCTTGAAGGAAATCTGGGAGTGGATGCTCCACCACCAGGACCTCCAACCGGGCGCGGCCGAAGCGGATCGGGCTCCCGGCGCCCTCGGCGAGGAGCTGGAGGGGGATGCCGCCATGATCAGCGGCGAGCTGCGCATCTCCGGCTTGCAGACCACGCCGCGCAGCGAATCCGACATCCGGGTCAACTACTTCGATCCGACCAAGATCATCAGCGCCTCGAACAGCATCGTCGGCGGCGGCCATCAGGCGGTGTTCTTCTCGACCGACACCGGCGTCACCTGGGGCCAGACGACGCTGCCGTTCACCGCGACCGACGCCTCGCATTCCGATCCAACCGTCGAGTGGACCTCGGACGGCCGGGCCTGGTCCTCCACCCTCGGCATCGTCGGCGGCACGCTGCGCCTGCGCAACTACGTCTCGCTCGACAACGGCGCCACCTGGACCTTCGAGGCGACCCCCTCGGCGGCGCAGACCAACGTCGACAAGCAGCTGGTCTGGGCGGATCACGCCGCGGCCTCGCCGTTCAAAGACAACCAGTACGCGATCTGGCATAACGGCACCCCGGCCTTCATGAGCACCCGGAACGCGGTCACCAACACGTGGGGCGCGCCGATCCAGGTGAGCGGCGCGGAATCGACCGGCACGGCGATCGGCGGCGACGCCAAGACCAACTCGTTCGGCGACGCGTTCGGCTTCTGGCCGACCACCACGAACGCCCGGGTGTTCGTCGTCAAGTCGACCAACGGCGGCACCTCGTGGGGC
>Ga0068860_100004120_pt1 | contig 14895 bp, 12 predicted proteins | sample KBSSwiS32_FD_66597 | JGI IMG/M metagenome (GOLD analysis project Ga0068860, IMG submission 66597) | Switchgrass rhizosphere microbial communities from Kellogg Biological Station, Michigan, USA - KBS Switchgrass S3-2 | ecosystem: Host-associated > Plants > Roots > Rhizosphere > Soil ... | reverse complement strand
TCAGGTTTTCGCCGAGCAGCGCGTGATACATCGCCTTGCGCATCGGCATCAGCTCGACGGCAACCTTGGTGGCGCCGCCGCCGGGCAGTATTCCCCAATTGACTTCGGAAAGACCAAACTGGGCCTCGTCGGCACAGTAGGCGAGGTCGCAGGCAAAGAGCGGTCCGTAGCCGCCGCCGAAGCACCAGCCATTGACCATGGCGATCGTCACCTTCTGGTACCAGCGCAGCCGTTCCCACCACGCGTAGGCCTCGCGCTGTGCCTGGCGAACGCCCTCCAGCCCACGCGCCTCCGTTTCGCGGAAGTACTCCTTGAGATCCATGCCCGCCGACCACGCCGAACCCTCGCCGGTCAGCACCAGCACGCCGACATCCTCGCTGAATTCGAGTTCATTTAGTACCTGCAGCATCCGCCTGTTGAGCTGCGGGCTCATGCAGTTGCGCTTGTCGGGTCGATTGAACTTGACCCAGGCTATTCCTTCCGCGACGCGATAGGCGACGGTTTCGTTCTCTGCTGGCCCTGTCATATGGCTTTCCCTACACTTGCGTATTGACTTGCAGTCTAGATTCTAAGCGCTACCCATGTCACCTTCCGCCCCGACGAATGTACGTGCGCCCATTGCGTACGCGGGCCGCGGCATCGCGCGTCCTCGCTATCACGCAAACGATGTCAGCCGCGACATTCTGCAGGTGGAACCCGTTGACATGGATATTGTGGACGCTCGCTCGCGGGTCGTCGGGCTCGATACCGCCGGCTTTGTGCTGATCGAGCACCCGAGCGCAGTCGGCGATTTTACCAGCCGAATCGAGGTCGATACGGTCTACCGGCCCGAGATAGTCCGCCTGATACACGCTCTCTCGGGCGCCGATCACGTGGTCGTCAACAGTCCGGGAATCCTGCGCTTCAGTGAAAAATCGGGCCAGGCAGGTGCGCTCGATAACTCGCGGCCCGCGCGCTTTGCTCACGTTGACGTCAGCGATGCCACGGCTGAGCAGTTTGCGCAGCGAGCATCTCCAACGGAGCGTACGCTTGGGCGCTTCGTCCACTACAACATTTGGCGGGTTATCTCGGCCCCGCCGCAGGACGTGGCATTGGCCTTGTGTGATGCGCGCAGCGTCCACGGTGAAGAGCTGATCGCCGCCGATGCGGTGTTCGACGCGCCGGGCAAGCCGGAGTGGTCCTTCGAGGGGCTGGTCGTGGCACACCGCGCCTCGCACCGCTGGCACTGGTTCCCCGACATGAATCGGCACGAGGCCATAGTTTTCAAGACCCATGACAGTGATCGGCGGCACGCGCATTGCGTGCCGCACGTGGCCTTCGACAATCCGCTGTGCCCAGCTGACAGCGCGCCGCGCGTCAGCATCGAAATGCGCGCCATCGCGTTGTGGTACGAGTGAGCCTTTCTTGTCAGCCATGTCGGCCGCGAGCATCATGAGGGTGGACACCTCAGCAGAACCAAGCCACATGCAGCCATTTCCCAGGACGCCCGACTACTCCGGGCTCAACGAGCCGATCGCTGAGGAATTCGACCTCGACGCGCTGCCGGTAGAGGGCCGTATTCCCGCGGAAGTCGAAGGAAGTTTTTTCCGGGCCACCCCGGATCCCGCCTTTGCGCCCTACATCGAGGACAGTGCCGCGACCTTGTCGGGGGATGGCATGATCTCCGCATTGCGCGTAGCCGGCGGCAGGGCGAGCTTCGCGATGCGCTTTGTCGAAACGGCTCGGCACCGTGCCGAAGTTGCGGCCGGGAGAGCGTTGTTTGGCAAATACCGCAATCGCTTCACCGACCGGCCGGAGGTCGCCACGTTTGATCGCACGCTGGCGAACACCACTCCGGTATGGCATGCGGGCCGCCTGCTGATGACCAAGGAGGACGGGCATCCCTATCAAATAGATCCACACACCCTGCAGACGCTGGGCAGCTACAGCTTCGCCGGCAAGCTGCGATCGGCGACTGTCACGGCTCACGTGCGCATCGACCCTGAGACCCGCGAGCTGTTTTTCTTTGGCTACGAGGCGGACGGCGAGGCGTCGAGAAAGGTTGCCTACTGCATCGCGGACAAGGCGGGTTCCCTGGTGCGCGAGCAGTGGTTTGATGCCCCGTATTGCGCCTTGATGCATGACTTCGCCATTACCGAAAACTTCGTTTTGTTCCCGGTGTATCCGACCACCTGCGATCTTGCGCGGCTCAAGGCCGGCGGTGATCACTGGATCCATGAAATGAATCTGGACAGCTGGCTGGGGGTCATGCCGCGCTACGGTTCCGTGACAGAAATGCGCTGGTTCCGGGGACCTAAGGGCGTGTCCTGCTATCACATGATGAATGCGTTCGAAGACTCCGCCGGCCGCATTCATTTCGACCAGTGCCTGTCGAACGCGAATGCATTCCCGTTTATCCGCAAGGCGTCCGGCATCGACATCAAACCGCAGGATCTGGGCGGCCGACTGGCGCGCTGGACCGTCGACATGAAAGGCGCCAGTGATGTCCTGACGGAGGCGGTCATCGGACCTCCCGGCGATCTTCCGGTGATTTCCGCGCGCGATCAGGGCCGAGCGTATGGCCAAAGCTGGATGCTGACCATGAACCCGCAGATGCAGGGTCCGCCGATTGCCGGCGGGCCGGTCGGCGCCATGTTCAACACGGTGTTGCGTCTGGATTTCACCGGCAAGCCCATGCAAGCCTTCGCGCTGCCGTCGAATCATTGCATCAGCGAGCCGGTATTGGTTCCATCGGCGCGCGATCCGCGCGGCGGCTGGCTGCTGGCGGTGGTGGATGAGCAGGTGGCGGCCGAGGACTTCCGCCACGCCGTTTGGATTTTTGATGCCGGCGAGCTGACCTCTGGCCCGGTCGCCAAAATCACTATTCCTCATCGGTTGCGTCCGCAGGTGCACGGCTGGTGGGTGAGTGCGGGCGAGCTGGCCGGAGCTTAGAACACTGGCGAAGCGCGGCTTCGCCTTCATCATCTCCAGACTTCCAATGCTGCCAGCGTGCCATTTGAAGCGCCTACGGGTTGGAGAAATAAGCAATCGCTCTGAATTCCATCGAGCGCCGCTCCCGAGCGTCGGGTCGGCTGTGATCCCGAAATGCGGTGTGCGGGCATCGCCATGCGGTGCGGTGGTCGGAATCGTAGAGCTTGATGAAGATAACTTCATTGGCCGTCATGTCCGGGAAATACCACCAGCGGTGCGCGGGCGAGTGATGAAAGATGGTGGCCGCCGCCATGGCATCTTCGCCCTCGATGGGTGCGAACAGCGCATCGCCACTGGGAATCTCATCGACGTCCACCTTGACGTTGCGGGTCCCCTCACCGTCGCCAACCGAGCGGCCTTCGCACAATGCCAGGGGCATGTCCTGGGGAGGGGACGAGAGCGCTCTCCACAGGCTAAAGGCGATAAACCGGCGATAGCCTGGGCCTAACGGGCGCGCCTTGGCGTACATGTTGCGGGCAATGCGCTCAGCGCAGCTCTGAGTGAAGTCCACATGCGCCTCGGCAGCCGGCGGCTGAATGACGGGACTGGTGGCACCGGAACTTCGCACCATGCCACCCATGGGAAGCACCAGGTCCGCGCCGCACAGCGCCTTGGCGACCTCGGCAACCTGCGCGGCATAAGGGCTGTCGCCGCGGTAGTTGTCCTGCCAGTCGCTGATGTCCGAACGATGGTGAGCCAGGCAAAATCCATGCTCGTCCAGCGTGAAGGGTCCTGCCAGACGCGCATTGCGGATGGTTACGGGATAGGAGGCGTAGGTGCCGGTGTTGTATTCCTTGCCAGGCGCCCAGAAGCGCCGGTTGATTAGCGATGAGCTGACCAGGTAGTCAATGGCTGAATGCACCTCGGCGGCGGCGCTCATGGCCGAAACGAAGACCCGCTTGGAGCCGGGCGGCGCTTATTTGTAGCCTTCACGCGCACGGCTGTTGTCCAGGACAATGGGTTGGCCCGTGACCGGATGCGGATAGTGGAAGGACACCGTGTCGGTGGCGGGCCAAAGTCGCGGCTGCGGATCGATCAGCGCATCAGGACCCAGAGGATCCTCCGGATACAGCTTCTTCGCCATCGGAATGAAGTCGATCCGTGTCTTCGGCCAGCCCTCGGCGAAGCTTCCATGCCAAAAGGGATAGTAGCGCAGCGCCTTGATCTTCCAGACGCCGCCTTCGCGGACGTAGTCGTTCTCGTAGATACCGCCTTCCCACCAGGCGCGCGGCTCGCCCTGGGCGGTCTCATGCAATCCGGCCTGCATCATGGATCGACCGCGGACCTTGGCTGACTTCCGGTCGGGCGCCACGTCGATCACCATCTGCATCTGCGGATGATCGAGTAACCAGCCATAGCGCGGTCCGTTGTGGCCCTGCGTGAACTGCTTCTGGAAGCGCTCGATGTACAGTCGCCGCACGCCCCGCTTGCCACGGTAGATTCCGCCCAGGAACCACACGTCTCCGTCATCGGCGAATAGGTCCACGACCTCGTTGTATTGGGATTTGTCGATGAAGAACCCGTAGGTGTACTGCACCCGCCGGATCTGGTGGATGTCCTGCTGTATCGCCAGCTCGTGCTCGAGCTTCTCAACGCGGGCGGTGAGGGCGGCGATATCGTTCATGACGCGCTCCGTTTCGCGCCGGCCGCCGATCTGTTGCGCCAGCTATCCGCATAGGTAGTGCGTGCCACGGCCGAATAGGGAACCGGCGATACGATGGCCTTGATCTCCACCTGTTTGTGGCGCTCGACCGTGGGCTTGCGGGTGCCACCGTCCGGCTCGCCCCACACAAAACTGACCTCGGTCCCGGGCGCGGCATGCTTGGCGTCCAGCACCGCCAGCGTGAGCATCTTGCCTTCATTGGAGCTGTAGCCTACCCAGGTCGACAAGCCCACCAGCTTGCCGTCCACGGTCACGCGGTCGAACGGGTGCATGGAGTACACGGCGCTCGGGAATTCCATGTACTTGGCACGCAGGCCCTGGTCAAAAAGCGTGTAGAGCGCGTCGGTCACCGACACATCATCGAGAGCCAGGGTTACTTTCTTTCGGTGCGGACCGCCAGCCATCTTCTGCAGCGCTTCGCGCCCAATGTACTGGTGGTCGAACTTGACGAACGGTCCGTAACCCAGATCCCAGGGTGTCATGTAATAGTCTTCGATGTTCGCGGAAACAAAGCTCCCGCCGATCGAGGCTTTGGCCTCGTAATGCTCGGTTGTCAGCCATTCGCGGTAGGGGCGCATCTTCTCGCCGGAGTAAACCGCCGGGAGCGGGGAGGGGATCCAACCGGATTCCAGGGTGTTGGAGGAATAGCATCGCCCGCCGACCAGGCGCATGCCATGGGCCTTGCCCGCCGCCACCAGCGCCTCGTGCACCGCAGGACCGTCGCTCCAGGGCCCCATCAACTCGTAGCCTGGCTGCCCTGCCATGCCATGTCGCAACGCGCGGACCTTTTTGCCGGCAATGTCCAACCAACACATATGGAAGAACTTGAGTTCCGGAGCCGCCTGACCCGTGGCGCTTGCAATGACCTTGGCGGCGTTCGGGCCCTGGATCTGGTAGCGATAGTGGCGCCGGTTCTGCTGGTCGGGGCGGGCGACGGTACGCTCGTCGTAGGTGCAGGTCACACGGTGCTTGCCTGACTGCGCGTGGAACATGATCCAGTTGAGAGCCGGGGCACGCCCGACCAGGTTGAATTGATTTTCAGCGAGGTAGAAAAGGATGCCATCCCCGATCACGTAGCCGTCGTAATTGCAGGGAACGAACTGTTTGGCACGGTCCGGGATGAACCCCTCGAAGCTGTTGATCCCCAACTCATTGAGAAAGGTCATGGAGTCAGGACCTTCGACCATCAACTCCGCCATGTGGTAGGACTGATTGAACAGCACGCAGGTTTTCTGCCACGCCTGCTGTTCGTCGCGCCAGTTGGTGTATTCGGGCGGCACCCCGGGGTATACATTGGGGCCGGCCTGTTGGTTGCGGAGCAACTCCACGACATTGCCCGCTCGGCCTAACAGCGACTCGAGTGACTGGGCGTTACCACGGCTGGAAGTTGGCATTTAGGTGATCTCCTCCCAAGATAATGGTATGTATTGCATACAAAATGCAAGCTCCAGTCCCCAGTGGCAATTCTAACAACGCACGTCGGTAGCCTGCCCCGGGGGTCGGAGCTGGCTCCGCTCCTGCTCGCGCGCGACCAGGGCAAGTCCTACAACCCAGCGGAGCTCAACCAGCGAATCCAGGCGGCTATTGACGAGGCGGTCGCGAAGCAGGCCGAAGCTGGCATCGATGTCCTCAGCGACGGGGAGATGGGCAAGGTCGGCTATTCCACCTACATCACGGAGCGCCTGTCCGGGTTTGGGGGTGATGCGCCGCGCAAGCCGGCGCGGGATCTGGCCTCACTCCCGGAGCTCAGGCGCAAGCTGGCGGTGACGATGGGCGAGCAGGAGTTCGTGCGCGCCAGCTGTGTGGCAGCGGTGCGCCTGGTCGATCTCGAGCCCTGCCGGGCGGACATCCGGCGATTGCTCAGCGCCATGACGGGCTGCAAGCAGCGCGGATTTCTGAATGCAGCATCGCCCGGTCTGATCACCGCCTTTCAGCCCAACCGGTTTTACCCGGACCATGAGGCCTATCTCGCGGACCTGGTGATGGCGATGCGACCGGAATACGAAGCGATCGCCGCCAGTGGTTTGCAGCTGCAGCTGGACTGTCCGGACCTGGCGATGTCACGCCACACGGCATTCCAGGACCTCAGCGAGCAGGAATTTCTCAGGATCGCCGAGGCCAACGTGGAGGCACTGAACGCCGCGACCGCGCACATTCCGCCGGAACAGATGCGCATGCACGTCTGCTGGGGCAACTACGAAGGTCCGCACGATCACGATATCCCCCTGGAGCGGGTAATCAGGGTCATTCTCAAGGCACGACCGGCCACTATACTTTTTGAAGCCGCCAATCCACGCCACGAGCATGAGTGGACCGTGTGGGCGCGCAACAAAATCCCCGACGATAAAGTGCTAGCTCCAGGCCTTATCGACACATGCTCCAACTATGTTGAACACCCAGAGCTTGTTGCGCAGCGACTTGAGCGCTATGCAGCGATCGTCGGTGTGCAGCGCGTGATCGCTAGCACGGACTGCGGGTTTGGGACCTTCGCGGGGTACGGCAAGATCGATCCGGCGGTGACTTGGAAGAAGCTGCGGGCGTTGCGAGCCGGGGCCGACATCGCATCAGGCCGGTAATCCCTGAGCGTTGGTGCACCCTCAGCGCGGTTTGCCAGCGGCGGGCGGCGGCCCCTGCAGCATAGCGACCAGCGCCGGATCGAGCTTCTGCGGCATCGCCGCGACTCGCGCGGCATGGAGGGCTTCGGCGGCCGGCCGCCATTCGCCGTGAGTAATGACATAGAGCTCGTTCTTGAGTACAGCCTGCAAGACCAGCTCGCCGACGGCGGAGGGCTCCATCCAGTTCGGAAAATGCGCCTGCGCGCCGCCGGCATTTTCCGATTCCCTGAATGCGTCGCCCACCCCGAACTGAGGGGGGCGGTTCTTGGACAGTTCGTGGATGTTGGTGCGCACCGGCCCCGGGCACAGCACCGACACGCCGATGTTTTCGGGCGCCAGTTCGCCGCGAATGCACTCGGATATGGTCACGACCGCGGCCTTGGCCGCCTGATAGATCACAAACCGCGCTGGCATCGGTACCAGGGCGGCAAGCGAGGCCGTATTGACGATGTGACCGCCCTGACCGTGCGCGCGGATGTGCGGCAGGAAGGTCTGCAAGCCATTGACCACTCCGCCCAGGTTCACCGCCAGGCCGAAATCCCAATCCGCGAAGGTGATTCCCTGAAACGGGCCCTGGATGCCCACGCCGGCGTTGTTGACCAGTAGATGGACCGCCCCGAACACACGCTCCGTCTCCAAAGCCGCGGCGCTCATCGCGGCCCTGTCAGTGACATCGAGCAAAATCGCATGCACGCTCTTTGACTGGCCCGAGCGCGCGAAGCCCTCGGTGGCCGCCTTAATGTGATCGGCGCGCAGGTCGGCAATGACCACCCGCATGCCGGCGGCCACCAAGGCCCCGGCTATGCCAAGGCCGATGCCACTCGCACCGCCGGTTACGAATGCAACTCTGCCTCGTACGTCCTGCATTTCATCGCTCCACTTGCCTAATTGCCGTGCCCTAGGGATGCGGCGAGCCGAAGCGCGCCTGCAGCCGCTCGGAGGCATAGTACAGCCTCGGGGCAGCAAGGGCTTACGCTCGGCGGTGGAAACCCGACATAACAGGCCCCAGGGAGGTGCACATCCATGCCCCGAAAGCCACCGCCCGTGCCTCGCTCTTGAGTCGTTGCGGCACACTGGGTGAACATAGTCGCCAAGAGCTGCCTTGAGCGCAGCCCGGAACGAACAGTTGTGCGCTGTGGGGTGCGAGCCGCCCGGGCGCAATGACTATCCTCAGCCCGACTCGGGAGAGAGTTCATGAAGACTTCGAACGCGTCCAAGGGATTCCCGCTGCCTAGCTCCCTCAAGGTTGTGCCGGGCACCGAGAACGCGCAGGCCGCCTATCCGTACACGATGCAATTCGGCAAGGGCGACGACACCCGCTTCTGGTTCTACAACTCCATGCATTTTCCCGAGCCCATGTCGGCATTCGACATGGTGACGGCCGAGGCCGCCTATTGTGCACTGGGGGCGGCAAATACTCGTGTGCACTGCTTGCCGACCACCCTTGGCATTGACTATCGGGTCATCAACGGCCGCGTGTATATCGGCGGCAACGCCGTGACCGATCCTGCCGAGATCGCGCGGCGCACCGAGGAGTTTCAGAAACGCGCGTTCTACTACTACGCCAATTGGGAGCGGCTGTATGCACAGTGGCGCGAGAAGATGATGGCCCTGATCCACGATGCGCAGGCACTCCCCACCATCGCACTTCCGGAATTTGAGCCGCTCGAGCACGTGCACGCCGGGCGCGGCATCGCCTCGAACCACGGCCTGCTGGACACTTATCAGCGGACTCTGGAAGGCTATTTCCGGATGTGGCATCACCATTTTGAGTTCCTGCTGCTCGGATATGGCGCTTACCTCACCTTCTTCGGATTCTGCAAAAAGGCTTTTCCCGAGATCACCGACCAGACGATTGCACGCATGGTCGCCGGCATGGAGGCGGAGATATTCCGCCCTGACGACGAACTGCGCCGGCTGGCGCGCCGCGCCGTTGAGCTGGGCGTGGAGGACAAGTTCCAGGCCCAGGTTTCGGCCGACGATATCCTCAAGTCGCTGCAGAGCCAGGGTGAGGCGGGCAGGGCATGGCTCGCGGAACTGGAGGTCTCCAGGCATCCGTGGTTCAACATCAATGTCGGCGATGGGTTCTATCACTACCATCGAGCTTGGAACGACGATCTGTCGATGCCGTTCGCGTGTCTGCCGGAATACATCAGGCGGCTCAAGGCGGGAGAAACGCTTGAGCGGCCGGTCAAGCGCTTGCAGGCCGAGCGGCAGGAATTGATCGAAGGTTACCGTGACCTGTTGAGCACGGAGGAGGACCGCACCGCTTACGATCAGATGATCACCCTGGCGCATCGGGTGTTCCCGTACGTCGAGGGCCACAAGTTCTATTGCGAGCACTGGTATACGAACCTGTTCTTCAACAAGATCCGGGAATTCGGCGCGCTGCTCAAGGCCAACGGGTTCTTTTCGGCAGCGGAAGATGTGTTCCATCTGACGCATTACGAACTGGAGCTGGCGATTGTTGATCTGATGACGGCCTGGTCGAGCGGCTCAGCGCCGCGCGGCCCCGAGCACTGGCCCAAGATCGTCAAGGAGCGGCGCGCCGCCATTGCTGAGTGGGCCAAGAATGTGACGCCGCCGGCACTGGGGCCGGTGCCGGATGTGATCGATGATCCGGCAATCGTGATGCTCTGGGGAATCACGCGCGAGAATCTCGACGCGTGGCTCTCGGCGGACAGCACGCAGAGTAGCAACGAGGTGCGCGGCTTCGCGGCATCGAGCGGTGTGGTCGAAGGGCCGGCACGGGTCGTGAAGTCTGTCGAGGAGATCTCGCGACTCAAGGCCGGGGATATCCTGGTCTGCCAGATTACCAATCCAACCTGGGCGCCGATCTTCCAGACTATCGTCGGCGCGGTCTCTGACATTGGCGGCTCGATGAGCCATGCGGCTATCGTTGCTCGCGAGTACGGCATGCCGGCCGTCGTAGGCACCGGCAATGCCACTTCGCGCATCAAAGACGGGCAGCGAATCCGGGTCGATGGCGGCCGGGGCATTGTGACGATTCTTTCCTAGGCCACCGATGACGGCGCCGGCAGTCATTGCTTGGTTCGCTGATATCGGGCTGCATGACCGTGCGCGCGTGGGCGGCAAGGGAGGGAGCCTGGGCGAACTGCAGCGCGCCGCCATCGAGGTGCCACCGGGGTTTGTGGTGACCACCGCCGCGTTTGAGCAGTTCATGCGCGCTCTGGAGGAGCGTGCGCCGCTGAGATCGCGCGTAGAGGCTTTGCGTGGCGTGGATCTTGGCGCCGCCACCAAGGTATGCGCGGAGCTGCGAGCCCAAGTGGAAGCGGCACCACTTCCGCCCGATGTGCTGGAGCAGATCAGCCGTGCGCATGCCCAGCTGTGCGGCGCAAACGCGACGCTGCCGTTGGCCGTGCGCTCATCGGCTACGACTGAGGATGCCACTGATGCAAGCTTCGCAGGACTGCAGGACACGTTTCTGTGGATCACCGATCTTGCCAATGTCCTGGAGTGCATTCGCAGCTGCTGGGCCAGCCTGTATTCGGTGGAGTCGGTGACCTATCGCTGCAGCCGGCAAATTCCCGAGGCGGGCGTGGCCATGGCGGTGGTGGTGCAAAGAATGGTGGATGCGCGAGCGGCGGGGGTGATGTTCACCCGAAGTCCTCTGACCGGCGATCGCTCCGTGGTCACCATCGAGGGTGCCTGGGGCTTGGGCTCGGCCGTAGTCGGTGGCGAGGTCACTCCCGATCGCTGGGTGCTGGGGAAGATTACTGGCGACATCTCGGTTCGCGACATATCGGACAAGCACGTGCGGCATGTCCCCAACGCCGGAGCGGGCACCAAGACTGAACCTGTTCCTGAAGACCAGCGCCGCCAACCCTGCCTCAGCGATGATCAATTGCAGCAGTTGCGCTCAATAGGCCGCAAGGTCGAGGGTCACTATGGGCGGCCTCAGGACATTGAATGGGCGATCGACCGGATCACCGGCGCGATGCTGCTGCTCCAGAGTCGACCGGAAACCGTATGGTCGGCCAGGGAAGCCGCACCGGTGGCCAAGGTCGCGCAGGATCCACGCATGCATGTCATGTCCATTTTTGGGGGCAAACCGTGAGCCTTACAGCCGCCGAGGTCGCCGAGATAATGCGCCTAGTCGAGAAAGGTGGATTCGACGAGTTGGTTTTGGACATGGACGGGACCAAGCTCACGATACGCCGGGGCCTGGCAGCGGCCGGGAGCATTGAGCCGATCAACCACGCGGACGACGCACGAACATCAGCCGCCTCAGTGGCCGGTCTAACTGCTGCTGCTTCACCGCCGGTGGTCGAGTCAGGAATGCATGCCGTGACCGCGCCGCTGCTGGGCACTTTCTACCGTTCGCCGAAGCCTGGAGCTCCGCCCTTTGTCGAGGTGGGCAGTACGGTCGATGAGGAAACGATAGTCGGCATCATCGAGGTGATGAAGTTGATGAACAGCGTGCGCGCTGGGGCGCGTGGCACCGTGGCCGGAATTTCGGCAGCCGATGCCACGCTCGTCGAGTATGGGCAGACGCTATTGCTGATTCGCAAGGCCGGTTAGCGCCTTGGCCGTTCAACGGATATTCATCGCAAATCGCGGCGAGATCGCAGCGCGGATTATCCGCACCTGTCGGAGCCTGGGCATAGGCAGTGTGCTTGGGGTATCGGAGTCGGACCGCGACAGCAAGCCGGCACGATTGGCGGATTGCACCGTCTGCATCGGCCCGGCACGCGCCACCGACAGCTACCTCAATATCGCCGCGATAATCCACGCCGCGCGGGCGACGAAGGCGGACGCTATTCATCCGGGGTATGGGTTTTTGGCTGAGCGCGCGGAATTCGCGCGCCAGTGCGAGGCGGCAGGGATCACCTTCATAGGCCCCACGGCCGCGCAGATTGCCGCCGTCGGGGACAAGTTGCAGGCGCGGCTTGCGGCGCAAAGCGCCGGCGTACTCGTGGTGCCTGGCCGCGCTGTCGCTAACGTGGAGGAAGCCCAGGCAGCGGCGAACGAGATTGGGCTGCCGTTGCTGATCAAGGCGGTCGGTGGCGGTGGGGGCCGCGGCATGAAGCGCGTAGACTCATTGCAGGACTTGCCCGATGCCGTGGCACTGGCAAGCGCCGAGGCGGCATCGGCCTTTGGTGATGCGCGCATCTATCTCGAGCTCTATATCGCCAGAGCTCGTCACGTGGAGGTTCAGCTGCTGGGGGATGGTGAGGGTCAGGTGATTCACCTCGGCGAGCGCGACTGCTCGGCACAGCGAAGGTATCAAAAACTTGTGGAGGAGGCGCCGGCACCGGCTCTGCCAGCCGAATTGCGGGAGGCGTTGCACGCTGCGGCGGTGCGCTTTGCGCAACGGCTTAAGTATCGCGGCGCGGGAACGGTGGAGTTCCTGGTGGACTTGGATCGTGCCGACTACTACTTCCTGGAAATGAACGCGCGCATTCAGGTGGAGCATCCCGTGACCGAGGCAGTCACGGGCATCGATCTGGTGGCGGAGCAGATCAGAATCGCCGGTGGGGCGGGCCTGGCACTTGCGCAGGCTGACGTACGCTCCCGCGGTTGTGCGATCGAGTGTCGCATCAACGCCGAGGATCCTGACGAAGACTTCCGGCCCAGCCCCGGCACGGTGCGCGAGGCCCACTGGCCCACGGGCGATGGCATTCGGGTTGATACGCATATCGCCTCCGGATCTACCGTTCCGCCATACTACGATTCACTGATGGCGAAGATCATTGCGCACGCCGCCGATCGAGATACCGCGTTGGCGATGCTGCGTCGCGCGATCTCGGCTACTCGCATAGTTGGAGTTCGCAGCAACCTATCGTTCCAGGCACTCATGCTGGCTGATCCGGAGTTTGTGGCAGGTGGCATGGACACCGGCTTCGTGCAGCGCGTGCTGGCGCGTCGCCAAGGGACTGAGCGTCAGGTGCGGCATGGCTGAGATCCAGCTCGTCGAGACATCCTTGCGCGATGGCAACCAATGCCTTTGGGCGGCGCTCGGCATCGACACCGCCAGGACGCTCAGCATAGCGCCGGTCATGGATCAGGTCGGCTTTAAGGCCATCGATTTCACGACCTCCACGCATATGGGCGTCGCAGTGCGCTTCAAGAAAGAAGATCCTTGGGAGCGCATTCGGCTCACGGCTGAGGCCATGCCGAATACCCCACTGCAGTTCATGTCCACCGGGTTTCGCTTTATCTCGTGGGAGACGGCGCATCCGGAATTGATGGCGCTCGCCTTCCGAACTCTGGCGCGCAACGGCATACGGCGATTCTGTCTGGCCGACCCCATGAATGATGCGGACTCTAATGTTGCCTGCGCGCGCTTGGTAAAAAGCTGCGGCGGAGAATTTGTAATCGCCGCATTGGTGTTCACGTTGAGCCCCGTGCACGACGATGCCCACTATGTGGCGGCCGCCCGCAAGCTCGCCGCATGCGAGGCCATCGATGCGCTCTACATCAAGGATCCAGGTGGCCTCTTGTCACCGAAGCGCGCCGCGAGCCTGATTCCGGCCGTCAAGGCGGTGATGGGTGCGAAGCCGTTGGAGCTTCACGCCCATTGCACCATTGGACTGGGTGAGCATTCCTACATGGAAGCTCCGAACCTGGGCGTGAGCGCCTTGCAATGCGCGTCCGGGGCCGCTGCTGATGGGACTTCCAATCCGCCCGCCGAACGCGTGGTTGCCAACCTGCGGGCGCTTGGCCACACCGTGCGGGTGGATGACGAGGCGCTGTCGCGAGTAGCCAAGTACTTTTCGCGCCTGGCCGAATGCGAGGGCCTTCCGGTGGGACAACCCCAGCCTTTCGATGCAGCCTACTTGCATCATCAGCTCCCCGGCGGAATGGTTGGCACCATGCGCAGGCACTTGGCCGAAAGCCGCTTGGCGCATCTGGAATCGGCGGTCATCGAAGAATTGGGGCGCGTCCGCGAAGAACTGGGCTGGCCCATCGTCATGACCCCGTTCTCGCAGATATTGCTCACTCAAGCGGTTATGAATGTGACTAACCGCGAACGTTACTCTGTGATCCCGGATGAGGCGATCCGCTATGCGATTGGTCGCTTCGGTAAGCCCAATGTGCCGATCGCCGCCAAGGTTATGGAGCGGATCGAATCGCTGCCCCGCACCCGGGAGTTGCGTGCCGAATCGCCGATGGTTCCGGTCGCGGAGTTGCGTCGCCGGTTGGGTGCAAAGCTGTCCGATGAAGAACTGCTCCTGCGGGCGACAATGCCCGCGGCGCAAGTTGATGCAATGCTGACGGCGCCTCCGGCCCCGCGCCACTACAATCCGGAAATCCGACCGGTCTATGCGCTCCTCGAGCAGCTGGCCGAACATCGCGAGCTCAGCCATGTGGCCGTCGCCAAGCCGAGTTTCCGGCTGGAATTGCGCCGGAAGACCGGGGTACGCCCGGAAGGCACCACTGCTTGAAAGCGGGACGCTCCGGAAGACGCGCGACGAGCGCATCACCAACGCCCGAAGGCTTTCTGTTTGATCTGGACGGCACGCTGCTGCTCAGCGACCGCGCACTGGGTGGCTACGAGGTTTTGCCCGGGGCCATCGAGGTGCTCCATGCTCTTACCCAGTATCAAGTGCCCTTCGTGGTATTCACGAACGGCAGCGCCTATCCGCCGGCCGAGCAGGCGGCGCGGCTGAGGAAACTCGGATT
>Ga0068860_100004119_pt1 | contig 14895 bp, 15 predicted proteins | sample KBSSwiS32_FD_66597 | JGI IMG/M metagenome (GOLD analysis project Ga0068860, IMG submission 66597) | Switchgrass rhizosphere microbial communities from Kellogg Biological Station, Michigan, USA - KBS Switchgrass S3-2 | ecosystem: Host-associated > Plants > Roots > Rhizosphere > Soil ... | reverse complement strand
TGCGGGCATACGAGCTGGTTTTTCAGGATTATATTCCATTACAGTAAAATATAAATGCAGGGTAACCTTCGTTAAATAATGTTTATCAATCAGATTTAGCGCTTTTGTTGTAAGAATTTCGGTAATTTTAAAAAACCCAAATTTATGCGCTGGAGAAAATTTAATGGCGATGCTATTGAGCTTCCGATAAAAGGTGCCGTGGAATTAGCCATACTAAGAGAAACAAAAGAAGGTTACAAATTAAAAGTTTGTATCGGTACCGATAGCCAGGTGAAGGGCAGTGATACCGAGTTTGCTACCGTTATTGTATTTCTTCGTGAAGGACACGGGGGCTTTATGTTTATCCATAACGAAAAAACAAAGCATCAATACAGTATTAAGGAAAGAATGCTTGTTGAGGTGGCAAAAAGTATTGAAATCGCCTATGAGCTTTGCGACCTGTTTACGTTGTATGATGTGGATATGGAAGTACATGCCGACATTAATACAAATCCGCATTTCAAAAGCAATGAGGCTTTGCGTGAAGCAATGGGGTATATTCTCGGGATGGGGTTTGCATTCAAGGCTAAGCCGGAAGCTTTTGCCAGCAGTAGCTGCGCCAATAAGATGGTGAATTAATATTGTTCCGGGTAACCTAACCTAATTACTGATCCGTCAAAACGATTTTCGCCTCCTCATTTTTTTCTGCAATTAAATCCAGGATTTTCTCCCTGCCCGTTTTTTTTATTGAGCTTGTTATAAAAAGCTGTGGTAAAAATTGTTGGGTTTTTCTTAATTCTTCCAAAAATAATTGTACGTTTTTACTTACAACCTTTTGTTTTTCTTTATCTGATTTTGTAAATACAATTGTAAACGGCACCTCCCATAATCCTAATTTTTTTATAAACTCCAGGTCAATTTTTTGAGGGGGGTGGCGTGAGTCGATTAATATAAAAACATTAATGAGATTTTCCCTTTTGCGCAGGTAATTTTCAATCATTTGTTCCCATCTTCTCCTGCTGCTTTGTGATATTTTTGCAAAACCATAACCAGGCAGGTCTACGAGGTACCATTTTGTTTCAGGGCTTTCCCCGGCTTTTCGAACACTCCGGATTTCAAAATGATTTATTAATTGCGTTTTACCGGGCGAGTTGGATGTTTTGGCAAGTTTTTCATTGTTGCAAAGCATATTTATCAAAGAAGACTTGCCCACATTGCTTCGCCCAATAAAGGCATATTCGGGTTTATCCGGCGCAGGGCACTTTTCGAACGAGGGGCTGCTGATGATATAGGCTGCTTTTTTGATGTGCATAGACTTGCAAGATACAATACAAAAAAATGCGGACTCCCGTGGCGTTTAAGGACTTAAATCCAAAATAAAAGTGAAAGAATGGTTAACAACCGATCTTATAAATGCAAAAAACTATCTTTGGGGCCATGAACACTTATAGTCATGACACTGTAGTTCCATTCAGTCGTTCAACCGAAAGCAAGAAAAAGCAGGTAGAAAAAATGTTTGATGCCATCGCCTTTCGGTATGACTTCCTGAATCGCTTTTTAAGTGCAGGCATTGATGTCCGCTGGCGTAAAAAAGCAATCAGGCAACTGGTTTCTTTGCAACCTAAAACGATCCTGGATGTAGCAACCGGCACCGCGGATTTTGCAATTACCAGCTACCAGATTTTAAAACCGGAAAAAATTATTGGTATCGACATAAGTGATGGGATGCTTGAGGTTGGACAAAAAAAAATAGTGAAATACGGGCTGGAGAATCATATCCAGTTGTTAAATGGAGATAGTGAGGCAATTTTTTTCAACGATGATGCGTTTGATGCTGTGACAGTTGCGTTTGGAGTAAGAAATTTTGAAAATCTTGAAAAAGGACTATCAGAAATTTATAGGGTATTGAAGCCGGGGGGTAAATTGGTGGTGCTTGAATGTTCGAAACCAACTTTACCATTGGTAAGAACTCTTTATAATTTTTATATGAAGTTTGTTACACCAAAAGTGGGGAAATTAATTTCTAAAAATAATGATGCCTATCAATACTTAAACAATTCTGTTCAACAATTTCCGGAGAAGGAAACATTTATTCACATTTTAAACCAATCAGGATATAGACACAGTTTCTACAAAACATTGAGTTTAGGTATATGCACCATTTATTGCGGCGAAAAATAATTTTACTGGTACTATCAATCGTGTTTTGTTATACTGGTTCTATAGCACAATTGCGTGATGCAATTAACCAGGAAGGCCATGATGATAAGCCGTATCATTTTGGAATAAACCTGGGCTACAATAAATCCCACTTTTCATTTACACATCATCCGAGATTTTTGCAATACGATTCAATTATGGATGTTGAAAGTATTAATAGTGCAGGTATTAATCTTGCGTGGCTTGTCAACGTTCGTATGGGCAATCATTTTGATTTAAGATTGCATCCGCTCGATCTTACCTTTTCTGAAAAGGCTTTTCTTTACCAGGAAAATTATACAGACGATTCCCTGATTGAAAAGAAAGTACAATCTATTACTCTAAGTTTTCCGGTACAAATAAAGTTTAGCAGCGATCGTATAGGCAATTTTAAAGTATATACTATTGCGGGCGGTAAATTTGATTACGATCTCGCCAGTAATGCCGGGGCCCGTAAAGCAGAAAACCTGGTAAAATTAAAGCGGTCTGATCTCAGTGTGGAACTTGGGCTCGGATTTAATATTTACTTCCCTTATTTTGTTTTATCTCCTGAGGTAAAGCTTAGCAGCGGACTTGTTAACCTCCACGCCCGCGATCCTGATCTGCGCTACTCAAATGTAATTGATAAGATCAATTCTAAAATGATTACGTTCTCGCTTACCGTGGAATAAAAGCGCATCTCCCACATACTGTTATGCGGGTGAAGGTGTAAACTAAGGCTATTCCCGTGGAGAAGAGTGGTATCTTTTTGACAGGGGGTTTCTTAATAATCATAATCCCTTCTGGCCGCGTTCCATCTTATTCCGATTCCAAAAAGACTGCTGTTACCTGAAGTGGATGGGTTAAGGAGTGTGTTTTTGCGATACAGGTATGATCCCTCTACAAATAAATTTTCTATCAGTTCATAGGATACTACAAATGATCCATTGAGCACTTTTGTTTTATTGCCGGTTCCGACAAAATAACCAAAATTACTGGTGCGTGTCGTATACGATTTAAATGGATTGCTTCCAAAATTTTCACCGGCAGAATCCAACCCCTGGTAATAATAAATAGCTCTTGCCGTGATGTACCATTTTGGTGCCGGCTGGTATTTTACAATTCCAATAAATTCCTGGAAACCTGCTCCCAGTGGATGTGCCAGCGGTTGATTATAATGTGTGTAGTTAGCAACAGAATCAGAATGTGAATAAGTGAATGGTCTTACCCTGTTGGTTTCAAACTGCAGGTCGAGATTTTTAACAGTAAAAGCGTCCACATATTTTGCGCCCAACTGGTAACCAAATTTATTTGCCCAATACCCATCACTTTTGGTAATTTCCTTTAAGAGAAATTCATCTAAAAGCAATTGGCCATAAAACTGGAAATGATGTGCCACATTGGCCTTGAAATCTGCCCCTGCAAAAGCATTATCAGGACTTCCAACGGTTCCCTCAATATGACGTAAAAAAATAATGGGGTTAAGGTATTCAAAATCAAACCTGTTTTTTCGTCCAAAAATTACACTTTCAAACAATCCAATATTCAGCCATTTGGTTATGTTCATGCTCAGGTGATGCGTGGCTGCATATTTTCTATCCAGCAGGTTATCCCCGCTTTTAAAATATTCCGGCATCAACTCCATAAAAAGATTCTGGTAATTAAATTTCCAAATCCTGGTATTCAGTTTCAGAAATAGATAACTATCTCCAAAATCGCTCAGGAAAAGGCTTCTATAACCATCCCCAATGAAATTTTTATCATAGCCAAATTGTATATCAATATACTTCGTAGCATTGAGAGTTATATAGCCCCTTGCGTCAAAATAATCCACACCGGTTGTTTTGAAAGTTTTGTAAAAGCCAACTCCGGGCACTGCATGAAAATCATTTACCCGGCTTTGAAAAAATTGTGGTCCCCTTTCCTGGTTATCGGTCAGGGTTGTTGAAAAACCGATGCGGTTGGCAATGACACCCCGTGCGGTTATACCGCGTTTGTTATAAAAAATAGTTTCATCGTTACTGGATTCCTTACTAAATTGAAAAGACAAAACAGGATTGACGGCGAGAAAAAAATCTTTCACATTCACTTCCAAAAGGTTTGGTTTGGTAACGTAAAAATTTTTCCAAATCGGTTTTTTACTTAAAAAACTTTCCCTGGAACCAGTTACCCATTCAGAATTATTCATCAATAAACTATGAAGATTATATTCATCAATCTTTGTCAGGTTAAGGCTGGCCCATTTTTCTTGCCCACCCTGGCCGGTAAGTGAATTGGAATATCCCAGTCGTGCGCTGTCGAGATATTCTGCTTCCCGCACAATAGCACGCCTGCTGTATGGTTTTAAAGAAGAAAAATTAAGGTCAGTATTTTGACCCTGCTTAATTTCAAACCTGTCAATAAACTGGTATTCTTTCGTCCCCTCTGGAACGTAAGTTGTTTGGGCATCTATTATTAACGGGCAAATAAATACAAGCAGGGTAGAGAGGCTTTTTATAATTTGCATTGGGTTTGGGTCTTAATTATTTAATTTCAAGATATGCAAAATTATCTTTTTAAGCAGATTTCAATTGTGAATGAAGGGAAAATTGAACAAAATGATATTTACATAAAAAGGGGCCGTATTGAAAGTATTGGGAATAATATTAATGTAAAGGAAAACAACACGGTGATTAATGGAGAAGGCTTGTACCTCTTTCCGGGAATTATTGATGACCAGGTTCATTTTCGTGAACCCGGCTTAACTCATAAGGCAACGATTTTCACAGAGAGCAGGGCCTCCGTTGCAGGAGGCATTACTTCATTTATGGAAATGCCCAACACGATTCCTAATGCGCTTACTGAAAAATTACTGGAAGATAAATATAATATTGCCGGCCGAACTGCACTGGCAAATTATTCCTTCTACATGGGTACCAGCAATGACAATGCAGAAGAAGTTTTAAAAATGAACCGAAAAAAAAAAGATATCTGTGGTGTAAAAATTTTTATGGGCGCAAGTACAGGAAACATGCTCGTTGATAATGATGCATCGCTTAATAAAATATTCCGGGAAAGTGAACTTCTTATTGCCACTCATTGTGAGGATGAAAAAATAATTAAAGAAAATTATGAACGGCTCAAAAACGCAAAGCATGTTTTATCCCCTTCTGACCATCCCCTGGTAAGAGATGAAAATGCATGTTACCAGTCTTCTTCCTATGCCCTATCGCTGGCGAAAAAATATAACAGCCGCCTTCACATTTTGCATATTTCCACTCAAAAAGAATTGGAACTTTTTACAAATGATATTTTATTAAAAGATAAAAAAATCACTGCCGAGGTTTGTGTTCATCATTTGCATTTTACTGCCGATGATTACGGTACGCTGGGATATTTAATAAAGTGTAACCCTGCTATAAAAGAAACAAAAAATAAAGACGCTCTTTGGAAAGCATTGCTGGATGGTCGTTTGGATGTAATTGCTACCGATCATGCGCCGCATACATTGGAAGAAAAAGAGGGACCATATGAGCATGCCCATTCGGGTCTTCCTTTGGCACAGCATTCTTTATTACTCATGCTGGCTTATCATAAACAGGAAAAAAAACTGCCCGCCGGCATGCAGGTTTCACTGGAAAAAATTGCAGAAAAAATGAGCCATTCCGTGGCAGATTGTTTCAGAATTGAAAACAGGGGATACATCAGGGAGGGATATTTTGCCGACCTGGTAATGGTGGATTTAAATAAATCAACCCAGGTGAAAAAAGAAAATATTCTGTATAAATGCGGATGGAGCCCGATGGAAGGGTATACATTTCCTGCTCTTATCATGCAAACTTTTGTAAATGGAAATTGTGTTTATAAACAGGATAATTATGGAAAGCACTTGTTTGACGAATCTATAAAGGGACAAAGACTTTCTTTTAACAGATAACTAACGGGGACCTATAAATGAATAAAAGCCTGAACCTGGATGGAAACAGATAAAACTACCTTATTGGATCTTTCGGTTTTTCAGCATGAAGAAGAATTTTCTATTTTTCATAAACTGAATCTCACCCGTACTATTGGGGGCCGGGAAAAACTTAGATCTATTTTAAACAGATCTCTCAGTGATCTGGTATCCATCCGGGATGTGCAAAAAACATTACAACTCATTCTTGAAAAAAAAGAACAATGGCCTCTTTACATAAGCAATGGCTCTGTACTGATGATTCATAAATTTTATGAAAGCAATATTGATCAGATCCCTCCAAGACCCACTACATCATCGGCATATTTCTATAAAATATTTCATGCACCTGATTACTCCCTGGTAAAATATTCAACAGGGCATGCTTTTGATTTTATAAAGGGAATTCAACATATTATTGCAATTTTTTTGACTGATAACACCCCCGGGAATTTGAAAAGAATTTTGGAGAAAGCCAGGGTCCTCATTGAAAAACACCAACTCAATATTATTGCCACAAGAGACAAGATGAGTAACCTGTCTATGGTGGAAATGCTGGGACTTGCTCATTACATTCGGTATCATTTCAAACAAAATTTATTAGAAATCATAGAAATTTATTATCAGCTGGATGCCTGGTATGGCATGGCTATGGCTATGAAAGAACTTGATCTTGTATTTCCAATATTTACCTCCTCAAATGAGCCATTGCTAAAAGCGAAAGGGCTTTATCATATTTTACTTCCAGAACCGGTTGCGTATGATATTGAGCTTAAGCAAAATAACAATTTTATGTTTTTAACCGGGGCAAATATGGCCGGCAAAAGCACTTTCATAAAGGCTGTCGGGGGAGCTGTTTTCCTGGCCCATATCGGAATGGGAGTCCCTGCGAGGTCAATGGAATTGTCATTGTTTGATGGCCTGCTAAGTAATATTACCGTGGTAGACAATGTGGTAAAAGGCGAAAGCTATTTTTTCAATGAAGTTCAGAGAATAAAAAATACGATTCTTAGAATTAATGATGGCCGCAAATGGCTGATCCTTATTGATGAATTATTTAAAGGAACCAATGTACAGGATGCTATGAAATGCAGCACTGTTGTAATTGAAGGCCTTATTAAAATAAAAAGTTCCCTATTTATTCTTTCCACACATTTATATGAAATAGGCGAGGTTTTGAAAAATTATCCCAATATTGATTTTAAATACTTTGAAACAATTGTAGAAGGCGATCGCCTTTCATTCAATTACAATATTAAAAATGGAATCAGCAATGACAGGCTGGGGTATTTAATTTTAAAAAGAGAGAAGGTAATTGATCTCCTGGAAAGTCTATAAAAATTATAATATCGATCTGATTGAATTATATTTCTGCCAAATTCTCAAAATATAACGTATTCGAAATAACATTAATTTGTTAATTTCAGCTAATGTTAGTTAAGACGTTTGGCAGTGCAGTTTATGGTGTAGAGGCTATTTCGATAACAGTTGAGGTAAATGTGAGCAGTGGAAAATTTACATCTATCGTTGGACTAGCGGATAATGCAGTAAAAGAAAGCCTCGAAAGGATGGAGAGTGCAATAAAAGCTAACGGCTATCATTTTCCCAGGACAAAGGTTGTTATCAATTTGGCTCCAGCCGATATTAAAAAAAGTGGAACAGCTTTCGACCTTCCTATTGCCATGGGCACACTGGCAGCAAGTGAACAACTTGAAAATGCGGAAAAGCTAACCGATTATGTGATCATGGGAGAACTGAGTTTGGACGGAACCGTCAGGCCTATCAAAGGAGCTTTGCCCATTGCCATACAGGCTCGTAAAGAAAATTTTAAAGGGCTTATTCTTCCAAAAGAAAATGCCCGTGAGGCTGCAATGGTTAACCAGCTTAAGGTCTATGGAGTGGGCCACATTAATGACGTGATTGATTTTTTTATTGATGAAAACGCTATCAGGCCAACAATTGTCAATACGCGGGAAGAATTTGCCAATGCACAGAGCGATTTTGAAATTGATTTCTGTGATGTAAAAGGCCAGGAAAATATAAAAAGGGCCCTGGAGATTGCAGCCGCAGGCGGACATAATGCAATTTTAATTGGGCCACCCGGAGCCGGTAAGACTATGCTGGCAAAGCGCTTACCCACTATTCTTCCACCGCTTACTTTACAGGAAGCATTGGAGACCACAAAGATTCATAGCGTGGCTGGTAAATTGCCTGAGAATGCAACCCTTATTTCTAAACGACCCTTCAGGTCACCGCACCATACAATTTCAGATGTTGCCTTAGTTGGAGGGGGTGGTCTTCCCCAACCTGGGGAAATTTCTTTGGCACACAATGGCGTTTTGTTTTTAGATGAGTTACCCGAATTTAAAAGAACTGTTTTGGAGGTAATGCGCCAGCCAATGGAAGAAAGAAGGGTTACCATCTCAAGGGCAAAGGTGGCGCTGGATTTCCCTTCAAGTTTTATGTTGATTGCCTCTATGAACCCGTGCCCCTGCGGTTATTATAACCATCCTGAAAAAGAATGCACCTGTCCGCCCGGCGCGGTTCAAAAGTACCTGAATAAAATTTCAGGGCCGCTTTTAGACAGGATAGACCTTCATGTGGAAGTAACCCCGGTTGCTTTTAGTGAGCTTTCATCAACACAAAATTTTGAAAAAAGTGAAACCATTCGTGCAAGAGTCATAAAGGCTACTGAAAGGCAGTCCGAACGTTTTAAAAATAATCCCGGTATTTATTGCAATGCACAAATGAGCAGCAAAATGCTCAAAGAAATTTGCGTGATAACACAGGCAGGTTCCAATCTTTTAAAAGTCGCCATGGAAAAATTAAATCTTTCGGCACGTGCCTATGACAGGATTTTGAAAGTGAGCAGGACGATCGCAGACCTAGCAGGTAGTGATGATATAAAACCCGAGCACCTTGCCGAAGCCATTCAATACAGGAGCCTGGACAGAGAGGGATGGGCAGGATAAACTTTTGGAAAGTCTGAACTTTCCAAAAGTTTATTAGGTGGCTATAAGTTGTAACAACTGGGTGGGGCAGGAAATTTTAATGTCAGGCTTAAACGTCCACGACTCAGTGTTGGCTCCGCTGTATGTAACTATAATCGAAATAACCGTATTGCTATGATCTAACTCCTTTCCAATATTCCTGGCAAATTCTACGTCTCCCTCATGGTCACCGATATATAAGATAGTTTTATTGGTTATGTTTTTGAAAATTTGGCTTAAACATTTTATTCCACCAAATGCCGAGGGCTTTTGCATATTATTTGGGACGTCATCGTACCCTACAATAACATTAAGTTTTTCCAGCAATTCATTTTTTACTAAAAGCTGCCTGATATTTTCGGCCGAATTTTGTGAACAAATTGCTTGTGGTACCTGCATTTGATTAATTGCCTGTTTGATTCCAGGAAACAATTCCACCGGCGTTAAGTTTTTTAGTTGATACTCTGTCCATAAACTTCCGGCGTGTAGTGTTTCAGTCTCTGTTAACCCATAATAATTCGTATATAAATCCTGCCAGTTTTTTGACTTATGATTTGCCAGGTGGTAGGCGTCTTCACTTTTTAGATAAGCAGGTAAATTTTCACCCGATAATCTTGGCACTATATCGGAAAGAATTTGTTTAGTGATGTCAATGTTTTTGGGGACAGAATTTACCAATGTTCCATCATAGTCCCATAATATAGCGTCTGCTTTCATTAAATGTTCTTATTTACACGTTCCTCCACATAGCGCGCAAGCTTCTCAAGTGTTGACTGTGTGCCGGCCTCATTGTCCTCGGGTTTAATGCCTGAAGGAATGTTGCTGAATGAGATGGTAACTCTTGTTCCAGTATCTTTTGCCTCAAAGGTGACCTCCATTATCATCTCTCCCGCGAAGGCCGGATCAGAAGAATCAAAGGTTATCGCCTGAACAATTCTTTTGCATGGTGTAAGTTCTACGAACTTTGCAGTAAATCTGTCTTCTTTTTCGGATGTCTTGCCAGGCGATTCTTTTTGGGAAGGAGGATAGAATAGCGACATCTGGTACCCTCCGCCAACTCTAAGGTCGAAACTATGTACCTTGCCGGTCATCTCTCCGGGTGCAAGCCACACTTCCAGGGCTGACGGGCTGGTGAACGCCTGGTAAAGGGCTTCCTGCGTAGCTTGGATGTCCTTTGAGTTTTGAGTGGTTGTTAGGAGTTTCTCATTCATCTATTAAAAATTTTTTTTGTTCAAAAAAATTTAATCACTAAGTGCTGCATTGATAATTTGAAGTCGGTCTGTCCAAAGGAATCGCCGCTCAAACCAGCGCTGAGTAAAGTTAAATGAAGATGTTTACAATATTCTGTAGTCCGACTTTATTCGTTCTCCGGAACCGCCCAATAAGCGAACTAATGCCGGAATTTGTCGTCCCCCCATCTAGCCCAATGTTATCGGCTGCCAGGTGTCTGTAATAACTATGCCGGGTTCTTTTCAGTTTGGCAGAATTGCCGGGATACCGAAACCAGGGAACCTGTTACTCAACAGGAGTGCATATTTCAATAAGAAAACCGTCCATATCTTTTACATAAGCAACTATCTGTCCCCAGGGTTTCGTTTTTGCTTTTTCCACTTCAATCGCGCCTGCTTTAATCGCATCATTGAACGTCTGTTCAACATTTTCGGTCGTAAATGCGATTTCAATTCCAAAGGGCTTACCGTCAATGCTGCTTTCGCTAAATCCTGCTGACAAATTTGTTTTTGCCAGTGAAACAGCAGCGAATGAAAGTGTGGTGTCCCCCGTAGCCAGTTCACCATATTCATTGGCGGGTGCAATAAATTTTCTTTTAAAGGCAAATGCTTTTTCGTAAAACAAAATCGATTTGGCTACATCTTTTACATAGAGAATAGTATACGCAAATTTTATCATGTTGTTTTTATTTATGTGAGGTGATTGTTAATGTATTTAGGTTTATTGCTTATCATACGTGGCTCGGCAAAAAATTATTTTTACAAATTGTCAATAGGCTTGTGTGTTATTACATTTCCGTTTGCATCAAGCGGTATAAGTAAATTGTACGCAACTTCCCAAATGTTTCCTTCAATGTCTGCCATTAAAAAATAGTATCCGCCTATGACTGGGGGTTCTTTTGGTTCCTGCACAATTCTCACTCCTCCGCTTTTCATGGCAGCATAAATTTCTTCTACCTTTTGTTTTGAATCTACCATGTAAGCCAAATTGTAAGGACGAAAGCCGCTCCCTTCGGGTGATGTATTATTAAACTCTGCCATGTTTTTTCTTCCATACAAGCCAAACAAAAATCCATTGAGTTTGAAAAAAATGATGTCTTTGTTTTCGGCAACAGGTTTCCAGCGGAATTTTTTTACATAAAAATCCCGCATTGCCTGTAAACTATCCGCACCGATTGTAATAATGCTTAATCGTTGTTCCATAATTGAATTTGATTTTTCATTTTGTTGGCACGATGAAATAAAAATTATCATCATGCAACACAATACTATTTGCTTGCTCATTTAGATTTTAAGTGCAAAGATGGTGGTTGTGGCCGGGGTTCACTTTGGAAAAAAACGACAAAATTAAAGCTGCGACGGAGCCGCACCTGTATATTTTTTAACTTCATTGGTCAGGTGAGAATGGTCGTAGTAGCCGCAATCAAAAGCGATGTCTAACAAACTTCTGTTGGAAGTCTTGTTCTGAATTTCAGGAAGAGTAAACTGGTAACGAACCAGGTTTATAAATTCTTTGGGGCTAACGCCGATGTATTGCTTAAAACTTCTTTCGAGTTGGCGGATTGTTGTAAAGTGCGTTTGAGCCAAAATGTTTACATTAATTTGCCCTTTGTGATTTTTAATGTCGGCAACTACTGGTAAAAGTACGTGCCTGGGTTTTGATAATTTGTTGAGGAAAAAATGATTGAGATAAGCAGTTGAATATTCTATAGTCTTACTAATGTCGGGAGATAACTTTTTTTCAAACTCAATTGTCTGGTCGGTGAATTCGTGTAAAGAAGTGTATTTATAGAAAGCTGAAAATGCTGACGGTTTGAAGCGAATACCAAGAAGTTTGGTTTCAGGTAGCATCATGGTTTCCTTGAAACGGGTCATCGGTCCTACGAGGTATGTTTTTTCGGGTTTCATCATGAAATTGCTGTTGTCAGTCTCGAAGTCGGCACCAAGGTTGAAAATTATATCAACGCATCCATCAGGTAATATTTTTTCTGTTTTTAATCCATCTCCATCGCCTGTAACTGTCCAGTAGGCGTCAATATAAGGCGTCAGTGCAGGGTGTGGCTGAAATTGAGTGTATACCATGTTTTACAGAGGTAATGTTGTTAGGAGGTTTTTAAGTTGCGTCTTCATTTCTTAAGGCAATTAGTACGCCAATTTCATTTACAAATTGTTTTGTATAGACTCCGGTTAGGTCTAAGTCGGGGTCGAGAATTGTTATTTGTATTCCTGATGCTTTGTTGTGATGAAGTAAGATTTTCAGAATCTGCTTTAACTCGTCATAAAATAGCCCCCCTTTTTCCCTTGAATCAACCGCAGGCATTATGTCGTCATTCAAAACATCCACATCAAGATGTAACCAAAACCCATCAAGGTTATTTTCAGAAACCATTCTTAAAAATGAATTGCAACAATTTTCAATTCCGGTTTCACGTAATTTATTTAAGTCGAAATAATTAATTTTTGAATTTGCAATCGTACTTACATATAGTTCATCAAATTCTCTATTGCCAACGCACCAAACATTTTCTTCATTTACATACGGCCCCAGGTTGAGAATGTTTGATAATTTGTGATGCCCATGTCCTGTAACAATCGCTAACTCCATTCCGGCAGCTCCATGCGAATTAGAAAGATTTGGCCAGGCAAAGTCCGTATGTCCGTCTAAAAAAAATAAACCGAACCTCCCAATTAGTTTTAGAGCGAGTAAATTACCAATTAATATGCTACAATCGCCTCCTACAACAACAGGAAAAGTTTTTTCCAGTATTACTTTTTTTAGTGCATCGGCTTGCTGCTTTGCATATTCTGAAATAGCGTTAGCATTCCGTACGCCGGAATCTTTATCAATATTCATACTATAAGGTGGCGGAGAAAGGGAATATATTTTTTCAGGTTTAAGTAAGTTATGAAAATTATATTTCTGTAACCATCCGGGCAATTTTTTTACTCCAGGCTCATGCCCAGGCATTGGTTCTATCAATCCAAGGTTAGATGGAAATTCAAGTATAGTTATGTTTGTCATTACTAAGCTCTTTAAAAAATTTCAGGATGTCGTTTGATAAAAGTTCCGGCCTTTCCATTGCTGCACAATCCCCACCAGAAGTCATTTCTGTCCAGTGTATATCAAATCCCCTCTGCCAGTATTTTGCAAAATCTTTTATCATAAGACGTGCCTACTATAAATCTATTGACAAAGTATTGCCTGGACAAAAAGCTATTTTTTCTGTAAAGAATCTTTGGTCATTGTGCCTTGCCAGTGTACGAATTGCCATTTTTTATCCCTGTAAACCCATCCCTGCGTATAATATACTTCGCCAACTTGTTGCCCGCCAAAATAAAACTTTGCTTTTCCTGTTTTTAAAACAAAATTTCCATAAACTCGTTGTGATTGTTCAGAAAAATTGACCGAAGATCCTTTGAAATTAAGTATCTCAATTAGCATAGGCTTGAGGGTCATTTTAGTACCGTTGGCATTAATATCAAGATAATCATCGCCGGCAATTCTCTTAAATGCACTGGAATCTCCGCTGGAAATAGCATTAACCATCTCTTGTTCTACCATATCAAGTCGCCTGAGAACCTTCGCTGATAAACGTTTACCCTGGCCAGGTGAATTAATTGAAATCAGCAAGAACAATAAAAGAAATAGTAATGCTAACTTTTCCATGTTATAGAGTTTAGCATATTAATCAGACACGGCTTATAATGTTATCGCATTGGATGTAGCGGCAATAGCATTCCATGCACCGGAACCGACGCTGTAAAAATACAAAAGTTGATTTTAAGAATTAATAGCCTGGGCTTAATCTTTGGCTGAAACTGAAGCTGATTAGATTCCCCAAACTTTACCAACTCATCAAAACCCGTCAAACTTTCCCCAGAGGCTAACGTTATAGGCCCAATAAATTTTTACTTCCATTATTCTGTAAATTTGCCCCATGAAATTATTACTCTCCTATCTGAAGCCATATAAATGGCTTATTGCATTCGCCCTTTTTCTTGCTGCCATAAACCAGGTATTTTCTATGCTTGATCCCTATTTTTTTGGGAAATTGTTCCAGGTTTACGGCGTTCATCCACAAGAAAAAGGTTACTATATAAAAAATGATTTTATAAAAACAGGTGACCGGTCCAGGTCTGAATTTATTTGGGGGGTATTGGGGTTTTTAGGGATGTTAATAAGCGTGGCTATGATTTCAAGAATTGCCAAAGCTTTCCAGGATTATTTTACAAATGTGATAGTGCAAAAATTTGGAGCCAAATTATTTACTGATGGGCTAAGGCATTCACTCAGGCTTCCTTTCCAGGAATTTGAAGACCAGCGCAGCGGGGAAACTTTAAGCATTCTTACAAAAGTGCGGGCCGATACTGAAAAATTTATTGTGGCATTCATTAATATCTTATTCGGTTTGCTGGTAGGTGTGATATTTGTTTCTGTCTATTCTTTTACCTTACACTGGTCGATAATGCCTGTGTACTTTGGAGGCATCGTTTTACTATCCCTGTTAACGGGCTTTTTAAGCAAGAGAATTAAAAACATCCAGAAGACCATTGTTAAAGAAACAACAGCCCTTGCCGGAACTAC
>Ga0068860_100004117_pt1 | contig 14896 bp, 12 predicted proteins | sample KBSSwiS32_FD_66597 | JGI IMG/M metagenome (GOLD analysis project Ga0068860, IMG submission 66597) | Switchgrass rhizosphere microbial communities from Kellogg Biological Station, Michigan, USA - KBS Switchgrass S3-2 | ecosystem: Host-associated > Plants > Roots > Rhizosphere > Soil ... | reverse complement strand
GATCGTTCGGGGGCGTGGATTACCTTGTGAACAACGCCGGACTGCTGAGTTCCTATCGACTGCCGCCGCTACATCTCGTGCCTGTCGAGGATTACCTTCGGCTCTTTTCCGTGAACGCGCACGGCGTTCTGTTCATGACACAGGCCGTCGTCCCTTCGATGCTCGCCCGGGGCGGCGGGGCGATCGTCAACACCTCATCCGTGGCGTCCTGGATGGCTGATGGGGCTTATGCGGTCTCCAAGCTGGCGGTCAACGGCCTTACCGCTGCATTGGCGCGGGCGTTGGCCCCGCAGGGAATCCGGGTCAACGCCGTCGCGCCTGGACCGGTGGACACTGACGGCCTGCGAGATCTTGGCGTCAGCGTCGAGTCTCTCCACGAATGGGCGAAAGCGAATGGCAAGCCAACGAACTCGGTCGCCGCCCCCATCGACATCGCCAAGCTCGGCGTCTTCCTGCTTTCGGACGAAGCGCGTTTCATAAGCGGTCAGATTGTCGCCGCGGACGGCGCGACTATTGTCCGCCAGTAGGTCGCTGCAAATCCAGGAACCGCCATGCCGCAACATGCTAGTCGTGGCGCCGTCCCGGCGCACGTCCCCGCCGAACTGGTGTTCGAATACGATTATATCGCCGATCCCCTGTTCGCCCATGACCCACACGCCGGCCTGGCGAAGCTCTTCGAGAATGCCCCACCGATCTTTTTCACGCCCTGCAACGGCGGCCACTGGGTGGTCACCGCACATGACGCGATGGACGAAATTTGCCGGGACGACGAGACCTTCTCCAACGCGCGTACGGACATTCCGAACTCCGTTGGGAAGCCGCAACGCCTGATCCCCACGAACCTCGACCGCCCGCACAACACGCCGTTCCGCATGCTGCTCATGCGCCGCCTGGGACCCAAAGCCGTCAAGGCGCTGGAAGCCCGCGTGCGGTTGGAGGCCCAGGAGCGCATCGCGGCGGTGCGCCCAAAGGGACATTGCGAATTCGTCGCCGCGGTGGCTGCGCCTCTGCCGGCCCGAGTGTTCATGGAACAGGCCGGGATGCCGGTCGAGCGCGCCGCTGAATTCCAGGCTCTCGCCCGCAGCATTCTCGAGGAAACGGATCGCGCGGCGCGTGATGTGATCACCGCCAAGGTGATCGGCATTCTCACGGAACTCATCGAAGCGCGCATGGCGCGCCCGACCGGAGACATCATCAGCGATGTCGTTCACGCCGAGATCGAGGGGCGGCGGCTGACGCTCGGTGAGATGCAGTCCATGTGCTACCTGCTGTTCCTTGCGGGCCTGGACACCGTCGTCAGCGGGATCGCCTTCGCGGCGCGCCACCTGGCGGAAGATCCGCAAATGCAGGCGCGCCTCACGGCGCAGCCGGACGATATTCCTGCCTTTGTCGAGGAAGCGCTTCGTCGGTACGGGATCGCGCCCAACTATCGGCAGGTGCAGAAGGACGTGAGCTACCGCGGCGTCTCATTCCGCAAGGGTGAGATGCTCATGTGCCTGTTGCCCGTCTCGGGAATCGATCCGACGGTCTCGCCGGATCCTCTCAAGTTCGACATCGACCGCGAGGACCCGCGGCACCTCGCATTTTCGACTGGGCCGCACAGCTGCATCGGTCAGCACTTGGCGAGGATGGAAATGCGCGTGGCGCTGGAAGAGTGGCTCAAGGTCATTCCGCGGTTCCATCTGGCCCACCCGTCCGACCCGGTGCGCGGCCACGGCAGCGCCGTGATCGGGTTCAACCGGCTGGAGCTTGCCTGGAACGCCTAAACGCCGGCGGTTGGTGGACATTCCGAAACTGAGTCCACGCGAAGCTGGCGGGCATTCAAATCTGCTTCGACGATCACCTTAGATGGCGGGGCGCCTCGATGATCCTGACGATGACCGCCCCATGTTCCGGCTGTAGGGTGATCGTACGCGATAGCGATAAGAAGGAAGCGGGCGGATGGGAGACTCGGAAATCCTCAATGCGACGGGGGCGCAGAAGGTCGCGGATCCATGGGAGGGACCTGAGTTCCAGAGCCAAGTCGCGCAATTCAACGCCGAGGGTTACCTCCTTCTTCGCAATGTTCTATCGCGCGACCGGGTAGACGCGCTCAACGCCGCCATTGACGGAATTATCGCGCAGGAGCCCGAGGCCATCGCCTACAACATCTTCCGGGCGGTCGAGCGGCACGGGCTGATTGCGGATCTCATGGAAGATCCTTTGGCATTGGCGCTCATCGTGAACCACCTGGGCTACAATTTGCAGCTTCACAGCTCGGTCCTGTCCGTGCGCCGCCCAGTGCGCGAAGAGGTCGGTTTCAACTTCGAGGGCAAAGGGCGCACGAGCGGCGGCAATCACGTCAGTCTCAATTGGCATCGAGACGGCCCAGCCCCCCAATTCCCGAGGGTGGACACCTTTTCCGCCAAGGTCTGCTTCATTCTCAGCGACTTGTCGCAGCCCGGACGGGGCAACACCAGGCTGGCGCCCGGAAGCCATCGTCGTCCGGAGTTCCGCCCTGATCTCGGCGACCCGAACAGCGAGGTGGAGGGCGCTATCGAGGTATGCGGCCTGCCCGGTGATGCATTTCTCTTCACCCAGAACATCTGGCATGCGGCGGCGCCCAACCAATCGAGTTTCGAGCGTCGGCTGATCTTCATGGGCTACAGCGCATTTTGGGCTCGACCGGTAGATCGTGATGGACCCTTGTCCAGCCTTTTGCCGGGCGCATCGCCGGTGCGCAGGCAGTTGGTCGGCGACATCGGCCAAGCGCCGGTGAGCCGGTACGTGCCCAGCGAGGACCTCATGCCGCTGAGCCGCTTCTGGCGTGGGGCGTCACCGGTGCAGAGCTACGCGTAGACAGTCCTAAGCGATCACGTGGATTTCTCCTACGGCGCCGGCCGGCCGACGATGGGCAAGCCGTCCACGGAAAATCTTCTGACCACGAGGTGAGGAATTCGATATCCACCAGCGGCGAAGGACGGGTTGTGGAGCGACGATGCTGGACCTGGCGACGAAGCGATCATTCCCCCGAGGGGGCGGCCCGACCATAGCGGCGGCGCTCGTGGCGTTGGCGCTGGGAGCATCCGCTCACGCAGAAGCTCGATGGCCCTCCAAGTTCGGGCCGGCAGACACGCTCGGGGCCGCCAACAATCTCAGCTCCGAGGGTGTCCGATCCGCCGCCCGCCTGGTGAAGACGGGCAAGACCTATTCCCTGGCGTTTCCGACCGGTCCCGAAACGCCGGCGTTCGGCACGCGGAAATACGAGGTCGAGCGAATTCCCAAATTGCCGGCCGTGCCGGCGGGGGTCGCGCCCGAGGATCGGATGACCACCTTCGACGAGCGCGTCACGAGCTCGATGGGGATCGGCACCCAGATCGACGGCCTCGGTCATTTCGGTCTCAACCACAAGTTCTTCAACGGCATTTCCGGCGACGAGATCGCCTCGACCTACAAGTTGGAGCCGGCGGCCTTGCCGCCGATCGTCACGCGCGGCGTGCTGCTGGACATGACCCGTGTGTTCGGCAAGCCGATGTTGGAGGCGGGCGACCGGATCGGCCGAAGAGAGATCGACCGGGCGATGCGCCTCCAGCGGCTGACGATCCGCAAGGGCGACGTCGTGTTGCTGCACACAGGCTGGATCGCTCTGGCGGCCACGGATCCAGAGCGGTACCGCAACGGCGAACCCGGCCTGGTCGCCGACGGCGCGCAATATCTGGCGGACATGGGCGTCGTGGCCGTCGGCGCCGACACGATTGCGCTGGAGGCGACGCCCTCGGACCACCCGGGGCTCGGGCTCGTGCACAGCACCCTGCTCACCAAGAACGGGGTCTACATTCTCGAGATGATCGACACTCGCGCGCTCGCCGCGGACCGCGCCGATGAGTTCCTGTTCGTCATGGGCGTGCCCCGCCTGCGCGGGACCGTCCAGATGATCGTGAACCCCATCGCCATCCGTTAGCGGACGAAACGTCCAGCCCCGCTGGAGACCCTAGGGAGGTTTGAAATGCAAATTCGTCGCCGGGAGGCGCTGTTCAGCATCGGCGCATTGGGGGGAGCGAGCCTGGCGGCGGAACCGGAGACGGCGCTTGCGGCGGGCGATGAGCGCCGTCAGCCGCAGGTCGGCAACATGACGCCGGCGATGGCCGCGGCCCTGCAGCGGTACAATGAAAAGCTGCTGTCAATCCAGTCCAAGATCTGGAACCACCCCTGGACCGCGCGGGCCGATGTGAACGCGCTGGCCAACGCCTATTACATGGAGCTGCTCGGGCAGGCCTGGATGATGGTGCTGTCCGGCAACGAGCTTTATCCGAGGTTCGTCTCGAACACCTATTGCGAGCCGCAGCTCGCCAACGTCCTCTTCATGTGCCCGGACTTCAAATACTTCTCGGGTTCCCTGGACCCCACGAAGACCTACCGGATCCGCGGGCGGATGCGGGAATCCGCATTCCTCGACTTCTCGATCAGTTGCGACCTCGGCGCGTTCGATCCGCCGCAGAAGGTCGCCGAGGTGAATACGGCGAGCGACGCGCCTTACTACTATGCCATCGGGGAGGAGTTTAAGGCCGGTCCCGACGGATCGTTCGAGATCATCGCCAGCGCGAAGCCGCAATCCGGCAACTGGATGCGCATGAGCGAAAAGTGGCCCATGGCCCATGTCACGATCCGCAACGGCATCCTCGACTGGACCAACGACCGCCCCGCGTGGCTCGACGTGCAGCTTCTCGACCCGATCGAGCGTCGCACCCTGGACTTGCCGGAAGCTGCGTTCATCCAGCGGATGGATCGGGCGGGGCGCTACATCGATTACTACTATCAATACTTCGCGAACTACCTGGTGGAGATGCAGTTCAAGAACGCCGGCAGTCAGTTCAACGTCTGGGCGGTGCAGCACATGCCGAAGAGCTTCGGCCAGACCCAAAAGGGACGCCCGCAGAACCTGGTCTACGACATCGCCGAGGACGAGGCGCTCATCATCGAGCACGAGGACCCCGGCCCCCTCTACTGGGGCTTCCAGTTGGCCGACCGCTACGCCCGCGGCACGGACCCGGCCTACTTCCAATCCAGCCTGAATGCGAAGCAGGCGCGGAAGGATGCGGACGGCCGCTACCGTGTGGTCGTGGCCAACCACGATCCCGGCGTGCCCAACTGGCTCGACACGGCGGGCCGGCTGACCGGCATCCTCAGGCTTCGGCAGTACCACCAGGAAAAGGACGTCGCGACGCCGACGGCCCGCAAGGTGAAGCTTGCGGACGTCCGCCGCCAGCTTCCCGCCGAAACCCCGACGGTCAGTCGCGAGGAAAGGGCCAAGGTCGTCGAAGTCCGGCGCCAAGGCATTCTGCGACGCTTCGGACACCTTCCCTATGACGAGCCGCTGCTGACCTGACGCCTGCGCGCCAAGCGTCCAGCCAGTCGCAATGCTGGAGTTCCCCCCTCAGGTCCCGGCGCGGGCGTTCCCATGTGGCGGAGCTCTGATGCGCCTCGTTCAAAGACGCGGTCCGGTCGCTTTCCGCTGAAAGGCGGATGAGGCTTTCTGATTTTGAACTAGACCAAATCAGTAGCAATAAACGGCGGCGCCGGGCGGGCCGCGCGTGCGGCTCGTGGAGCGGGCACGGGCTTTCGCGCGCGGCGCGGCCTTCGGGACGGCGAACGCGGATCACCTGCTGAACGCCCGCGTCGCCAACATGAGCGCGTTTGCGGAGGATCCGGATCAATTCGTGCGCTGGCTGGCCGGCCGCGACGGCTGGCGCGCGCAGGGCGGTTTTGTGAGCCGCGGCTGCTATGGCGATTACCTGGAGGACTGTTGCGCAAGGCGGTGGCCACGGGGCCCGCGAACCGGCTGCTGCTGGAGCCGGACGAGGCGGTGGATGTCGTCCGCCTGAGAGACGGTTGGCGCATGCAGCTTGCGATGGGCCGATCCTTCGACGCCGACGCGGTGGTTTTGGGGCTCGGCGCCCCGCCGCCGGCCCCGCCGGAAGGCGCCGACGCCGACCTGTTGGCCTCGCCGCGCTATGTCGCCGATCCCTGGTCCGGCGCCGGTGTCGACGCCGCCGCCCGCCACGTGCTGCTGCTGGGCGCGGGCCTGACCATGGTGGACGTCGCCCTGTCGCTGGGCGAACCGGGACGCTGGTTCACCGCCCTGTCGCGTCGCGGGCTGCTCCCGCTCACCCACGCCGAGGTTCCGCCGCACCCGGCGGCGCCCCCGATGGGCGTAGTCGATGGGGCTCGCGTGGGTGGCGGCGCGGAGCGCGAGGGCCGCGCGACAGCTCAGGGCGGTGAGCGCTCGAGGTCCCGCCTGGAATGCATGTACGAAGCCGCGTCCGCGAAGACGACGGTCTCGCTGATCACCGTCTCCTCCAGAACCGCCTTGAAGGCTGGGAAGGCCGGATGCGCGCCCAGGACCTGGAGCGCCCGGTCGTAGTGCTGGAAGTCGTCCAACTCCCAGAGGTCGATGACATTTCCGAGGCGGCCGCTGCGCTGGACGAAAGCCCCGGCCAAGCGCCAGCCTTCCCGCTCCAGGAGGGGGACCGCGGTCTCCTCCATGGCCGCCAGGAACTTGCCGAGGCCGGCGGCGTGGATCTCCAGGGTCACGTGCAGGTAGACGGACATGGCGCCTACTCCAGCGGGCCGCCGACAGCGGCCGCGATGTTGCGATGGACGTCCTGCAGGGCGGCCTCGTTGCGCCCGAACACCACCTGGAAGCCGCGCGGGGCGTTCTCGAGGTTGCGCTGGCCCTGCTTGGAGACGCTGTAGTCCTCGGTCGAGACCACCTGGACGATGTAGTCGTGGGCGGCCGCGAAGTCGGCGTCGGGGGTGGCCTCCGGGGCGTCGGAGGCGCGGTGCACGGACAAGAGGGTGTGGCATCGGCCGGGTTCGTCGCCCGGATAGAGCCGGTACATGCCGATCATACTGCCGCCTCCCGCCATCGGGGCGCCGTAGACGATGGAGTTCGGGAAGATGAAGTGGCTGCCGCCATAGGGCTTTTCGGGCCACTCCCCTTCGTCCTGGCCGACCAGCTCTTCGTAGGCGAGGGCGGTGAAGCCCACGCGATAGTGGAGGCCGAAGCTGTCGTAGAGCGCGACGTTGCTGCGGGTGTTCTCACCGAAGGTCGTCGTGTGCAGGGCCTTGAAATGGTAGGCCTCGCCGTAGGTGTCGAGGCAGTATTTCCAGTTGGCCTCGGTGTCGAGGCGGTCCTGCTTGATCGGCCGGGCGCCGGCGAGGTCGAGGGCCAGCAGTTGCGGGCCCATGTCGCCCAGCCAAGCCTCGACGTCGATCTCCTCTTCGCCCGCGTGGGCTTTCACGAAAATCATCCCGCCCCACTCGCCGACAGGGACGCGCACCAGCCCGCGGGTCGCGCGGTCGACGCCCTCGAACGCCTCCTCGCCGGGGATGGCGACAAGCCGGCCTTCAAGGTCGAAGCTCCAGGCGTGGAAAGGGCATGTCACCAGCTTGCGCCGCTGGCACTCGCTGACCAGGCGCGCGGCCCGGTGGGCGCACATGTTGAGGAAGGCCCGCGCCTTGCCGTCCTGGCCGCGCATGATCAGGATCGCGGGGCCGGCCTCGTCGAACACCATCATGTCGCCGGGCTGGGCGATGTCCTGCGAGAGTCCGGCGAGCAGCGGCAGCTTGAGGAACAGCTCCCGCCGCTCGGCTTCGAGCCGGGCGGGGTCTGTGTACTCGCGCGGCGAGACGCTCATCGGCGCGTTGGTCAGGTCGGTTGTTCCCCCGGCCGCCAGGTGGGCCACCATCCGTCGCTCCAGGTCGCGCATGGTGTCGGGCTTGCGTGTCGACACCGGATTGGCCGAGGTGAGTATCGCGGTCATGACATCCTCCGCTTGGCGCGCCGCGAGCGGACTCGCGGCTTCAGTACTTCCAGGTCAGTTGCACGGCGATGGTGCGGGGCAGGTTGGGAGCGGCCGCCAGGTCCGAGCGCACGGCTGCGGCCGTGCCGGTTCCGCTGCCGGAACTCGGGGCATCGCCGATGTAGTAGGCCACGTACTTGTCGGTGAGGTTCTTGCCGATGACGGCGACCTGCCAACGCTGGTCCTTGGTGCTCAGCCGCAGCGCCGCATCCAGGGTCGAGTAGGACCCCTGCTTGGCGTTCGGATTGCCGAAGGCGTTGGCGAAGTAGCCGCTGGCGTAGCGAAGGTTGAGGCTCGCCCCGAACACCAGCGTCCGCGCCAGGTCGTGCTCGTAGTTGGCTTCGAGCGCGCCCGTCCACTTGGGCGCCAGCGCGGTGGCGTGGCCGCTCAGGTTCTGGATCGGCCGGGCGTTGACGATGGTGCAGCCCTGGGCCGGGGTCTGGCCGCCCCAGCAGGGCGCGTCGGTGAAGCTGGTGTAGCGCGAGCGGTTGTAGGCGGCGCTGCCGTGCAGGACGAGGCCGGCTATGGCCGGCGGCGCCCACTCCGCTTCGAACTCGACCCCCTGCGCCCGCGCGGCGCCCGCGTTCTTGGTGATGTACTGGATCTTTGCGGCGTCGAAGAAGTCGATCTGCAGGTCGTCGTAGGTGTAGCGGTAGGCGTCGAGCGCCAGGCGCAGGCGCCGGTCGAACAGGATGGCCCGCACGCCGGCCTCGACGCCCTTGGCCTTCTCAGGCGCAAAGGCGAGGTCGTTGACGGTGGTGTTTCCGACGGCGCTGTCCAGGGCGCTGCCGGAGAACCCGCCCGACTTGAAGCCCTTCTTGTAGCCCACGAACGCAGTCACGTCGTCCGACGGCTTCCAGGTCAGGGTGACTTCGGGCGAAAGGTTGTTGAAGCTCTGGTTGGCCGCCAGCGGGTGGTTCTGGCGGAACACCGGCTGGTAGGCCGCGATCACGTAGGGCTGGACGAACTGGGAGTCCTTGGTCTCGTGGGTGTAGCGGGCGCCGACGTCCAGTTCCAATTGCGGCGTGAACTTCCACTGCGCCTGGGCGAAGCCGGCGAAGGTGGTTCCGTCGGTGTAGGAGAGCTTGGCGACGGTGATGTAGCGCTTGGTCGGATCGGTCGCCGCCGAGTTCTCCAGGGCTCCCGGGAAGACGATCTGCTGGTCGAAGTCGAGGCGGGTGTTCTGGTAGTAGACGCCCGCCATGAAGTTCAGCGGCCCGTCGAGCTTGGTCTGCGCCCGGATTTCCTCGGAGAACGCCTTGTACTTGGAGCGCTCCGAGCCCCAGGTGCCGCCGTTGGCCGCGCCGGTGAAGTCGTAGTCGCCGAGGAAATAGTTAACGAAACGGTGCAGGCCGGAGACCGAGGTGATGTCCACCTTGTCGGCGGTGTAGGCGGCGTTCACGCTGAAGGCGTAGGCGTCGTAGTCCTGGTACAGCCGCCCGCCGTGGCGGCCGAGCAGCGGGTTGGTGGCGGCGATGTCCGCCGGCACGTCGTTCTGCTGCAACCGGCGGTCGGCGCCGCAGGTTTCGGTCACATTCACCTGGGCGTGGCCGAGCGGGCAGTTGATCAGCTCGTAGTTCCAGGTGGCGTCCTGGACGCGATAGCGCGTCACCGAGCCCTTCGCCGTCAGCGCGAACTGGTCGGACGGATGGTAGAGGGCGGTGAGACGCGCCGAAAAGTCGCGCTCGCCGGGAATGTCGCGGACTGGCGCCGGCACGGCGTGGGTCGTGGACACGCCGTTGGCGATGTTCAGCGTGGTGAGCGTCTTGGCCGAGCCGATGTTGCGCATGTAGCCGTCCGACATGTCGGAATAGCGCACCGCCAGGCGCAGGCCGAGCGAGTCGGTGACCGGGCCTGAGACCATGCCTTCGCCGCTGGCGGTCTTGGCCTTGAACTCGTAGCCCGCCCGGGCCAGGGCCTCGAAGTGGTCGCCCGGGTCGGCCGAGCGGAAGGAGATCACCCCCGCCGAGGCGTTCTTGCCGAAGAACAGCGCCTGAGGTCCGCGGAGGATCTCGACCTGCTTCATGTCGAAGAAGCCTTCGTTGATGATCCGGCCCTGGCCGTAATAGACGCCGTCCAGGTTCACCGCGACGGACTGCTCGATGCCGATGCTGGTGAAGGTGGAGCCGATGCCGCGCAGGCTGATGGTGGCGCCCGAGCCGCTGTTGCCGCGGACGATGTTCAACTGCGGCGTTGCGCGCGCGATCGATTCCATGTCCCGCAGGCCGTAGTCGTCCAGCTTCTTGGCCGAGACGGCGGTCACGGCGACCGGGATGTTCTGGATGTTCTCGTCGCGCTTGCGGGCGGTGACGATCACCTCGTCCAGCGCGGCGGGCTGGGCCGGTTCGGCCGCCCGAGCGACGTCGGCCCAGGCGAGCGCGGCCGGCGCGGCGCAGAGCAGCAACAGGCTGCGGGCGGACCGTCGGGCGACGTGAGATGTGCGATGCATGTGGGTTTCCTCCCCCGAGGAGATATCTGTTTGTTATGGTTGGTGTTTTCCGAGCCCTTCAGGGCGGCGTCATTCGAACCTGGGCGGGAACGCACGGCCGAGCTGTTCGCCGATCCGCGCCCCGCCGTATTCGCCGGCCGACAGCAGCTTCAGGCGGTCCATCCGCCAGCCCTGCGCCGTGCGCACGAAACGGTTCTCGTAGCGCCCCCAGCGGTGGCAGTCGGGCGTATCGGGGTGACCCTGGAACCGCTGCCAGGAGTACATGTAGCAATGCAGCGCCACCCGGTCGGGCGACTCGAAGATCAGCTCCGGATTGGCGATGTGGTGGCTGCCGCTGACGGTGACCCCGAGCGCGCGGCTGAAGAACCCTCGCAGGGCTTCGCGCCCGCGCAGGATGGTCGCGTCGTCGCCCGGGATGAAGCTCGTGACGCAGTCCTCGACGAACAGGTCGGCCATGGCGTCGCCGTTGAGCTGATCGGCGTGGCGACAGTAGGCATAAAGGGTCTCGAGGATGTCGACGCGGTCCTGCAGCCGTTGAACCATGATGTCGACGGGCAGCCGTTCTCGGGTGGCGCCTTGGAAGGGTTGTTCGTCGGCCTGGGACATGGAGATCACCTCACCTTCAACCAGACCGTCTTGGTCTGGGTGCAATTTCAATCGTCGATATCAAACTCGCCCAGTCTATCCTCGCAACGCGATGCTCAAGACGCAGGCTATCGCGCACTCGAGCTGTTGCGGGAGCGGACTTTCAACGTGGATTACTTGTATAAGCGTGGGGAAAGCTCAGGCTCTTTGAGCGGAGACTTGCCCGCGCGGCGTTTTCAAGCCACTAGGGGTGGCGCTGGCGATCCTTCATCCGGGTTTCCTCCTGACGAATTTATTATGATGATCATCATATGATCGCTGTTATATGACAAGCGTTTTATAAGGGTGTCAATGCCGGTTTTTGTCGATCATGAAGAGCGCCGTCGCCAGGTCATCGCGGTGGCCTCGCGGCTCATCGCCACGGCGGGGCTGGACGCCGTCACCGTGCGGGACGTGGCGGAGGCCGCCGAATGCAGCACGGCGATCGTCTCGCACTACTTCCACAACAAGCGCGAACTGCTGTTCCTCACCTACAACTCCAGCATCGACAGGGCGAACGGGCGGTGCAACGCCGCCCTGGCCGCCGCCGACGGAGACCTCAAGGCGCTCCTGACCGAGCTCATGCCCGTGGGCGAGGAGCAGCTCATCGAATGGAAGATCTGGCTGGCCTTCTGGGCCCGGGCGGTGGCGGACGAGGAGATCGCCAAGGTCCAGCGGGGCTGCATCCTGAGGACGCGCGGCGACATCCTTCGCATCATGTGCGACCTGGACGCCAAGGGCGACATAGCGCCGGGCGTCGACCTGCAGGACGAGGCGCGCCGGATTCTCACGCTTCTCATCGGCCTGGCGGTCCAGGTGCTGTTCGATCCGGCCGACTGGCCGGCGGAGCGCCAGCATGCGCTGATCGACGGCGAACTGTTCAAGCTCTACCGGCCGGGGCGGCTGCCGGCCTCGGTCCGCCCGCCGGAGAGCGAGCCGGCCAGCCCTCCGGTTAGGGCCGTTCAGACGCCGGTGCGATAGTCGCCAAAGGCGCCGTCGCGCGCGTCGAGGGCCTGGGAAACGCCTTCGCGGAATCGCGCGAAGGTTTCGCGGCTGGACTCCGTGGTCATGGCCAGCGCCTGGATTTCCGTGCCGGCCCGGATCGCCGCGCGCAGGCCCATGATCTCCATGGCGCGATGCACGGACCGCTTGTTCATCTGCTGCACGTCGGTGGGGATCTTGGCGATCCGCTCGGCCATCGCCAGCACCTCGGCTTCGAGCCGCTCGGCCGGGAACGCGCGGTTGGCGAACCCCACGCGCACGGCCTCCAGCCCGTCGATGGCGTCGCCGGTCAGCATCATCTCCATGGCGGGACGCAACCCGCAGAGCCAGGCGTGGAACTGGTTGTCCGGCGGGCTCATCATGCGCACCGGCGGATAGCCGATGCGGGCGTCCTCGGCCACGTAGACCAGGTCGCACCCGGTCGCGAGCTCGGAACCTCCGGCGAGGCACCAGCCGTGCACCTGGGCGATCACCGGCTTTGCGAGATCCCAGATGCGGAAGCAGCCTTCGACCACGTGCCGCGCCCATTGGCCGGCCCCGCCGGCGGTCTCGTACGGGTAGGGCGGTCGCGCCCCGCCCGCCAGGTCATAGCCGGCGGAAAAGCAGGTCCCCGCGCCGCGCAGGATGGTCACCCGCACCTCAGGGTCGGCGTCGGCCGCCTCCAGGGCTGTGAACAGCGCCCCGCGCAGCGCGTTCGAAAGCGCATTGCGCTTCTCCGGACGGTTCAGCGTCAGGCGCCGGACGAAGGGCGCGGGGTCGTCGATCAGGAGGATGTCACTCATCAGGCGTCTCCGGGAAGCGGGGGCAGGGGCCTACGGGGGGCGGCCGGCGCAGTCGCGCCCCGTCGCGGGCTTGCGCCCTGGACGGTAATCTATCATGATCATTACGATCAATCCTGAAGAATGAACTCTTCGGGGGCGGAAGCCTTGGCGGGAGGCGCCACGCCAGCGGGCCTTTGGGCTCTGCGCCGTGGTCATTCCGGAAGCCCGATCCGCAACGACAAATCATAGGCATTAGGGAGCGACCGCCTTGATCTTCGAGCATTCCGACGAAACCAGACGTCTGATCGGCCGCGTTCAGGGGTTCATGGACGAGCACATCTATCCGAACCGCGAGACCTATCTACGCCAGGAACATGAGGGCGACCGTTGGAAGGCCGTGCCGATCGTCGACGAGCTGAAGGCGAAGGCCAGGGCCGAGGGGCTCTGGAACATGTTCATGCCGCCGCACAGCGGCCAGACGCATGTCGACGACACGTTCCAATTCGAAGGCCTGCAGCTCTCGAACCTGCAGTTCGCCGCGGTGGCCGAGATCCTCGGAAAGGTCGGCTGGGCCTCCGAGGTGTTCAACTGCGCGGCGCCGGACACCGGCAACATGGAAGTGCTCATGCGCTACGGTACGCTGGCGCAGAAGGAGCGCTGGCTGCGGCCGCTGATGAACGGCGACATCCGCTCCGCCTTCCTCATGACCGAGCCGGCGGTGGCCTCCTCGGACGCCTCCAACATCGAGACGCGGATCGAACGCGACGGCGACCACTATGTCATCAACGGCCGCAAGTGGTTCTCGTCGGGCGCCGGCCATCCGCGCTGCGAGATCTACATCCTGATGGGCAAGACCGATCCGGCCGCCCGAACCTACAGCCAGCAGTCGATGATCCTGGTTCCCGCCGACACGCCCGGCGTGACCATCGAGCGCATGCTGCCGGTGTTCGGCTACGAGCATGAGACCCATGGCGGCCATGCCCAGATCCTGCTGGAGAACGTTCGCGTGCCGGTGGAGAGCATCCTCCTGGGCGAGGGCCGGGGCTTCGAGATCGCCCAGGGCCGCCTGGGGCCGGGCCGCATCCACCATTGCATGCGCATCATCGGCGCCTGCGAAGTGGCCCTGGAGAAGATGTGCCGGCGCCTGCTGACCCGCACGGCCTTCGGCAAGGCCATCGCCGAGCACTCGGTGTGGGAGCAGCGCATCGCCGAGGCGCGCATCGACATCGAGATGTGCCGCCTCTTGTGCCTGAAGGCCGCCTACATGATGGACGTGGCCGGCAACAAGAGCGCTCGCGGCGAGATCGCCATGATCAAGGTCGCGGCGCCGCGCATCGCCTGCAGGATCATCGACGACGCCATCCAGGCGCACGGCGGCGCCGGCGTCACGGCCGACTTCGGCCTGGCCGAGCTCTACGCCTCGAACCGCATCCATCGGATCACCGACGGGCCGGACGAGGTGCATGCGCGCACCGTCGCCCGCCTCGAACTGGGCAGGTACGGTGAATCGTCGAAGCCGCGGCAGGCCGCGGCCTGAGCAACGGGGAGGCGCACATGACCGCCGAGGTCGATGCGGACCTGGAGACATTCCGCGACGAGGTGCGGAGCTTCCTGGACGAAGCCCTGACGCCGCAGCTTCGGGCATGGAACGCCCGCCAGGCCGGCGTCTTCGCCGAGGGAAAGCTCTGTCGGATCTGGCACGCGATCCTGCATGAAAAGGGCTGGGCGGCGCCGGCCTGGCCCGTGGAGCATGGCGGGCCCGGCTGGACGCCGATGCAGCGGTTCATCTTCGCCGACGAGTGCGCCCGCGCCGGCGCCCCGAGCCTGCCGGCGATGGGGCTGCAGATGTGCGGCCCGGTGCTGATGCGGTACGGCACGCCCGAGCAGAAGGCCTTCTTCCTGCCGCGCATGCTGTCGGGCGAGCACTATTGGTGCCAGGGCTACTCCGAGCCGCAGTCGGGGTCGGACCTGGCCTCGCTGCAGATGCGCGCGGTGCGCGACGGCGACGACTACGTCGTGACGGGCTCCAAGATCTGGACGACCCACGCCCAGCACGCGAACTGGATGTTCCTGCTGGTCCGCACCTCGACCGACGGCAAGCCGCAGGCGGGGATCAGTTTCCTGCTGACGCCGATGGACGCGCCCGGGATCGCCGTGCGGCCGATCATCAGCATTTCGGGCGAGCACGAGGTGAACCAGGTCTTCTTCGACGACGTCCG
>Ga0068860_100004115_pt1 | contig 14902 bp, 10 predicted proteins | sample KBSSwiS32_FD_66597 | JGI IMG/M metagenome (GOLD analysis project Ga0068860, IMG submission 66597) | Switchgrass rhizosphere microbial communities from Kellogg Biological Station, Michigan, USA - KBS Switchgrass S3-2 | ecosystem: Host-associated > Plants > Roots > Rhizosphere > Soil ... | reverse complement strand
TCTTTTACGGCTGATGCACATATAATATCCATCGGCGCATGACATACTTCCATTTCCGCACCAGGGTCGAGATAGCGATGCACCTGTGCCACGTCATTAGCAGGAATGGACATCATTTTTTTATACAACGGTTTCGCGTACTCCCCATCAAAACTTCCAAGGCTTTGCATTACAAGTTGCCCCGGAAAATATTGTTTTACTGTCGCAAGCATTTTTTCATTCCAGGCAAAAAACGCACTGTCTTTCGGAACGCTCATTGCGTTCATTTCATTCCATAGTTCCCATCCAAAAAATAAAGTATCGCTGCCGTAACGCTTGCGGTAAAAATCTACCTTATTTAAAAAGAGTTGTTGGCCTTCGGATGATGTAAGATATTGCCGGACACTATCAAACGGCCCTCCATGTGATTTATGATAAGCAAATTTTGTCGCCCATTGTTGCGGATTTTCCTGCAGGGTAATGCTGCGGAAATGTTCAAGTGTTAATTTGATCCTGAGGTGATATTTCCTTGCCATTTCAATGAAACGATCAATCCTGCGAACTTTCTCTTCATTGTATTTTCCGGCCTCTTCTTCCATATCCCAAAAAGAATTACTCAGCCACACCCTGATATAATTACCGCCGTTCTCTGAAAGGTTTTTCATCCATTGTTCAATCTCATAAAAGGCTGAGTCCGGTTTGCCACTATATCGCCCGCTTGGGTTAATCATGTTTATTCCAACGGGAATATATGGCGACCCATCCGGGAAAGAGAAATAAGAGGAGTTATGGGTGCTTACCTGTATATAACGGTTGGCTGAAAAATGCTTTTGAGCTTTTGTGGTAATAGAGATTGCTGCCAACAGCATCCATATAAAAACAAACAATAGCCATTTTACAGCGATCATTCACTTAGTTTTAGAGAAGGTTGATAAGCTCTTCGAAACAAGGCAAATTTAATTCCAGGCAACGTCTCCGTAAGGGCGTTGCGCTGCTTAATTGTAAAACCCTTTCATGGATCGAAAGTTTATTGTTTTTAAAGAAGAAAAAAGCAAAATTTTTACAATAGTAGCTTCCCTTTATCTTTTTTTTTGAGTCCGACTCGCAAAGATGTGAAATAATTTTTTAAGTTTTTGGTCGTTAAAGCTTCAATTGGTAACTATATTATTGTATATTGGCGCCGCCAAAACTATTTTGTTAATTGCTGCTGGCGTAAACCAGCACAACACCGTAACTTATGAGAATTTGTGATTCTTTCAAACTGACCTTTGCATTTTTATTATCTTTTTTACTCTTTATAATTTCATGCACCAAGCCTAATGATCAAATTGTTCTCGATCCAACAAAAATTATTGATTCAGTTTCTATCAAAAAAGAAGACGGCACCTATTTTACCAGCAATGAAATAGATGTAAAAATTCAGGGCTTTGATGTTGATATAACGGTTCCCTACAATACTACTCTTAACCCAATAACTCCCTACATAACAATAATCGGAAAAACCATAACTCCCGCGAGTGGCGTTCCCCAGGATTTTACAGTACCGGTTATTTATACCGTAACTGCAGAAGATGGAAGTACAGCCGGCTATACCATCAGTGTTCATTTAGGTCCTCCTCCCCCGATGGTATATGTGGGTAGCAGCGATAATAATTTTTATGCTTTAAATGCAATAACGGGAACATTGATCTGGAAATATTCAGGCACCGCGTCATTTGCATATTCCAGCCCGACTTATGCAAACGGAATCGTTTATGTTGGAGGAATAGATAATTATGTTTATGCTTTTGATGCAGTTACCGGGGTAGTCAAATGGAAGAACCTGATTGCTTCTACCGGTATTGAGTCTGATGCTGTTTATGTAGACGGAACTGTATATGTGGGCACTAATGATGATTACCTGTATGCATTGGACGCGAATACAGGGCAGGAGAAATGGAAATACTTAACGGGAGGCAATGTAAGCGCGAGTCCAACAGTTTTGAATAACATTGTTTATTTCGGAAGTTCCGATGGGAAATTGTATGCTCTAACAGTATCAACGGGCCAGTTAAACTGGAGCTTTGAAACGGGTGCTATGATCAATCAGTCAGGTCCCTCATTAGTGAATGGGGTTATTTATGTGGGCAGCCGCGATAGTTACCTTTACGCTGTTGATGCAAATTCAGGTACGTTAATCTGGAAATATTTTGCAAACGGAATTTCACTTGAACAGTCGAGCCCTACAGTAGCAAATGGCATAGTTTATATTGGAGGGTGGTATGATATTTCATTTGGTACAAAGGGCAACCTCTATGCAATTAATACAACTACCGGTAACCTTGTATGGGAAAAATTACTGAACACCGGAATAAGTTCAAGTCCTTGCGTTGCTAATGGAAAGTTGTATATAACTGCTGATGACCTTAAGATACATGCCTTAGATGCTGCATCTGGGGCAGGTTTGTGGGAAAAGGAAATATTGCCTAATTCGGCAAGCCCTGCCGTTTCTAATGGTATGGTGTATGTGGGCGGCGGAGGCTCACATTATTTTTATGCATTTGATGCATCAACAGGAGCAGAAATCTGGAAATTCCCTGTAACAAATGGATTTATGTTTTCAAGTCCTCTTATAATAACAGCTGCAAGGCAGGCAGACTATTCAGGAGATTCAGGAGCATTGCAATAGTTCCGAAACAAACACTACCCCCTTCATAAAATGACGCGCCGCTGTGTTCATAACTACGTGGTTTAGCAGACGACGCGCCTTGCTGATGTCTTCATACATCCTTTTCATGCGGGCATTTTCTTCTTCCAGCTCTTTTATTTTCTTTTAAGCCCGGTGAGTTCCATACCCACATTAACGCTGTTGCCATGTGTGAAGACGCCTTACTTACGATGCTTTTCAGGGTTTACAAATAAGAGTTCTGGCCGTATGTGCAATGACGATAAACGGCCAAATGTCAAATTATTTTTATAGTTTTGGCCGTATATAATAGTAACATAAGTGGCCAAAACTCTAATTTTTATGCCCGGGAGAAGTAAAATGATATTATGGAAAAAATAATTGGAAGAGCGGAAGAAAGGGCTCTTTTGGCAGATGTATTGAAATCAAAAGGGGCCGCTCTTGTTGCAGTATACGGCAGGAGGAGGGTCGGAAAGACTTTTCTCATCCATACTTATTTCAACGACCGGCTGGCCTTTGAATTAACGGGCATGTATGGTGCCAGCCTGAAAGAGCAATTGCAGCAATTTAGCAAAGCCATGCAGAAAGCCACCGGGTCGGTCTTATCTCTTAAATCTCCGGCAAATTGGGTGGAAGCATTTCATGCTTTGGAACAATACCTCGCAGGAAAAAACAAAGGGAAAAAATGGGTGGTATTCCTTGATGAATTTCCCTGGCTCGACGGCCGCAAGTCGGGATTCCTTTCTGCTTTTGAACATTTCTGGAATAGCTGGGCCAGCAGGCAACCCAATATGTTGGTTGTTATTTGCGGATCAGCAGCCTCATGGATGATCCGGAATATTGTTAATAACAGGGGAGGGCTGCATAACCGCATTACACAAAAGATCAGGCTACTCCCTTTTACCCTCGCGGAAACAGAAACTTATTTAAAAACCCTGGGAAGTAATATAGACAGGTATCAAATCCTTCAAATCTATATGGCACTCGGAGGTGTTCCCCAATACCTCAAAAGCGCCGGAAAGGGAAGCAGCGCAATGCAGGTGATTGAAAGGGCCTGCTTCACCAAAGATGGGCTGTTAACAGGCGAATTCAAGAATCTATATGTCTCCCTTTTTGAAATAGCGGATAATCATATAAAGGTGGTGAGAGCCTTGGCTATAACTGCAAAAGGTTTGACCCGCCAGGAGATCATTGATACCTGCGGTCTTAGTTCGGGAGGCAGGACAACCATGATGTTGGAAGAATTAGAGGAATCAGGGTTTATCAAATCGGTTCTGCCTTATGATAAAACCACAAAAGATTCTATATACAGGCTGATAGATGAATTTTCCATATTCTACCTGAAATTTATGGACAAGATCCGTTCTTCCGGTAAAGACACCTGGGCGAAATTAAGTGCTGCTGCTTCGTACAAGATCTGGTGCGGGATGGCCTTCGAAGCAGTTTGCCTGAAACATGTTGAACAGATCAGGAAAGGGCTTGGAATCCAGGGCATAGAAACGGAAGAAAGTGCCTGGCGATACGTACCCGGCAAGGGTCAAAATGAAAGTGGCGCACAGATTGATCTGCTTATTGATCGCAAAGACCGGTGTATTAATGTCTGTGAAATGAAATTTTATACAGAAGAATACAGCATTGATAAGTCTTATGCGGGTGAGTTAGAGCAAAAACTGCAGGTGTTCGCAAAGAAAACCAAAACCAAAAAAACATTGTTCTTAACTATGATCACTACTTACGGAATCAGAGAAAATAACTATTCCGCCAGGATGGTTCAAAAAAGCCTGACAATGGATATGCTATTTGAGTAAAAATGAATTTACTATTGCTTTACACCAATAACACGTAACCGGTTTCGGCCGTGTATAAGAAATGATAAGCGGCCAAAACCTGTACTTTTTATTGACATTTGGCCGGAAGGTAATTCCCTATTATTTAGTTTTCACTGAAGGAATAGGACGTCTCTGGTGTTCAATACTAAACCTGATGAACAAAACCGATAAGTATATTAAAAAGCAGCCAAACAAAATACCGATTAATATAAGCGGGTTTCGTCTTGCCCATTTATACAACTTTGATATCGGACTTCTTTTTCTTTTTGAATGTCTTGTCCTATGCCGGGTATTTTTCGATCGATGAGTCATTTGCATAAAGTCGGTTGGGGCTTCTGTATTATTATTATCTTTATAACACACAAACAGACTGCGTCAACAGCCTGAATACTTAATGTTTTGCAATTAAGAAGTTGTACAAATTTACAACCTTTAAGCGTTGCGAACATTACCTGCATCATAGTTATTTTTATTACAGGACTGCTCCTGTAAAATTATTAGAGTTACAGGTAAATTTGATAGGGAAATATTACTGATATCCTGAAGAAAAATTTTAATCCGGGGATGATTTTAATAAATTGAATCTGTTTACAAACAGCCGTATCTTTTGTAATTATGAAAGAAAGGATAAATCATATTCTTAGTTTGCCATTAAGGATAAGTATCTTTTCGGTCCTGCTTTTTTTGGCACCCGGTATTTCTTTTACTCAATGTATTGTAACAGTCAGCAGTTTTCCTTATAATGAAAATTTTGAATCATCAAACGGCAACTGGGTCGAGGGTGGCTCATCGTCTGACTGGGTATGGGGAAGACCATCCAAACCGGTTATTAATGCTGCAGGCTCCGGTTCAAAATGCTGGATAACAGGCGGATTAAGCAAATCCGTATACAATGACGGGGAAAACTCCTGGCTTCAGAGTCCCTGCTTTAACTTTACTGATCTTAAAGACCCTTACTTAAAATTCAAAATATTCTGGGAAACTGAAACAAAATATGATGGCGCTAATTTGCAATATTCAACAAATAATGGTATCAGCTGGCAATTACTCGGGGGAATGGATGAAACGAATGGCTGCCTCTCCGAAAATTGGTTCAATTCCGGCCCTGTAGAAAGCCTGGGCAGCCAGGATGCATGGTCGGGAAATATACAATCTTCAAGACGCGGCTGTTTCACAAGTGGTGGAAGTGCAGGATGGGTAACGGCAAAACATAATGCTCCTGACCTTGCCGGCAACCCACAGGTTATGTTTCGTTTTGTATTTGCCAGCAGCGCTGCCTGCAATGAATTTGACGGCTTTGCTGTAGATGATTTTACCATTGAGGAAGCACCCGCCAGTAAAGCTTCCTTTACCTATAGTTGTTCCAGTAACCTCAGGGTAAATTTTAAGAATGCCTCAACTTTATGTCCAACATCTTTTCTTTGGGACTTTGGTGATCCATCCTCCGGTGCTGATAACACATCAACCGCTCCTGAACCCACACACGCCTATACTTTGGGAGGTAACTATAGTGTACGTTTAACCGTGTCGGGTCCGGGAAATACTTCTTCAACTTATACCCTGCCCAAATTAGAGATCATAGAAAATATTGCTGCTTCAGTGGTGGTTCCAATTCGGTGTTACGATGATACCACCGGCGTTCTTACAGTTAATTTTACAGGCGACAGTTCGGGTGTAAGGTATAAATGGGACTCTGATCCTCTGCAGACTACCCGAACCGCGGTGCATCTTGGCGCCGGAGATTATAATGTAACGATATTGAATGAGGAGGGCTGTCCTGCATCTGCCAATATATCATTGGGAGAACCACCGCCTCTGCTATATAAACTTGCTAATGTTAAGCCCAACTGTACTGCCAGTAATGGGAGCATTGATATAACCATGTATGGTGGGTCACCGCCCTATTCTTATAGCTGGATACCCAATGTAAGCAATTCTTCATCTGCAAAAAATATCCCCTCAGGAACTTACAGGGTTACTGTTATTGACAACAACCTGTGTTATAAAATTCTGGACATTGATTTGCCGGATTCGAGTGACTTAGCTGCATCAATTTCAACCAGTAAAGATGTAAGTTGCTTTGGCGGTAACGACGGAATGGCAACAGTTACAGCTGCAGGGGGAAGTAACCCTTATATTTATTCCTGGTCGTCGCCTGGGGGGAATGCCTCCATTAGTAATAATCTTTATGCAGGTAGCCACAAAGCAACGGTTACGGATGCCAATGGCTGCAAGTCTATTGCCACTGCAAGCATTGGTGAGCCTCCTGAGATCAATTCAATTATGAAGCTTCAAAATACATTTTGTGGTCATGATAATGGAAATGCTGCGGTAGATGTTTATGGCGGAATTGGCCCCTACCAATATTTATGGAGTCCCGGTAACTATACAGCTGCTGCCATCAATAACCTTGCCCCCGGGCAATACAAAGTTATCATTAAAGATACCCACGGATGCATAAAGAATGATACCGCTGTTATTGCATCGTCATCTGCTGTGCAACTTCAACTTTCGCAAACAGATGTTTTATGTGCGGGTGGATTAACCGGGGCAGCAAAGGCTAGCGCCACAGGTGGCACACCGCCGTACAATTTTCAGTGGACAAATGGCGCAGAAATTTTTAATGGCGCAGAAATTAATAATGTTGCAGCCGGCGTTTATGATTTAAAATTACAGGATGCTGTTGGCTGCGATGTAACAAAATCTGTAATCATTAAAGAGCCGGAAGCTTTAAAAGTTGATATTGCCTCTAAACCTTCTTACTGCGATTTTAGTAATGGAAGCGCAAGCGCTGCTGTTAGTGGTGGCGTATTACCTTATTCTTTTTCGTGGACTCCGCTCAACACGTCGACGCCTGCTTTAACTAACGTATATGCCGGCAATTACCAGCTAACGGTAACTGATAAAAACAAATGCAGTGTTTCATTATTGACAACAATCTCCAATGATAAGCCCAGAGATGTTTCTCTTGGTAATGATACTACCTTATGTCCCGGCAGTTCCATCATTTTATCTCCGGGACTTTACAGTAAGTACAAGTGGCAGGATAATTCTGCCTTCGCAAGTTATAGAGTAATAAATGCAGGCACGTATATGGTCGAGGTAACTGATAATCTCGGCTGTATTCTGAAAGACACTATAAACATTATTGGGGATTGCGGTTTCATATTCTTCCCGAATGCATTTACCCCCAATAATGACCTGCAAAACGATTTCTTTGGGCCTTCCGGCATTTTAAGCACTATAAAAGATTACACGTTGCTAATTTACAACCGCCTCGGGCAACTGGCTTTTAAGAGCACTGATCCATTTAAAAAATGGGATGGAAGGATGCCGGACAAAATGATCGTTCCAGGCACGTATGTATGGATAGCCAGGTATACTCACAAAGCAGAAACCAATATCGTGCAAAAGGGGAGTGTAACCATTATTTATTGATTTTTTTAACCAGGGATTTCTTACAAAAAAAATTTTAAGTTACGCGGATCCTTGGAAGGTTAGTAAAATCATTAACTTCAAAAGAAATATTCCACATCATGAATAGCCTGAAGTTCACCTCGCTCACTTTAGTTGGAATAATCCTGTTCAATTCTTCAACCTGTTATTGCCAGGATGTGAATAATCTGAAACTGAAGGATTACCACCCGGTTTCAATTTATAAAAACCCTGTAACAGAAATTCAAAAAGCGAAATATAATGCAATCGATGTGCATGCGCACGATAACAAAAATACTGATGTAGATAAATTAGTACGGCTCATGGATGAAACCGGAATAGAAAAAAAATTTATTCTTACCTATGCCACGGGGGCCCGTTTCGATTCGATCGTTGACAAGTATGCACCCTATAAAGACAGGTTTGACATATGGTGTGGCTTTGATTATACCGGCTTTGAAAAACCGGGCTGGATAAAACACGCATTGCAGGAATTGGAAAGGTGTCATAAAAAAGGAGCTAAGGGAGTTGGAGAGTTGGGTGATAAAGGATTGGGAGAATTTTATTCCTATCCTGTTTCCGCAGGTCTACGCATAGATGATCCGCAAATGAAGCCCTTGCTGGAAAAATGCGGTGAGCTCAAAATGCCCATCAATGTACATGTAGCTGAAGATGAATGGATGTACCTGCCTGCGGATTCTACAAATGACGGACTTATGAATGCAGCAAAATGGAAAGTAGATCTTACGAAAAAAGGAATTCTTAATCATGACCAATTAATTGCCACCCTGGAAAATGCACTACAGAATAATCCCAAAACAATATTCATCGCATGTCATCTTGCCAATTGTTGTGCCGATTTGAGTAAGCTTGAAAGGTTACTGGATAAATATTCCAACCTATATGCTGACGTGGCCGCCCGCTTTGGTGAATTTTCTCCTGTGCCGCGGTATACAGCTAAGTTCATGGAGAAATACCAGGACAGGCTATTGTATGGAGTTGATATGGACGGAAGTGATTTGAGTAATGAGAAAGAAATGTACAAGACTACTTTCCGGATTCTTGAATCGGCAGATGAACATTTTTACAGGGCCGACCTCTTTACCTATCACTGGCCGCTATATGGACTTTCATTAAGTGATAAAACACTGGAGAAAATATACGGAGCGAATGCTAAAAAAATAATGAAGCTTTAAGAGCAATGGGCAATGGGCAATGGCAAGGTAGTGAACAATAGACAACAATCAACCAATAATTATTCACTATTCACCATTCAACAATTCAACATAAACTACTTCCCAAGTTTTTTCTTAACAACATCTGCCGGATATTTCAATGCCAGCCTTCTTATTTCATAACTGAACTCTGTAAAAGTCTCTTCCCAAAGTTTTGCTTCTTCAGGCGTATAAGCATAAAATCCTTTTGCATTAGCAACGCCTTTACCACCTTCCCGAACAATGTCGTCAATAAGCTTTGGTATTTCCGTACTATTATTAAGCGTAGGAAAAAGATCTTTCAATACATTATGATAGGCCTGTACCCCTGTGAGATCCATCCATCGAAAAACGCCCGCTAAAGTCATCCAGTATCCGGCATTGTTACGGCAGGCTCTGTCAACATCTTCTACTGTCGCATAGCCATTTTCTACTAAATAAAAAGCTTCCCGGTACATTGCGTACATTAACCGGTTACTGATAAATCCGCGGATATCTTTTCGTACTAATGTAGGTTCTTTACCCCAAAAGTGGGAAATGGCATATAGGTATTCTCCTTTGCTGATATCACTTAAGTCACCGCATATTACTTCTAAAAAACGGGTGGTGTGTGAAGGTTCTGCCCAATGCAATCCAAAAAATCTCTCAGGATGTTGAGTATAGCTTTGAAGAATACTTATTGGAATAGCAGAGGTATTGCTTGTTAATATCGCATCAGGGGCTATTACATCCTCTATCTTTTTATAGACCGATTTTTTTATATCAGCGTCTTCCAGGGTGCATTCTATTACCAGCCTGCATTCTTTTAATTTTTCATAATCTTCAGTGATGACAAGATTGGCAAGATAAAATTCAGGATCATGTTCTGTCAGGCCTTCCTGCTGCGATTTTATCAAATGATTTCTTATCCGCTTTTCAGCATGCTCCAAATCTGCGGGTACAGGCGCTATAGCTGTTACGGGATGATGTGCCATAAGTAAACAGGTTGTAATACTGCATCCCATCAGCCCTAAACCTACTACGCCTGCCGGTATTTTGCCCGGATCAATTTCCTGTTGCATATTGTATTTTTTATATTCAAATTCTGAAGGGCATTGCTGCCAATGCCCCTAATAGGTTGCCCGGCCACCAGAAAGGTCGAAAACAAAGCCGGTGGTAAAACTATTTTGCGGCGACACAATATAACTAACAACATCAGCTACTTCATCTAAAGTACCACAACGCTTCATTGGAATTTTATCTGTCATATATTTTACCTGTTCTTCAGGCATACCTTCTACAAGGGCTGTTTTGATAACAGCAGGGGCAAGTGCATTCACCGTTATTCCTGTCTCGGCATATTCTTTACCCTGCACTTTGGTCATTCCGATTAGTGCGGCTTTTGAGGATGAATAAGCCAGCATGCCGGCGTTCCCCTCCTTACCGGCAATAGAGGCTATATGTAGTATCCGGCCATAATTATTTTTGAGCATCCATGGCAAAGTATATTTGGAAGTATAGAATGAACCTAAAAAGTTTACCGCAAAAACCAGGTGAAGATCACCTGAAGAAACTTCATGGCTTTTGATGTTTGTTTTTCCGGTAATACCGGCGCTGTTGATCAAAATATCAATTCGGCCGAATCGTTCCCCGCATTTTTGAACCATCTCCTTAACCTCTTCTTCCTCAGTTATATCCACCATGTAAATTTCACATTCGTTCCTTAACTGGCTTTTAATTTTTTGCAGGCCCTTTTCATCTTTGTCAATTAATGCCAGCTTTACTCCCAGTGCTGACAATTTGAGAGCAATCGTTAATCCCAACCCGGAAGCGGCCCCGGTTATTATTCCTACATGACCTTTAAGATTTGTACTCATTTTATTGTAAGCATAATTGTATTACCATCATTTATACCGGCAAGAACACTTTGCGATTTCCCCGTTTTTATTAACTGAAGGCTCCTTACATTTCCCCGGATATTCAACCCGCTTTTTGGCTGAGACACATAAGTAAAACCTCCTTTTCCATTCCCCAGTAACAACACGCCATGATTGGCACTATAACGGCCATATTTTATTCTTGTCCAGGTGTTATTGCCTGTCAGCAAAATATCTTTTTTGCCATCGCCATTCACATCGGCTGTTACAATTCCATACACGGGTGAATATTCTGCAGGTAAGGGTAGGGGATGCACCGCCAAACCCTTACTGCCCTGGTTTTCAAGATAAATAGTTTGCATGATCTCTGCCCGTAAGATATTGACACCTTTTAATTGTTCAGGTGAAAACATATCGTTGATAGTTGCAACAGAATACGGTGCATACTCAAGAAATTTTTTCTTTAAGAAGGGAAGTTGATCCGTAAGGTCGTCAAGCGAAGCTGCAGGATACGAAATGCCACCGATGTAATAACATAGTATCGGATCAATAGAGCCGTTATTATCAAAGTCTTTGTAATATAAAGTCATCGGTTCTTTTTCGCTCACATGAAACTGGGTATTTAACCCGCAATTTCCAACGATAAGATCCAGGTCTCCGTCACCATCCATATCATCCGCATAAATCCTGTTCCACCAGCCTGTGCTTGCAAAATGAATATATGCCGATGATTCGTCAGTAAGCTTTCCTTTTTGATTGATAAAAACTTTTATGGGCATCCATTCCCCAACAACAACCAGGTCGGGTTGTTTATCATGGTTCAGGTCAATCCAGGTAGCATCTGTTACCATGCCGGCCTGTTCCAGCCCCGGGCATACGGTTGAAGTAGCATCTGTAAAAACACCTTTGCCATTATTGATCAGAATATAGCTATGGGGTGATACAGGATACTTGCCCGGCACTACTCTGCCCCCAACAAACAAATCCATATCGCCGTCCCCATCAATATCCGCGGCTTTTACACAGCCTTTACTGGCCGGTATAGATGGCAGGGCATTTTCACTTTTTGCAAAATTACCTTTGCCATCATTCAGGTAGAGCCTGTCCTGCAGCGCTGCGTCATTTTCCGCGAACTCGTAGCCGCCACTGCCTACATACAAATCCATGTCGCCATCATTGTCAGCATCAAAAAATGACGCAGCGACATCCTCACTTACAGAATCCTTTAGTAATGCAGCTTCCGGCTTCCTGCTAAATGCGCCATTATTACTTTGTATAAATATTTGAGATGGCTTGCCTTTGGCCCCGCCTATAAAAAAATCTTCGAGGCCGTCTTTATTGATGTCTGCGACTTCAATACAGGGTCCCTGCCGTGATAAATAATTTGGCAGTAACCCCTGCTCAGTAAAATCTCTGAAATCGTTTTCATGATGCTGTACATCAGGCAAAGTTTTTTGTATTAAAAGAGATTGGGTTGCATTTACAGTTGTATCATAAACCCATTTCTCTTTTGCATCAGCTATATTAACAGTTAATGTTTGGTTTGGTTTTATATTAATTAGCTTTTGAAAATTATCATTCGGCCATATCACAAGGATGGAATCTATTAATTGGTTCTTGCCAATGCCAAAATTCAATACAGGGTCTACAGAAGATTGAAAGCCACGAACTGGTGATTGCTCCTGGAAGAATTGCTGCCCTTTACAAAACAGCTTTACTTTGGCGCCAATGCCCCGTTCGTTTGCGGCAGTGCCTTTCAAATGAATACGCAGGTAACTGTTTGTTGAAAGGGCTTCGTTGTTATTTTTATAAATGCCCGCATAGTCATTGGAATTATTTATTACGAGGTCAAGATCACCATCGTTATCCAGATCCACATAGGCGGCGCCTGCAGAAACACCGGGCTTTGTTAAACCCCATTCCGTGGTTTTTTTTGTAAATGTTTCATTGCCGTTATTTTGAAATATATAATTAGGGATCTGGAGAGTCGGCATTTTTTTTATATATTCCGGAACAGCATCAAAGGTATCCTTATTCCTGGCGCGGATGACCCTGTTTATTGAATATTTTATAAAATCCATGTCGGTATAATCCTTCACATATCCATTCGTTACAAACAGGTCCTTGCTACCATCATTATCATAATCGGCAAACAGGGCTGCCCAGCTCCAGTCGGTATTGGAAACACCGGACAATTGACCAACCTCGCTAAAAGTTCCATCCCCATTATTTTTCTGCAACATGTTGCGGCTATACTGGTAATAAAATCCCTGGTTAAACATGAATTGAAATTTATCAAAATTCTCTGCTCCACTGTGCATCTTTTGTGTTTTATTGTCTTCAGCCATCATATCTAATGTTAGCAGGTCAACAGAGCCATCGTTATTATAATCAGCAGCATCAGACCCCATAGAGAAAAGTGAGGTTTCATCCATACATTTTGAAAGCTGTTCTGTAAATGTTCCGTTACGGTTATTAATGAAAAGATAATCCTGTTCATTAAAATCATTTGATTCAAACAGGTCGGGCCATCCATCATTATTCAGATCTGATACAGCGATCCCCAAACCAAAAGTTAGCACATTTGAAGTAATTCCTGCCTGTTCGCTCACATCGGTAAAGTGCCCGTTGTCGTTGCGGTATAATTTACTGGCATAAGCCGGATTATGTTCTTTGCGCAGTTCAGGATTTCCCTGCACACCAGAGGTGTATTTCCGAACAGAGTGATTGATGATGAAGCAGTCAAGGTCGCCATCTTTATCATAATCAAAAAATGCGGCCTGGGTAGAATAGCCGGAATCTGCAAGGCCATATTCCTCTGCCTTTTCAGAAAAAGTTAAGTCACCATTGTTAATAAAAAGCAGGTTCTTCCGGAGTGCGGGATTGATGTCTGCACTGCGGCATATATAAATATCTAATTTGCCATCTCCATTGATATCCACCATAGTTGCTCCCGTGCACCATCCCTGTTTTGAGGCAATGCCACTGCGGGCGGTTATATCTTCAAATTCAAAATTGCCCTTGTTCAAAAACAGGCGGTTTTTAACCATGTTACCTGTAAATAAAATATCCTGCAGGCCATCACCATTAATATCACCGATAGCAACACCGCCGCCATTGTAGAAGTAGAGATAGTTAGCCACATTTAAGGGCCCGTCATCAAAAAGTGTATTTTGAAAATTTACACCGGTGTTGTCTTTATCAAGATTGGTAAACAGGGTGTCCTTATCATTTTTACAGGAACAAAAACAAATAGAAAGAAATGATAATAAGCAGAAATAATATTTAGACATACCGGGAAATAATTAATTGTTGTAAATGTAGAAAAGAATTTTTTAGGCCGGCAGTTGTTCTTCAATTGTAGCGTCTATTCCTGTTCCCGAGAAGTATTAACTACCGGCACAATCTCTGAACATCTTAAATTATTAAGTGTATTGTGCGATTCGTTTCTTACTATATTACGGATGGTGTATTTAATTATTGAAAACTAAATATGTCTTTCGGTATCAATGTCGCTCAGCAGATGCAATTAAAGCTGGACAATATATCCAGGGGTCTATGACTCCTTTCTATTAAAACAAATTCCACCAGCTATTAAACTGGTGGAACGTGTTTTAATGATTTAGCATAATTTAATTTAATTCTTATCCCACCATAATGGTGTGGTTACTTTATCAGGACCATTGAGCAACGGAACTGCAGCTTCGACTGCCGTTTTATTATTCTGGGTTTCTGATAACAGGAATGGAATTCTTCTAATCCATTGTGTGGTAGTATTTGTTATATCGGGGTTATCTGAATTTGCTACCGGGTATAATTTCAATACATGACTGCGACGGTAATCGGCCCAGGCTTCCATGCCATCCGGGAACATAGCAAGCCATTTCTGTAGGGCAATCTGCTCTTTTTGAACGGCTTCCGTTG
>Ga0068860_100004113_pt1 | contig 14902 bp, 8 predicted proteins | sample KBSSwiS32_FD_66597 | JGI IMG/M metagenome (GOLD analysis project Ga0068860, IMG submission 66597) | Switchgrass rhizosphere microbial communities from Kellogg Biological Station, Michigan, USA - KBS Switchgrass S3-2 | ecosystem: Host-associated > Plants > Roots > Rhizosphere > Soil ... | reverse complement strand
TCGATCTCCTCGCCGCCGCGCCCGAACACGAACGGATCGCCGCCCTTGACGCGCACAACGCGCTTGCCGGCGCTCGCGTGCTCGAGCATCAGCGCATGGATCGTGTCCTGCGAGGTGTGGTGCCTCGCGACGACCTTGCCGACGTCGATGCGCAGCGCGTCGCGTCGCGCCAGATCGAGCACTGCGTCGCTGACCAGGCGATCGTGCAGGATCACGTCGGCGTCGTTCAGCGCGCGCAAAGCGTTCAAGGTCAGCAGGCCGGGGTCGCCGGGCCCGGCGCCGACCAGTACGACCGATCCGCCGGCGGCCGGCGCGTCGCCCGCATCGAGCTGCGCCTCGAGCAGGGTCCGGGCGTCGGCGTGGCGTTGCTGCCGCAGCAGCTCGGCGACGGGACCGCGCAATGCGTGCTCGTAGAAGCGCCGCCGCGCTTCGCCCGGCGCATGGCGTGCGCGGATGCGCGCTCGCGCGCTCGCGAGCAGATCGGCCAACGCGCCCCAACTGCGGTCGAACAGCGTTTCGATGCGTTCGCGTGCGAGCCGCGCGAGCATCGGCACGGCGCCGCCCGAGGAGATCGCGATCATCAGCGGTGAACGATCGACGACCGCGGGCACATGGAACGTCGACAGCGCAGCATCGTCGACGACGTTGACGAAGATGCGCCGCGCGCGCGCTGCGGCGGCGACGGCGGCATTGAGCGTGGCATCGCCGGTCGCGGCAATCACGAGCCATTGGCCGTCGAGCTGCACGTCGGCGAAGGTCGTCGCGCAATGGGTCAGGCGTCCGCCGCCTGCCCACCGCGCGACGGCCGGCGTCAAATCCGCTGCGACAACGCCGATCTGCGCGCCGCTATCGAGCAGACGCGCGATCTTGCGTTCGGCCACATGGCCGCCGCCGACGACGAGCACGGCGCGTCCGGTGAGATCGGCGAAAAGCGGAAACAGGCTCATCGCTTGCAATGCTTCAGGATCAGGAGGGAATGGTCACTCTAACCCGGATCGATGATGGAACCCATACCGGCGCGGACCGATAGATCTTTCATGCGGCTCGGCCATCTCGCTGCGCCGCGTAGCGTAGCGGCCGTATCGTGCCGTGCCGCGCTGGCTGGTCTGAACGCCGGACGCAGCGATTGCCCGTTGCTGCCCATCGCCGCCCGTGGGCATTGCCTGCCGTCGATCCGGCGTCCAATGCGGTCGCCGGATTGCAACTTTTCCGCTGGCAGAGCAATCTATTGACCGTGAGCCGCTCGAAATACCGCCTGAAACCGCTGCCGCCCCCATTGCGCTGGGTGCTGGCGTTGCTGCTGATTCTCAACGGGACCGCCGCCACGCCGGTCATCGGCCACGCAGCAATGGTCTCCGGCCACGACGGCACCGTGCATTCAACGTCGACGCATTGCCACGTTGCTGACGCTGCCGCTGCGCAGGGTTCCGAAAAGAATCGGAAAGGCGACTGCTCCTGCTGCTTCCATGGCGATGCGTGCCAGTGCGCGCGCGTCGTCGCGTCGGTTCTTCCGCCGGCGTTTTCCGACCTGCGGCCCCTCGCGCCGCATACGCTCACCGATCGGTTCCGCGTCCCGGCACCGGCGGCCGTCCCGCTGCATCGATTGCTTCGACCTCCGATCTCCTTGTCTCCGTTCGCCGCGCAAGCGGCCTGAAGTCCGCTGCCTCGATAGCCGACGGCAGATGCATTTTTTTGTCATTGCCACGGTGCCTTGAAGCAAGGCCCGCGGTGAATGGCTGACGGAGTTTTTCCCATGCAGAACGTTTCCCTTCGTCGCGCGCTCGTGCTCGCGACGCTGGCGGCCCTCGGCGGATGCGCGAGCTTGCCGCGCGAGCAGGGTTTGTCCGAAATCCACGCGCTGGTCGATCGGCGCAGCGGTGGTGAACATACCTGGACGACCGCCCAGGACAGCGAGGCGAAGACCGCAGCTGAAGTACAGGTTATCTTGTCGCAGCCGCTGAGCGCCGATGCGGCAGTGCAGATCGCGCTGCTGCGCAATCCGCGCATGCGATCCGAATATGCGCGCCTCGGCATTGCCGAGGGCGACGTCTACGAAGCCAGCCGCATCGGCAATCCGACGCTGTCGCTCACCGCCCTGCATCACTCCGGCGAGCCGACCAAGTTCGAGGGCGGGCTGACCGTTGGTTTTGCCGACTTGCTCATGCTGCCGGCGCGCAAGCGCCTCGCCGCCGGCGAATATGCCCGCACCCAGCAGTCGATCGGCGCGGCGATTCTGAATCTCGCCACCGATACGCGCGCTGCGTGGTTCGGCTGCGTGAGCGCGCAACAGCTTGCGACGATGCGCGAGGCCGTTGCCGCTGCGGCGCAGACGTCGGCGGATCTGGCCGCGCAGTTTCTGCAGGCCGGCAACATCAGCGTGTTGCAGAGCAAACTGGAACAAGCCGCGGCGACGCAAGCGCGGCTTCAAGCGATTCGCGCTGGCGCCGAAGCGGCCCGTGCGCGCTCGACCTTGAGTGCGCTCATGGGATTGCCGGCCCAGTCGACGCCGTGGACGGCCACCGATCGACTGCCGGCGCCACCCGCGCACGATGACGACGCCGCGACACTGGTGCCGTTGGCACGCCAACAGCGACTGGACCTCATCGCCGCGCAACGGGAAGCCGCGCTGCTCGAGGAGAGTCTCGACGTGACGAAGCGCTATCGCCTGCTCGGCAAGGTCGACGTCGGCGTCGCCGGTGAGCGCGAAACCGACCGCACCAAGCTGTACGGCCCGAGTCTGTCGCTGCAGCTGCCGATCTTCAATCAGGGCCAGGGTGCGGTGGCTCGAGCCGGCGCGCAGCTCGACGCCGCACAGGCGCGCGTGCAGTCGCTCGAGCTGGAAATCGACAGCACGGTGCGCCTCGGCGTCGAGCGCGTGGCGGCTGCGCGCAAGATCGCCGAGGACTACCGCACGGCCCTGATTCCGCAGCGCGAAGCGATCGTGGCGCGGACGCAGGACCAGCAGAACTACATGCTCGTCGGCGTTTTCGAACTGCTGCTGGCCAAGCAGCAGGAATTCGACGCCTACCAGGGATATCTGGAAGCCGTGCGCGACTACTGGCTGGCCAGGGTGGACCTGGTGCGCGCCGTCGGCGCGCATTTGCCGAGCGATGGCGCGTCGACCGAATCGACGGTCGGTCCGGACGAGATTGTGCATCCGCCGCCGGACACGAGCATGCAGCACATGCATCACGATGGCATGACGATGCCCGGCATGGACATGAAGTCCGGCGAACGAGCGGCATCCGAGGAGCACGGGTTGTCGAAGGAGCACGCCGGCGCGAACGCCCCGCAGGATCACACCGGACATGGCGCGCAGAACAGGCCAGGCACGACGACGCCGGCGAGTCCTTCGCCGAAGCACGATGCGCACAAGCATCCGAACGACACGAGCCCGAAAGACGGCGACAGCCACGATCCGCACGGAGATACGCCATGAAGCTTTCCCGCCGCAACGTTCTTCTGGCCAGCGCCGTCGGCGCCTTGGCCAAGCTCGGCAGCTCGGTCCGTCCCGCGCACGCGCAGGCGCCGGCAGCGAACGCGCCGGACCCGGGTGGACATCGCTACGTGCCGGTGACGACGCTCAACGGCCGTACGTTGCCGTACGTGTTGAAGGACGGCGTCAAGGAATTCCATCTGATCGCCGAGGAGATCGAGCACGAATTCGCGCCGGGCTGCAAGGCCAAATGCTGGGGCTACAACGGCTCGACGCCAGGACCGACGATCGAAACGGTCGAAGGGGACCGCATCCGCATTCTCGTGACGAATAACTTGCCCGAACACACCAGCATGCATTGGCACGGTGTGTTGCTGCCGAGCGGCATGGACGGTGTCGGCGGCTTGTCGCAGCCGGACATCCAACCGGGCGAAACCTATGCGTACGAGTTCACGCTGCGCCAGCACGGCACGCACATGTACCACCCGCACGCCGACGAAATGACCCAGATGGCCGTCGGCATGATGGGCATGTTCGTCATTCACCCGAAGGACGGCGAAGCCGGGCCGATCGATCGCGATTTTGCGATCCTGTTGCACAACTGGGCCCTGCACCCCGGCACTTACCGGCCGGATCCTTCGATCATGACCGAATTCGATCTGTGGACGTTCAACAGCAAGGTGTTCCCGGCAATCGAGCCGATGGTGGTCAGGGCCGGACAACGCGTGCGCATCCGCATCGGCAATCTGTCGATGTGGAACCATCCGATGCATCTGCACGGCCACCAGTTCCAGGTGACCGGTTCGGATGGCGGACGCTGGCCGAAGGCCTTGTGGCGGCCCGAAGTCACCGAATTGGTCGGCGTCGGCCAGACCCGTGACATCGAGTTTGTGGCCACGCCCGGCGATTGGGCCTTCCACTGCCACATGGCGCACCACACGATGAACGCGATGGGCCATGGCATTCCGAACACGCTGCGCGTCGACCAGTCGAAGCTCGAAGAGCAGATTCGAACGCTGCTGCCGGATTACATGGCGATGGGCGAAAACGGCATGGCCGTTCATCAGACGCACACCGACTCGGGTCACATGAAAGGTCCGGAAAACACGCTGCCGATGATGACCGGCAAGGGTCCGTTCGGAAAACTCGAGATGGGCGGCATGTTCACCGTCGTCAAGGTTCGCGACGAGGTAGCCGCGGACTACCGCGACCCGGGCTGGTACCGCAATCCGAAAGGTACTGTTGCCTGGCGCGTCGGCGCTACCGCGAAAACCGGGTCTGAAACGAAAACGGATCCCGGCGACCACGGCCACCACGAGGGCTGAGCCATGAACCTGATCAAAGCCATATTCCAGCTTCTCATCCTCGGTGCCATCGGCGCTGCGGCATTCGTTTATTTCGGCCTGTTCAATACTGCGGCGGACGTGCCGCATTCTCCGGTCATCTTCAGCCTGCTGGACACGGTGCGCCAGCGCTCGGTCGCCGTTCGCGCCAGTGACATTCCGGTTCCGCCCCTGAACGACCCGAAGATGATCGCCGATGGCGCCGAGCATTACAGCGCAATGTGCACCGGCTGCCATCTGGCGCCGGGCGTGACCGACTCCGAAATTCGCTCGGGCCTTTATCCGCAGCCGCCCAATCTCACAGAGCGCGTGGAGGCAAGTCCCGCGGAGATGTTCTGGACCATCAAGCACGGCATCAAGATGTCGGCGATGCCGGCGTGGGGCGCAACGCACGACAACCAGGCCATCTGGAACCTTGTCGCGTTTCTGCAAGCGCTGCCGGGAATGACGCCGGAGCAGTATGCGGCGCTTACGCACGCGCCTGCCGGGGGTGAAGAAGGGCATCACCACCATCACGAGGACGGCGAGGGGCAAGCCGGTCACGATCACCACGGCGGCGAAGCCCCCGGCACCGCGGAGGCGGCGCAGCATCACGATCACGGTGCCGCGAACGGCGAGGCCGCGCACGACGCTGCGCCAGCGCCGCCGGAACCGCCGCTGTCGATGGAGGGACTGAAAGCCGGGGCAGCGCCGGATGCCGAGCGGGTCGCGCTGGATTTTCACCGGGCATTGCAGAAAGGCGATCGTGAAGGCGTTCTGGCATTGTTTTCGGCTGACGTCACCGTCTCCGAGGCAGGTCGGACGCAGTCGCGCGCCGAATATGCAGCCGGTCATCTCGGCGAGGACATCAAGTTCCTGAAGACCGCTGAGGTCACGCCGATCACGCTCGCTTCGATGCCGATGGGGGACACCGCCATGGTCGGCAGCGAAGCTGAGATTCGCCCGAAGAGCAAGGCGGCGGTGCGCAGTCGCGAGATGCTCACCCTGCGCCGCGAAAACGGCACCTGGAAGATCACGGCGATCCGCTGGCAGTCAGGTCCTGCCGCTACAACGCCTCGGCCGGCGCAGCCGTGACGCGCGGCGCCGGCCACTGGCGTTGCCTGGCTCACGGTGGGGTTGTGCAAGTTGATCCGGATCAATGCACGCCGGCGCGGTAGATGGGATACGACTGAACGGCAGCGAAAACTCAATCATGAACGATACGCACCACACCTCGCATCACGCCGGCACCGTTCCACACGACGCCGCGCAGCGCCGACGCGACCCGGTATGCGGCATGACCGTCGATGCGGCGACGGCGAAGCACCGCACGCGTTTCCAGAGCGCCGACTATATTTTCTGCAGTGCGAACTGCAAGGCCAAATTCGACGCCGACCCGGTCCGATATGCAAGTTCCGTCGCGGCACCCGCAAGCGCGCCACCGGCAGGCGCTACGATCTACACGTGCCCGATGCATCCGCAGATCCGCCAGCCGATGCCGGGCAACTGCCCGATCTGCGGCATGACGCTCGAGCCGCTCCTGCCTGCCGCCGGCGCGGAAGACACGACCGAACTCGATGACTTCAATCGCCGCTTCTGGTGGACGTTGCCGCTGACGCTGATCGTCTTCGTATTGGCGATGGCCGGTCATCGCCTCGAACTGCTCGCACCGCAGACGCAATCCTGGACGGAATGGCTGCTGGCGACGCCGGTCGTGCTATGGGGCGGCTGGCCGTTCTTCGTTCGCGGCGTGCAGTCCGTTCGCAACCGCAGTCCGAACATGTGGACGCTGATCGGTCTCGGTGTCGCGATCGCGTATCTCTACAGCGTCGTTGCCACGCTCGCGCCGACGCTGTTTCCGCCATCCTTCGTCGAACACGGACGCGTCGGCGTGTATTTCGAAGCGGCCGCGGTCATCGTTTCGCTGACCCTGCTTGGGCAGATGCTCGAATTGCGCGCCCGCTCGCAGACCTCGGCGGCGATCAAGGCGCTGCTGCAACTCGCGCCCAAGACCGCACGACGGATCGCCGCGGACGGCTCGGAGTCGGACGTGCCGCTGGAGCAGGTCCATCCGGGTGATCAGCTGCGCGTGCGTCCCGGCGAAAAGGTACCGGTCGACGGCGTCGTCGTCGACGGCGCCAGCGCGGTCGACGAGTCGATGCTGACCGGCGAACCGATTCCGGTCAGCAAACGCAGCGGCGACAAGGTCGTCGGTGCGACGTTGAATACGACCGGCGGCTTGATCATGCGCGCCGAACGCGTCGGCGCCGAAACGATGCTCGCGCAAATCGTGCAGCTGGTTGCACAGGCACAGCGATCTCGTGCCCCGATGCAGCGCATGGCCGACGCCGTTGCCGGCTGGTTCGTGATCGCGGTCATGGCCATTGCGATCGCGACATTTTTCGCCTGGGGCGTGTTCGGACCCGAACCGTCCTGGGTTTACGCGCTGATCAACGCGCTGGCCGTGCTGATCATCGCCTGCCCGTGCGCGCTCGGACTGGCCACGCCGATGTCGATCATGGTCGCCACCGGCAGGGGAGCGAACTCGGGGGTGTTGTTCCGCGATGCCGCAGCCATCGAATCGATGCGCACGATCGATACGCTGGTGATCGACAAGACCGGCACGTTGACCGAGGGCAAGCCGAAATTCGATCGGGTCACCGCTGCTGCCGGCTTTGACCCGAATGAAGTACTGCGGATTGCGGCGAGCCTCGACCAGGCGTCGGAACATCCGCTCGCCCAGGCGATCGTTGCGGAAGCCAGACGCCGGGACCTCGCGCTGGAAAAACCCTCCGACTTCGACAGCGCTGGCGGCATTGGCGTGAAGGGTTTCGTCGGCGGCAGGCAGGTGCGGCTCGGCAACACCGCGCTGATGCAGCAGGAGAACATCGATGTCGCGCCGCTGCACGATACGGCCGAAGCGTTGCGCAACGAAGGCGCGAGTGTGATGCATCTGGCCGTCGACGGTCGACTGGCCGGCTTGCTGGCCGTGTCCGATCCGATCAAGGCCACCACGCCCGACGCGGTCAATGCCCTGCGCGCCGCCGGCATCCATCTCGTCATGGCCACGGGCGACGGCTGGACCACTGCGCGCGCGGTCGGCGCACGGCTCGGCATCGACGAGGTCGTCGGCGAAGTCAAGCCGGCAGACAAGGTCGCCATTGTTGCCAAGCTGAAGATGCAGGGGCGCAAGGTGGCGATGGCCGGCGACGGCATCAACGACGCGCCGGCGCTCGCCCGCGCCGACGTCGGCATCGCGATGGGCACGGGCACCGATGTGGCGATGAACAGCGGTCACCTGACCCTGGTCAAGGGCGATCTGCTCGGCATCCTGCGCGCGCGCACGCTGTCGCAACAGACCGTGCGCAACATGCGCCAGAACCTGGGCTTTGCCCTGGTCTATAACGCGCTGGGCATCCCGATCGCGGCCGGCGTGTTGTATCCGTTCACCGGACTGCTGCTGTCGCCGGTCATCGCGGCGCTGGCCATGAGCTTCAGCTCGGTGTCCGTGGTCGGCAATGCGCTGCGCCTGCGGACGCAGGCATAGCGGACCAAAGAGACGATGCGACAGGTGATTCGTGCCCAGCGGAGATTCCATGCAGCGTCATCAGGAAGCCTCGGCAGAGGTGGCCGCTACGTGTGAGCGCGTTTTCGCGCAGCTCGACGATCAAACCCGCCTCGCAGCACATATGGCTCGTCCGTCCATGATGATGGGCGGCGGGCGCATGACCTACGAATTCGACCAGGCGCGGGGCCAGGCCGTCGGCTCGCACATCCGCATGGGTGGCAGCGCATTCGGCCTGAAGCTGTTCGTCGATGAAGTCGTGACGCAGCGCGAGCCGCCAAGACGAAAAGTGTGGCAGACCGTCGCCGATCCGAAGCTGATGGTCATCGGACATTACCGGATGGGCTTCGAGGTGACGCCTGTATCCGGCCGGACAGCGCTCCGAGTATGGATCGACTATGATCTTCCGCCGCGCGGTCCGGGCCGCGTCATTCCCGCGCTGGCAGATTTCTACGCGCGCTGGTGCGTGCGGCGGATGGTCGAAGACGCCCGCAGTACATTTGGCGTCGATGGGACAGGCGTGCGGGCAGGCAGGTAGCGCAAATGCGCAATGCGGTGCATGTCGGCCTTGCCGAGCGTAAGATTCTGCCGTTGGTTCAGGTCATCTGATTGCCACTCGAGAATAGGGACTGATGTTGTTTCGTCGTCGCCACTGCCGTCGCCGGATCGCGCTGATCGCGTTGCTCGGGCTGCTGTTCCAGCAGCTGGCGATGGCCGCCTATGTGTGCCCGATCGAACTTGACGGTGCGGCAGCTGCAAGTGCGATGTCGGAGATGGCGTCTTGCCAGTCCGTCGAACGAACCGACAAGACCCGATGCCAACAGCATTGCCATCCCATGGCTCAGGCATCGGATCATGCACCGGCTCCGACGGTTCCGCCGGCCGCACTGCCGGCAACGACCTGGTCGCGGGAGTTCCTGGCGACGCGCGCCGACCTTCCCGAATGGAACGCCTGCGACGTCGATGCGTGCGCAACCGCACCGCCTCTGACCATACGGCACTGCACGTTCCAGATTTGAGCTTCGATCGCAACGTTCGTGGCGCCGCGTCCTGCGCGGCCCGTCAGCGTTTGTCGTCGGAGCTCTCATGCAATCTACCCAACAGAACGTTTGTATCCGTGAGAAAGGCGCGAGGCAGCGCATTCTTCGGCGCTGCCTGGCTCTGGCCGTCACGCTGACCGCTGCACCGGCGCTATCGATGGCCGGCATGGACGCGTCGCCCTTGTCTCTCGCCGAGGCGGTTCGAATGGCCAGCGAGGGGTCGCCTGCGATCGCCGCGCGGCGGGCCGCGGCCGAATCGGCGACGGACGCGATCACGCCGGCCGGCGCACTGCCGGACCCGCAGCTGGTCGCTGGAATCGACAACCTGCCGGTGAACGGCGGCGATGCGTTCGGCCTGACGCGCGATTTCATGACGATGCGCAAGATCGGCATCATGCAGGAGGTGCCGCGCAGCGAGAAACGGCAGCTTCGCACGGAGCGCGCGCAGGCCGCCGCGGCGCGCGAGCAGGCATTGCTGGCGAGCGCACAGCTGTCCGTGCGCGAATCGGTCGCGCGGTCGTGGATTGCGCGCGCGACCGCGGAACAGAAGCTCGAGCTGCTGCACGAACTCGAACCCCGCGCGCTAGCGCAATTCGCGGCGGCGTCAGCCGCCCTGGGTGCGGGACGCGGTTCCGCCGCCGAAGGCATCGCGGCGAAGACGTCGCAGGCGATGCTGGCGGATCGGATCAGCCAGGCGGAGCGCGAAGTCGAAGACACGCGCACGGAGTTGACCCGCTGGCTGCCGGAAGCGCGTGAGCGTCCACTCGGCGACGCACCGGACTGGACGGAGCTGGGATTCGATCCCGACGCCATCGCCGTCAAGGCGGCGCACCACCGCGAGCTGCTGGCCTATGATGCAGCGGAGCAGATGGCGAACACGGACGTCGCGCTTGCCCGTGCCGAAAAGCGACCCGACTGGTCGGTCGAATTCGATTACGCGCAGCGCGGCTCACGCTACTCGAACATGGTCTCGATCGAGTTCCGGGTCGGCCTGCCGCTGTTCGCGGGGTCGCGCCAGGACCCGACGATCGCCTCGAAACAGGCGGCGGTCGCGCAGCTCGAGGCCGAGCGCGAGGATGCGCGGCGCATGCACGCCGCAGAGCTGCGCAAGACGGTATCGGCATGGCGCAGCGCGCGCGAAAGAGTCGCGCGCTACGAGCAGGAGCTATTGCCTCTCGCCGACGATCGCGTCGACGCGACGCTGGCGGCTTACCGCGGCGGGCGCGGCGATGCGCAGGCGGCATTGACGGCGCTGGATCAGGCGACCGAGCAACGTATCGCCTACGCCGAACTGCGAAACACACTCGGTCAGTCGTGGGCGGCGCTGCATTTTGCCTTTCCGCAGGAGGGCCAGCCATGAAAACGGTTCAATTGACTGTCGCGGCGGCGGTCGGGCTCATGGTCGGCATCGCCGCGACGTGGTTTACGCTGCACGGCGCCACGAGCCCGAAGGCGCCTGCGCCGCAGAATTCATCGACGCCGGCTGAAAAGAAGGTCTTGTACTGGTACGACCCGATGTCGCCGGCCCAGCATTTCGACAAGCCCGGCAAGTCGCCGAACATGGACATGCAACTGGTACCGAAGTACGCCAACGATGCGGCAGACAGCACCGGCGTGGTGGACATCGACCCGCGCGAAGTGCAGAACCTCGGCGTTCGCACCGCGCGCGCCGAGAGCGGCTCGCTGAAGACCACGGTTCGCGCCACCGGTTCGGTCGCGTTCGACGAACGCGCCGTAACGGTCGTGCAGGCCCGCGTCGCCGGCATCGTCGAACGCCTCGACGTCCGTGCGCCCCTGACCGCGGTCAAGCAGGGAGAGGTGCTGTTGACGCTGCTCGCGCCGGAGTGGACGGCTGCGCAGGAAGAATATCTCGCGCTGCGTCGCGGCCACGCCCAGGGCCTGGACGACTTGCGCGCCGCGGCACGACAGCGGCTGCTGCTGCTCGGCATGAGCGAGGCGCAAGTCCGTTCGATCGAAAAGGACGGTCGCGCGCAGACACGCATCGCGGTCGCTGCGCCGCGCAGCGGAGTCATTGGCGAACTGTCGGTGCGCGAAGGTGCAACCGTCATGCCGGGCACGCCGCTGCTGCGCATCAACGGTCTCGATACGGTGTGGATCAATGCGGCGATTCCGGAAACGCAAATCGGTCGCGTGACAGCGGCGGCGTCGGTCAAGGCCGAATTGCCGGCATTTCCGGGGCGACGATTCGACGGCCGGATCGAAACACTGCTGCCGGATATCGACGCGGCGACGCGCACGCAGATCGCGCGCATCGTGCTGGACAATCCCGGTCATGCGCTTGCGCCGGGAATGTTTGCGCGCGTGGAGATCGCGGCCGGCAACGAGAGCGCGAGCGTGCTGGTGCCGAGCGACGCGGTGATCGCGACCGGAACCCGCAACGTCGTGATGGTGGCCGACGGCCAGGGGCGCTTTCGCGCACAGGAAGTGCGGGTCGGCGACGAGGCAAACGGCAGGACGCAGATTCTCGACGGGATCAGCGATGGCGAAACCATCGTGCTGTCGGGGCAATTCCTGATCGATTCCGAAGCGAGCCTGACGGGAACGCTGGCGCGCCTCCAAGGTGGCGATGCAGCCAGCGAACCGAGCGCCGCACCGGGCGTCCCGGCTGGCGGAGCCGCAGCACCGGAGACTGCCGGTGCCGGCGCGCTGCAACGGGCGGATGGCAAGCTCGTCCGCATCGACGGCAACCGGTGGACGATCGCGATGGACGCGATTCCTGCGCTGCAGATGGATGCGATGACGATGACGTTTACCGGTCCGCAGCGGACGCCCGGCGACGACCTCCGCCCGGGGCAGCGCGTGAACGTTGTGTTCTTCCGCAATGCCGGCGGCGCGTTCGAAATCGACAAGATCACATTGATCGCGCCTGCGAATGCGCCACCGCCGCCGCGCTCAGGTTCCCGCGGTGGCAAGCCATGATCGCGCGGCTGATCCATTGGTCGATCGCGCACCGCTTCTTCGTCCTGCTCGGGTCGATATTCGTGGCGGCTTGGGGCGTCTATTCGCTGCAGCGCACGGCGATCGACGCGTTGCCGGACCTGTCCGACGTCCAGGTCATCATTCGTACGACCTGGCCCGGGCAGTCCCCGCAGATTGTCGAGGACCAGGTCACCTATCCGCTGACGACGACGATGATGTCGGTGCCGGGCGCGAGGTCCGTGCGCGGCTACTCGTTCTTCGGCGACTCGTTCGTCTATGTGCTCTTCGATGATGGGACCGATCTGTACTGGGCGCGTTCGCGGGTTCTTGAATATCTGAATCAGGTGCAGTCGCGCTTGCCGGCCGAGGCCCGTGCGGCACTCGGACCGGACGCGACCGGTGTCGGCTGGGTCTACGAATACGCGCTCGTGGATCGCGGCGGCCGACACGACCTGTCGGACTTGCGTGCATTGCAGGACTGGTTCCTGCGCTATGAACTCAAAGGCATCGCCGGGGTGGCAGAAGTCGCTTCGGTCGGCGGCATGGTACGCCAGTACCAGATCGTGCTCGATCCGGACCGGCTGCGCGCGTACGGCATCACGCACGAGCAGGTCATCGATGCGGTGAAACGCGCCAACAGCGAAGCCGGCGGCTCCGTGCTCGAATTGTCCGAAGCCGAATACATGGTGCGCGCGAGCGGCTATCTGAAATCGCTGGATGATCTGCGCGTGGTGCCGCTCAAGGCCGGCGCCGGAGGCGTGCCGGTGCTGCTCGGTGACGTCGCGCGCCTGCAGTTCGGTCCGGACCTGCGCCGCGGCATCGCCGAACTCGACGGCGAGGGCGAAGTCGCCGGCGGCGTCGTCATCATGCGTTCGGGCAAGAATGCGCAGACGACGATCGATGCGGTCAAGGCCAAGCTCGCGGCGTTGAAGGCGAGTCTGCCCGCCGGCGTCGAGATCGTCGAAACCTACGACCGCTCGCAGCTGATCGGTCGCGCAATCGACAACCTCACTGAAAAACTGATGGAGGAGTTCATCGTCGTGGCGCTGGTCTGCGCCGCATTCCTGTTCCATCTGCGCTCGGCGCTGGTCGCGATCGTGGCGCTGCCGCTCGGAATACTCGCGGCGTTCATCGTCATGCAGGCACAGGGCATCAACGCGAACATCATGTCGCTCGGCGGCATAGCGATCGCGATCGGCGCGATGGTCGACGGCGCGATCGTGATGATCGAAAACGCGCACAAGCATCTGGAAGCCTGGCGGCACGAGCACGGCGGCGAAATACCGGCCAACGACGAACGCTGGCGCCTGATCGGCGAAGCGGCGGCCCAGGTCGGTCCGGCGCTTTTCTTCAGCCTGCTCGTCATCACGTTGTCTTTCGTGCCGGTGTTCACGCTCGAGGCGCAGGAAGGCCGGCTGTTCGCGCCGCTGGCATTTACCAAGACCTACGCGATGGCCGCCGCCGCCGGCTTGTCGGTGACGCTGATTCCGGTCCTGATGGGTTACCTGATTCGCGGCCGCCTGCCGGACGAACGGGCCAATCCCCTGTCGCGCGGTCTGGTCGCCGTCTATCGGCCGGCGCTCGATGCCGTGCTGCGCCGGCCGAAGACGACGCTCGTCGTCGCCGGCGTGCTGCTGCTGATGACGCTGTGGCCGCTCAGCCGCCTCGGCGGCGAGTTTCTGCCGCCGATGGACGAGGGCGACCTTCTGTACATGCCGAGCGCGCTGCCCGGATTGTCCGCCGGCAAGGCCGCGCAGATCCTGCAGCAGACCGACAAGATGATCCGGTCGGTGCCCGAAGTGGCCAGCGTTTTCGGCAAGATGGGCCGTGCCGAAACCGCCACCGATCCGGCACCGATCGAGATGATGGAAACGACGATCCGCTTCAAGTCGCGCGATCAGTGGCGGCCGGGCATGACCCCGGCGAAACTCATCGAAGAATTGGATCGGCGCGTCCGGTTGCCGGGATTGACCAACCTGTGGGTGCCGCCGATCCGCAATCGGCTCGACATGCTCGCGACCGGCATCAAGAGTCCGATCGGCATCAAGGTCAACGGCGCCGATCTCACCGTCATCGACCAGGTGGCCGCCGAGATCGAGCGTGCGGTCAAGACCGTGCCGGGTGTCACATCGGCTCTTGCCGAGCGCTTGACGGGCGGCCGCTACGTCGACGTCGACATCGATCGCGGCGCGGCGGCGCGCGTCGGCCTGAACGTTGCCGATGTGCAGAGCATCGTCTCGGCGGCGATCGGCGGTGAGACGATCGGCGAAACGGTCGAGGGCCGGCGCCGCTTTCCGATCAGCGTGCGCTATCCGCGCGAGCTTCGCGACAGCGTGCAGAAGCTGCGCGACCTGCCGGTGCTGACGCCCGGCGGCGCACAATTGACGCTCGGCAGCGTCGCGAAGATCGCGGTGACCGACGGTCCGCCGATGATCAAGAGCGAGAACGGCCGCCTGTCCGGCTGGATCTATGTCGATGCGCGCGGCCGTGATCTGGCGTCGGTGGTCGGCGACATGCGCGAACGGGTTGCGCGCGATGTCCGGCTTCCCGGCGGAATTTCGCTGGTCTGGTCAGGACAGTTCGAATACCTCGAACGCGC
>Ga0068860_100004111_pt1 | contig 14908 bp, 13 predicted proteins | sample KBSSwiS32_FD_66597 | JGI IMG/M metagenome (GOLD analysis project Ga0068860, IMG submission 66597) | Switchgrass rhizosphere microbial communities from Kellogg Biological Station, Michigan, USA - KBS Switchgrass S3-2 | ecosystem: Host-associated > Plants > Roots > Rhizosphere > Soil ... | reverse complement strand
AGCCTCATGGAGCGAACAAATATGAGAGTGGGAAATAGTTTTTATGAAAAAACATATGGATCATTCGGGCTTACCACTTTAAAAGATAAGCATGTAACATTTAATGGTAATGCAGTTAAATTTTCGTTCATTGGCAAGAAAGGGATTTCCCATAATATCACCCTTAAAAATAAAAAGCTAGCTGCTGTTATAAAAAAATGCAGGGATATTCCTGGCAAGGAGCTTTTCCAGTTTTATGACGAAACAGGAAAGCATCATTCAATTGATTCGGGACTGGTAAATAATTACATAAGAGAAATTAGCAATTCTGATTTTACGGCAAAAGATTTTCGTACCTGGGCCGGAACAGTACAAGCCTTCCTTGCCTTGAAATCCATGGGATGTTGCGATACACAGTCAGAAGCAAAACGGCGGATCGTTGACGCCCTCGACATAGTTTCAAAACAGTTGGGAAATACACGAACAGTTTGCAAAAAATATTATGTACACCCGCTCATACTTGCTTTATATGAAAATAAAAAGCTGGATAAATATATTGAAGAGCCGGATGAGGTTGAAAAAACAAGTTCAGGAATTGACCTTGCTCCTGAAGAAAAAATCGTGATGAAAATTTTGCAATCCAACTAAAAGAAACTTTTGCGTAAATTGGACGTTCTATGTTTTCAATTCATAAAAAAAACGAGAATGGTTTTGAAAAAGTTATTTTAAAAGATAACTCAACCAATACTTATGCAACGATACTTCCTTCATGTGGCGCTATTCTTCATGATTTTGTTTCGCTTAGGAACGGGCTGGCCTTTAATGTTATTGAAAGTTATGTTTCAGGAGATGATTTTAAAAAAAATGTTGAATCCAAAGGATTTTTAGGATGCAAGCTATCACCTTTTGTTTGCCGTATTAACCGTGGCACCTATCGCTTTTCCGGAAAAAATTACACAATTAAAAAATTTTATCTCCATAAAAATGCTTTGCATGGTGAGCTATACGACAAACCATTTCTCATAATAAGCGAAACCGCCCATGAGTTGCATGCATCAGTCACCATGAAATATGAATACAGGGCTGAGGATCCGGGCTATCCATTTAATTATGATTGCATAGTAACCTGGCAATTGGAAAAAGACAATAAGCTATCCGTAAACACTGAATGCATCAATAAAGGTGAAGGATTCATTCCAATTCAGGATGGCTGGCATCCTTACTTTAACCTCGGTGACCCGGTTGATGATTTAGAATTGGAATTCCAATCCAGGGAAATGGTTGAGTTTAATAATGAATTAATTCCCACTCAAAATCTTATTGAATATACCGTATACAATTCTCTTAAAAGAATTGATAACACATTTCTAGATAATTGTTTCACTTTAAATATGGATGCATGCCAGCCAATGTGTGTATTGCGAAATCCGGGGAAAAAAATTGAGATAGAAATTCATCCCGAAAAATCGTATCCCTATCTGCAAATTTATATACCCCCGCATCGCAAAAGTATTGCCATAGAAAATATAAGTGGTCCGCCTGATGCATTCAATAATAGGATGGGACTTACAACTCTTGAACCCGGTGCATCCGTTTCATTTAAAACCGGCTACAAGATCACCCATTTAAAATAATTGCATGTCTTCATCCGCATCTAAAGTTAAAAAGGTCTTCGTTGAGAAATTTTTACGGCAACCACATGTATATTTTTCCCCGGGAAGAATCAATCTTATTGGCGAGCATATTGATTACAACGATGGTTTTGTAATGCCTGCTGCTATTGATAAAGGAATTGATTATGCTATTGCCTTGAATAATACCAGTGAAATTAATTTTTACTCAGCTGATTTTGATGAAGCCTTGTCAGTAAAAATTACCGCAATAGAAAGAATGAATGGATGGAAAGACTATGTGCTGGGTGTTGTGAATGAATTTCAATCCTCAGATCTTCCGGTAAAAGGATTCGATTGTGTATTTGGCGGAAATATCCCCATTGGTGCAGGGATGTCATCTTCTGCCGCAACAGAGGGGGGTCTTGCCTTCGCATTGAATGAGCTATTCAATTTTGGACTTAGCAGAAAGGAACTTGCTTTGCTTTGTCAGCGAGCAGAACACAAATTCCCGGGGGTGATGTGTGGCATCATGGACCAATATGCTAATATGTTGGGCAAAAAAAACCATGTAATGCTCTTGGATTGCATGAACATTACCCATGAATACCTGCCGCTAAACTCCACAGGATATAAAATAGTCTTAATCAATTCAAAAGTGCATCACTCACTGGCCTCGTCAGAATACAATCGCAGGCGAAAGGAATGTGAGGAAGGATTGATGATACTAAAAGAAGAAATCAACATCAGTTCTTTCCGGGACATAACCAAAGCTGAAGACCTGGAAGCGTGTAAAGGTAAATTGGGTGATGAGGTTTACAGGCGATGCCTGTATGTAGTTGAAGAAATTCAAAGAACAAAAATGGCCGCAAATCTTTTGAAAGAAAATAATATTTCCGCTTTCGGCAAGCTCATGTTTGAGACCCACGCAGGTCTCAGTAAGCTGTACGAAGTAAGCTGTGAAGAACTTGACTTCCTGGTTGGCTGCGCCTTAAAAACTGACGACGTACCAGGGGCAAGACTCATGGGTGGCGGATTTGGCGGCTGCACTATCAATATTATCCGGGAACATGGTGTACAGAAATTTTTATCAGGAACTTTATCCGCCTATAAAAAGGAATTCAATATTGATGCAGAAGTGTATGAAGTAAATGTTGTTGATGGAACCCATGAGTTGTGAATAGTGATTAGTGAATGCCGTACGAAGGTTCAAAGTCAAAGACTGTCACCAAGTTTTTCTTTCGATTATCAATTAATTTCACAAGTTTATAAGGTAATCCGTGAAAATCTGTGTAATCCGTGGCTAATTATTTTTCTACATCAATTCGTGAAATTCGTGGGCTAAACATTAAGTCGTGGCCATCCTGACCTCTACACTTTTACATAAATTTTCTTCTTATCCATCCACCATACAATCAGCCAATAAAACGCAATCATGCACAGCGCATAAAACAGTGAGCCATTATTTAAATTAGAAGAAAAAATTGGCCTACATATATTTTCATAGAACCATCCAAAAGGCGTAACGTACACGGGTTTACCTGTTGCATCTGTTGAAGAAGGAATTCTTATAAGCCCCAAAAGCCTCGGTAATATTCCGCTTAACACAAAAATAAATAGCGGGTTCTTTCCAAAAACGTCAAAAAACCTGGTCCATAATCCTGTTTGTTTTTTGAATTCAATAACATAGATCATCACAGCAAGAATTATCGTCGCAAGCCCTGTAGTAAAAACAGTATACGAGCTGGTCCAGATTTTTTTATTTAGCGGGAAAACCATATCCCAGGCATAACCCGCAAACAGGAATACCGCACCAGCTACGAATAACCCGTTTACCATTTCAGGTGTTTTGCCTTTTTTAATTATATAATCACCAACCAAATAACCAAAGATTACCTGCACAATAGATCCAAATAAACTCATGAAACCTTCTGGCTCAAATACAACCCCCTGGCCATTTCTTATTTCCCCATGATACATATGCGCATCACCGAGGATGGCTTTATCTACATTCGTTCCAAACCAGCCATCTAAACTAAACGGGTCGGCAGGGTTGCCAGCAACGCACAAAAACCAATAACCTAAAAGAATAACACCCGCCGCAACAAATGCTCCACGAACCTTTAAAAAATAAATAATAACGGATGCAAAAAAATAAGCCAGGGCTATCCGTTGCAATACGCCCAGGATTCGTACTCCCGCTGGATGGCCCTCTCCGTTTATATAACTCCATTGCTTAAATACAATATGATCATTATCCCATTTTACAAAAGGCATCCAGTTCAGCATCAGTCCGATAAAAAAAATCAGGAAAGTTCGTTTAATGATCTTTCTCCAAAATACTGACGTCCCGGCACTTTCAAGCCTTGGCATTACAAAAGCGAGTGCATTGCCCACAGCAAAAAGAAAAAAGGGAAAAACAAGATCGGTGGGTGTAACACCGTGCCATTGTGAATGATCCAAGGGAGCATAAATGTGCTCCCAGCTTCCGGGATTATTTACCATTATCATAAGACATACAGTTGCACCCCGGAAAACATCAAGGGAATAAAAACGCTGCTTCATATTTTCCCGTTTGAAAGATTAGAGAATAGCCCGCTATTTTTGAGTTCTAACAGCTGAAATAATTAACGAATGTACAGAAATGTTTGACCAGGGAAGTATATGGATCAACAGCCCTAAAATGCGACTTTTTAATTTTATTCAAAAAGAAAGCAACTTTTCAGCTGTTTTCTTAAAGTTTTTTTATAATCAGTTATGCCATTACGAGCTCATGTGAAAGTTCGCCCATTAAGACATTTTGTAAACCAAAGAATGGTAGAGATTATGAGAGAAGAATTGGCAATTCAGTACCGGAGAAATGTGGATAGCCAGGAGGAAGCGGATTACTAAAGCAGAGAAGCAGGTAAATTTTTCAAAATTTTAATTTTTGAATTTTCTTATGCACTCCCATAACTTCCTGCAATGATGCCGAGCCATACCATAAATACATTTCAGGCTCCAGGAGTTTTGCAGCTATAGCCGGATCGGTTTGTAAAAGCTTTTTAGCATCCTCAAAATTGGTAACATTTAATATGAATAAACCACGATATACATCGTTTTTGCCGAACGGTCCTGCCACTACCAGGCTTCCGCTATTTGCAAGGCGTATCATATTATTCATGTGACCATGAAAAAGAGAATCCTGGGCAACTTTATCCACGGACGTATTGCTTCCCGACTTAAGTAACACCAGTATATAATTCTTCATCCCATAATCGTCAGCCTTTAATTTTTTTGCCAATACTGAATCATAATTTTCTTCAATCACCTGTGCAGGTATAGAGGAATAAAAAGTCATCAGCGCAAGAAGAATTAAAACCCTTTTCATAATTATATGTTTAATCAGAGACTAAAATAGTTGAATGACTACACGAATTACATGGACAGTTCAATTTTATTTGACCAGGTAATCCATGCATTGAAATGTTTCAACATTATTCACGTACCATTCCCATTCCTGCAGGCCGCCGGGTATCCAGTTTATTTTATAACCATTTTTAGCAAGCTGATCGGCAAACTGAAGGGCATCGATACTATTCTCTGAGATGAAGGTATACTCAGTTTTTTTATCAGGAAATTGGGATTCAAATTCCTGTATTCCTTTACCCCAAAAGAAATTAACCGCATCTTTTAAATGTTTGTAGTTGTATTTTGCTCCATTGGTAATTTTATTAAACATGGTATCATGACGGACATCAATAATTTTTGTATTTTTTGAACCGGCTAATTTATTGCAAAACACCGAAGGGGTTATAAAATGAATACTACTATTCATCGTAAGAAAATTATTGGCGCCGGAAGTAAGATTCTGATCTAGCAGATATTCATAAAATAAATCAGTGCCCCCAACGAGGTAAGCCGCATTAGATATTCCTTTTTCAGTCAGCCACCTGGCTAATTCCGCGGCTCCATTGTTAGTAGTGTTAAATAAAACCACCGGCCTGTTTTGTTCTTTTTTTACAAGGTCAAGAATTTTTAAAGAATCGGCATAATTAAAATTTACTGCATTTTTAAGAGAGGGATAATATTTATAAAACACGAGGTTAATAGAATCCCAAAAAAATCTTGGTGTATTGCTGATACTAATCAGCAGAGGATTTTTATTACCTGATAATTGTGCCAGCAATTGCGCCGGCCCTATATTTTTATATTTAATATGGGTTTCATGCAATTCATTTTCAAATGGGGCCACCTCATCATACCTTCTAAAGAATTCTGTCATCCCACCCCGGGTATTATTTATGCGGGTGAAACCGCTATCTAAAAGCAAATTTGAAACAACCCGGCTTCTATAACTGTGCGAGCAAATGAGATAAATATCTTTGTTTTTATAGGCATCCAGCTGGTGAACTGTTGACGGATTTTTTCTAAAATCCTGTATGGGAATATTTATCGCTCCTTTAATGTGTCCGATATTTCCTTGCTGGAAGGTAGAAGCTGTATCATAGTATTCCCCACGACTTCTTACATCCACAATCACCAGGTTCGTATCCTTTTCCTGAAGTTTTTTCAACAGTTCAGGGAGGGTAACTTCGGTGTATGTATTTTTATTCTGTGCGGCAACCGGAAACAAAATAAACATGCATATAACAGGCAAAATGATAGACTTCGGCATATTTTTTTACAAAGCAAAGCTTATTCCGGCAGTAAAAATTGTACGATGTTGACTTTTATAAGGGCGGTAATCTTTGGGCAAAATACATGTTGTTCTCTTAAATAAACGGCAAAATGCGATGCATCATAAAAGCTTCGTCTTGTGAGCTTATGCGGTGTTCTGAAACCTATGTTTGAAAAGCCGGAACGAGGAAAATCAATATTGAAAAGATGCGTTTTCCGCCACAAAGAAACTTGTTGGCGGTCATTGTACCGTATAATTCTGCTGAATATTTAAACTTTGTCGCGTTGCACCCGTTTATTGTCGTTTTCACGCTGTATGAAGTTTAAAGAGAGACCTTAGATTTGTATCGTTTCAATAAATATTTTTAATCGAATACTAAAACAACAGAAATGACAAATCAAATTTTTCCTTGTTTGTGGTTTGACGGTCAAGCCAAAGCAGCAGCAGAATTTTATTGTTCCGTCTTTAAAAATTCTAAAATTCTGGCTGACTCACCCATGGTTGTAACATTTGAATTGAATGGAAGTAAATTTATGGGATTAAATGGCGGGCCTCAATTTAAGTTTGACGAGGCAGTCTCATTTGTCGTGAATTGCGATACACAGGATGAAATTGATTACTACTGGAACAAACTCACGGAAGGTGGACAAGAAAGTATGTGTGGCTGGCTCAAAGACAAGTTTGGTCTTTCCTGGCAAATTGTACCGGCAATAATAGGAGAATTAATGAGTGAGCCGGCAAGGGCAGAACGGGTTATGAAGGCTGTTATGAAAATGAAAAAACTGGACCTTGAAACACTAAAAAACGCATAAGAACACGTGACGCGAACAGAAAAACAACGAACTGTCCACATTTGAATCCTTTTAAATAAATCCCATCGACCTTTAAGTTTCCATAGATCCTTACAGGCGGTGGAGTTATTCCTGGTGTAGAATTTAAAAAATTTCCGAAGCGCACAGATTTTTGATACATCACAGGTTTAAAAAAGCCTGTGATGTACGTTGGCTAAAATTATTTATTTATAGTATTCACATTATCCCAGTTATCGCTGCGGAAAGGATTTGTGGGCAGTCCTTCTTTACTGAAAAGGTTGGGCATAGAGGCATTCGTAAATCCAAAACGAACTGCTACAGGGTTTTGAATATTTTTATTCCAAACAACAACACTGTTACCATCAACTTTTGCAGTGGCAGCCATAAATATTTTATCTTCTCCTGCTATATAAAATTCAGTAGGAGGCCCATTCCTGCTCACCAGGCCATTATCAGCGTTATCAAAATATATCCTGATTCTGCCCTTTTCTATCTTCATACTTTTATACATCGGGCTTTTATAGGCGGCGGTTTTTTTGCCATACACTTCTGCCAATGCATAATTTGCTAAGCGTATTCCTACATCCTTTTTATTTTTCGGATGAATGTCATTTACGTCTGGCACAAGATCATTTATCACCACCATACCGGTTTTGGGCACATCAAGGGTTTTGGTTTGTGCTTCCTGTAATAATGATCCTGAAATATTATTTCCGTAGCCTTCGAAAGGGGCAATCTGCACAAAATAAAACGGAAAATCATTTTGCCATGCTTTGCGCCATTCACTGATCATGGTTGAAAATAATAGATGGTACGTAGATGCTGCTTCTACATTTGCTTCACCCTGGTACCATATCACCCCGGCAATATTGAAGTTGGTAACAGGATATATCATTGCATTATAAGTAGCCCCGGCACGTATTGGCCCCCAGGGAATGGGTGCGAGCTTATCGGCCGCTTCTTTTAAAACAGCATTACTATCTATGGCATGCCTTGGAGTCCAGGCCTCAGCAGGTGTACCACCCCAGCTGGCTTCGATAAGCCCAACAGGAACGGATAACACTTCCTGTAATTTTTGACCAAAAAAATATCCGGCCAAACTGAAATACTTCATGTCTTCGGGGTTACAAACAACCCATTGGGCCTTTGTATCATCCTGGGGGTATTCAGCACTAAGCCTTGGAATATGGAAAAGTCGAATGCTTTTATTGTTAGCATTCTCTGCATCGGCAGTATATTCTTGTACCCCCGAATTGTAACTCATTTCCATATTGCTCTGGCCACTGCAATCCCAAACCTCTCCCACCAGTATATCTTCTAAAACTATTTTGTTGCTGCCATTTATGGTAAGGGTGTAAGGGCCGCCTGCCGAAGGTGTCTTAATTGAAAGAATCCATTTACCATCAGAAGTTCCAATGGTGTTATAAGAAATAGTATCCCAGCTGGAATTAATTTTTATTTTTTCACTCGGGTCGCACCATCCCCATATTTTTTCGTCACTGTTCTGTTGTAACACCATATGGCTACCCAAAACGGCGGGTAAACGCACATCAGCCCTCACATACAAAAATACCGGGGTTATTAGCATCATAAGAAGTGGTCGTAATGCAAATATTTTCATTTCAAAATGATTTATGTAAGATTTATGAATATTAATATCCCAGGTAATCAAAATAACAACTCCCCGCTTATGTTTTATTTCCTCTCACTCAACTCCAGCCATCTCATTTCTTTTTTATCAAGTAATACAATTATTTCGTTCACTCTTTCTGCCATCTCCTGCAATTTTTCGAAACTCATTGCACCATTATTCATTTTTACTTCTAATAGTTTTTTTTCTTTTTCTAAAGCAGGTATTTCTTTTTCTAATGCTTCGAATTCATTTTTTTCTTTAAAAGAAAGCTTTTTAATTGGCACCGCCTGAACGCCCTGGCTTAAAGGCGTGTGTTGTTTTTCATTACCCATTGCCTGTTGTTCGTTGTTTTTTGAAATCTGCGGTTTATTTTCTTCGAGCTGTTTCCATATCCTGTATTGGGTATAATTGCCGGGAAAGTCCTTTATTTCTCCATTGCCTTCAAAAGCAAAAAGGTGATCCACCAGCCGATCCATAAAATACCGGTCGTGGCTTACAATTATAATGCAGCCTGGAAAATCCTGCAAAAATTCTTCAAGTGTGCGCAGTGTTTGTAAATCGAGATCATTGGTTGGTTCATCGAGTACTAAAAAATTAGGATTGCGAAACAAAATGCTCAGCAGGTGAAGCCTTCTTTTCTCTCCCCCGCTTAATTTACTCAAAGGGGTGAACTGCTGCTGGGCTGTAAAGCCAAATTTCTCCATGAACTGAGTCGCGCTTATTTTACTGCCATCGGCCAATGGGAAAAATTCTGCAAAATCTTTTACATATTCAATCGCTCTTTTATCTTCTTCATACTGCAAACCTTCCTGGGCGAAATTTCCAAACACAACAGTATCTCCGTGATTTATTTTCCCACTATCAGGGGGAACAAGGTCAAGCGCTACTTTTAAAAAAGTTGACTTACCTGTTCCATTTTTACCCACAATCCCTATGCGTTCCCCTTTCTTAAAGGTATAATCAAACCCTTTCATAATAACTTTATCACCGTAGGATTTATACACCTTTTTCATTTCCAGAACTTTACCGCCAAGACGGGTCATTTTTACCTGTAGAGAGACTTCGGCTATATCTTTTCGCTGGCTAACCCTTTCTTCTATTTCAGCAAAGGCGTCCTGCCGGCTCTTCGATTTTGTAGTGCGGGCCTTTGGTTGTTTTCTCATCCATTCCAGCTCTTTCCTGAAAATATTTTTATCTTTTAATAACTCACTCTGCTGAACTTCCAGGCGCAGGGACTTTTGTTCCAGGAAATAATCATAATCTCCTTTATAAACATATAACTTTTCGTCTTCCAATTCGATAATTTCATTGCAAACTGTATCAAGAAAATAGCGATCATGAGTAACCAGTAACAATGTACTTTTATTGGAGGCCAAAAAATTTTCGAGCCATTCTATCATATCTACATCAAGATGGTTGGTTGGCTCATCCAGGATAAGAAGGCATTTTCCTTCATGCAATTGTGCTTCTATTAAAGCTTGTGCCAGCGCGACTCTTTTTCGCTGGCCCCCGCTAAGATTTTGTACCGGTTCATTCAGGTGATGCAGGTTTAGCTTTCCTAAAATCTGTTTCAGATCACTTTCAAAACTCCATGCATTGGCCTCACTCAGTTCAGTAACGAGCTTGCTGATACGATCTTCATTATGCACTTCCTCTTCCAATAGCATTTCATATTCCTTTACTATTCTTACAACAGGATTATCCAGGTTTAAAATATTATCCCAGATAGATTTTGCATTATCGAATACCGTATCCTGCTGTAACATGATCACTTTCACATTTTTATGAATCCACAAAATCCCATCATCGGATGTATCCAGCCCTGCTATAATCCTCAGCAGGGTTGACTTCCCACTACCATTTCGGGCCACGAAGGCTATTTTATCTCCCTCTTCCACGTGAAAGCTGATACCGGTAAAAAGCTTTCTAATACCAAATGATTTACTTAAATTTTCTACTGAAGCATAATGCATAATGCAAAGGTAGTTGAGCAGGTAAGCTAATTAAAATCTAAATTAAGAAACAGCTCTTTCCAATACTTCCATCTCCTTAAAAGTATTGACAGCATTATAATTAATCTTGTACCGTAGATAAAAAATGCAGGTAGAAAAATATTTAAACCACCCAGGTGCTATAATGAGTCGCTGTATTTAGAAAGGTAATAGTTTGCTAACTTAGCGCCCATTTAAAAAATGGAAACAAATTATTTCATACATCCTACTGCCGTTGTAGACGAAGGCTGTAATATTGGCTCCGGGGTTAAGATCTGGCATTTTTGTCATATTATGCCGGGCTGCACTATTGGAGAAAATTGCAACATCGGCCAGAATGTGGTGATATCCCCCAAAGTGATTCTTGGAAAGAATGTGAGAGTGCAGAATAATGTATCAATTTATGAAGGGGTTATTTGTGAAGATGATGTTTTCCTGGGGCCATCTATGGTTTTTACCAATGTAATTAACCCGAGAAGTGCCGTTAGCCGTAAAGAGGAATTTAAAAAAACCATTGTAAAGAAAGGGGCTTCAATTGGGGCAAACGCTACAATAGTGTGTGGGCACAACATCGGCGAATTTGCATTTATCGGTGCAGGAGCCGTCGTTACTAAAGAAGTGGCTCCCTATTCACTGGTTGTGGGGAACCCCGCAAAACATGTAGGCTGGATGAGTGAATTTGGAATAAAATTAAGTTTTAACGAGGCTAATATTGCCATTTGCCCGGAAAGTAAACAGGAGTATTTATTAGAAAACAATTGTCTGAAAAGAACCAGGTAACCAATGAAAAACTTTGCATTAATAGGAGCCGGTGGGTATATAGCGCCGCGCCACATGAAAGCGATAAAAGATACCGGCAACAATTTAATTGCAGCTTTAGATAAGAACGACTCAGTGGGAATATTAGACAGCTACTTCCCCGAAGCTGATTTTTTTACAGAGTTTGAACGCTTCGACAGGCATTTGGAAAAACTAAAAAGACAGGGTATAAAAATCGATTTTGTTAGTGTATGCAGTCCGAACTATTTACACGATGCACATATCCGTTTTGGATTACGAATAGGCGCTAACGTTATATGCGAGAAGCCCGTTGTATTAAACCCCTGGAACATCGATGCTTTGGAAGAAATTGAAAAAGAAACGGGAAACCAGGTATTTACTATTTTGCAATTAAGGCTCCATCCGGCAATTATTGCCCTGAAAGAAAAAATCGATGCTGCTCCGCCCGGTAAGAAGCATAAGGTAGCACTTCAATACATAACATCCCGTGGCCATTGGTACCATACAAGCTGGAAGGGCGATATAACAAAAAGTGGTGGAATAGCCACTAATATAGGGGTACATTTTTTTGATATGCTGATGTGGATTTTTGGAGACGTACAGGAAAACAATGTTTTACAACATACAAAAAATACTGCCTCTGGAAACCTGCAACTGGAAAAAGCCAGTGTAGACTGGATGTTGAGCATAGATGCAAATACACTGCCCGCTGAGGTCATAGCTACCGGTAAACGTACTTACAGAACGTTAATAATTGATGGCGATGCTTTTGAATTTAGTGAAGGCTTTACTGAACTGCATACAAAATCTTATATGGATATAATTTCCGGTAGGGGATTTCCATTAATTGAAACCAGGAAGGCAATAGATTTAGTACATAAAATAAGAAGTTTTGATTTTTTAAAAAATAGCAACCCAAATAATGAATAAAGTAATTCTCATTACCGGTGGTGCAGGTTTCATTGGTTCACATCTTACAAGGTTATTTGTTAACAAATACCCTGAATATACAATTGTAAATCTTGACAAGCTTACCTACGCCGGCAATCTTGAAAATCTAAGGGATATTGAACACCAACAGAATTATAATTTTGTGAAGGGGGATATTGGAGATACAGAATTGGTAAAAAATCTTTTTAAGGAATATAGTTTTACGGGGATTTTGCATTGTGCTGCCGAAAGCCATGTCGACCGTTCAATAAGTGATCCGCTGGCATTTGTAAAAACGAATGTACTCGGCACTGTTTCTTTACTGCAGGTTGCAAAAGATTCCTGGCTGGATGATTACCAGGATAAATTATTTTACCATATTTCGACTGATGAAGTGTACGGCAGCCTTGGGGAAGAAGGTTTTTTTATTGAAGAAACCCCCTATGATCCCCGTAGTCCTTATTCAGCTTCGAAAGCTTCATCCGATCACTTTGTAAGGGCATTTCATCACACTTATCAGTTACCCGTTATTATTTCAAACTGCTCTAATAATTACGGGCCATATCATTTTCCCGAAAAGCTTATACCACTTTGCATTAATAATTTAATTAATAATAAGCCACTGCCAGTATATGGTAAAGGATTGAACGTACGTGACTGGCTTTATGTAGAGGATCATGTAAGTGCAATTGATATCATATTTCACAAAGGAATACCCGGGGAAACTTATAATATCGGCGGCCACAATGAATGGAAAAATATTGACATTATAAAAGAACTCTGCCGGCAAATGGATGAAAAGCTTGGCAGGGAAAACGGTACTTCAGAAAAGCTGGTAACTTTTGTAAAGGACAGGCAGGGCCATGATCTTCGATATGCAATTGACGCTACAAAATTAAAAAATGAATTGGGATGGCAGCCATCTCTGCAATTTGAAGAAGGTTTATCAAAAACAATTAACTGGTATCTTAACAACAGTGAATGGCTGAATCATGTAACCAGCGGGGCTTACAGGCATTATTATGAAGAGCAGTATGGAGTTTAGGGTTTAGGGGTTTAGAGTCAATAAAACGGTGTATTTCCCCGAAAGAATAGTAAAACTGTTTAAGCTCTACATACCTAATTTGGTTCACCTCAAAATCAATGGGTGAGTATTAAAATTAAACAAAAATGAAAGGAATTGTACTCGCAGGTGGTACCGGAACAAGGCTGTATCCCATAACGATGGGCATAAGTAAGCAATTGATGCCTATATATGACAAGCCTATGATTTATTATCCGTTAAGTACGCTGATGCTGACAGGTATTGACGACATTCTTATCATTACTACCCCTGAAGATCAGCAACAGTTTAAGCGCTTATTGGGTGATGGAAGCCAATGGGGATGTAATTTGCAATATGAAATGCAGGAAAATCCTAATGGGCTTGCGCAGGCTTTTGTAATTGGAGAAAAATTTATAGGAACAGATGCGGTGGCATTAGTACTGGGTGATAATATCTTTTATGGAAGCGGCTTTTCACAACTGTTACAAAAATCTGCCAACCCGGACGGAGCAGTAATTTTTGCCTACCCGGTAAGCGATCCTGAAAGATATGGAGTGGTTGAATTTGACAAAGAACTCAACGCGATAAGTATTGAAGAAAAACCTTCAAAACCTAAATCAAATTACGCTGTGCCCGGTTTATATTTTTACGATAACACTGTGGTAGATATTGCTAAAAATATTGCCCCGTCTTCGCGTGGTGAATATGAAATTACAGATGTAAACCGCAAATACCTGGTAGATAAAAAATTAAAAGTTGCTGTACTTGACCGCGGATTTGCCTGGCTTGACACGGGTACTTTTGAATCCCTGCATGATGCGTCAGAATTTGTACGCGTAATTGAGAAGAGACAGGGTTTTAAAATCGGGTGCCTGGAAGAAATTGCCTACCGTATGGGCTTTATTGATAAAGAACAATTACTTCAACTTGCAAAAAAATTCGAGAAAAGCGGCTATGGTGAGTATTTAAAATTGATCTGCATTTAGTACGCCCTTATACAGTATCCAAGCTTTTACGATATGTTGCCTGTAGATTATTTAATATAACATAATACCTATAGCTTTTCTATAACCCAGCAATCGTTATTATAATTGCCACAGGTAATTACCAGCTGATCATTAAAAACGGCTACTGCAGTTGCATGCCGGCCTATGTATGAGGGGGGTGGAGTAAATTGTGTCCATGTCCCATTTTTTTTGAGATACCATATATCAGCAAGATTAGAACCATTTGTACCACCAATCATCCATAATTTATTATCCCACACGCAAACATTAGTGTACTGCCTGCCCGGCCAGGGTGGCGTCGGCTGTTGTTGCCAATTAATTCCATCAACACTATTCCATACTTCATTATTAAATCTTAATGCCGGAGCCAAAGAATAATCGTAGAGACCCCCTCCAATAACCCATATTTTGCCATTAAACGATGCTGAAGCTCCCGAGACATTTTTGCCTAAGAAATTTTT
>Ga0068860_100004107_pt1 | contig 14910 bp, 17 predicted proteins | sample KBSSwiS32_FD_66597 | JGI IMG/M metagenome (GOLD analysis project Ga0068860, IMG submission 66597) | Switchgrass rhizosphere microbial communities from Kellogg Biological Station, Michigan, USA - KBS Switchgrass S3-2 | ecosystem: Host-associated > Plants > Roots > Rhizosphere > Soil ... | reverse complement strand
CCGGGGCGGTCTTGGACGCAGCGGGCGCCGGTGCGGCGCCGGCAAGCTTTTGGGCGACAGCGCCAGCGGCCTTGGGTGCGACGCTGGAAACGCTCGCCGACGCTGCAGGCGCGGCCGTTGGCTTCGGGGCCGCCGCAAGCCCCGCGGCTGGAGCCGGAGCTGGTTTCGGGACGCCGGCGCCGGCCGTCACGCCGACGGATGCATTCACCGGCATGCTGGGGGGCGGCACCGAAATTTCGTCCAGCCGCTTCAGGTCGACGAGTTGGGAGAAGTCCTCGAACTTCAGGATGCGCACGAAATCCACGGGCGCCGCATCGGACGACAGGACGACGCGCCAGCGGCCGTCCAGACCCTTGGCGGCGACGCCCACGGGCAGACCTCGCGGCAGCACGCCTCCGTCGCCGGAGGTGACGACTCGGTCGCCGGAACGGACCGGATTCTGGCCGCGCAGGTAATCCAGCCTCGGGTTGGGCCCGCTGTCGCCTGTCAGGATGGCGCGGGCGTTGGTCCGGTCGATCATCACCGGCGTTCTCGACGCGACGTCGGTGAGCAGCAGGACCCGGCTGGCCCCCGTAGTCACCCCGATCACGCGGCCGACGAGCCCGTTCTCGCTCATCACCGGATAGCCGGTCTTCACGCCCATTTCGGAGCCGGCGTTGGCCAGGCGCGTGTTCGCGAAGGGTCCGCGGGCGTCTGTCACGATCCGCGCCGAAACCATCGGTATCGGCGGATCGGTCTTCAGGCCGAGCAGGACCCTATAGCGCTCGTTGGTGTTGCGCAGCGCCAGCGCGGCGTCGCGCCACTCATGCGCCTCCTCCAGCTCCGCCTTCAGGCGACGGTTCTCCGATATGGCGAAGAAATAGCTCCGCACGGTGTCGACGCCGTCGCCCACCCAACGCACGGGCGTCGACAACACCCCGCCCACCGGCGTGGCGACGGCGTCCGCGGCCTTGCGCGTCGCGCCGTAGGCTTCGGCCTGAATCACCCCGCGCCGGTCTGTCGCCAGCAGCGTGATCGCAACGACGATCGCGACGATGACCGCCACACCGGCGGTCCAGGTCAGCGGGACCTTGATTTCACCAAGGGGGTTGTCGCGAAACGACACCTATAACCGTCTCCACGCGATCGCCTGAGGATCCCGGCGCCCCCGTCAGCCGGGCGATTCGCATATCCTAAGCGAGCGTGCTCTCAAGAACGCCTTTCATCCACTTCGGATGTTCGAGCACCTTGCCGCACCCCAGCGCCACGCACGACAGCGGGTCGTCAGCCACCGTCACCGGCAGGCCGGTGTGGTCGCGGATCTCGGCGTCGAGGCCGCGGAGCAGCGCACCGCCGCCGGTCAGCATGATGCCCTTGTCGGCGATGTCTGACGCGAGTTCAGGCGGCGTCGCCTCCAGCGCCATCTTCACCGCGTCGACGATCTGCCCCACCGGCTCGGCGAGGGCGTCGGAAGCTTGCTTCTCGCTGATTCGAACTTCCCGCGGCACGCCCTGCATCAGGTCGCGGCCCTTCACTTCGATGGACAGGCCCTCGCCGTCGGCCGGCGCCCGGGCGGTGCCGATTTCCTTCTTGATCCGCTCGGCGGTGGTCTCGCCGATCAGCAAATTGTGGTTGCGGCGCATGTACGAGATGATCGCCTCGTCCATCTTGTCGCCGCCCACCCGCACCGAGCGGGAATAGACGATGCCGGACAGGGAGAGCACGGCCACCTCGGTCGTGCCGCCGCCGATGTCGACCACCATCGAACCCGTGGGTTCATGGATCGGCAGCCCGGCGCCGATCGCCGCGGCCATCGGTTCGTCGATCAGGCCCACGCGGCGACCGCCGGCGTTCAAGCAGGAATCGTTGATCGCCCGCCGTTCCACCGCTGTCGCGCCCGACGGCACGCAGACGATGACCTTCGGATTCACGAAGCCCTTTCGGTTGTGAACCTTGCGGATGAAATACTTGATCATCTCTTCGGCGACTTCGAAGTCGGCGATCACGCCGTCGCGCATGGGGCGGATCGCCTCCATGTGCCCCGGCGTGCGGCCCAGCATCTGCTTGGCCTCGATGCCCACCGCGTGGACGACCTTGCGCCCCCCGACGTTGCGCAGCGCCACCACCGACGGCTCGTTCAGCACGATGCCCTTGCCCTTCATGTAGATGAGCGTGTTGGCCGTACCGAGGTCGATGGCGATATCGTTCGAGATGGCGCCGAAGAGGGACGAGATCATGCAGGGCCCTGAGCAATGAGGGGCTTTGAAGGGACTGCGAACGCCGAATCACCGCCCCCCGGGGCCCTTCAGCATTCACCTAAAAGAACTGCCGTCCTCTGCCCTGCTAATGGGTTCATTTCAAGGCTTAAAGGACGTCTGCGACTCCCTGGGCGCGAGGGGGGAAAACCCACCCCCGACTCAGGGCCTCGACACAGTGTTACCGGGCGATGGTTAACGAATTCCAGCCTCGCCGTCGCGTTGCGCGAACATCGCGCGTCGCGCGCCGGTTTAGCCGCGCGACCGGTCGTCGCAGGCGCGTACGGTCAACCGAGGGCCGTGGCCACCACCCCGGCCGCCGCGAGGGCCGCGCCCAGCATCTGGCGGACCGTCATCCGCTCCTTGAACAGACGCGCCCCGGCCAGCGCCGCGACCGGGATCTCGACCACGCCCACGGCGCGCACCGCGGCGGCCGGCGCCTGCGCCAGCGCCGCGAACCAGCAGGCGGAGCCGCCGGAGCCGAAGATGCCTGCGCCCAGCGATGATCGCCACGATCTCATGACGACGCCGAGCGCGCTGGGTCGTGTCGCGCCGAGCACCGCGACCAGGGTCAGCGACTGCAGCGCCTGGGCGACGCACACCCCTGCGGTTCCCGCATAGATCGGGTGCGCCGGCTCGAGCGCCAGGCCCGACGCGCGGTAAGCGTTCAGCGCTACGGCGAAAGCGGCCCCCGACGCGAGGCCCAGGAGAGCCCCGGTCAACGCGCCTTGCGGTTGCGCCTGCCGCGGCCACGAGAGAATCACCAGGCCCGCCGTCGCCGAGGCGACACCGGCCCAGGCCAAGCCGCTCAGCTGGTCGCCGGTGGCGAGCCCGAACACCGCTGCGAAAGGGAGCGACGACTGTTGCATGGCCGTCGCCACTCCGAAGCCTGCGCGCCGCATGGCCACCAGCAGCGACGCGGTCGCCATCACCTGCGCCAGCGCCCCAAGCGCCGCTGCGATCCAGAAACGGGCCTGAAAGTCGGGATGGGCGTCAGGGGTCAGGACAGCCGCCGCCGCGAAGATCGCCAGCGAGAACGGCAGCCCGAACAGGAAGCGCACCAGCGCCGCGCCCCAAGGCCCGGCGTCGCCCACCAGCCCGCGCTGCAGGGCGTTGCGCGCCACCTGCAGCGGCGCGGCCGCCATCGTCAGGGGGATCCACAGCATGAGAACCTCGCGTGGGGCTCGTTCCACGGACGCGCGATCGCGGACGCGGCCCGCTTCACCGCGGGCCGCGGCAGGTCGGCGGGGCTGAAGGAGAGCGGCGGCTCAGAAGCCGCTGGCGATCTTGGCGCCCGGGGCGCTCTTCTCCTTGCGCGCGAAGAGGTTGTTCAGCGCGTTGACGTAGGCCTTCGCCGACGCGGTCAAGGTGTCGGTGTCCGCCGCCTGGCCCGTGGCGATCCGCCCATCCTCCTCCAGCCGTACAGAGACCTGCGCCTGGGCGTCGGTGCCCTCGGTCACCGCATGCACCTGGAACAGCCGCAGCACCGCGGCGTGCGGCACCGCCTGCTGGATGGCGTTGAACACCGCGTCAACCGGACCGTCGCCGGTCGCCGCCGCAGAACGGTCGACGCCGTCCACGGTCACCGTCAGTTCCGCCTCTTGCGGGCCCTCGGTGCCGGCGATCACCCGCAGGCTCTTGACCTGGATTCGGTCCGAGCCTGAGGCCAGGGCGTCGTCGACCAGGGCGATCAGGTCGTCGTCGAACACGTGTTTCTTCTTGTCGGCCAGATCCTTGAACCGCACGAAGGCTTCGTTGAGCGCGTTCTGTCCCAGCTCGTAGCCCAGCGCCTTCAGCTTCTCGCGGAACGCGTGGCGGCCGGAGTGCTTGCCCATCACCAGGTTGGTGCCGCCCTGCCCGACATCCTCGGGGCGCATGATCTCGTAGGTCTCGGCGTTCTTCAGCATCCCGTCCTGGTGGATGCCGCTCTCGTGGGCGAAGGCGTTCTTGCCGACGATGGCTTTGTTGAACTGCACCGGAAAGCCGGTGATCGCCGACACGTAACGGCTGGCCCGGGTGATCTGCGTGGCGTCGACGCCGGTGGCGAACGGCAGGCGGTCGCCACGCACCTTCAAGGCCATCACGACCTCTTCCAGCGCCGCATTGCCGGCCCGCTCGCCCATGCCGTTGACCGCCACCTCCACCTGGCGCGCCCCGCCTTGCAGGCCGGACAGGCTGTTGGCCACCGCCAGGCCCAGGTCGTTGTGGCAGTGGGTGGAGAAGACCACCTTGTCCGCGCCGGGCACGTTCTCGATCAGGTCGCGGAACACCTCGGCGTACTCGGACGGGTAGGTGTAGCCCACCGTATCGGGGATGTTGATGGTCTGGGCCCCGGCGCGGATGGCCGCCTCGACGCAGCGGCGCAGGAAGTCGCGCTCGGTGCGGGTGGCGTCCTCGGCCGACCACTCCACGTCGCCGCACAGGTTGCGGGCGTGGGTGACTGACTTCGTCACCATCTCCAGCACTTGGTCCGGCTCCATCTGCAGCTTCCACTTCATGTGGACGGGGCTCGTGGAGATGAAGGTGTGGATGCGGCCGCGCTTGGCCTTCTTGATCGCCTCGGCGGCGCGGTCGATGTCGGCCATGCCGGCGCGGGCCAGGCCGCAGACGGTGCTCTCGGTGACGATCTCGGCGATCTGGCGCACGGCCTCGAAGTCACCGTTGGAGGCGATCGGGAAGCCCGCCTCGATCACATCGACGCGCATCTCCTCCAGGATCTTGGCGAGTTCCAGCTTCTCCTCCAGCGACATGGAGGCGCCGGGCGACTGCTCGCCGTCGCGCATGGTGGTGTCGAAGATGATGACGCGGTCGGACACGCCGGCGGCGGAAGGTGCGGAAGTCATGGATCTGTCTCTTCGCGGTGCTTGTTTGGGAATGGCGGGCGTTCAGGTCATCCCCTGAAGCGCCCGGCCGCGAAGACGCGCAGCCTACAGAGGCGCCCAGGGGCGGCTAAGCCCCAGCGGAAGAAGCAGGCTGTCGAGGCGCTTGCGCATGCGGGCTCCCTAACAAACTCCCCGCGCCACCGCAAGATAATTGCGCTCACCGGCGGATTTTTCTGAATGGGAGAAATATTCTTTCGCGATATACCGTCTATCGGGTCGATGAATCCTCAACGCCATCCTTTTCGCGCGACTTCAACCACCGACGGGCGAACCAGCCGATCACCAGCCAGACGCCAGCGACAGCGCCCAGGATCAGCGCGTCGCGCCCGCCCCGCCCCTTCATCACCTGCACGATCGAGTTTCCGGCGAAGGCGGTGAGCGCGATCTTGGGGACGATCCCGATCGCGGTGCCGGCCGCGAATTGCGCAACCCGCATCGGCGTCACGCCGGCGGCCATGTTGACCACGATGAACGGCGCGGACGGCACCAGCCGGACGATCAGGCTGGCCATGAAGCCGTTGCGGCCGACCATGTCCATGAACCGGCGAACCCCCTCGCCCGAGAACGTCGCGAGGGCGCGCGCACCGGCCACGCGCCCCAGGTAGAACCCCACCAGCGACGAGACCATCGTGCCGATCCAGCTATAGGCGAAGCCCGCGCCTGGGCCGAAGGCCACCACCGCCGCGGCGATCAGCACGAACTGCGGCACGCCCAGGAACGCGAGCCCCGCGAAGGCCGCCGTCGCGATCGGCAGCGCCCACGGCCCGCGGGCCGCATCCAGCCAGCCTTCGACCGTCGCCTCGCCGCCGAATCCCAGCACCTGCGCGCCGAACAGGAAGACCAGGCCGACCCCGCCGAACAGCACGAACGAGACCGCCAGCGTGCGCACGGCGCGGGCGTCCATGTTGGTGATGAAGGCGATGAACCGGCGCATCGCGCTCGTTCGCCCACGGGCGCCTCGCGGTCAAGCCAGCCCGCCGCGCGAGGGTTCCAGTGTGGCCGCACGGCCATCTCCGTGGCCACGCGTTTTTATTGTGCGCCGCAGCGGGTTCCCGCCGCGCCACGGTTCGGTTAAACCCGCGCGCGTTTCCGTCCACCTCGACCGGGAGATCCCGTCATGTCGCTCGAATCCGCCGCGCTCGCCCGCGTGAAGCCGTCCGCCACCCTGGCGGCAGACGCGAAGGCGCGCGAGCTGAAAGCCCAGGGGCGCGACGTGATCGGGCTGGCCGCCGGCGAGCCGGACTTCGACACGCCGGACAACATCAAGGAAGCCGCCATCAAGGCGATTCGCGACGGCAAGACCAAGTACACCAACGTCGACGGCATTCCGGAGCTGAAGGAAGCCATCTGCGCCAAGTTCGCGCGCGAGAACGGGCTCACCTACAAGCCGTCGCAGATCAACGTCTCGCCGGGCGGCAAGCCGGTGATCTGGAACGCCATGCTCGCCACGCTCAACCCCGGCGACGAGGTGGTCATCCCGACGCCTTACTGGGTGAGCTACTGGGACATCGTGCTGCTCGCGGGCGGCGCGCCGGTGGCGGCGCCCACCACCGCCGACCAGGGCTTCAAGCTGCAGCCTGCAGACCTGGAGCGGGCGATCACCGCGAAGACCAAGTGGGTCTTCCTGAACTCGCCCTCGAACCCATCGGGGGCGGCCTATACGCGCGCCGAGTTGCGGTCGCTCGCCGATGTCCTACTGCGTCACCCGCAGGTCTGGATCCTGACCGACGACATGTACGAGCACCTGGTTTTCGGCGACTTCGAGTTCTCCACCATCGCCCAGGTCGAGCCGGCCCTCTACGAGCGGACGCTGACCATGAATGGTGTCTCGAAGGCTTATGCGATGACCGGCTGGCGGATCGGCTACGCCGGTGGCCCGGAGCCTCTGATCAAGTCCATGGCCAAGGTGATGAGCCAGACGACCTCCAACCCGGCCTCCATCTCGCAATGGGCGGCCGTGGAGGCGCTGAACGGCACGCAAGCGTTCATCAAGCCCAACGCCAAGCTTTTCGAAGGCCGGCGCGACCTCGTGGTGTCGATGCTGAACCAGGCGAGCGGCCTGCGCTGTCCGACGCCGGAGGGGGCGTTCTACGTCTATCCCTCCTGCGCCGGTCTGATCGGCAAGACCGCCCCCAGCGGCAAGGTGATCGAGACTGACGCCGACTTCGCCGTGGAGCTTCTGGAGACGGAGGGCGTGGCGGTGGTGTTCGGCGCGGCCTTCGGGCTCTCGCCATTCTTCCGCATCAGCTACGCCACTTCGAACGCCGTGCTGGAGGACGCCTGCAGCCGCATCCAGCGCTTCTGCGCCGCGGTGAATTAACGGGACGACACCCGCTTGATCTCGCGGCTGGGAGAGCGTTCATTTGCGGCCCCTCTTGGGGACAACCTGACGGACGCGGCGTTCACCCTGCAGGCGGATCAGGTCCACAGGGTGCGCCGGTACATGATCGCGAGCCGCGGGGTTTCCGCTGACCGCGATCTTCGCCTCCGCCATGGCGCGCGGCTCGGGGTCTGAAGGCGCGCTAGTGCTTCTCGCGCCAGGCGGCCTTGGCCGCGTCCTTGGTGACGTTCAGGTGGACCTCGTCGTCAGACACATAGTCCACCCAGCTCATCGGGATCATGTGGTGTTTCAAGCCAGCGGCCAGATCCAGCTTGGTGAGCTCGATCTCGCTGCCCCGCACGTGGTCGACGCGCCCGACGTGACGGCCGTCCGAACCCACGACTTCCATGTGTTCGCGGATATCTGTGCTAGTCATCAGCTTGCTCCTTGTGCGTGTGGGTTCGGAAAACGCCTGAATCGCGCAAGGGTTTCGGAGGATTTTTCCGCTAGAATCCACTCAGGACGAAGACTGATGGACCCGATCAACCTCAACAAAGCCCGCAAGGCGCGCGCCAAAGCTCAGGCGAAGGACGAGGCTGCGGCCAATCGCGTCAAGTTCGGCCGCACCAAAACTGAAAAGGCGGTGGATCGGCTGGAGGCCGCGCGAAGCGAGCGTACGCTCCAAGGCGCCAAGATCGAAAGCCTTCGCGCGCCGAGGCCGTCGGACTCCGACGACTGAGCGGGGTTCAGCCTCGCAAATCTTGCGGGATCGAGAGGTAGATCGCCGGAGGATTGAGGCCGAGCCGGCGTCGGGCTTCCTCGAGCGGTTCGGCCAGCAGCGCCACATAGTCTTCCCCCGGCAACCACGCCGCCGAACGCCCCCGCCGATAAGCCTCCCAGATCGCCCGCAGGTAAGGCTGGCGGCCCGGCCGGGCCCGGAACGCCGCCCCCAGCGCGATCAAGGCCCAACCCAGCCCCTTGGTCTGGGCGTACGAGAACGCCACCAGACAGCCCTCGCCCAAGGCGTCGCGGCCGTATCCGCTCAACACGTGCCAGATGTCGTGCACGTCGCGCGTGCGCCGCGCATACCAGAAGTGCGGATGCCGCATCTCTAGGGCTGCAATCTGCCGCCGTCCGATCTCGGCCAACCCCTCCGAAGAAAGGTTCTCCTGGCGCATGAAGGTGCGATAGGCCCCGCCCACGGCGTCGGGCGCGAAGCCGTCGAGCCAGGCCTGGTCCGCCAGCATCGGCGCCAGCTCCAGCCGATCGTAGGCCAGTCGCCCGCCCTGTGCGGTGCGCAGCAGGCGACGATAGCCGCGCATCGTCGCCGGCCCGTTGAGCGCGCGCATGATTTCGAAAACCTGCGCGGTGTCGTCCTTGTCGGCCAACAGCCGCCGCAAGGCCCGCAGCGCCACGCCCCACTGCCGACGGGGCGCGAACAGGCTCCGGTCTGGTGCAAGCGTGACGGAGACTTCGGACATGCGGACAGGCTAGCACAAGCCCGCCCAAATGAAAGTGACGCTGGCGTCATTTACACTGCGACAGTTGCGCCCCCTGCCCCGCCGACCCACAAGGCTCAATGCTTCGAAAGCGCTCCCTGCTGCTCGCCGGCCACGCCACCTCCGTGGCCCTGGAGCCGGAGTTCTGGACGGTCCTGGAGGATCGCGCGCGGGCCGAAGGCGTGAGCCTTGCAGCGCTGCTCACCGACATCGACCAGGGGCGCGCAGAGACGCCTTTGGCGTCGGCCTGCCGCCTGGCCGCCCTGGCCCATGCTCAGCGGCGGTGAACCGCTACGCCCTCGGCCCGAGCACGAACATCGCCACGATGAAAAAAAGCACCAAAAGGACGCCCAGCACCGCCGACAGCAGGAATGGAATCGGCTTCCGCTCGGGCTGCGACGGGTCGTCGTCGTCGGGCATGTCGGTGTGCAGCGGGCCTATTTCGGAACCGGGATCGGCGGCGGCGGCAGCTTGGGCGTCTCAGGCAGCGCAGGCAAGCCCGGCAGGTTCAGATTGAGCGTCACGGTCGGTGGCGGCGATGTCGCTCGCTTGTGCGTCATCAGCGCCAGGACGACGACGATGGCGACGAGAACGCCTAAGCCCAGCATCAGCTTGGTGAGCGTGCGCCCCTCGGATCGCTGATCCATCACGGGTCTCCGTTGTGGGATCTGACTGCGAAAACGCGGCGGCTTGATGTCCGATCCAGTCCCATCAGAGGGTTAAGCCCCGCGCCGTGCGTGCTACATATGTTCCGATGTCCCTTCCCGATTCATCCCCGCCCGAGCCCGGCCGCCGAATCAGCGATCTCGCCCGCGTGCAGGGTCCCGACTACCTGGAGGGCTTGAACCCCGACCAGCGCGCCGCCGTCGAGGCGACCGAGGGCCCGGTCCTCGTGCTCGCCGGCGCCGGCACCGGCAAGACCCGCGTGCTGACCACCCGCCTCGCGCACCTCCTCGCCACGGGCAAGGCCCGGCCCTGGGAGTTGCTCGCCGTCACCTTCACCAACAAGGCCGCGCGCGAAATGCGCGAGCGGATCGCCGCGATCATCGGGCCGCAGGCGGAGGGCCTTCGCTGGCTCGGCACCTTCCACTCCATCGCCGCCCAGATCCTGCGCCGCCACGCCGAGCTCGTGGGCCTGAAATCCAACTACACCATCCTCGACACCGACGATCAGGAACGGCTCATCAAGCAGGTGCTGGAAGCCGGAAACGTCGACACCAAACGCTGGACGCCCAAACACCTGGCCGGGCTGATCGACCACTGGAAGAACCGCGGCTGGACGCCGGATCGCCTGCCCCCGCAGGAAGGCGCGAATTTCGACAACAACCGCGGCCAGGCGCACTACCGGCTCTATCAGGAGCGGCTGCGAGTGCTGAACGCCTGCGACTTCGGCGACCTGCTCCTGCACAACATCACCCTCTTCACCTCGCAGCCCGACGTACTGGCGGAGTACCACGACCGTTTCCGTTACCTGCTGGTGGATGAGTACCAGGACACCAACGTCGCCCAGTACCTGTGGCTGCGCCTGCTGGCCCAGAAGCGCCAGAACGTCTGCTGCGTGGGCGACGACGACCAGTCGATCTACGGATGGCGCGGCGCGGAGGTGGACAACATCCTGCGCTTCGAGCGCGACTTCCCGGGCGCCCGGGTGATCCGGCTGGAGCGCAACTACCGCTCCACGAGCCACATCCTGTCGGCCGCCTCCGGCCTGATCGCCGCCAACAAGGGTCGGCTCGGAAAGACCCTGTGGACCGAGGCCGAGGGCGGCGAGAAGGTCGTCGTCCGCGGGGTATGGGACGGCGAGGCCGAGAGCCGCCTGATCGCCGACGAGATCGAGCGGGCGCACAAGGGCTCCACCGACAAGGATCCCCGCCGCTTCCGCGACATGGCCATCCTGGTGCGCGCCTCCTTCCAGATGCGCGCCTTCGAGGACCGGTTCCTCATCCTGCAGATCCCCTACAAGGTGATCGGCGGGCCACGGTTCTTCGAGCGGGCCGAGATCCGCGACGCCATCGCCTATCTGCGGCTGATCCAGTCGCCGGACGACGACCTGGCCTTCGAGCGGATCGTCAACGTCCCCAAGCGCGGCATCGGCGACACGACGGTCCAGAAACTGCTGCACGTCGGCCGCACGAACGGCGTCTCCGCCTCGGCCGCCGCCCAGGCGCTGGTCCGGACCGACGAACTCGCCGCCCGCACCCGGACTTCGCTCGCCAACTTCCTGCGCGATCTGGAGCGCTGGCAGGCCGAGGCCCGACGGATCTCGCACGCCCGGCTGATGGAGATGGTGCTGGAGGAGAGCGGCTATACCGACGCGCTTCGCCTGGACAAGACGCCCACCGCGCAGACCCGGCTCGAGAACCTGAAGGAGCTCGTGAACTCCATGAGCGATTTCGAGAACCTCGAAGCCTACCTGGAGCACGTCTCCCTGGTCATGGACGTCGAGCGCGCCGCCGGCGAGGACGCGGTGCAGATCATGACCCTGCACGCCGCCAAGGGGTTGGAGTTCCCGCTCGTCTTCCTGCCCGGCTGGGAGGAAGGTGTCTTCCCCTCGCAGCGCAGCCTGGACGAGAAGGGCGAGAAGGGCCTGGAGGAGGAACGCCGGCTCGCCTACGTGGGCCTCACCCGCGCTCGCGAGGAGGCGCGCGTCTCCTTCGCCGCCAACCGTCAGGTCTACGGCCGCTGGACCAGCCAGCTTCCCTCCCGCTTCGTGGACGAACTGCCGCTCGCCAACGTCGAGGCCTCCTCCGAGACCGGTTACTACGGCGGCGGCCCCGGCATGCAGCAGCACGGCTCGCGCTGGGACGAGAGCCCCTCCTTCGGCGCGGGCTACTCGTCCCCTGGCTGGAAGCGCGCGCAGGAGCGCAACTACCACGGCAGCCATCCCGGCCGGCAACAGGTCATCGAGGGCGAAGGCCGGCTGGTGGCGGTGTCCGAGCCCTCGGCCGCCGGCGCCTACGCCCGCGGCGAACGGGTGTTCCACGTCAAGTTCGGCTATGGCGTGGTGAAAGCCGTGGAGGGCAACAAGCTCACCGTGGCCTTCGACAAGGCCGGAGAGAAGAAGGTGATCGACTCGTTCGTCGAGAAGGGCTGAGCGGTTATTTCCGTCGGATCACCTTAAACGCCACGGCGCCCAACGCCGCCGTCAGCGCCAGCGCTCCGCCCACCACGGCCGTCAGGCCCATGACGCGCTTGATCTGCCCCGGCGGCCGCGGGGGCGTCGGCGGCGCGGGGCTGTAGTAGCGCTCCGGCACCTCGTCGACGGGCTCATAGCCCTCGCGGTGGAAAAGCACAGCCTTGCCCGCGCAATCGACCGACTCCACCCGCCAGCCGGCCTCGAGCCAGGCGTTCTGGTGGAGCTTGTCAGGTGAGTTCGCCCACCAGGCGTTGCTCACGTACGCCGTCTTCGGCAGCGACGCGCCCAGGACCTCTTCCAGGTCCGCGAAGCTCGCGCGCCAGAATTGCCCCGAACGGGTCGCGAGATGGTCGGTGAGCGGCTGGTACTTGCTCATGCCTCCGGCTCCGGCTTGCCAGTTGGTCCTATTGGCACAGCAAAGTCGGATTCGCGACCGGTCACATGTGCCGGCGCGTCCCTGTCACCTCGGATTGAACCTTGCGCCGCCTGGCGCGCTTCCGCTGGGAGCAAACGAGGCCTGGTGATGAGGGTTCTGCTGGTCGGCATGGTGGTCGCGCTCGCAGCCGGCGTCGGCGCCGGCGACGCGATGCGGCCGGTGCTGGCCCAGCCAGGCCCGGCGATGCAGCCGGTATGGGACGCTGCGACGGACCCGTCGGGAGCGCCGGCGGGCTTGTGGTCCGGACCCGGCCCCACGCCCGACTACGTGATCGGAACCGATTGGCTGCCGCATGAGGCGTCGCCGCTGGTCACGGCGGAGGTTTCGCCGGGGGACCTGCAGGCCGCGGCCCCTGAGCCCCTGCCCTACGTCAGCGCCGCCTACGATGACGACCCGCCGGCGCCCACCGCAAGATACCCGTCCGAACAGGGCGACATCCTGGCCGGCGTGGTTGTCCGATCCGCCGTCGACGCGCCCGACCAACCGCCGTCGGTCTGACCCCCTCGCCTTTCGGCCCGCATGCCCCTAGAGCGGGCGGATGATGGACGATCCGCTGCAAATCATCGCCCGTGGCTCCCGCGCCGCCGCCGAGGCCGCCGCCCGCGACATCGACGAAAATCCGGCGACCGAGTCGGCCACCTATTCGATCCTGGAAGAGGACGAAGATCACGACGTCTGGCGCATCGACGCCTTTCCGACGACGTCGGAAGAGGCGGACGCGCTGAGAAAGCTGCTCTCCGGCCACTCGGTCCTGCGGATGACCACCGAAGTCCTGGCCGACGCCGACTGGCTGGCCATGGCGCTTTCGGGCCTCCCTCCGGTGCGCGCCGGCCGGTTCTTCATCTACGGCGCTCACGACCGCGGCCTCGCTCCCGCCAGCACGGTCAACCTGCGCATCGAAGCCGGCGCGGCGTTCGGTACGGGTCATCACGGCACCACGGTCGGATGCCTGCTGGCGTTCGACCAGCTCCTGAAGGCGCATCGCTTCGCACGGGTGTTGGACGTGGGATGCGGCACGGGCGTCCTGGCCGTGGCCGCCGCGCGTACCGGTTCCCACACGGCGGTGGGCACCGACATCGACCGCGTCTCGGTGCGGATCGCCCGGGAGAACGCCACCCTCAACCACGCCAAGGCGCGTTTCGTCCACGCCACGGGACTCGATCATCGCTCGGTTCGCATGGCCGCGCCCTACGACCTTGTTTTCGCGAACATTCTGGCGCCGCCGCTGGTGGCGCTCGCCCAGGACATCAAGCAGTCCCTGCGCCCCGGCGGCTTCGTGATACTTTCCGGATTGCTGCGCACCCAGGAGCGGCGGGTCCTGGCCGCCTACCGCTCGCGCGGCTTCCGCTTGCGCCGGCGGCTGCGCCGTGACGCCTGGTCCGCGCTGGTCCTGCGCCGCCCCTGAGCGGCCTAGAGCTCACGGAACCGTGTAGTCGACGGGACGTTTGTTGCGCGAGCAGACGGCCGGGAGGCTGTCGCAAGCCGAGGAAGCGATCATGTCGAATCCCAACGATCCAAATGTCGAGCGCACAATCATCGAAGAACCCGCTGTCGTTCGCCGCGAGATCACCGAGACCCGTTCGTCGGGCGGCGCGGCCGGCTGGTGGGTCGCCGCCATCGCCGCGGTGATCCTGGCCGCCGGCGCGATCTACTTCATGAGCTACAACCGCAATACTGCCGACATCCAGGCCGCGCGCGACACCGGCCGGGCGGAAGCCATGCTCGATTCCGCGGCGAGCAGCGCCGAGCAAGCCGCCGCCTCGGCGACTGGCGCGGCCGCCACCGCGAGCGAGCGCATGGCCCGCGACAGCGCGGCCGCCGCCGACCGGGCCCGCGCCGCCGCCGACCGTGCGGCCGAGACCACCCAACAGAGCGCCGCCCAAGCCGCCGACGCGGCCCACGACGCAGCTGCAAGCGCGCCCGATACGGCGCCGGCGCAATAAGCGCTCGCCCGATAGGCCTCTCGAACGCGGGCGCCTCCCGGCGCCCGCGTTTTTCATGCCTGCCGGTTGGCCGTTCCGCAGGGTCAGCGCTACATAGGGCTCATGCGCCAGACCTTCGATGAAAGCACCGATCCCTCGTTCGGCCCCAAGCATGTCCCGCTGATCCGCGAAGCCATGGGCCGCCAGGGGCTGGATGGGTTCCTCGTGCCCCACGAAGACGAGCACAACAACGAGTACCTGCCGGCCGCCAACGACCGCTTGGCCTGGGCCACCGGCTTCACCGGCTCGGCGGGCGCGGCGGTCATCCTGCGGGACAAGGCGGCGATCTTCGTCGACGGCCGCTACACGCTGCAGGTCCGCGACCAGGTGGATCCCGCCGTCTTCGAAATCCGCGACCTGATAGAAGGCGGCGTTCCCGCCTATCTGGAAACGGCGACCGAACGCGGCCAGTCCATCGGCT
>Ga0068860_100004103_pt1 | contig 14913 bp, 15 predicted proteins | sample KBSSwiS32_FD_66597 | JGI IMG/M metagenome (GOLD analysis project Ga0068860, IMG submission 66597) | Switchgrass rhizosphere microbial communities from Kellogg Biological Station, Michigan, USA - KBS Switchgrass S3-2 | ecosystem: Host-associated > Plants > Roots > Rhizosphere > Soil ... | reverse complement strand
CGGAAAAGGGCGCAGACGATGGCGAGCTCCTACGATGTCGTGCTGCGCGGCGGAACGATCGTCGACGGCTCCGGCGGCGCACCCTTCGAAGGCGACGTGGCCATCTGCGGCGGCCGCATCGCCGAGGTGGGCCGCGTCGAGGGCCATGGCGCCCAGGAGTTCGACGTCCGCGGTAAGCTGGTGACCCCGGGCTTCGTGGACCTGCACACCCACTACGACGGCCAGATCACCTGGGAGAACCGCCTCGCGCCCTCCTCCAACCACGGCGTGACCACCGTCGTGATGGGCAACTGCGGCGTCGGCTTCGCACCCTGCAGGCCCGACCAGCACCACCTGGCCGTTAAGCTCATGGAGGGCGTCGAGGACGTCCCCGAGGCAGTCATGATCGAGGGCCTGCCCTGGACCTGGGAGACCTTCCCCGAATACCTCGACACCCTGGAAAACCGCCACGCCGACGTGGACTTCGCGGCCCAGCTCCCCCACTCGCCCTTGCGCGTCTACGTCATGGGCGAGCGCGGCGCCGAGCGCGAGCCGCCCACCGCGGCCGAGCTCGCCGAGATGCGCCGGCTGACCACCGAGGCGATCCGCGCCGGAGCCGTCGGCGTCTCCACCTCGCGCCAGCTCGCCCACCGGTTCCGCAGCGGCAAGTCGGCGCCCAGCGTGCTCACCGAGGTCGACGAGGTGCTGGCGCTGGCCGAGGGGCTGCGCGACGCCGGGACCGGCGTCTTCCAGATGATCTGCAACACGGCCAAGCCGCCGATGGAGGAGTTCGACGTCCTGCGCCGGGTGGCCGAGACCGCCGGCCGCCCGCTGTCCTTCACCCTGGCGAGCGGCGCTCCGGACGGGCGCGAGACGATCATGCGCGGGGTCGAGGCGGCGCGCGCCGAGGGCCTCGCTCTGCGCGCCCAGTTCTTCCCGCGCCCGGTGGGAATGCTGTTCGGGCTCGACCTGTCCTACCATCCGTTCGCGCTCAACCCGAGCTACCGCCCACTCGAGACGCTGTCGCTCGCGGACAAGCTGGCGGCGCTGCGCGATCCGGCCCTGCGCGCGCGCCTGCTCGCCGAGGCGCCCGACGATCCGAACCCCTTCGTGCTCTCGATGGTGCGCAGGATCGACAACCTCTTCGTCCTGGGCGATCCGCCCGACTACCAGCCGTCGCCGGAGGAGAGCCTGACGGCGAAGGCCGCGGCGACCGGGCAGGACCTGCGCGAGGTGATCTACGACGCGCTGCTGGAAGAAGACGGCCACGCCATCCTCTATTGTCCGCTGGGGCCGCTGGGAGAGAACCCGCGCGCGCTGTTCGAGAACGAGGGGGCGGTGCTGGGCCTGGGCGACGGCGGGGCGCACTACGGCATGATCTGCGACGCGGCCTATCCCACCTACCTCCTGACGCGCCTCAGCCGCGACGCGCCTAGCCACGAGAAGGTCGCCGTGCCCGCGGCCATCCGCGCCCTCACGCGCACGCCGGCCGAGACCGTGGGATTCCTGGACCGCGGCCTGATCCGAGCCGGGCTGAAGGCCGACCTCAACGTCATCGACTACGACGCCCTGCGCCTGCATGCGCCCCGCGTCGCCCGCGACCTGCCGGCCGGCGGCAAGCGCCTGTCGCAGAAGGCGGACGGCTACGTGATGACCCTGCTTGACGGGCAGGTGACCTATCGGGATGGAATCCATACCGGAGCCCTGCCCGGCCGCCTGATCCGCGGTCAGAGGCCGGCCGCAACCTAGGGAGAGAGCACGATGCAACGCGTGGTGCTGACCAACGCCAATCTCATCGACATCGACGCGGGCGCGCGGCCGGGCGCCACCATCGACATCGTGGCCGATCGCATCGAGGCGGTGAGCTTTGGCGGGGCGCCGCCGCGCCGCCCGGACGCGCGGGTGATCGACCTTCAGGGCGCCAGCGTCATGCCCGGCCTGTTCAACTGCCACTACCACGCCACCTACAAGAACGTCGGCGGCGGCTCCGCCTTTCCGGTGGGCATGGACGCGCCGCCTGGCCTGCAGACGCTGAGGGCGGCCCAGCACCTGCGGCTGGCGCTGGAGAGCGGATTCACCGGCGTGATCAGCGCCGGCGCGCCCTACGCCATCGACGCCTCGCTGAAGCTGGCGGTCGAGGAAGGGACCATCCCCGGCCCGCGGATCATGGCCGGCAGCCGCGATGTCTCCACCACCGGCCACTCCCAGGACCTCTACTATCCCTGGCACTGGGGCGACGGCTCCTCGCCCAGCATCAACCGCTGCGACGGCCCGGACGAGTTCCGGCGCGGCATCCGCGCCGAGGTCAAGCGCGGGGCCGAGATCATCAAGATCTTCGCCACCGGCGGCCACGGCGTGCAGGGCGTGCCGGAGAAGATGGAGCTCTCCCGCGAGGAGCTGGCCGCGGCGACCGAGGCCGCCCACCAGCGCAACGCCAAGATCCGCGCCCACATCGCCAACAAGGGCGGCGTCATGACCGCGCTGGAAGTCGGCGTGGACGTCATCGATCACGGCGACGGCCTGGACCAGGAATGCATCGACAAGTTCCTGGAGACCGGCGCCTACCTCGCCCCCTCCATGCTCTACCCCTATCGGGTCAGCCAGGTCCGCACCGGGCCGTTCGTCGACAAGATGCGCGCCGACATGGACGCCATGGCCAAGGTGCTCTCCGTAGCCAACAAGGCGGGCGTGCGGATGGTGCTGGGCGACGACTTCGGCGCCGTGCCGCTGGACCACGGGACCTACGCCGACGAGCTCGACTTCTACGTCAACTTCGTCGGCATCCCGGTCCTGGACGTGATCCGCTGGGGCACCCGCAACGGCGCCATGCTGATGGGGCGCGGCCACGAGCTGGGCGAGGTGAAGGCCGGCGCCCTGGCGGACCTGATCGTGGTGGACGGCGATCCGATCGCCGATGTCGCGGTCCTGAAGGACAAGTCCAAGCTGCTGGCGGTGATGAAGGGCGGCGCGTTCGCCAAGGACGCCCTGGAGGCCCTGCAGGCGCCCAGCCGCGCGGCCCTCAGCGTCGCCTGACATGAGCTTCGGGCCCGACCTGCTGCTGGGCAGCTACTCGATCGCAGGCGTCCCGCCGCCGCAGCGCTACGCGGCGGCCGTGGCCGCAGGCTTCGAGGGCGCCAGCGTCATATGGCACGAGATCACCGCGCGCCGGGCGGCCGGCGAGACCCTGGCCGCGATGAACGCCGAACTGCGCGACGCCCATATCGCAGCGCCACAGTTGGAGATCATCCGCCTGCCCGGCCGCGCCGGCCTCTCCGGCTTCGCGGCCGAGGCCCGCGACATCGCCGAGACCGCCGCGGCCCTGGGCTGCGTGGTGGTGCACGCCGCCGCCCTCGACCCCACCGCCAGTTACGACGACCTCGTCGAGGGCTTCGGCCTCCTGTCCCAGGCCTGCGCCAAGGAGGGCCTGTGTTGCGGGATCGAGTTCGTGCCGTTCCTCACCGGCGTGCCGGATCTGGAGGGCGCGGTGCGCCTGGTCCACGCGGTCGGCCAGTCCAACGCCGGCGTCGTCGTCGACTCCCTGCACTTCTTCCGCAGCGGCGAACCTTGGGACGCCCTGGCCGACCTGAAACCGGGCGAGGTGGTCGCCATCCAAGTCAACGACGGTCCGACCGCCCGCCCTACCGAGGACTACCGCGCAGAGGCCATGGGCCTGCGCCAGCTTCCCGGCGACGGCCAGTTCGACCTCACGCGCTTCCTCGACGTGCTGGAATCCCACGGGGCGATGGTGCCGCTCACCGCCGAGGTGGTGAGCCATGAGCTCGACGCCCTGCCGCCGGACGAGGCCGCCCGGCGCATGGCCGACTCGCTGCGCCGCCTCGCCGCTGGGCGCGCGTCCGCCGCGACCTGATTTCACGACGCCCCGCCAGGAGACGCCGATGCCGACACGGGACCAGATGATCCAGGCGATCGAAACCTATTGCCGGGCGGAGACGCAGAAGGACAAGGCCGCCTGGATGGCGTTGTTCGCCGAGGGCGCGGTGCACGAGGATCCGGTCGGCCTGGTGCGCAACGAGGGCCTGGAGAAGATCGCCGCCTTCTGGGACAGCTTCCAGCCCCGCGACGTGGAGCTTTGGCTGACCGAGCCGCCCATCGTCTGCGGCCATGAGGCGATCGCGCTCCTGCAATGCAAAGTCGGACCCGCGGACGACCGACGCCTGTCGGGCCGCATCGTCGACCAGATGATCTTCAACGAGGCGGGCAAGATCACCGCCGTCAGGGCGTTCTATGACACCTCCAGCCGCTGACCCGGGCCACGCCGACGTCCTGATCATCGGCGCCGGCCCGTCCGGCGGCGTCGCCGCGCGGCGGCTCGCGGCCGAGGGCGTCAAGGTGGTCTGCCTGGAACAGGGCCACTGGCAGGACCGCGACCAGTATCGCGGCGCCCAGTGGGACTGGGAGCTGGCCGCCGCCAAGGGCTGGGCCTCGCACCCCAACATTCGCGCCCGGCCCACCGACTACCCGATCGACTTCTCCGATTCGGACATGCAGGCGATCAACTTCAACGGCGTGGGCGGCGGCACGATCCTCTTCAACGCCATCTGGATCCGGTTCCTGGAGTCCACCTTCCGCACCAAGAGCCGGTTCGGCCTCGGTGACGACTGGCCGGTGAGCTACCAGGAGCTGCAGCCGTTCTACGAGCGCACCGACCGGGAGTTCGGGGTCTCCGGCATGGGCGGCAACCCCGCCTACCCGCCGGGCGAGGATCCGCCGCTGCCGCCGCTGCCCTTCAACAAGGAGTCGGTGGCGGTCGCCCGCGCCATCGCCGCCCACGGCTGGCATTGGTGGCCGGACACCAACGCCATCATCTCCACGCCCTACGACGAGCGGCGGCCCTGCGTACAGCGCGGCACCTGCCCCACCGGCTGCAACGAGGGCGCAAAGTCCTCCGCGGACATCACCCACTGGGGCAAGGCCGTCGCCCTGGGGGCCATGCTGGTCACCGGGGCGCGGGTGCGCCGCATCACGCTCGACGCCGCCGGCCTCGCCAATGGCGCGGAATGGGTCGACGAGGCGGGGGCGGAGCACTTCCAGTCCGCCGACGTGGTGCTGGTGGCCGCCAACGGCGTCGGCACGCCTCGCCTGCTGCTGAACTCGGCCAGCGCCCGGTTCCCCGACGGGCTCGCCAACCGCTCGGGCCTGGTCGGGCGCAATCTGATGATGCATCCGTTGGCGCTCGTGCAGGGCTTCTTCCACGACGAGATCGACTTCCTGCACAACGGCTCCACGGTCCAGTGCCTGCAGTTCGCCGAGGACGACCCCAGCCGCGGCCACCGGCTGGGCGCCAAGTGGTCGCTGCATCCCGGCCCCCTCGGCCCGCTCGCCGCCGCCCAGATGGCCTGGGCGCAGCATGGCCCCGGCGGCGATTACCACAAGCGCTTCGGCGAGCTATTCCGCCACGGGATGCACTGGTCGATCATGTGCGAGGACCTGCCCGAAGAATCCAACCGGGTGGTCCTGTCGAAGGACATCACCGACTCCTCCGGCATCCCGGCGCCGAAGGTCCACTACCGCTACAGCGAGAATTCGCTGAGGTGCCTGGACTACAACGTGCAGCGCGCGATGCGGGTGTTCGAGGAGGCCGGCGCCTGGAAGGTGCAGTCGGCCAACCCGGCCGGCGCCAACGCCCACTTCACCGGCACCGCGCGGATGGGCGACGATCCCGCGCGTTCGGTGGTGGACCGCTGGGGCATGGCGCACGACGTGCCCAATCTCGGCATCCTGGACGGCAGCGTGTTCGTGACCTGTAGCGCGGTGAACCCCACCAGCACCTTGAGCGCGCTTTCCCTGCGCAACACCGAACACCTGATCGAGCGCCGCGCCAGCCTGCCGACGCCGCAGCGGCGCACGAACGCGCCCGTCTCCCGCCCCAGGGCGACGCCGATCGTCGAGCCGCCGGCGCCCGAGCCGGTGACGGCCGAGGAACGGGCGCGGCTGAAAATGTTGGCCGGCGTCCTGATCCCCGCCGCCGACGGCATGCCCTCGGGCGCCGAGGTCGGCGTCGAGGGCCGGCTGCTTGACCGGGTGCTGGGCTCGCGGCCGGATTTCATTCCCAACCTGAAGGCCGCGCTCAGCCAGCCGGCCGACGATCCGGCCGCGCGCCTGGCCCGCCTCGCGGCCGACGCCCCCCTGGCTCACCAGGCGCTGCTGACCGTCGTCGCCAGCGCCTACTACCTGGACCCCGGCGTGCGCGGACGCCTCGCCTACGACGGCCAGACCGGGCGCGCGCAGAAGCCCGACAGCTATCCGGCCTACATCGCCGAGGGCCTGCTGGACCACCTGCTGACGCCCGCCTGACATCCCGATCGCGATTGCGTTCGCCGGCCCAGGCCCTTAAGTGACGCGCGTCATCTTTTGCGAGTAATCATGTCCGAGGCCGCTCTCCTCCCCATCGGCAAGCGTGAACAGACCAAGGTCCAGAACCGCCAGTTGATCCTCGACTCGGCGCGCGAGGTGTTCGGCGCCCTGGGCTACGAGACCGCCACCGTGCGCGACATCATCCGCCGCACCGGCCTGGCGGCAGGCACCTTCTACAACTACTACCGCTCGAAGGAGGAGGTGTTCACGGCGCTGGCCGACGACGGGGCGCGCCGGTTCGGGCCGATCCTGCGCAGCTTGCGCGAACGCTCGCCGGACTTCACCAGCTTCGTGCGCCACGCGGTCTCGGCCTATTTCGACTTCCTGGCCGAGGAGCACCGCGTCTGGATCGCCCAGCGTCCGCCCGGCGAGCCGCACACCCATGTGCAGGGCGAGACGCCGGAGCGGGCGGCGGTGTTCGCCGAGGTGCGCGATGCGCTGATCGCCGAAAGCGCCCGGGGCGGCCCGGCGGCGGACCCCGACTACCTGGCCGCCGCCTGCATCGCCATCGCCCGCGAGGTGGGCGAGCAGATGTTGACGCGACGTCCGCTGGACACCAGGGGCGCGGCGGACTTCGCTGTGGCCATGATCCTGACGGGCCTCAAGGGCCTGCCGCAGACCCAAGGAAGGTAGGTCCTCGTGCGCGCATTGGTGGTGGAGGCCCTCGCCCCGGGCTACGCCGGCTGCTCGGTCAAGGAGATCGAGACGCCGACGCCGGGTCCGGGCGAGGTGCGGGTCAAGGTCCGCGCCGCGGCGGTGAACTTCCCCGACCTCCTGCAGACACGGGGCGAGTACCAGCACAAGCCGGCGCTGCCGTTCGTCTCCGGCACGGAGTTCGCCGGCGAGGTCGACGCCGTGGGCGAGGGCGTCACCGCCTGGAAGCTGGGTGACCGCGTCACCAGCGGCGGGGCGGCCCGGGTCGGCGGATTCTGCGAGTACGCGGTCGCCGGCGCGGACCAGCTTCGCCCCGCGCCGCGCAGCTTCAGCTTCGCCGAGGCGGCGGGATATGGCTCTGGCTACCTGACGGCCTACGTGGCCCTGGTCCGCCGCGCCCGCCTGCAGGCGGGCGAGTGGCTGCTGGTGCATGGGGCGGCGGGCGGCATGGGGCTGGCCGCCGTCGACCTCGCCAAGCATCTGGGCGCCAAGGTGATCGCCGCGGCGTCTTCCGACGAGAAGCTGGCCATCGTGGCGCGGGAGTACGCTCCCGACCACGTCATCAACATCACGGGCGGCTTCCGCGAGCAGGTGAAGGAGATCACCGGCGGGCGCGGCGCGGACGTGATCTTCGATCCGGTCGGCGGCGACGTATTCGACGAGAGCGTCCGCTGCATCGCCTTCGACGGGCGGCTGCTGGTCATCGGTTTCACATCGGGCCGGCTGCCGGTGCTGCCGGTCAACTACGCCCTGATCAAGGGCATCTCGATCGTGGGCGTGCGAGCCGGCGAGTACGGCCGCCAGTTCCCCGAGCGCGGCCGCGAGAACCGCGATGCGATCTTCCAGCTGGCCGACGAGGGCAAGATCCGCCCTCGCATCGACCGCGAGTTTCCGCTGGCCGAGTGGCGGGACGCCTTCGGCACCCTGGCCGACCGCAAGGTGGTCGGGAAGACCATCATCCGCCCGGATCTCTAGCCCGAGCGCCGGTTATCTAACCCAGGCTGAAACCTTTCGGCGAGTTGGGGCGACTAAGGGGTGAGCCCCACCATTCCGGGGCCGCCGCCGGATGAGGCCTATGCGTCAGGGACCCGAGGAACAGAGAAGCGGCGAAGCTGGCGCGGCCTGCGTGCGCGCCGCCGATTGGTACGCCACCTGGCCCGCGCCGGTGTTCGCCTCCGCTCCCGGCTGCGAAGCGCGCGTGCGCCGCTACGTGGGCCTGCCCCACGAGATCGAGCAGCCCGCCCTGCACGAGACGGTGTTGTGCCTGCACCTGGGCGGCCCCAAGCGCATCCGCCGTCGCCGTGCGGGCGTGCGGACCCTGCACGACGTCGCCCCGGGCCAGCTCACCCTGCTGCCCGCGGGCCAGTCGAACGGTTGGTCGGTGGACGGGCCGGTGGACTTCGCCCACTTGGTCCTGCGCCCCGAGATCCTGGCGCGCATCGCCCAGGAGGAGTTCGGGCGCGAGGCGATGGAGCTGCCGGACACGGTCGGGCTGGACAGCCCGGAGATTTCGGGCCTGTTCCGCCGCCTGCTGCCGGCCGTGGAAGGCCGCGGGGCGGCCGGGCGGCTCTACCCGGACTGCCTGCTGGTGGTGCTGGCCACCACCCTGATGGCCGAGCACGCCGTGCGCGCCGGAACGGCGGCGCCGGCGTTCCGCAAGGGCGGACTGGCCGGCTGGCGGCTGCGCCGGGTGGTGGACTACATGGCCGCCAACCTGTCCCACGACATCGACCTGGCCGAGCTCACCGCGCTGACCGGCCTCAGCCGCGCGCAGTTCTTCCGGGCCTTCAAGCAGACCACAGGCTCCAGTCCGCATCGCTACCTGGCGGCCATGCGCCTCGACCGCGCCAAGGCGCTGCTCGAGACCAGCGAGCTGCCGGTGGCCGAGATCGCCAGGGCCGTGGGTCTGTCGGACGCCGCCCGCTTCGCCGCCCACTTCCGCGCCCGCTTCGCGGTGACCCCGGCGCTGTTCCGCCTGAGCCGGCTCTAGCGGGCAGCTTCGCGCAATAGCTTCGCGCCGCGGAATCCGACATTGTCCCGCGCGATGGAACAGACTCCCTTCTTCACGCGCGACGGCGAGCGCTTCGTCCCGACCCAATTCGCCAAGGGCCCGTGGGGGACCGCCACGCTGCATGGCCGTGTGGTCATCGGCCTCCTGGGCGCAGAGATCGAACGCCGGCATGGCGATCCCGAGATGATCCCGGCTCGACTGACGGTCGACATGTTCAAGCTGCCGGACCTGTCGCCCCTGGAGGTGAAGACCCGGGTGGTGCGCGACGGCTACCGCATCCGGGTGATCGAGGCCGAGCTGTTCTCGGCCGGCGTCAGCGTCGCGCTGGCCACCTCGCAGATCCTGCGCCGCACCAGCGCCCCGCCGGGAAATGTCTGGAGCCCGCCCAACTGGAACGTCCCGCGTCCCGATGACATTCCGCCGCCGGACGACCCGCGCGCCGGCATGAGCGGCATGTGGGCCACGCGCCCGATCGTCGGCGCCATGGGGACCCACGGCGACCGCCGCGTCTGGATGAAGGACATCCGCGATTTGGCGGACGGCTACCCGCTGACGCCGTTCGGCCGGGTGGCGCTGGCCTCCGACTTCGTCAGCCCGTTCGCCAACGCCGGCGACAAGGGGCTGGGCTACATCAACTCCGACGTCACTCTCTACCTGCACCGGGTTCCGGTGACCGACTGGGTGGGCTTCGAAGTGATCAACCACCAGGCCAGCGACGGGGTCGCGATCGGCGAATGCTTCGTCTACGACGAGGAAGGACCGATCGGCAGCGCCTCGACCTGCGCGCTCGCGCAGAAGCGCGCGAACATGCCGGTGGCGGACCGCTCAGCCTAGGGAGCGCCGGCGGGCCGGTAGGCGACGTAGCCGCGCTCGACCATCCGGCGCAGCGCCTCGTAGGCCTCGGTCAGTTCCTCATAGGCCGTGCGCAGCGCCGAAAGCTTCGCCGACTGGGCGGCGCTGAGCGCGCCCCCGGCGGTCTCGGCCATCGACAGCGCTTCGGCCACCCACAGGGCCCGCGCCTGGGCGGCGGCCACCGCCAGCCGCTGGAAACGGCTCGCGTCGGCCTCGCCGACCACGACCGGAACGGCGGCCACGTTGGCCGCATAGGCCGTATAGTCGATCTGCTCCAAGTGTCCGCGCAGGCGCTTCTGGGCCAGGGGATCGGCGATCTCGGGCTCGAAATGGTCGGCCGCCCGACGGGTGCTTGACGTTCGGATCAACGACATGACGCTCTCCGCGGACATCCGTCCGTTAGGGACTCAACACTGCGCCCGGACGCTTAACGGCAGATTAGGCTCGCCTGGGCCAGCTCAACCGTCCTGCGGGCGTTGTCCACAGAGGCTCGCCTGCAACGATTCATTAACCTTGTCTTACGCCCGCAAATGGCCTTCTTTGCGGGCGACTCGGCGCGTCTGCATTGCAGCTGAGAACACACGGAGAAGACAATTGATGTGGGACAGGAACTCTGCGGCTTGGGCGGTGACCCTGGTGTTGGCCGGCAGCCTCAGCCTGGGCGGGTGCGCCACCAAGAAGTTCGTACGGAAGCAGATCGAGCCTGTGGCCGGCCAGGTGCAAACCCATGAGACGCACCTCAGCCACCTGGACAAGGGCGTGGCCGACGCCATGGCCCGCGCCGAGGCGGCCGGCAAGCTGGCGGAGGGCAAATTCCTCTACTCGATGACCCTCAGCGACGACAGCGTGCATTTCCCGGTCGACGGCCATGAGCTGTCCGCGGAAGCGACGTCGCGCCTGCAGGAACTGGTCGACAAGCTGAAGTCCGAGAACAAGAACGTCTACGTCGAGGTGCAAGGCCACACCGATTCGACCGGCTCGCACGAGTACAACATGCGGCTGGGCGACGAGCGGGCGGAGGCGGTGCGCCGCTTCCTCAACCAGCAAGGCGTTGCGCTCAACCGGGTCGGCACGATCTCCTACGGCGCCGACGCGCCGGTCGCGCCGAACAACACCAAGGCGGGCCGGGCGCAGAACCGCCGCGTGGTGGTGATCGTCCTGACGTAAGATGTGAGCGTCCCTCTTCCCCGAGCGGGAAGGGGGACCGCTACTGCGTCGCGAGCTTCGCGTGCCGCGACGGCTCGCTGACGCGCCGCGTCTCCAGCGTCGGCGGCGTCACGGCGCTGGGCGCGCCGTTAAGGATCCTGCGCCAGCGCCACTCATAGGGGCGCAGCCACACCACCCCACCGTCTGTCAGTCGACGCGGCAAAAGCGCGAAGCTGCGTATCCAAGGCTGCTCAACCGTCGTCATACCCGTTGCTCGTCGTCCAGGCCCATGCCCTAACGTCATGATGCGCTTACTCGTGCGCTGACGCTGTTCACAAATCGCCCGCAACGAATCACTGGCTTGCAGTGTTGCGGGATTGCTGCAGTGAACCCCGAAAAGGTTAACGGAAAGTAGGGATATAGGCGTGTTTGCGGCCATTCGGGTCCTCCACGCCCTCCTGCGTCAAATAGTTCGGTCCGACCGGCGCCTTTCCGTGCCCGCCCGGGATGTCGAGGACATAGGTCGGCTGGCAAAGGCCCGAGTAGCGGCCGCGCAGGGCGCGAATCAGCGCCTGGCCTTCGGCGAGGCTGGTGCGCAGGTGCGACGTGCCCGGCGCCAGGTCGGCATGGTGCAGATAATAGGGCTTGATCCGGGTCTCGACGAACGCCCGCATGAGCGCGCCCAGCACCGCCGGATCGTCGTTGACCCCCCGCAGCAGCACGCTCTGGCTGACCATCGGCAGGCCGGCGTCGACGAATCGGCCGCAGGCGGCGCGGGCCTCCCGCGTCAGCTCGCGCGGGTGGTTGGCGTGCAGGGCCACATAGACGGCCTGGGTCGGGCTCTTCAGGGCGGCCACGAGGTCGTCGGTCACCTTCGCCGGATCGGCGACCGGCAGGCGGGTGTGGACGCGTAGCACCTTCACATGGGCGATGGACGAGAGCCGGCGGACGATCTCGCCCAGGCGCCTGGGCGACAGCACCAGGGGATCGCCGCCGGTCAGGATCACCTCCCAGATCTGCGGCCGCGCGGCGATGTAGGCCAGCGCCGCGTCCAGCGCCGCCGGCGACAGCGTCGCCGCGCCCTGCGGCCCCACCACCTCGCGGCGGAAGCAGAACCGGCAATAGACGGCGCAGGTGTGGGTGACCTTCAAGAGGACCCGGTCGGGATAGCGGTGGACGATCCCCTCCACCGGGGTGTGCGCCGCATCGCCGATGGGATCGGCGGACTCCTCCGGGCGGGCGTCGAGCTCGGCCGCGGCCGGGACGAACTGGCGCGCGATGGGATCGCCCGGATCGGCGGCGTCGATCAGCTCGGCCAGCGACGGCGTCACCGCCACCGCATAGCGGGCCGCCACCGCCTCGAGTTCGGGCAGCCGTTCGGGCGCGACCAGGCCGGCGTCGGCCAGGGCGCGGGGCGTGCGAAGGGTCCGGTCGGTCATGGCGCCGACTGGCGCGCGAAGGCGGCGGACGTCAAGGCGTCTCCGCCACCGGCGTCCAGACCACCTGCTCGATCCGCGCGGCCCCGGTCGCCAGCATCACCAGCCGATCGAAGCCCAGAGCGGCGCCCGAGGCCGCCGGCATGGCGTCCAGCGCCGCGAGGAAATCCTCGTCGATGGGATAGCGCTCGCCATAGACCCGGGCCTTCTCGTCCATCTCGGCCTGGAAGCGGCGGCGCTGTTCGGCCGGATCGGTGAGCTCGCCGAAGGCGTTGGCCAGCTCCACCCCGCAGGCGTAGAGCTCGAAGCGCTCCGACACGCGCGGATCGGCGGGCTTGGGCCGGGCGAGCGCGGCCTCCACGGTGGGGTATTCGCACAGGATCGTCGGTCGCCCCAGGCCCAGCCGGGGCTCGATCTTCTCCACCAGCACCCGGCTGAACACGTCCGACCAGGTGTCGTCCGCCGCGACCCGGACGCCCGTGGCCGCGGCCGAAGCCGCCAGGGCCTCGCGGTCGGCCCCGCCGCCCCGCTCCAAGGTGGCGAGCAGGTCGATGTCCGCGAAGGCCGCGAAGGCCTCCGCCACGGTGACGCGTTCGGGCGGCGCGAAAGGATCGGCGGTCCGATCGCGCCAGGTGAACGCCGTCGTCTCCGCCGTCTCCGCCGCCAGGGCCAAGAGCTCAGCGCAGTCGTCCATCAGCGCCTCGTAGGGCGCCTCGGCGCGGTACCATTCCAGGAGGGTGAATTCCGGATGGTGCAGCGGCCCGCGCTCGCGGTTGCGCCAGACCCGGGCGAAATCGAAGATCCGCGTCTCGCCCGCGGCCAAGAGCTTCTTGCAGGCGAACTCCGGCGAGGTGTGCAGGTAAAGGGGCCAGCGTGCGCCGTCCGGGCCGATGGCCTCGGTGGCGAAGGCGTGCAGGTGGGCCTCGTTCCCCGGCGAGACCTGCAGGGCCGCGGCCTCCACCTCGGTGAAGCCCCAAGCCTCGAACCGCGCCCGCACGGCGCGCACGATGCGGTTGCGCGCCAGCAGGAATCCGCGCCGATCGGCATGGACCTCAGGGCTCCACCAGGGCGAAGGTCGGGTCTGGGGCAAGCCGGCGATCCTTTGGCGCATGCGAAGAAACTGGCGATCCTGGCGCCGATCAGTATAGAGGCGCGGGAAACCCAGACCACTCGCGGGCCGCACGAGCCCGCGCGCCACATTGAGGATCATGCTTTGAAGGTCGCCGCCAGCTCGCTCCGCAAGGGGTCCGTCGTCGATATGGACGGCAAGCTCTATGTCGTCCTGAGCGCCGACAATATTCACCCCGGCAAGGGCACGCCCGTGACCCAGCTCAACATGCGTCGCATCTCAGACGGGGTGAAGGTGTCCGAGCGCTACCGCACCACCGAGCAGGTAGAGCGGGCCTTCGTCGACGACCGCGACCACACCTACCTCTACCAGGACGGCGAGGGGTTCCACTTCATGAACCCCGAGAACTACGACCAGCTCGTCGCCTCCGCCGATGTGATCGGCGACGCCGCGCCCTACCTGCAGGAGGGGATGACCGTGGTCCTCTCCACCCACGAGGGCGTGCCGATCGCCCTGGCGCTGCCCAGGCTCGCCACCTTCGAGGTGATGGAGACCGAGCCCTCGGTGAAGGGCCAGACCGCCTCGTCTTCCTACAAGCCCGCCGTGCTCTCCAACGGCCTGCGCACGATGATCCCGCCCTACATCGGCCCCGGCACCCGCATCGTGGTGCTGACCGAAGACGGCTCCTACGTGGAGCGGGCGAAGGACTAAGGCCCGGCGGGGACACGCACTGAAGTGCATGTCTCCTTCCCGCACAGGGGTCCCCGGCGTTGACATCGCCGCCTCGATCCCCTATCCACCCGCGCTCGATTTCCTGCCCCCGGAGCCCCTCCCGTGAAGCGCACCTTTCAGCCCTCCCGCCTCGTGCGTGCGCGTCGCCACGGCTGGCGCGCGCGGATGGCCACCAAGAACGGCCAGAAGGTCATCGCGCGCCGTAGGGCCAAGGGCCGCAAGCGCCTGTCGGCCTAAGCCCGGCCCGGCTCTCGCCCCGGCGGCGGCATGACCGACGCCTCCCCCAATCCCGACCCTGCCCCGGCCGAACCGCCGGTGATCGAGCGCATGCGCAAGCGGCCGCAGTTCCTGGCCTGCGCGCAGGCGCCGTCGTGCGCGCGCGGGGCGGTGGTGGTGCAGGCGCTGAGGCGCGGCGACGGATCGGCGGTGGTGCACGCGGGCTTCACCGCCACCAAGCGGATCGGCGGCGCGGTGGATCGCAACCGCGCCAAGCGACGGCTGCGCGAGGCCGCGCGCCTGTTGCTGCCGCAGTTCGCCGAGCCCGGGTTCGACTATGTGTTCATCGCCCGCGGCGGCGCGCCACGACGGCCGTGGCCGCGTTTGCTTGACGATATCAAAAGCGCGCTGATAAGGCTCGCGCCCGAGAGCGACCGCAGGCC
>Ga0068860_100004102_pt1 | contig 14916 bp, 13 predicted proteins | sample KBSSwiS32_FD_66597 | JGI IMG/M metagenome (GOLD analysis project Ga0068860, IMG submission 66597) | Switchgrass rhizosphere microbial communities from Kellogg Biological Station, Michigan, USA - KBS Switchgrass S3-2 | ecosystem: Host-associated > Plants > Roots > Rhizosphere > Soil ... | reverse complement strand
CTAGTCAGTTGCACGTCGCCCTGACCCTTGCGGACGCGCGGAGTGCGGCGGTGACGGGAGGGTGCTGCTTTCATGACGCGATGACGGGTTGCGCGCTGCCTGAGTGAACGACACTCAAAACTGTATCCTCAACCGCCGCTGCCCACAATTGGTGGATTGGGCGAGGGATCCTTACTTACGTTTTCGAAAGACGAAGGCGTAAGGGGAGGTGGCATCCCGCCACGCGAAACCCATCCGCTGCCCCGCGTTCGGCTGGATCCTGAGATTGAACCCAATCCTGTGCCTTCCGGGCAACATGTTAGAATCCGCCGCCGCAGTTTGGCGCGGATTATGGGGTTCGTGGGGGAAGTTTGGGTCGAATCCCATGATCGCCAACTCTGGTGCCGATTCCTGCCTACGGATCGTTTGCGGACGTGGCGAAACTGGTATACGCAGCAGACTTTAACTGGAGTGCCCGTGGGGAAACCTGCGGTGCAGAACCGCCCAAACTCGGGGAACGCTACAGGTTTCGACCCACGCCAATCCCGAGCCAAGCCCCTGAGGGGGAAGGTGTAGAGACTAGACGGGCGGCGCCTACAGCCAACGAAGGAGGCCATGGCGAAGGGATAGTCCAGACCACGAACGCTCGCGCACTTGGCGAGCGGCGGCGAAAGCCGAAGTGGCAAGAAAATCTGCTTCCTTGAAAAGGGAGTGTGGGTTCGATTCCCGCCGTCCGCACCATTATGCTTACTGCTCAACGATGGCTCGAAGCGAAGGCGCTGCACCTGTGGCGAGGTGAAATTCACGTACTGCGCGGGTTGAGCTTGCGCGTGGAGTCCGGCAACTGCCTGCAGGTGAGCGGCGCCAATGGCGCGGGCAAGACCAGCCTTTTGCGCACGCTCGCGGGCCTGCTGCCGCTTGAGTCCGGCACGGTCGATTGGTGCGGCAAGGACACGCGCAAGGACCATCATACTTACCACGGCGAACTGGCCTGGCTTGGTCACGGCACCGCCCTCAAGGCCGATTTGACCGCCGATGAAAACCTTCACTACTCAGCCGGTTTACGCCGCGCGGTCACTAATTCCGGCATCGAGGCGGCCCTCGCGAAGGTCGGCTACCCAAACGCCGAGCGGCGCCTGGCGCGGCACATGTCCGCCGGCCAGCAGCGCCGCGTGGCTCTCGCACGTGTGCTCCTGTCTGATAGCTCGCTCTGGCTTTTGGATGAGCCCACCGCAAACCTCGACAGCCAGGGGCAGGCCATGTTCGGTCAAATACTCGCGGCCCACCTCGAGGGCGGTGGCTTGGCCGTCGTCGCCTCGCACCACGCCTTGCCCTTGGCCGCCGAGCGGCTGCGAAGCCTCGAACTATCATGAACGGGCACAGTCCGAATAGCGTGTCAGCCGCGCGCGCGGGCTGGTTGCTGATTCAACGTGATTTGCGGCTAGGGATGCGGCGCCCAGGCGAATGGCTGCAACCTCTAGTGTTCTTCTTTGTGGTGACGACGTTGTTTCCGTTAGCTACCGATCCACAGATGTCGCGCCTCAGAGACATGGCACCCGGTGCGCTGTGGGTGGCCGCGCTGTTATCGTCGTTATTAGCGCTGGAGATGCTATTTCGTGAAGACGGTCAGGACGGCACCCTCGAACAGCTGGCACTGTCCGGTTTGCCCTTATCGTGGCTACTGCTGAGCAAGAGCTGCGTCCATTGGCTCTTGACGGGATTGCCTCTGGTGTTGGCGGCGCCCTTGGTGGCCATGGCCTTCGGTGCGCCTTACGCTGCAATTCCTGCGATTCTGGCGGCGCTGCTGCTCGGGAGCGTGGCGCTGAGCCTGATCGGTGCGGTGGGCGCTGGCCTCACGCTCGGACTGCGCCGCGGTGGCGTGCTATTGGCGCTGCTGGTTCTGCCGCTCGCCGTACCGGTGCTGATCTTTGGGGCGCACGCGACCGCACTGGCCATCGCGCTCGAGCCTGCCGCGGCACCTATGTATATGCTGGCGGCAATCGTGGTGCTGAGCGCGACCTTAGCGCCGCTCGCGACCGCCGCGGCCGTCCGCATTGGTCTGGAATGAAGCGCTCGGAGGGTGCATGAGCTGGGCTTGGCTGCATCGCTATGCATCGCCACCACATTTCTACAGGTGGGCCGGTCGCATGATCCCGTGGCTGTCCTGGCTGGCCGCCATCTGCGGCGCGGCCGGCCTGATTGGCGCTCTGGGCCTGGCGCCCCCGGATTACCAGCAAGGGGAGGGGTATCGCATCATCTTCGTGCATGTGCCCGCGGCCGTGCTGTCTACCGTCGCCTACGCAGTCATGGCCACCGCGGCCGGCGTCGGCCTGATTTGGCGAATGAACGTCGCGCACGCCGTGGCCGCCAGCTGCGCCAGTATCGGCGCTTGGTTCACGGCGCTGGCGCTGGTCACGGGCAGCCTGTGGGGACGGCCGATGTGGGGCACGTACTGGGAATGGGATCCGCGCCTGACCTCGGAGCTGGTGCTGCTATTCCTGTATCTGGGTTACATGGGGTTGCGCAGCGCTATCGACGACACGGCGCGCGCCGATCGGGCCAGCGCGGTGCTGGCCTTGGTGGGCGTCATCAACCTGCCGATCATTCATTATTCGGTAGACTGGTGGAACTCCCTGCATCAGGGCCACACCTTGCTGAAATTCGGCAAGGCCTCCATGCCACCGAGCATGCTGACACCGCTCCTGCTGATGATGCTGGCCTTCCTGCTGTACTTCGGAGCCATCGTACTGACGCGCGCGCGCGGGGCGGTATTGCGCCGTGAACGCCAGGCACGCTGGATCGGGGAAATCGTGGGAGTGACAGCGCCGTGATGCAATGGCTTGCTATGGGTGGCTATGCGCGCTTCGTGTGGCCGTGCTATCTGCTGACGGCGGCGGTGATCGTGCTGAATATCTACCTGGCGCGCCGCGATTTCGCCGACGCCCTGCGCTCGGCGCGCCGCCGACCGACTGCGAAGGGGAATGAGCAATGACCCCCCGGCAGCGACGCATGACGCTGGTGGCGGTGATCGTCTGCGGCGTAGGCCTGGCCGGCGCGCTCGCGCTGCGCGCGTTCCGCGAGAATGTCATGTTCTATTTCGATCCCAGCAAAGTCGCGGCCGGCGAGGTCAAGCCAGGCCAACGCTTCCGGCTCGGCGGCATGGTCGTCAAGGGCAGCGTGCAGCGCACCGCAGGCACGCTGAATGTCAGTTTCGTGGTCACGGACTTCGCGCATTCGGTGCCGGTCACCTATTCGAACGTGTTGCCGGACCTGTTCAGAGAGGGGGCAGGCGTGGTCGCCCTAGGGCGCATGAACGGGAGCGGGGTGTTTGTGGCCGATGAAGTGCTCGCTAAGCACGATGAGAAGTACATGCCGCCGGAAGTGGCACGGTCCCTCAAGCAGGGCCAGGCGGCCGCCAATGGCGCGGAGGGCAGGCGCTGATGCTCATCGAGATCGGTCATTTCGCCATGGTGCTGGCGCTGTGCTTGGCCGCGGCCCAGGCCTTCTTCGGCCTGGCTGGCGCCCATTACAGACGCGAGCGCTGGCTGGCCGTGGTGCCTACCGCCGTGGCCGGTCAGTTCGTATTTCTCGCTCTCGGCACATTCACACTGGTACACGCCTTCGTCGTGGACGATTTTTCCGTGCGCTATGTGGCCGAGCACTCCAACGCCGCACTGCCGCTTTTTTACCGCGTGGCCGCACTGTGGGGAGCGCATGAAGGCTCGCTCCTGCTCTGGATCTGCGTGCTGGGGCTCTGGACGATTGCCGTATCGCTGCGCACGACCCAATTGCCGCGCAGCTATGTGGCGCGGGTGCTGGGTTGTCTCGGGATCGTTAACTTTGGCTTCCTGTTGTTTTTGCTGTCCACGTCCAATCCGTTCGAACGCTTAGTCCCCGCTGCGGTCGACGGAAACGATCTCAATCCGTTGCTTCAGGATTTCGCGATGGCGATCCATCCGCCGATCCTGTATGCGGGCTACGTCGGCATGAGCGTGAGTTTCGCGTTCGCCTGTGCCGCGATGCTTGAAGGACGCACCGATCATGCCTGGGCCCGCTGGCAGCGACCCTGGACGGTGGCGGCCTGGGCCTTCCTTAGCTGCGGCATCGCGCTGGGCAGCTGGTGGGCCTATTACGAACTTGGCTGGGGCGGCTGGTGGTTCTGGGATCCGGTGGAGAACGCCTCGTTCATGCCCTGGCTGGTGGGAACCGCGCTGATCCATTCGCTCGCGGTCACCGACAAGCGCGGCTTGTTCAAGAGCTGGACCCTGCTGTTGTCGGTCGCAGTCTTTTCATTAAGCCTGCTGGGCACTTTTTTGGTCCGCTCCGGGGTGCTGGTCTCCGTGCATTCCTTCGCCTCCGATCCGGCGCGCGGCATCTTCATTCTTTCGTTTCTGGTGCTGATGATCGGCGGGGCACTAGCGCTGTATGCGTGGCGGGCGCCCTCACTTGGGTCGAATGTGGGCTTTGAAATGCTCTCACGCGAAACCTTCCTGCTGTTCAACAACATCTTGCTGGTCGTGGCCGCCGCCGTCGTCTTCGGCGGCACTCTCGCACCGCTGATCGCGGACACTCTGGGCTTGGGCACCTTGTCGGTGGGTCCGCCGTATTTCAATCCCAGCTTCCTGGTGCCGATGCTGCCGTTGGTGATGCTGGTGTCGATCGGCATGCATGCGCGCTGGCGCCGAGGCGCGCTTGGCGAGTCGCGGCGACGCCTGCTGGGAGCGCTCGCCGGTGCCTTGGTGATCGGCCTTGCGATCACGTTCGGTGTATACGGCGGCCCACATATGCTGACTCCGGTGGGCGCCGTGGTCGGCTGCTGGATCCTCCTGTCCTCGCTGATCGATCCCGTCAATCGGCTGCGAATGCGCCTGCCGCTGCCTGCGAGCCAGATTGGCATGAGCCTGGCGCACATTGGTCTCGGTGTATTCGTGCTGGGAGTTACCGTGGTCAAGACCTACACGATTGAGACCGACGTGGCGCTCGCGCGCGGTGAAAGCAAGCAGGTGGGGGATTACGTGTTCCGGTTCGACGGCGGGGAGAACATTGAGGGCCCGAATTTCGACGGCTTTCGAGGGCACGTGACGGCCTCACGAAACGGCAAGGTCGTCGCGCAGCTCAATCCCGAGAAACGCCATTACTTCGTCCAAGGTTCGGTCATGACCGAGGCGGCGATCGATGCCCGCTGGAATCGCGACCTCCTAGTGGCCCTCGGTGAGGACGTGGGCAAGAATTCCTGGAGCCTGCGCCTGCAGTACCGCCCGATGATCCGGTTTATCTGGATGGGTGCAGCGATCATGGCGCTGGGCGGCATCACCACCTTGTTCGACCGCCGCTACCGTCTGGCGCAGGCCGCCGCTACCGTGGCATCGCGGGCACTGGCCGGGGGCGAACCGCCAGGCGTGCGCCCATGAAGCGCTCACTCTTGCCGTTGGGCCTGTTTGCGCTGATTGTCGTGGTGCTGGCGGTCGGCATCTACAACGCGCCCAAGAACGGCTCCAAGCTCATCGTCTCACCGCTCCTGGGCCGCTCGGCACCCAGCTTCACGCTGCCCAAGCTCATTGATGTGGGCCAGCAGTTTGAAAGCCGCTCGATGCAGGGCCGGTGGCATCTGGTCAATGTATGGGGCACGTGGTGCGTCGAGTGCCGCGCCGAACACGCCACGTTGCTCAAAATCAAGGAGCAGGGGAGCGTGCCGATCATCGGCATCGACTGGAAGGACGACGACGCCGCAGCGGTAGCGTGGCTGGCGCAGCTGGGCAATCCTTACGACATGGTGGTGGCCGACCGTGAGGGGAGGGTGGCCATTGACTGGGGCGTATATGCCGCACCGGAAAGCTTCCTGGTCAATCCCCAAGGCATCGTAGTTGAGAAGCAGACCGGCGCCATGAATTTGGAGGACTGGCAGGCGAAGTTCCTGCCGCACCTGTCCAAAGCGCCTTCGCCCACAGGAAAGAGCGGCGCATGAGCTGGCGCGTCCTTGCGGTACTGGCGATGCTCTGTTGGACGCTGCAGGCGGCCGCCGTCGACAACACTCCGCCGCTTCCTGACCCCGCCATGCAGGCCAGGTACCTGGCCCTGATCAATGAATTTCGCTGCATGCAGTGCCAGAACGAGAGCCTGGCGGATTCGAGCGTGGGCCTTGCAGCCGACCTTCGCCGCGAAATCCACGACTTGATCCTCGCCGGCAAGAGCGATGACGAGATCCGCGATTACCTGGTTTCGCGCTACAGCGAATTCATCCTGTTCCGCCCGCGCATGAGCCTGAAGAACCTGTGGCTCTGGTCCGCGCCGGCCGTCCTGCTGCTGGCCGGAATCCTGATAGCAGTGCGCGTGATGCGCCAGCGTGCGCGACTGCCGATCACCGACGACGATCCTCCGGACACGTTGCCCACCGCATGACCCTGTTCATAATTTGGGCGGCGGCCTGTGCGCTGATCGCTGTGCTGGCGGTCGTATGGCCACTGTTGCGCCGCGGTGGCGCGACCACGGCTCCGCAATATGCCATCGCCGCCGCTGCGGGGCTCGTGATCATTGCGGCGGCGGCGCTGCTCTATCCGCGCTGGAGCAACTGGCCGTGGCGCTCGCCGCCCGCAGCCGAGCAGGGAAGTATCGCGGCTTTGCTGGTGGCCACCAATGAACATCCCGACGATGTACAGGCGTGGCTGAATCTCGGGCAGGGATATCTGCGCATTGCGCAGTGGCCGCTGGCGCGTCGCAGTTTCCAGCATGCGGACCGCCTGAGCCACGGCACCAGTGCCGATGCGCTCAATGGCCTGGGCGAGACCATCGTGTACGAGAACAACACCAGCCAGGTGGCGGAGGCCTCGGCGCTGTTCGATAGGGCCCTGCAGCTGGACCCGCACTCGCCGCAGGCGCTGTTCTACACGGCCATCGCCGCGCTCAATTCCGGCGACCTGCAACTGGCGCGTGCGCGCTTCGTGACGCTTCGGGACCTGGGTCCGCCCCCGCAAGTCGTGGCCGCGCTCGACAAGCAGATCGGCGCTATCGATGCAGATATCGCCCGCCAGAAGCCCGATCCGGCCACCAGCATAGAACTGAATGTTGTGCTGGCGGCCAAGCTGCAGGAAAGCCTCCCGAAGCAAGGCGTGCTTTTCGTGTTTGTGAGATCCCCGCAAGGCGGGCCACCCCTGGCGGTCAAGCGCCTCAACGTGCAATTTCCACAACACGTCGTGCTCTCGGCGAGCGATTCAATGATGGCGAGTAATCGCATCAAACCCGGCCAGGCGGTCGAAGTCATGGCGCGGATCTCCACCAGCGGCACCCCAATGCCAAAAAGCGGTGACTTCTTCGGCGCCCTCAAGACGGTCGCCGGTGCCCGCTCGCTGCATGTATTGACCATCGATCAGAGCACACCCTAAGTGGGCGGTAAACGGCGGTTAGACAGCGAAGTCCTACGTGGGCGTGGGTTTATCCTGATCTAGAGAGCGCCATAAATACCCCATAATGCTGCAGATGCTGGGGACCAGTCCCCGAAGAGGACGCGCGTCTGGATAAGCGGCAAATGAATCTCAAGACGGCCTCGTATCGCCGTCGGCGCAAGGCGTTGCAAATGCGCCGCAATCTGAAGATGGCAGCTTCCGCTCACGCCTATGTGCGGGGCAGCACCTTGAAGTTTTACGAGTGGCTGTCGGAGCGGGGCGAGCGTGCCGTTCCCAAAGGACCGCCCGTATGGATTTGCGGGGACTGTCACGTCGGCAATCTTGGCCCAGTGGCCGACTCCGAAGGGCAGATTCACGTGCAGATTCGCGACCTCGATCAGACCGTGGTCGGTAACCCCAACCATGACCTCATCCGTCTCGCCTTGTCGCTAAGCAGCGCCGCGCGTGGCTCCGACCTTCCAGGAGTGACGACCGCGCACATGCTCGAGCAGATGATGGAGGGCTACCAGGGCGCTCTCGTTCCTTCGGCACGCCACGCTATCGTGCTCGCCAAGCCCGAGTGCGTCCGCGTGGTCATGCGCCGGGCGACCAAACGAACTTGGAAACATCTGGCGCGCGAACGCCTGCGCGACATGAAGCCGAACATCCCTCGCGGCCAGCGGTTTTGGCCGCTGAGCGGCGTGGAAACGCGCGCGGTCCACTCTTTGTTCCGGAACGAGGAGGTTCGCCGACTCGTGGCCTCGTTCAAGGAGCGCAACGATGATGCCACCATCGAGGTGCTGGATGCCGCCTACTGGGTAAAGGGCTGCAGCTCGCTCGGCAGGCTCCGTCTGGCGGTGCTGCTGGGAGTGAACGGCAAGAAAGCGCGGGACGATGACTACTGTCTGATCGACATCAAGGAAGCCGTCAGCGCAGCCGCCCCTGCGGCCACAAAAGCCAAGATGCCCAAGGATAATGCTGAGCGTGTGGTGGAGGGCGCCCGACAGCTATCGCCGGCGCTGGGCGAAAGAATGCTGGCTACACGGCTTATGGAGCGCTCGGTCTGGCTGCGTGAACTAATGCCGCAGGACTTGAAACTGGAAATCGATCAGCTGACGCGGGAGGAAGCGGTGGGCGCTGCGCGCTACCTCGCCGGGATCGTCGGCAAGGCGCACGCCCGGCAGATGGACGTCGCCACCCGCAATGCGTTTCGCAAGAGCCTGAAGACGCGGCATTCAAAGCGCCTGGACGCGCCCTCCTGGCTGTGGACCAGCGTGGTGGAACTGGCCGCCGCCCACGAGGCCGGTTACCTCGAGCACTGCCGCACCTACGCACTGGCGCAGTAGTCCGCAATCCCTGAAGCCGCATTTGCTGCGGGCTGACGCTCGCCGCTTGACCGGTTAACGGACGCTAGGCGAGGATGCCGCGCGTGCATATATCCCGCGAGCCATTCCGTTTGCAATCCTACCGACGACGACTCGTGCTCTGCGGCGCGGGCTTGATTATGGCGTTGAGCGCTGCGAGCCACCAGGCGCGTGCGGCCGCTGCGCCGTTGCTCTACGACACTGAGATTCGCGAATTGTGGATTCCCATGCCGGACGGCGTGCGCCTGTCAGCGACGCTTCATTTCCCACGCGCCCGAAACCGCGCGGAAAAATTCGGCGCCGTGCTCGAATACCTCCCTTACCGCAAAGATGAAGTCAAAGAGTTCTCGAGCGTGCACGACTATTTTGCGCGACACGGCTACGTCTCGGTGCAGGTCGACATTCGCGGCACCGGCCGCAGCGAAGGCCAGTTGCCCGAGCGCGAGTATTCTCAGCAGGAGCAGGCCGACGGCCTGGAAGTCATTGCGTGGCTGGCCCGACAGTCCTGGTCCAATGGCAATGTGGGCATGTTCGGTATTTCCTGGGGCGGCTTCAATTCGGTGCAGATGGCCATGCGCAATCCGCCGGCGCTCAAGGCCATCATCGCAATCGACGCCACCGAAGAGCTGTTTCACGACGATGTGCACTTTATTGACGGCATGATGCACGTCGATGAGTACGAGCTGAATGTGGACCTGACCATGGCGATGACCCGCTCGCCGGACTTTCCGACGGACGAGGCCAGTCTGGGCGCTCGTTTCGACCGGCCGCCTTGGATCATCATCTACAAGCAACACCCGCGCGCCGGAAAATTCTGGGACGAACCCGTGCGCCCGCTCTCCGCCATAAAGGTGCCGGTGTTCATGATCGGCGGCTTGCTCGATGGATATCGGGACAGCATTCCGCGCATGCTCGAAGGGATTAGTGCGCCCACCAAAGCACTGCTGGGGCCGTGGAATCACAATGAGCCGCACGATGCGGTGCCAGGCCCCGCCATCGAGTGGCGCGACCAGGCGGTGGAATGGTGGGATCACTGGCTGCGGGGCAAACCCAATGGGGCCCTCAAGGCACCCAAACTTGCGGTGTACATGAACCACTGGTATCCGCCCGATCTGCAGATCAAGGAGATTCCCGGAGAGTGGCGTGCGGAGGAGGGGTGGCCGCCGCGAGGGCAGCATTCCCTGACTTATTTTCTCGACGATTCCCACCAGCTGACCCGCACCACACCCGGCGCGGCGCACCACGACCTCGCCTACCGGCCAGCATCAACACAAGAGGGCGGGGGGCCTGATTTCTGGTGGGGCGATGTCTATGGTGATCAACGCTCGGTGGACAGCTACAGCCTCGTCTATGACTCGGCGCGCCTGGAGCAACCGCTGTCGATACTGGGAAGGCCACGCGCGTGTCTGAAGGTCTCTGCAAACGCGTCCACAGCACACTGGTTCGTGCGGCTCTCGGATCTCGCGCCGGATGGCGTAAGCACATTTGTTTCTGGAGCAGGCATGGCCGGGGCGCATCGCCAGTCGATGCTCGAACCCATGCCGCTTGTGCCCAACACCCTCAATGAGCTGTGCATAGACCTGCATTTGGCCTCCTGGGTATTTCCGGCCGGGCATCGCTTGCGTGTCGCCGTTTCAAATTCGATGTGGCCCATGATCTGGCCGACCCCTTACGCCATGACCACGACACTTGATATTGGCGGCGCCAACCCATCGCGCATCGATCTACCGGTGGTGCCAGACGCCAACGATTTGCCCAGACCGACGTTCAAGGCGCCAGAAATTGTCTCCAAGCCCCCTGCCGGGTCCTCAGACTCCGATGAATTGAATCTGAGTTCCAACGTGCCAGGTTTGGGCTGGACTGTAAGGCGCGATCCGGCGAAGCAACTGGGCATCGTGGACTGGCGTGGTGGCAGCCTTGATGAATTCCCCTGGGGCAGCGAGCAGGTCAGCGAACACATCGTCTATCGCGCCGATGATGTGCATCCCGAATTGAGTTCTGTGCAAGGTGAAGCGGTCATGACAGTAAAACTCAAAGACCGCGAACTGGTGTGGCGCACGGTGCAAAACACGCACAGCGACCAGAAAAATTTCTACATCGAAGTGAAACGCCAACTTACAGAGAACGGAAAAGAGATTCGCAGCCGTCAGTGGCAAACCACCGTGCCCAGAGACGGCCAGTAGGGAGGGTGTAGCCCCTAATGCCGATTTGAAGGCCTTACCAGATCAAGGAGTTAGCATTATTTAACATAATATACATTATGCGAAGTAAATCCAAAGTATGGGGCTGGGAGCCTAGCCCTTGGGTTTCTCTTCCAAATACAGAGTCCGAATGTCGTTCAAGATGACCTCCGGCTGCAGATAGGCCAACGTGTAGATCTCGCGAATCATGCCGGTCCGATCGATCAGGAACATTTTGAGCATGTGATGCAGGGTGCGCCGCGGCGTACCGTCGGCCCCTTGCTCGACGCTGACGTCTTGACCGAAATCGTCAAGCACTGGAAGCAGATCGCGCACCGATCGCGCGGTCAGCACGTTCCACTCTAATCGTGAATCGCGCATGACCATTTCCCTGTACCGGCCGATGACCTCGGGCGTATCCGTCGTGGGATCTAGACTGACACTCAGGAATTGGACACGTTGAGTGAGACGGGGATCCTCGACCACTCCGCGCCGCACCTGTATCAAGGTGTGGTAGGCAAATGGGCAACCGAGCGGGTCGGCGCAGTAGGTGTAGAAGAACGTGAGCAGCGTGATCCTACCGGTTGTGGCGGCGGACAATCGTGTCGGTCGGCCCGCCACGTCGAGCAGTGTCGCATTGGCAATCGGCTGGATCTTTTGCAGCACATAACTGCCTGGGCGCGGCGGCGTGAACTCCAGGCGCGGCGCGACGGCTGCCACAGGATCGACCGCCGACAGCGCGGATGCCGACCCGCAGACCAACCCGGCCGCCGCTACTGCGGCGTACAAGCGCGCCGCATTATCTTGCAATGTCGGCGTACGCTACCTGAGCCGTCGACTTTGCCGTGAATTTCATGTGATGCGGCCGCCCAAGTTTCTCTTTGGTGAAGTCCACTTCGAAGGCTGTGGTGAGCGATTTTCCATCCCAGCGGTATGCTCGCAAAACCTGCTCATTGTCATCGCCGGTCTTGTCCCATTTTGACAGGAGGCTGGAGGTGATATAGACGCGCTTGCCATCCCAGCTTTGCGACACCATGTTGACCTGCCGGCCGGTGTGCTTCTGATAGGTTTCCTTCGGGTGCTCCGGATCGGAAAGATCAAAATAATGCGTTACGCCGTCCATAAATGTGTTGACCCACAGGCCCTTGCCATCGGCTGATATGGAGATATCGACCGGGAGCGGTATCTTGGTTGGATCACCGATCGTGCCAACCTCCTTTGCACCCCAGGTGCCATGGGCGTCCTGCCTGACAAGCCAGATCTTGGACGTGAGCGCTGACGCCGTGACAGCCCAGTTCTGGCCGGGCGCCAAGGCCCACCGAATTTCAAGTGGCGCCCCGGGCACGTTCAATACCTGGGTTGGTTTCATGGCCTTAAGGTTCCATACGACCATGGTGGACCCGAAGTGCTTCATCGCTTCCGGGTCCTTGACCACGTCACCGAGATTCCGCATGTAGTTGTTCCAGCCCGCGAAGCTCGAGGTCAGCATCACGTTCTTCGCCGGATTGATGGCGACGTCGTAGCCGTAACCATCGCCCTTTACACCACCGACCTCCCCTGTCGGAATATCGTACTTCGTGATGAAGGTCCCTTTATTGTTATAAAGAGCAAGACCCGTTACGCCGCCTTTATCGGCACTATTCGAGAGATTGCCGATGACCATCCGTCCGGGCAGTGCATAAAAGGTATGCGGTCCGATGTATCCCGATTTGGCCGTCAGATTGGTGATCGTTCGTACCAGGCGCGGCTTGGCGGGATTTGTGCCTACGTCAAAGACGTAAATCTTGCTGTCGTCGAGACCACCTGCCCACAGGTACTTGCGATCATCTGTGAACCCCATGTGATGCGCTTCCCCGCGTCCACCGACTGACACGGTTCCGATCACCTTGCCATAACTGCGAGACGCAGGATTTACGTCGATCGTCACCAACTTGTCCGATCCGTCGCCAAGGCCGGGCTCACCAAGCGTCCAGACGTGGATGTAGTCCTCCTGACCCTTGATCAGGCCACTCATATAGGGCGAATTGCAAGTTTCGTCGGCACGCACGACCGACGCGACGACCAAAAGCGTGAACACCAACCCGCCGCAAAGCACGCGAGCGGTCTGTCGGTATCTGTGTTTCATAGCGCCCCCCAAGTTCATTTCAGGAATCGATTGTTCGCAGAGAGCTACGCAGCAAATAGTACTTTTCATTTCTATTGTCAACGTGCCCCGCCGCCGCAGCGAACCGAGCCTGGGGCGGATGGCCGACTCTGGTTAATGCAGACATCAGACGGAAGAACAATGCGGCATTAGACACACCACGCGAGGGCCTAACTTTGCACAACTAAGGATAGCTACTGAGCAATAGCAGCGCTCCCAAGATCATTGATTTGCTTTGAAAAGTTGACTGGGCGTAAATGGCACTTGCAATAAATCATGCGAAGTAGCGCCCTAGGTAGGGTCAGCGACAGCTGCCCTTAACGCTATCACCACGCCTTGTTGTCAGCCTAGATATCGAAGGATTCAGTTGCCTGTTTAGTGAACCGGCTGTCGCGCAGGCGGATATTTTTCGCGCCCCCAGAGATTCGAATCCGGGAAGCCGTGCTACCAGCATTACTTCGGCAGTATCGTTCCACCGCCTTTCGGAAGGCATCAAAATTCATGGGTCCTTTGTAGCCGACCGGAGGGGACACTTCGAAGGGGTCTGATTCGAATGAGGCTCCCACGGTTTGCTTGACGATAGCGTGAACTCCTGGGTATCTCTTGTCGCCGACAGTTAGATCGAAGAACACGTGCGATACCATGTGTTCGTCGTTACTCCCATAATCTTGGGAATCCTGGATCATGTGCGAAAACTTCACTGTTACTTTGGGCATGTGCGTTTCCCGTCCCAGGATCGGGCGCTTGCGCATTTTGCGCTAAATTTAGGAAAGCCCGACGCCAGGATAATTCATCAATAAAATCAAGCCCCTTTTGCACCGGCTCTAGATGGTGTAAGCGCTTGAAATAATGGTCCATGCTTCGACCACCGCTTCTTTGTTCTTGCTATACATTATGCGAAGTTACGTAGAACAGGACGCGCGTTATCAATTTGTTGTGAATACGGCCCCGTGCGGAATGCCCACCCCGCGCCACCCATGGGGCCAAATGCGTTCCGCGAAGCTAAAACCAACCTTTCCGTCGGTATCCTTGAAGTCGGTATCGAGGCTCACTGCGCCGGTCACCCGGTCCAGCTTTAACACGTACAGTCGGTCCGCCGGCGTTTCACCTGAAGTCACGACCAACCGATCTGCTTCCGCGCTCCATGAAGTCCAGTGCGGGTTATAGGAGTCGCTGAGCGTGAGCCGGGAAACCTCCACCGGCTTCATCGGGTTACCTATGTCCAGCACGATCAAGCCGTGCACGGCCGGTACGCTTTGAATGTAGTACTGGCCAACGACACTGGGCACGCCGCACCAGTTGCCGGGAAACGTGTAAATCAGTGTCGCCTTGGGCTTAAGGGTGTCAATCCCGGTGATGCGCTCGAGCCCACAACCCAGGCTCTGCACGTATACCGCTCCGTCAGGACCTAGCCTCGGCTCCTCTGGGCTGATGTGAGCGTAGTGGTTCTCGCCCACGCCCATGTACGAAGTCTTCAGAAGCTTCAGGTCTGAGAGGCGCCAGACCTGGAAGGTCACCCCGCTGAACAGGTCATCATCGTGCATGGAGGAATTTGTGGATACGATGCGATCGAGCTGCGGCAGCACCACTAGGCCGTAAGGCATAAGTAGCGCGTTCGGGAATGCCGGGTCGGCATTACTTACCGCCCGCACCAACTTGCCGCTATCGTCGATTTCCACCAAACCCCCGCTCTTTCCAGCCCCGTTCGCTGGCATTTGGTGATGCGCATGCTGGAAAGTCGCGAGTACATGGCCGTTGGGCAAACGCATGAAAGAATGTGGGTGCATGAAGCCGCCCATATCGGTAAAGGAGGCCGCAACCTTGGGCTGCAATGGATTGCGCACGTCAAAGATGAAGCTGCGCCCGACATC
>Ga0068860_100004096_pt1 | contig 14942 bp, 7 predicted proteins | sample KBSSwiS32_FD_66597 | JGI IMG/M metagenome (GOLD analysis project Ga0068860, IMG submission 66597) | Switchgrass rhizosphere microbial communities from Kellogg Biological Station, Michigan, USA - KBS Switchgrass S3-2 | ecosystem: Host-associated > Plants > Roots > Rhizosphere > Soil ... | reverse complement strand
CTGTTTGCCGCCACCAAAACAATTACCTGTATAGACCTGCCGCCAGATAATAAGATGAACCTGCTTATCAGTGCCGCTTCTGTACAAATTACCTTTGGGCTAGACAGGTACTTACTTGATTTTTTTGACACCATTTATGTATTTCAGCATGACTACCAGTACGGCGCCTATGAAAAGCCATTTGAAGGACATGTAAACAGCAATGGCATCTATTTAAGCTGGGATAATTTTTTAAAAGGGTTTGAAGATTATACGGATGCCGACAATGTAGGAATACATGAGATGGCACATGCGCTGGCGTATGTCAATTTTATGGCCGGGGCCAACGATGGGCAGGATGAGGATTTTATAAAAAGATTTTACCAATTCTCAAACGTGGCAAGACCCATTTTTAATGATATGCAGAATGGCGTTGGCAATATGCTGAACGAATATGCTGCTACCAATTACAATGAGTTCTGGGCGGTAGCAGTAGAAACTTTTTTTGAAAGTTCGCTGCAGATGAAAATAGCCATGCCCGATCTGTACCAGTCTCTTTGCAGTTTGTTAAACCAGGATCCCCTGTTGCCGGAAAAAGTGCTGACCGTTATAGGCGCCTGATTAGTGGCAGGCATAAGAAAATGCCACGGCCTTATCCGTGGCATAGAAATTCAGCGTAACTAAGCGTAACTTATTTACTGCGCCTTATCTTTCGGTTCCTTTTTTTCATTTATCATATCCATTAGTTTTAGTCCAAGTAAACCACTTATGCCACCTTCTGTTCCGTTGCTGCCACTGATTAAAACGTCGGGTATTACCTTGATATGGCTTTTGCCTATTTCTTCTGTTACTTTATAGCGGGTAAAGTTATCCCCGCCCATTGCTTTAACCTGCAATTCGTATGCCTCCGCTGTTGATTTACCAATGGCCATAATTTTTTCTGCTTCGGCTAAACCGGTTTTGCTGATTTTTTCAGCATCGGCTGCAGCATTGAGTTTGGTAGATTCTGCCTGCGCACCGGCCCTTGCCTTGGTAGCCGTTGCTTCGGCTTCGGCCCTCATCCTGGTAGCATTGGCTTCAGCTTCTACCTGCAGGATAATACTTTTTGCATCGCCTTCGCTTTTTTTAACCGTAGCATCTGCAGTGCGTTGTGCAATCTCTACACTTTGCTGTGCTTTTACAATTTCCTTTTGCATATCAGCAATAGCGGTTTCTTTTTCTACACCCTGTCTTTTTTCCTGGGCCATTCGTTGTGTTTCATAGGTCTTTTCCTCTTCCTGCGCAATCTTACGATCGGTCAGGGTTTTCATCAATGCTTCCGGCGGAACAATATCGCCAATTAAAGTATCCACCGCGTTTACATTGTAGTCATCCAGCACTGCCTTAATATGTTCTTTTGCTGCCATCTGCCTTTCTTTACGGGTGCTTAAAAAGCTGATAACATCGCTGTCCTGCGCCGAGTTGCGGAAATAGTTGTCAATGGTAGGTTCCAGCACCTGGCTTACCAAATTATTCATGCTGCCAAAGCGGGCAATTACTTTGGGTGCTTCATTGGCCGGTATGTGAATGATCTGCGCCACATCCAGGTTAAAAGGGAAACCATCTTTTGAACGCACGGTAATCGTTGACAAATTTTTGTCAAGGTTATGCGATTCACTTCTTGCATTGGCCCAGTTCAATACCAGGTTCGTGGTTGGCACCAGTTCCATTTTCATGGTATATGTATTGACAGGATATTTTCCCGGCCCCAGGGGTTCCATCCAAACGCCGCGAAAACCTTTTGACACAATATTACCATGCTTAAATGAGTCGCCCGTTACATCTTTGCCATCTTCACCAATATAAGAAATAACTACGCCTACATGACCAATGGCTACATCCGTCATTGGTATTTCCTCAATCTGCACAGCCCATGGATTGATGTAGTAAGAACCTGCCAGTACTACCTGTGGCTGCAGTCCGCGGTTACCACCATTTTTCATAAAGCTGTCAATATCCTGGAAATTGTTATGGCCTTCAATTTGTTTACCGGCAATCTGGCCCTGTGTAATAGGGTCGCCGTCAAGCGTGGTAACCACACCCACCATATTTTCATGAATGATAAGCTGGTCAACAATGCTTACTTCAAATAAAAAAGTATTGATACGGTAAGAGCCTGCAGTCATAAAAGCGGTTTGGCGTCCACGTTGGCCACCGTTGTCCAGAAATTTTTGTGCATCCTGGAAATTATCGCAGTCTACTTTACGGGCCAGTATTCGCCCGGTAGGAATTTCGGCGCCGTCTTTGCTAAGCAGCAGCCCAATTTTTCCTTCAGGAATAACCATAAAGGGAACCATGTTTACGCTGTATTGCCATGGCCACATATTCCAGTACAATCCGGGGGCAAGTGTCCTGGCCTGGAAACCGGCTTCGCCCTTTGTTGCAATAATTCGCCCATCCGGTAAACCCCGGTTAGGGCCCACCAGCACAAATTTTTTGGTAACAAGACCAATCCTGTTTTCGGGCACTATCACCATCCCAAAAAAAACGCGCAGTATAAATTTATAAAGAACAAGGAAAAGTATGATTAATACAATCCACCACCAGTTGGCAATAAGATAATTGAGGTTCATAAAAAGGTTTTGAGGTTTTTGCGTGTGAAAGTAATTGTAATTGTGCAGATTGGCAATGCTTCGCAAATACCTTATGGCGAAAAAAAGCGGTTCGGCTCTTTAAACATTGCACCTGTTGGTAAAAGAAAGCACTGCCGGAGCGGCTGGTATGAAACGGTTACATTTTGGAGGTCAGTTAAAATTGACGGTATAAAGATATGGTGGCAGTAATAGTACGGATAGTTGTTAAGGAAGGGTGGAAAAGAATGTTGCCTAACCGGTAAAGTTTGGATAGTAAATGGACGACCGTATTTTTACGAAATAGCCTGTTCTGGAGGCGGGAAGTTTGGTAGTCTGCGAAACCTCTTTTACAATACCGCCTGTTATTTATAAATAATTGTGCTTCAATATCAATTTTTGTTAATACGCTATATTTTTTGTAAATTGGTTTGACACTGAACGGCCCTGTAAAAATAAAATTTAGAAAACCAGCCCAATTGGCTTTTACTTTTCAAAAAAAGTTTATACTTTGTTTCGCGTATACTATTTCCATTCTCCTCTGGACAACACATTCTCCCTTTTATCTTAATTCCATCTCAGGAAAGACCGTACATTTTACACATCCATACCGTGTTTAACCACAACGCATGTCTGTTTTGTAACTGCAAAATTGAAAACTCATGGAAGTAGTGATCATTTGTGTAACGGTATTTTTCATTGTCACGCTGATAAGTGTATTACAGGAGCCGGCTGCCCGTTTTATGCAGCGCTATCAATATAAAAAGTTTCTCCATGTAGAGGAGTATTACCGGAACATGGTATCGGCACACCTGGCTTACTTCCGCCGCCTGCCCGATAAACAGCAACACCGTTTGCTGTTCCGTACGTTTCTTATTCACCGCGCGAAAAAATTTCATTATGTAGGCATTGAAAAAAAAGAGGAAATGCCGGTGCTGATTAGTGCGGTTTCTGCGCAGCTTACACTTGGGCTGGAACGTTTTTCGCTCAACTATTTCCGTGATGTATTTGTACTGCAGCACGATTATCACTACGGCTATTATTCACTGCCTTTTATGGGCCATGTCGACAGTACCGGTATCTACCTGAGCTGGGATAATTTCTTAAAGGGGATTCACAGGGCCGATGAGAACAGCAATGTCGGCCTGCACGAAATGGCACATGCGCTTGCCTATGTCAATTTTGTTGTAAAATCTGAAGAAGACAAGCACTTTAAAAATGAGTTCAAAAATTTTTCAAAAACGGCGCGTCCCATATTCCAGGATATGCAACGCGGCAGGAAAAATTTCCTGGGCGAATATGCAGCTACCAATTATCATGAATTTTGGGCAGTAAGCGTTGAAATGTTTTTTGAAAACCCATTCCGGTTTAAATATGAATTGCCCGATTTATATGCAGCCATGACCAGATTGCTGAAGCAGGATCCCTACGAACTGATTGTAAATGGAAGGGTTTCAGCTATGGCTTAATAAACCGGCAGGCTGGCCTGTTAAGAAGATATTTCGCCGGTTGGCTCAGTTATTGGCGTATGTTCATTTTCCCCTCTTTTGTACAGTACAATATAGTAGTAAGCCAGTACGCCCAGGCCCAGGGCAAAGGGAATAATGGCCAATTGCCGCAAGCCATAGCCATGCCATACGTTTTCGTCCAGCTTAAAAAATTCTCCGATCATCCATGTGCAGTTGGCAGTAATCCAGAAATCAACAGCCAGGTTATGAAACAATTCACTTTTCATATGACGCGTTTGCCAGGTAATTAACAGGGCCACTGTTAGTGTAGGCACTATCATAATCAGGCCGGGTATACGCAGGTTGGTAGCCCAACAAATATCTTTTAGCAGCCATAAAAGTATGTGCAGGTTTTCTGTTCTTCTGAAATTAGCAGGTATGGTGTATACTTTATTACTCATAAGGATTGAAATGGTATGCGTTATTTTAGCATGCAGTATAAACAAAAATTAATAAAATCAGCAGGGATTTTTTATAGCCTGCGGTTTATCGCGGTGCATTAATGCCACCCCTTCGGGGTTTGGAAGGTAATATCTATGTCATTGGTTATATTAATGTCATCCCTTCGGGATTTTGCCTACGAAGCTGTATGTCGTTGTTATGTTAATGTCATCCTTTCAGGATTTTTCATGGCGAGCTTTATGTAGTTGGTTATATTAATATCATCCCTCCGGGATTTTGAGGGTAAGATTTATGTTGTTGTATATTAATGTCATCCCTTCAGGATTAATAGTTCTATCTTTCTTCCATCAGACCGCAGGGCGTCTACCTGCTCAATGTCTTCCTGAACCGTTGCACATTTGCATCGGACATTATTGGTTGGTTGTGTAAGAGATGATTGACCAGTTGCCTTGCAAAAAAAGGGGCCAGTGAACAGCCCTTGGTACCCATTCCGTTTAGTATGCCCACATTATTAAAAATCGGATGCATCCCAACAAAAGGCTTGCGCTCCAGTGTCGCAGGTCTTACAGATGTCATGTGGTCAATAATGGTAAAAGGCATTTTTACCGTTTGCTTTAACCAGTTTTCCGCAAACTGGTAAAAACCTTTGGTGGGCTTATCATCATCAAACTCCCACAAATAGGTAGATCCCAGCCAGAAAGTATCAACACCCCAGGGTACCAGGCTGTATCCTTTCTTGATGATATGCGTAGACGGCAAACCGGGAATTGCTACCAGTATTACTTCCCCTTTATTAAGGCCGTAGGGGAGATTTGGAAAGAATGGATTGTTATAACCCGCAACGCCATCGCAAAAAATAATAGTGGCCGCACTGATGTCTTTGTATTCAATGCTGTTCTCTTTTACAATCAACTGTGTTGCGTCAAAATGTTCGTTTCTTAATTGATTGTTGGCTAGTAAGTTTTCGCACTGTTTTTTTAACAGCAATTGTATATCTGCCAGGTAGGCCGGCTGAATAATGCCATAACCAAAATCATACTGCAGGTATGATTGCCAGTCGTTTTCATTGACCGGCAGGGAAAGAAATTGCTGATCTTTTTCATATCGCTCAATAAAGGCCAAACGCATTTGGGGTGTAGCAAAACAATCAATGATTGGTTTTTCTGTAATGCAATCAATTCCCAGCGCATCGCCAAAAGATTTGTAGGCATGCCACGCAAATGGCATCAGGTCATCTATCATCCAGGTTTTTACAATCCTGCGCCCGGTAACCGGGTTAATGATACCCGATGCTACTTTAGAGGCGGTAAATGGCCTGCTTTCATCAATAACAACAAAAGATTGATTGGCTTTTTGCAGTTCATGGCTTAAAAATGTTCCGCAAATACCCTGGCCAACTATTATGAAGTCCAGCCCTGAGCCCGGCGAAGGTTGAGATAGCTTTTGTACATTATTTAGTTCCATCATTGCTCGTCTTTAATAATTTTTCCCTGGTAGTATCCTTTCGTAAGGACCAGGACTATTGCTCTGCATTTATACGTACACCTTCGCTATGACTTGAAAACTCAGGAGCATACATGCATTGAATGCTGGTAATACCATTGCTGAAATTGCCCGTGTGTGTAACAAAAAGCGGGTATTCAAAAACGTAAGTTCCTTTGGGCAGCCAGCCAAAAAAGAAATTGGTGCTGGCATCTTTGGTGCTTTCATAATAGCCAAGGCCGCCCTGCCATTTGTATCCGCTTAACACATTTACCGGCTCCATGCAACTGGCGCGCATGTCTTTCATCTGTACGTATTCCATGTCCCTGTCAACCCGCAGTTCAATCCTGACTTTAATTTTATCGCCCACTTTCAGGTAAGCGTTTTCTGCAACGGGTTCAAGCACCGGTCCCCTGTCAGTATTCTTTTCAACAAACAATTGCTTGTTCAGTTGCAATGGCGTTGCTGAAGTTGTTATCTTATCCAGGTGCTCAAAATATTGCCAGTATACGGCACCCCAGGCTGGTTGACTGCCTGACTGGTTTTGTGGGCTGGCAATCTTAACGCTGATATCGCCCATTGCTGGTTTTACAAAGGGGCCTTCAATGGTTTGTTTAAAATAACCGGTGCCTGCTTCGAAAGCCCCCTCACGGCCTCCCCCGGCAGGGGAGGAGGAAGATGAAATTGTTTTGTCGCCCAATTTTATTTCTACGGTCGGTGTATTGTTTAACCAGTCGCTGCCCTGCAATAACAACGCGTAACAGGCTTCGGCCGTAGCTTTGGTGGTTTTCCAGTTTTGGGTTTGCTTTTGTTTCAGCAGCCAGGTTTTTAAATCATCCACCGTTTTTGTGTCTTTGCCAATTTCTGCAAATGCTTCAATTAGTAAACTCTGTGTTTCTACCGGCGCCTGGTGCCAGTAATACCCGGCTGTATTCTCTTTCCAGTACATGCCCATTTCATCATTCACAATGGCATTTTGTTTCAATGACTTTAGTATATCGCCCGCTGTTTTAAAGTCGGCGCTGCGCGACAGCGAAAGTGCAATCATGCCCTGCATGTATTTGTTTTGCTGCAACCAATACTGCTGGCTTTGTTTCCGGTAATAATTAATGGCCGTAAATGATGATGCGCCGGGAATGATATAATCGAAGAAACTGCGCATGTACAAGTACTGCACCTGCATATAGCCAAGATTGTTTTTATCGAGCCCCATTTTGTGTGTAATCAAATAATCATAATCATCTTTAATCCGCTGGTCCAGGTATTTAATCGCGCTGGTACTGATGCTGGCCCATTCTTTTTGCTGGCTGGCTGTTAATGCATGCAGTTTTGCCAGGTGGCCCAGTCCGGTCATAATGTATTGGGTAATATACCGGTCGTCCGGGCCGCCCTTAAACCATACAAACCCGCCGTTTTCGCTTTGCATTTGTTTCAGTTTCTCCAATGAAGATGCCAGTTCACGGCTCATTTTCAGCATATCAAACAATAAGGCAATATTCTTTTTTTGCTGTGTTTCATTTTTTGCCTCCATTACCCAGGGTATTTCTTCCAGCAATACGGATTTTAATTCCGGATTTTTTTGCAGGTTGCTTAATAAGGCGGCCGAATCGCTTGTTTTCCATCGTTCAAATATTTCTTTCAGTTTTGGCGATGCGCCGGCAATTTTTGCAGCAATGCTATTGGCATAATAACGGTTAAATGTTTGTTCGGCGCATTCATACGGGTACTCCATCAAATAAGGAAGCGCCTGTACTGCATACCATGCAGGGTTGGTGGTAAATTCTACCGTGAGTGCATGCTGCTGCAGTGTTTCGCTATTGCCGCTCTGCAATAATTTTTCGAAACGAAAGTTTTTAGCTGTATTGCCGCGCAAGGGCAGGGGCATACTTTCTGTAACCAGCATGCTATTGGTAAGGACGGGCAAGGCGGCTTCTTCGCCATCGGTGTTGTTGCCGCCTTTGGCAATAAAGCGATAGCTAACGGCGCTGTTGTACTGGTAAGGCACGTCAATGGAAAATTTCACCACGGTGCTCTGACCGGCAGCGGCTGTATAAAATTGAGTGGGAGCCATATTATGGAACCAGCCATCTACCGGCACATTGGTAGCGGTATTTGTCAATGAAAGTTCTACGGTACCGGTGATTTCTTTATCGGTAAGATTAACCACTTTGGTGCTAAGTTCCATTTTATCTCCCTCCCTTAAAAAACGCGGAGCATTGGGCTGCACCATTACCGGTTTTTGTGTAACCACAGTATTGGTGGAGTAACCAAATGCCAGATCTTTCGTATGTGCCAGCGCCTGGAATTTCCATTTGGTAAGCGCTTCTGGAATGGTAAAACCAAATTCAATATTGCCTGCACTGTCTGTTTTTAAATCGGGAAAAAAGAAAGCGGTCTCGTTGAAATTTTTGCGGATTTGGACTTCTGAGGCAGCAACTTTCATCTTTGACCCTTCAGGCCCGTGGATTTCCTCAAGCTGTACATCTCTAACAACCATAGTGTCCACTGTTAATTTGTCAGCTTGTTTTTCTCTTTCAAAAAGTGAATTTGCTTTTTGAAGTGGAGCCGAATGCAAAGGCTCACTTAGTTTTGCAGCTGCTTCTCCACGTTGTTCCGGCGCGGCTGCAAGAGCCTCCGAATAAACTCCAAATTCTTTTCTTTGTTTTTTCCACCCTCCAAATTGCTGGGTGCCTAGCACATCATACCATTTCGCAAAAGTTTTCAAGGGAATATTTATGTAATTATTGTTTGCGCGAACCCCGGTAAAATTTGAATAGTTCATCCACATAGTTTTTTTGGAATAGATCTCCCATATATCCGGAAGATTCCACGAATGGCCTTTAAATTGATCTAAAGAAGCATCATACAGACTGGCCAACATTTCGGCAGCGACCTTTTCCTTTTTATAACCAATTATTTTCAATTTCCATTTTTCTTCGCTGCCAGGCAGCGTTTTATCCCGGAAAGTTTCAAATGAAATTTGCAATTCCTTATTGGTCCAGGGAACAGTTATATTATTCTCGATGTAATAAACGCGGTTATTTTTTACAAAAAGATGATAAATAGCAAAACCGCCACGGTCGGCCTCCGCGACAGGAAATTTAAAAGATTGTTTTTCGCTATTTAATGTCAAAAAACTATACGTTCCTGACGCTGATGCGCCTCCGTTCGTCAACTTTTCGACTTGCTGAATAATAAATAAATCATTTGCAGCGGAACCAATAGTGATGGTTGAAACTCCGCCTGGTTCAACAATCTCATGTTTTTGGGATTGCCATGTATACAATAAACCAGGCACTGTTTTGCTCTTTTCATCGTACAACTGAATATATTGAACATCTTTTACTTCCTGACCATATTTGTCTTTGGTGCTTACCTCCACCGCATACCACCCCTGAGGTAGTTTAGAAACGGGGAGATCAAATTTCCCATTGCCACTTGTTGAATCTGTTTTGTTTAAATACATTCTATCTTTTTTCCAGCTTCTGTAGTCAGATTCATCCTGGTATTCATCATTTGGGAAATTCCTTATGAATTCTTCCTTCGTCATTGCAAACTGATCCGGCTGCGGCCAGTAACGTTTTCGGATCAAGCGGTCAGGTGCTTGTAATCCATATAAATAAACACTTACCTGTGCAGGTTCAAATTCACCATTTAAATTTTGGGTGGTGATGGATATTTTTTTCAAGCTATCGGCTGGAAGAGCTGCGGGAAGCGTTACCTTCAGTTGCAGCGCCTTGTAAGAAACTGGTATGGTGGTTTCACCGCTTCTTGTTTCACCATTAATATCGGTTATATCTGCTGTGACCTGGTAATCAAAAATGGGTTCCAGGGTTTTCTTTACACTTTCATCAGGTATTGCCCTAAAACTAAGTTTAAATTTGCCTTCTGCATCGGTAACTGCAACACCTTGGGTAATTTCCAGACTTTCAGTTTGGGGATAGCCACGTTTCCAGTAAAGCCACGGATAGATAAATCTTGCCACCCTCTGTACGCGATATTTTACCTGTGCACCATCAATATTATTTCCAGCATATGCTTTGGCAAAACCAGTGATGGTAATGCTATCATTTACTTTATAGGTTCCCTGAACTTTTTCATATTCTACATAAAACTTAGGGCGTTTGTATTCTTCTACTGAAAAATAAGTGCTTCCATCTAAATTTTCGTCAATCAATGTAAACTCGCCATTTAAAGCCCCTTGTGGTAGTATAAATTTGCCTGCGTAAGAACCATATTCATTTGTTTTTAATTCAAGTGAATCAACGTTTTCGCCATTTGCGTTGCGCAAAAAGACTTTAGACTGAACACCCTGATAGGTTCTGCTTTTCTTTGAATAGAAATCCTCCGTAATGGCAATACCTTTAAAGTAGACTGTTTGTCCCGGACGATAAATGCTGCGGTCAGTAAAGAAAAAAACTTTCGAATTATCCTTTTCATATTGCTGCGCGGTAACAGATACTGAAGGTTGCTCATTATTATATGAATTATGATATGAATAAAAGCGATCATCTGCTAATAGCCTATCGTTTTCATATTTTATTTCTATCTGGAGGTTGTTAGTTGCTTTATCTTCTTTATTGAAACGTACATATCCATTCTTATCGGTTTGGAGGCTCTGACCTTTTATTTTTTTTGTTGCACGACTATTGTAGTCATAATTGCTCCACCATTTCTGCACAGAAGCGTTTGCAAGCGGTTTGCCCGTTTCACGGTTCAATACGAAAAATTCAGTTTCATTATTAACATAGCTGATACTGGAAATATCAATGAATTGCGCAGATAGCGGATTTTTATCAGTACTAAAATCCTCCTTTGCACTGCATAGCAAAATATATCTCCCAACCGGCAAGGATTCAACTTTTACTTCTGTACTGTGTTCCTGGTAATCATTAGTCGCCGGTATTGCCCGTGACCATTTACTAATTGGGTCAAAGTTGGTTATTTGCCTCCAGAATCTGTCGCTATAACGATCTGTTAATTGTTGATCCAGATCGTCGGTCAGTTTAATAACCCTGAAATATAATTGATTCAGGTTCCGGTAAGTTACAAGCGTTCTGAAGGGTTGGCCTGGTACATTTACTTTTTCAGTTGTAAGCTTGAGCGCAGGCAACTCAAATTGTTTCAAAAGATTGTAGCAGTTAACATACCCTTCGCTACTATCTTTTTGCTGGAGTACTTTTTTACAAATTTCCGCCGCAACCAGGTATTCATATCTTGGGTTGCCAGAATCATTGTCGTTGAATTTTAAAGGACTATATTCACTGCCTTTTTTTGTATGTAACAGCGCAATTAAATAGGCGGCCTGTGCAGCAACCGGAAAATGTTCGTATTTAGTAGTAATAGTTGTCAATGCTTTTTCATACAATTTGTCATTATCTTCCACTACAGAATGCTGCTGCACAAACTGCAGGCGCTGTATGTCAGCATCAATCAATGCATCGGGTGTCTGGTCATTTAAGTGAAATGCCAGTAATTTCTGATAAATGAGCAATGCTTTATGATAAAGCGATGCAGAATCTTTGGTAATGATAGTAAGTTTAATGAAATCAGCAGCCGGTGAAAAGTATTTGACGTCATTAATTTCAAACGCATAGGCTGCCTTAGTAATATCTCTTTCTCCGTCTTTAAAATATTCCAATGCACGATGAGCAAGCAGGTCATACAGGGTAGGGCGGAGGTATCGTGCATTCCCTTTTATAATTATGGGCTCAAATGCATCCAGAGTTGTTTGCTGTAATAATTTTTCATCCTTTAGTGATGCCAGATAAAGTGCTGAAATCTTTTCATGAAAATCATCTGCTCCCCAGGTGGCAATGTCTTCTTTTTTAAAATTGGTTGTTTTGGTACGGTCGTACAGCTGGTAGCGGTGCTGCTGAAAATAATAAAGATATTTTTCCGCCAGTATGGATTGCAGTATTGATTTAGATGGCCCGCCGGCGGTATTAATTTCCTGTTGCCATTGGACAATTGTTTTATTATCAGCCTCTTCTTCTGTTATTTGCTGCAGGCTTGCCTGGTACAACAACGCTTTTATGACCTGGGCATCCTGCTTTTCTTTTTTAGCCAGCACATAAATTTTATTGACTTCTTCCAGCGCAGATTGTGTCAGCCCTTTTTTCGTTGAAAGAGAATCTATTTTTTTCCAGAGCGCGGTATAATTGGTCATTTTTTGTTGTGCGGATAGATGATGCGTAAATAATATAAAGCTGAAAAGTATAAATGCCCTGGTTTTTACAAATGACATATTCATCAAATTTTAGTAAAGTATGATACGCTGCTGTTTGGGTTGCACAACAACAGCGATAAAGATAACAAAGTTGGTTATGGGATGCAGTACTGCAGCGTTTTACACAGATATGTCCCGCTATGCCCTGTTAAAATAATTAACAATAAAGAACAGGACATCAGTAAGCAGCAAATAAACGCAAGTGCATCCGCTTTACATGCGTTTATTTGCGGTATTGATTATCAGCGTTTTGCATTAACAAATTCTTATAGCTTCTGAATTTTACTTAGTATGCCTGCGGGCATCTATTATATAACCAGCATGAAAACACTGGTAACAACAAGATTACTACATCAATTAAAATTTACGTTATGAAAAAGATTTCTACACTTGGTTTTGGTATCCTTATCTCAATGGCTTCTTTTGCCAGTTTTGCACCCAGCCGTTTAACAGTGTCTGCAGAAGGCAATGCGAATATAAAAGTTACGGTTGATGGTAGCCGTTTTGATCAGCAGTCGTTTAGCAACAGCGTTGTTTTTGATAACCTGCAGCCTGGTTTTCACGCTGTAAAAGTATACCAGCTTACTGAAAAACGCTTTGGCATTTTTGGCCGCAGGCAGGGTACTGAATACAGGCTGGTGTACAATGCGTCGGTAAATATCAAACCTTTATTTGCCACCACTATTGAAGTAAACCGTTTTGGCGGCGCGCAGGTAATTGAACAACCTTTGCGCGGCGGTTACAAAACCAGGGACTGGGACAATGACAATCACCGTTATAATGACAACGGTGGATATAAAAAGAATGATCGTGATTATGACGGCAGACAGTATGGCAATGATTACGGAAACAACGGTGGATACAATGGCAACAGCGCGTATGGCCGTACTATCAGTAACGAAGATTTCTTTGCTGCTGAACGCGTAATGGAACGGGAAAATTTTGATGATGCCCGTTTATTGTACGCCAAACGTTTGGTAGATGATAACTACCTGTGTGCTGAGCAGGTAAAGGAACTGGCTCGGTTTTTCTCTTTCGACAACAACAGGCTTGATTTTGCCAGGTATGCTTATGGCAGGACAACCGATAAAAATAATTTCAGCGTGGTATGCAATGCATTTTCTTCGGGCTATAGCAGGGACCAGTTGATGAATTTTATAAAAAGTTGCAGGTAATATATTTTTTTGTTGGTTAGGTTTAATGATAGGATGAAAGAAAGCCCCGCAATTCTTTGCGGGGTTTAATTATGGTTGACATAATTGTGCGTTAGTGATGCTGAACTGAGTTCAGGAAGAACATAGATAGTACGAAGTCGGGGACTTCGTACAGCGGTAAAAAGTTGCAGGTAATATATTTTTTTGTTGGTTAGGTTTAATGATAGGATGAAAGAAAGCCCCGCAAGTCTTTGCGGGGCTTAAATATCGTTGACATAATTGTGCGTTAGTGATGCTGAACTGAGTTCAGGAAGAACATAGATAGTACGAAGTCGGAGACTTCGTACAGCGGATTTAATGATAGGATGAAAGAAAGCCCCGCAATTCTTTGCGGGGTTTAATTATGGTAGACATAATTGTGCGTTAGTGATGCTGAACTGAGTTCAGGAAGAACATAGATAGTACGAAGTCGGAGACTTCGTACAGCGGAATAGGATGAAAGAAAGCCCCGCAAGTCATTGCGGGGCTTAATTATAGTTGACATGCTTGTACGTTAGTGATGCTGAACTGAGTTCAGGAAGAACATAGATAGTACGAAGCCGGAGACTTCGTACAGCGGATTTCGTACAGCGGTCTTGGTACAGCACTGATTTGGACGACGGCTATTTTTTCCTGGCCATATATTTCAGGAAAAAGTCATGGCTGTTGAGCACTTCAAGGGATGAGAAATAAAAATCGCCGGTGTCTTCTGTTATGATGCATGGGCAACCGCTTTCAACTGCTGCATAATATTCCAGCCCATCTTCAAAATCTTTTGTGGCCGGATTTTCCAAACTTTTTTTAATGGCTGCAGTGTTTGTTTCAGCAATTTTTATATGTTGGCAGAGTAATGCAATCTTTTGTCTGGCCACAGCCTGTTTGTATTTTTTCTCTGCAAAATAAAACGCAATTGCCAGGCAAATGGGTGATGTGAAAAGGGTAAAGTTCCTGGTTCCTGCCAGGCTTAGAATGCGTACAGAATAAGTAAACAGGGGGTATTCCTTGTTTATTACAGCTATAAGTATATTGGCATCAATAAAGACAATCATTTCCTGCTATTAAAATAAGCTGCTTTTGAAGATTTCCTTGTCTTTGCCTTTGTTTTGTATTCAGCTTCGCCTTCGGCCACCTGGCTTACCCAGTCTGCAATGGGATAGTCTTCCAGGGAATGATAGTTTGAGGTGGTGATTTTCTTTAGCAGGAACTCTATAAGACGTGAAAGGCTGATATTATTGGCTGCAGCATATTTCTTTGCCTTAATATATTGGCGCAGGTTGCAGGTGAAAACGACAATGGCGGGAATGATCAGCCAGGTCAGTTGTTGGTGAAAAACAACAACAACTGACGTCAAACACCAACGACTGCGTCAACGGCGTCGAAAACCCGCCTATCGGACGGGCAGGCAAGAATTTTCAATCAGATTACGCCAGTAAAGTCAATAAAAAAGCCCCGGAAACCCGGGGCTTGTATTAAACAGGTAGTTTTATTTTTTATTAATTACTTCGGCCATTTTTTTGCCAATATCTGCCGGACTTTGTAC
>Ga0068860_100004095_pt1 | contig 14954 bp, 15 predicted proteins | sample KBSSwiS32_FD_66597 | JGI IMG/M metagenome (GOLD analysis project Ga0068860, IMG submission 66597) | Switchgrass rhizosphere microbial communities from Kellogg Biological Station, Michigan, USA - KBS Switchgrass S3-2 | ecosystem: Host-associated > Plants > Roots > Rhizosphere > Soil ... | reverse complement strand
CATGGTCGTAAGCCTCTGCTGACTCTCCATCCGGTCCTCCTTCCGGCGCGCGCCGGCTCGAAGCCCCGGGGGGGTCAGTTTTACTGTCGTCAGGGGGTCAATTTCTCCTGTCGCTTGACATCAGCACCACATCCAGCGTTCGTCTCAGTGAAGCTTCGAAGCCTGAATTCTGGGCCCCCCATCTAAGCTTAGAACAGCACGGCGGGTGCTCCAGCAAGCTGGATCCTCTCTTCATTGAAAAAGAGGCTTCTAACTACAGTGGCGGTCCGCCTCGCTTCTCAACCGCCGCTCCACTCGCTGACGAGCATAGGATCTAGCCGAAACGCGGATCTCATTTCGACTGTCTCCAACTAGGTCGTACAGGCTGAAGCGGCACTGCCCGCACGAGTTCAACAAGAGCTTCCAAATCACTCGTGGGCTCCTTCCAGACAAAGCGACGCAATAAGGCTGGAATTCTATCCTTCACGTCTTTGTCCAGCACCAAGGTGACAATCGCAAAACGATCGTCCTTAGCGCGCTTCTCCTCGACGGCGTAGTCAACCTCTGTTGCGAGGTATCCAGAGTCGGTAAAATCCTTGGTCACGAAAAATACTGCGGCGCATGAGCGAGCCAGACCCTCTCGCAAGCCTCGCTCCAACGGAGCGCCAGCGACCAGTGCGTCTTCGTCGAGCCAGGGCTCATAAGCCAATGCCGCGAGGGCGCGGCTAAACTGCCTGACACGGTCCTTGTCCTTGCCACTATGACTAAGGAAGATCTGTCGTGGCTGCTCCTCGCGAGCGATTAGCTGTTCAAGGATAACGGTCATCTGCATCGCCTCCTCTTTCTCGGGGTGGCCAAGGGCATCGAGGTGCGCTGTCCGCCTCTGAGAATGCTCCACGCCGCGTTGCCACTCCCCCACAGCGGCTTGTCCCGAGGCTCCCCTGAGTATGCTGCCGCGCATAACAGATGCCTTCGATCTTGCTTCATAATAGAGTGCCCTACAGGCGTCGCACTGATGGGCGTCAAGACCGGCGTGTGCCTCATCGAGCACCTCGTCAATACTGCCCGCAAGAAGAGCCGGTATCGGCATGGGAAGGGAGAGGGTCTCGAGTGCAAACTCCGCGCGTGTATTAACCTGCCTATGGGCGTTAGTCCGGTCGAAAGCGAGTGCCTCATCGTATAGATGCTTTGCCTCTGCGAACTGCCGCGCCACCAGAAAAAGATCTGTTTCCTTACGGAGACCTCTCAGTACGACCTTGCCCTGGATGGCACTGAGGCGACCCCTGACCTCATCGACCTCTGGTTCATGGAGGAGTTCGTTGGGAAGGCTCGACAACTTCAAGGAAACTTGGCGCACCATAGCATCTGCTATGAACTCATCATCGAGCTCGAGAGCAGCAATCGCCCAATTCGCTAGCGTGACTAGCTCCACCAGGTGAAGATTATAAGTGCGAGCGATATGGAGGCCAGCCTCGCGGTAGCGATAGTTGGTTTCGACGCTCTCAACCTTGAGAGTCAACTTGGCCAGGTAAAGATATGCATGAGCCAACGCCATGGGGGACGTAGCTTCTGTCAAAAGTGCCTTCAGCCGCTGGACCGCCTTCGAGTGGGCAATACCACCCAGCGAGTAGTCAGTGACTATCTGAAGATATTCAGCTAAGGCAGAATCCCTCTCTCCTATCTCCGCAATCCTCCGCGCCAGCTGATCACGGGCCTTGGGAACTTGGTAGCGATTGACACTGAGTATCGAGCGCCGCAAGGCGTTGAACTCAGCGACAAATCCAGGGTCGAGGTAGGCCGTATTATTCACGTGAGAGATGTAGGGCTAGGCCTTTAAGAGGTCTGCGATGCACAGCCACTGAGCTGAAACTTCAATCCAGCGCTCGACCTCATCTTGGGGAATCACGCCCGCCCTCGAGGTCCTGGCGCCGCGAATTGGTGCCACCTCCTCGAGAAGACCCGATCCAACAGCGCGAACTCCCGTCAACCCCAGGCTGCTCGATGATCATCCTCTTACTGTCCATACGCCATCCGGCAACTTGCAATAGGAGCACAACTTCCGCCCGCCCCCAAAATCCTTTGTGCTAGCACGAAAGCTGCAAATGCCGCAAGTCGAGTTTGCGGATGGTTTTCCAGAATCACGTGCCTTTCCGAAGCCATCCTCAGCTAGCAAGCGCACTCCGAAGATAACGCTTCGCCTCGCCGCTCTTGGGCTGATGGAACCGTCCATTCTTAGCCTGGCGACCAAATCCGAGAAGGGCACTGCGATCTCCCTGAACTTCTTCTTGGCAAAGGCAGTAGCAATAGCAATTGTGAGCCCTATTCCTATCGCCACTCCTACGAACTCGGCCGCGAGATTCAGCAGAATACTGTTCCAAAAGTCGCCTGTTGGGAATTGGCAGGCAAGAATTCCAAACACAATCGCAACAGCGAGAGCCCCCACAATACAGCAACAGACAACTAGGGTTCGCATATAGAGGATACCTCACGGCATAGTGAGATGCTAAGCTAAAGCGAGCGCTTCTGCAACCCAATGGCGCGAGCCCTCGCCCCTGCTGGCCCAAAAGCGGGAAGATGGGCGGTTTCTGGACATCATCGGGGAGAGACGAACGCCCGCTTGCGCGTTTCGGCCATCGTTTGGAGGCGCCAGCCGGGAATAGGTGCCAGCCTATTGGAGACAGGTCCGTCGGTTGAGATGAAGTCGAGTGGAGAAAGGGCATAAAGAGCTGTACGGAATAGGTGCGACCGGAATGGGTGCGAACCCTCTGGTTAGCGTGGTACCTGTGCCATGAGGTGTGCCAGAGGTTTGGCCGCCGGAAATACTCACTGGCAGCCCCACTCGGCAGCCGCATTGGCGTATTCCTTCGCCCGCGCGCAGCAATGGTGGCTAACCCGATTCAATATTCATAATTGTCTATTTTTAGCTTGTGTCTTGCGGAGAGCCGCTATAGGTTCCAGAAGTTCCGGCTAACGGTGCAGAAAGAGGCGGTTCGTTCAGTGAAGCTCACTTAACTCGGGAAGGAGACCCGTCATGTATCAGTTCATCTCATACGGCCCATATAGCTGTCCCGCGGCCTCGTCGCAGTATGCGACGGTCACGGGAACGGCCGGCGCTATTCTCAGCGTCGGATTTCAGAATATCGGCTACGCCGAGCTGCTGAGGCCCACGCAGATGTTCGTGGGAAGCGCCACCTTCGCCTTTGTGCAGGTGCTGAATACCAGCTTGACGGGGACGGATTGGTACGTCTGGATTGTCTGGGATCCCAGTACCTCATCCCTCTCCTCGGACAAGGCCCCTACCGCCGAGCTGCACTCGGCGCCGAACCACGCGGCAGAAGTGGATGAATGAGCGTGATGTCAGCCGAGGCGTACTCGCTCGGGAATAGGTGCCACCCTCTTCGAGGAGACTCCCCCCGGGGGAATAGGTGCGGAATAGGTGCCACCCTCTTCGAGAAGACTCTTGGCCGAACGACGGTATCAGTGGACCAAACTCGGCTTGGAAAGACTGACTCGCCGACGCCGAGAGTAGAAGCCGGGCGAAGTCGGTGCCTGTGGAGCCCTCGGAGCATCGAACCAAAGCGTCGGAACGTGGATCCGCAGCCACCAGGCCAAGCGGTCGTAACTATCTGAAGAATTCTGGGTTTGAGCGGCTGGGCTCGACTACGTCGCCGCCCTGATCGCCAACCGTCCGGCTCGAACAAACGGCAACCCGGGAGGAAAACTCCCCCGAGGAAAACGAGCGAGCCGATCGCCGGCCCGAAGGTACTCGGCAGCTTCCCGAAATGCCCTCACGAACCAGCGATAGGCGATCCTCATCTCGGTACGAACCCGCTTGCTGGCGGCGTGGACGAGCGGCGCGGGTGACTTCTTGGTCTTCCCTGGCTGAGAGAACGGCTGCTGCCGCAGGATTTCGACCGCGCCGAAAGGCTCGATCCCCGTCGCCGCGCGCCGAGCGGCAGCCTGGGCGATGATCGCCTCGACCAACTCGGCGATTCGTTCGCGGTACGCCTCCCCCGCCAGATCTCGCCAGCAAGGCAAGGCTGAGAGAGTCACAACCTCTGTCTCCGCGAACTGGCGGGCGCCGAACTCTTCGCCGCGCTGGCGCGCCTGCCATTCCCGTGTGCGATTGAACCAGGTCCCTTCCATCGGCTCGCTGGTGAGGAGAGCGGTTACACAGTGAACCCCCGGCCAATCCTGAGGCCTGGCAACCAGATTCTCTTTGCAGCCATGAGAAAGGATGTAGGCCAGGCGCCCGACCTGGGCTTCTTCCTCGTCGCTCACGAAGATCGCTTAGTAGCGGCGAGAGAAGACCTTGTCTCGCCAGCCGGTCGATCGGGTAACCTCGCGGGCGAGCTTGGAGTTGAAATAGCCCATGAAGCGAGCCAGGCGCTCGCTATCCTCCGCCCGCGCAAGTAGGTGAAAGTGGTTTGAGGCGAAGACGAACGCGCAAATTTCGAGCGGGTAGAGGCGCTGCGCCCGGCCTAGGGAGCCGACGATGATCTCGTTGAGCAGCGGCCCCGGCCGCAGCAGGAATCGGCTGTGGACCGTGCGGCAGGTCACCTCGTAGAGGGCTCCCCCGTCGGGTGTGAATCGGATCTTCCGGGCCATTTCGTCGGAGGCGGACATCTCAAGAGCCTTGCGGGTAGCCGGCCCAATTTCAAGGAACGCTCTGACTGTGCGGGGTTTACACCGTGTCAAAAGATCTTGACAGATGCACGATCTCTTGCGGCCTGATGGGCAGTGGCTTCCTACCCCGCCCCCCCAGGCCGCTTTCTGGGAAAGGGCGTTCCGCTCACCGTCGTCGATCGCTTCATGCCGCCGATCCGCCCGAGCGCCTTCGCCAAGTCGGCGAGAGCCTCCAGGATCTTCTTACTTGGCCGCTTGGCCATGGGCCAGATAGAAACTGCGGACACGGACCCAGCAGTTCCGAGCGAGCTCGACGTCACGACGGCGAGACTCGTTTTCGGGAGGAGGCCAGCCGTGCATCGTTCCGAACAGGTCCATCAGCTCCAAGGCGCCACGGACGGAACCGGCCGAATCAGGCCCCGTTTGGCGGCGCTCCTGTCGCTCTTGGGCTTCCACGGCCTGCCACCCGGCGACCATCCGGCGCAGGCTCTCAAGAAGATCTGGAGATTGGGAAGGCAGGACGGTTTTCATCGCGAAGGCCTAGCACGGGCTTGCTTCTCGGGCACCCGGAATAGGTGAGCTGGCGGGCGGTGTTTTTCGATTTAAATGTCTTTAGCGCGCGCTCATGATAATATTGAAGACGAACGGAGGCCTACATGAGAGAATCGCGCTTCGCCTCGATGAGGCTGGCTGTTGGCTTCTATTGCCTTGCATCCGCGTTCGGGATGTCGTTGCCGGCACAGGCCGTGATGGCTGCACGCACCGACGCCCAAGCTCAGGCACGGACCGTCTGGGACATCGACAGGGTTGGTAGGGCCATGTTCAGTTGGCTCATCGACCAGGTCAGTTTGTCTGCCAAACGGCCGCAAGCCCGGGACGCCGTCGCCGCTGCGACGGTAGAGATGAACCACTACCCCGTAATTTCCCATGCAGATCTCCAGAGCCTCCTGGTTCCAACGTATATCCTGGAGGTTCCCGAACTGGATGGCTGGAATCATCCTTACGACTTCCGCCTCAACCTGACAAATCTGCTGGCCAATGAGGTGATGGCCATCCGCAGCTTGGGGCGGGACGGCACCTCTTCGGGCACCCTCTATACCGTCGGAACGTTCGATCCTGCGAGCTTTGACGAAGACATCGTCTGGGCGAATGGTTCTGCCGCCCACTGGCCCGCGATCGTCCTGTCCGGCCGTGAGCGGCAGAAAAAGACGGTCGCGGACATCCGGAACATCGGTCATGCGATGCTCAGCTGGCTCACGGATCAGGTCTCCATCGCGCCGCCGGCAACACCTCTGGATTTGAGGACTGTCACCGTCCATTTCCCGAACTACCCGGTCATCACGCACGGAGATCTCGTCAATCTTCTGGTTCCGTTGTACATCCACGAGGTACCGGAGGTGGATGGCTGGGATCATCCCTACGACTTCCGGCTCAACCTGGCGAACTTGCTGGGCAATGAGGTCATGGCCATCCGCAGCCCGGGGGGGGACGGAACCTTTTCGACTGACACCTATCTCACTGCCTCCTTCGACCCCAACCTCTTCGACGAGGACGTCGTCTGGGCCGACGGTTTCTTCGTCCGTTCGCCCGGGCCTCTTCTCGGCTTGGCGTTCTTTTCGCTCTCCCCCTGCCGAGTCTTCGATACAAGGCTCTCCTCAGCGCTTCAGTCCGGGGCCGGCGGCCTGTTCGAGATCGGAACGATCTGCGACATCCCGACTTCCGCCAAAGCTGTGGCGGTGAATGGCACCGTCGTCGAGCCGACGGGAGCCGGATTCGTGACCCTCTTTCCCGCAGGTCTCCAGGTACCGGCGTCGAGCACGATCAACTTCGCCGCCGGGCAGACACGGGGCAACAACGCGATCCTCGGCCTGACCGAGGACGGCATCGGATCGATCGAAGCTCTACCTTTCGTCGAGGGTAGCGGCCAAGTTCACCTAATCCTGGACGTCGTCGGCTACTTTGAATGAGGGTGTGAGTTGTCGTAGCGCTTCGCCCGTAAAGGGGCTTCCTCCTCATCGCTCACTAGGATGGCCTGGTAGCGGCGAGAGAAGACCTTGTCCCGCCAGCCGGTCGATCTAGCGACTTCGCGGGCGAGCTTCGAGTTGAAATAGCCCATGAAGCGAGCCAAACGTTCGCTGTCCTCAACTCGGAGTAAGAGGTGGAAATGCCCCGAGGCGAAGAAGAACGCGCAGATCTCGAGCGGGTAGAGGCGCTGCGCTCGTCCGAGAGCGCCAACGATGATCTCGTTGAGCAGGGGCCCCGGCTCCCCCGCCAGATATCGCCGACTGGCCGGAGGAAGATCAATCCTCCCCGAAAATCGGTGATCCCGCGGCAGGGACCAGCGATCCCGAGGCAAGGACCAACGATTTTCGGCGAAAAACGCTGGTCCCGCGGCAGGGACCAGTGATCCCGCGGCAAGGATCAACGATTTTGGCCGAAATACGCTGGTCCCGCGGCAAGGACCAGTGATCCCGCGGCCGGGATCAGCGATTTTGGCGCAAAACCGTTGGTCCCGGCGGAGGGAACGGTGATCCCGCGGCAGGGAGCCGCGATTTCGGCCCGGGCGTAGTGGACAGGACGGGAGGGCTCGAAGGCAGCGGTATAGTCTTCTCGGAGCTCTCAGCGAGGGTAGAGCGAATGGACTTGGACCGACTCTTGACGGTTGCAGAACACGCACGAACGGGGCAACGCCTGCCAGCGCAAGACATCTCGTTCGTGCGAGAGATCGCCCCGAGAGAGCTCGAGTCTTTTCCGAACCTGGATTTGCCCGAGAGGATCCGACACCCTGCCGGATTCTCGATCTCCGGAGCGCCGGTCGGGACGTTCCTTCGCAGTACTCTCCTACTGGCCGGACAAAAGGCGCTTGGCAAAAGATTCGGGGGCTCGGCCTTCTACGAGACGGTAGAGAGGGACTTGGCCTTTGGCATCATGCGCTCCCACTTCCACCTTGGCTACCCCAAAGGGACGCACTGCTGTGCGCAATGCACGCTCGCCGTCTACACGGCGCTCGAGGCGGGCGCGATTCGATACTTCGACTGCGGCCAACTCTCGCGAGATTTGAGACGCCTGATCATCGAAGGCAAGTGGCGATTTGCCAGCCCACCCAACGCAAAAATGCTGCGCTGGGCGCTTGGGAGCGAATCGTCATGAACCCGGCGGCCGCCTCTCTTCCGAGGTAGCTGTCATATTCGTCAGCCGCCTCTGGGATGTCCGCAACGCCGATCGGATCCCAGTGCTGCATCAGCGCGGCACGAATCGCACGCATCACCTCACGACCGGCGGAGCGCGGCACCATACTCATCCAGTTGCAGGTTTCCCAAAGCGCTCTCGTCCCCAGCCGCCAGAATCTTCACGACCTCCTCTCGGAAGATTCCGGTGGACTCGCCATCTTCGCCGCAGCGCTCCACGAACGTCCGATACGAGCGCCGAAGCTCATTGTCGAACCGTACCGCCAGGTCGTGACGGCGGCGTCCCTCGTCGACCTCCCTCGCGTTGCGGAGCCTGATCTCAGAAACCAGAAGCCGTGCCAGGCGACGCTTCTCGCCCTGCGCAGATTGCAGGGGAGATTCGACGGTAGCACCGGACGGCGCACGCGAACCGCTGAGTTTCTTGGCGACAAGGATGACCGCGACGACGCCGACGATAAAACCTACTATCGACCCTATGTACTCGTCGCGGGCGTCCGCCGCGCTCGTTTGGAGAAGGACCATCCCGGCGCTGACAAATGGGTCAAACATTAGGTACGCATTGTAGTTGATCGGCATCCAGATGGGCCAGGAGGATCTGGCAGACGCCCCGGAAGGCCCGGACGAACCAAGCGTAGGCATTTCTGATCTCGATCCGAACTTTTCGGGGAGCACGGTGATGGCCCCCTCCCCCCCCACCGAGCCCGACTCCACTGAATCGGGTGGTCGAATGCACGGCTTCGACGACCGGACGACCGAATGCATCGGCTTCGCCGGCCGATCGGTGCACAACCGGATAGGCGCCAGCCCAATCTGAGGACGGCCCGAATCGGGACGGTAGTACAGTCACGCCATGCCCACACCGAAGCCGGGAACGAGTCGATGAAGATCGCGATGATGGGAGCGGGTGGGGTCGGCGGCTTCTACGGCGCGCGGCTCCAGCAGGCGGGGCATGAGGTGACATTCATCGCGCGGGGCGCCCATGCGGCGGCGATGCGGACGGGCGGCCTCCGAGTCCAAAGCGCGCTCGGCGATCTGCACTTGCCCCAGGTGAGCGTCGCCACCGATCCACGCGAGGTGGGACCGGTCGATCTCGTCGTGATGGCGGTGAAGCTGTGGGACACCGAAGCCGCGGCCGAAGCCATCAAGCCGATGATCGGCGCCCATACGGTCGTCGTGTCGCTCCAGAACGGCGTCGACAAAGACGAGACGCTCGCCACGGTCGTCGGTCGCGATCACGTGCTGGGCGGCGTCACTTACATCCTCGCCAATCTTTCGGAGCCGGGTATCGTGGTCCACTCCGGTCGCCTGCAGCGCGTCTGGATCGGCGAGCTCGACGGCGGCGTATCGGACCGAGTGGAGAGGGTGGTCGCGGCGTTCGTCGCCTCGGGCATCGAGGCCGCAGGGAGCACCGAAATCCGCCGCGCGACGTGGGAGAAGTTCGTCTTTCTCGCCGCCAATTCCGCGGTCACAGCAGTCACCCGCCAGACGGTCGGCGCGGTCCGAACCCATCCGGCCACCCGGGCGCTGCTCGCCGACGCGATGCGCGAAGTCGTGGCTCTCGCGCGGGCGGAAGGGGTCGCGATCACGGAAGATTTCGTCGAGGAGCGCCTCCGCTTCGTCGATACCTTGCCGGATGGCGGCCGCGCCTCGATGGCACAGGACCTTCTGCGCGGCGGGCGCTTGGAGCTCGACTGGCTGAGCGGAGCCGTGGTCCGCCGCGCCGAGCGGCTCGGCCTCGCATCACCGGTGCATCGCGCCCTGTATGCGGCGCTTGTGCTCTATAAAGATGGCGCGCCGCCCCGGAATAGGTGCCAGGCTAACCTGAGGACCAGCGCCGGGGATCGTCCCCCGATCCGCGGATTCAACGTTAGCCGACACGAGATTGTCGTTTCCCCGTTCACGGAAACCTTTGCACCTCGCGAGCGAGCTTCGAGTTGAAATAGCGGGTCCGGGAATCTCCGGACTCTTTTTCCTTTGGCTCTAATACCCAACGCGCCCGCCGACGTCTACCCCTTTTAGCCGGCGTTGCGCCCCGTCGCTCGCCGGATTGAACCCATGGCGTCAGCCGATCCATCGGCCACTTACGGAAAGGGAGAATTCTCATGAAGCGCAGACTCCAACTCCATCGCGACACGATCGTCCGCCTCACCCCCGCCGAGATGGAAGGTGCCCAAGGCGGCGGAATTTCCCTCGTCACCGTCGTCAATTGCCCCCAATACACCGTGTACCGCTCCTGCGGCGTCAGCTGCGGCGGCACCTGTTTCGAGATCACCTGCGCCCCCTCCGCCTGCTTCTAGAGAAAAGCCCGCCGCTCGCCCGCCCCCCAAGGGCGGGCGAGCGGCATGCACTCCTCTTCCCGCTCCATGTTCCCCGCGGGCGCATTCTCCGGGGTGCTTCTCGGCGGCCGATTCCGTGTCCGCGAATGGGAGCGCGTCCAGGCGCTATCGCCAAACTCAAGTTGGAGTCTACGGACGACGACGAAGCGTAGCCCTGGGATCCAAGAACTCGGGACGTATAGCCAAATTACGGGACGCATAGCCGGAATCCGGGACGTATAGCCGGAATCCGGGACGTCCTAGCTGATTATGGGACGCACAGTCAGAGTACGGGACGAGCCGCAGAGTTCTGGGACGTATTTCCAGAATACGGGACGCCAAGCCCGAGGACGGGACTGCTTGTCAGAGAATGGGACGCATACTCAGAGAACGGGACGTGTTCGGCGAATTGGGGACGTACCGTGGACGGTTCCGCCGCCTGACCCGGTGCCGGAACGTCCGGCCAGAAATCGGGACTTCGATCGTTAGGCTGCCGCGTTCCGTGGTGTGACGGCCCTCATCTCTTCTTTTGGCCAGATCCGGAAGAAATCGCCGTCGCGTGAGCCACGGTATGCTCTCGTCAGGATGGAAATTAGAGACATGAGCGTTGGCAGCACGCTGGTTCATGCCAGCGGGCCGCGTGAGGAAAGGAGTCTGTATGGCTAGGCTCGTGTTTGGAATGAACCAGTCGCTGGACGGTTACGTCGACCATATGGCGTTTGCGCCGGGCCCCACGCTCTTCCGCCACTTCGTCGAGGAGGCTCAGGGGCTGGCGGGCAGCGTGTACGGTCGCCAAATGTATGAGGTCATGCGCTACTGGGACGACGATGTTCCTGAATGGAATGCAGACGAACAGGCCTTCGCGGCGGCGTGGCGGAACCAGCCGAAATGGGTTGTCTCGCGCTCGTTGAAGTCGGTCGGCCCCAACGCCAGACTTGTCGGGGATGATCTCGAGGGCGCGATCCGCGAGCTGAAGGCCGAGTACCACGGGGAGATCGAAGTTGCCGGCCCGGCCTTGGCGAAAAGCCTCACCGAACTGGGGCTGATCGATGAGTATCGAATCTACCTGCACCCCGTCGTGCTGGGTAACGGCAAGCCCTATTTCGCCGGACCCCGGCCGCCGCTCCGACTTATGACCCATGATCGGATTGGCGAGGATGTGATCCGGTTGACCTACGTGCCTGCCTAATCTCGCGACTCTCCGGATGGAAATCGCCACTGAATTCTGGTGTTGGGTTGAGCCCAACGTTTTAGGCTTGGGTGAGCCCAGCGAAAGAAACTAGCCGCCTCCGTTGAAATCCGATGCATTGCACTGCCGGGAAAGCCGAAACATGGGCGAACATCGAAGGAACCGGCTACACGCCGAGGATGCCGACCGCTCCCTAGGCCGCGCGAGGTCGGCGCGGCGGAACTTCGACCCGCGCGAGCTTGCGACCGGAGCTTTCGTGGTCGGCATGTCGCTGCTGGGCAGCAAGTTGAGCCCTCGCCTGTTCGCCCACGCGAGCAGCATCGTAATCACCCAGGTGGTCTTCGAATTTCCCATGGCCCTCCTCGCCGTGTTCGCGGGCCAGGCGATCTCGCAGCCGACCCGCGGGCGGCGAGCCGCCTACGTGGTCGCGGGTCTGGCCATGGTCACCGCGGCCGGCGTACACACGGCGCTGGACCTCCGCGCGTCCTGGGCGATCCTCGGCGGCCTCTGGCTGATCCTGGCGCGAGCCGCGCCGCCGCGCGGGTGCGCATGGTGGAGCGCCGAACATTGCCGCGCCATCGAAGTGACGGCCGGAACGGCCTGGGCCTGCCTGATCGCGGGGCTGGCGCTGCTGTGGCTACTCTCGGCGAGCACTCCGTCCGGCCAAACGGCTCCAGGCGTCGTCTATGCCATCGCGTGGGGCTGTTACTACCTTGCCCTCGCGTTCGTTCTTCCCGCCGTACGCCGCCGGAGGCGGTAACCCAACCCAGGCCCCGGGCGGCGGCCTTGGCGACGCTCGCCTCGACCGACTCCCCGCTCCGCTTGCCGTACCGCGTAAAGATCCTCGCGTCGCAGTGACGGACTTTCCCCGGCGATGTCGCATCTCCCTCTTGAAGCCGCGTTCAGCGGCGACGGCGGTTGAGTTGGTGCCGAGCACGGCACCCGGCGCCCATGTTGGGGAACAACGCTGCGATGGCGGCCCGCTGAGGGTCGCCGCGTTTCCAGAACGGAGGTTCTATGAAGAAATTGGTTTCCGTCGCCACCTTGGTCTTCGGCTTGCTCGCGGTCGGCCCGCGGGTCTCTCAGGCGCAGGCCCCCAGGTGGACCATCTTCACCACCCAGACTCCAACCGAGACGCTCGATGCCACGCCCGGGTGGGAGGTGGGAACCCGCTTCACCACTTCCAAACCGGGAAAGGTCATCGGTTTCCGCTTCTGGCGGGCGGCCGGCGAGACGGGCTCGAACTTCGGCAAGCTGTGGACCAACTCCGGCACGAGGCTCAAACTGTCGAAGGCCTTTCCGTCCGGCACCGGCTGGGTCCAGATCATCCTCGATACGCCCGTCACCCTCAGCGTAAACACCACCTACCGCGTGTCGGTGAACACCAACACGATGCAAGTGAAGAAGGGCGGTGCCTACGCGTTCGACGGCCCGATCAGCAACGGGCCGCTCTACTCCGACGGCGGCTACTACGGTCAGCCGATCAACAATATGCCGACCTCCAACAGCGCCAGCATGTTCTTCGTCGACGTGATCTTCGAAGAATTCGTGCCGAAACCCGACCTCTACATCAGCTACATCAACCCCTTCGACGGAACCAACGTCAACGTCACGGTCTGCAACCAGGGCACCGCAGATGCGAGCGCCTCGACCACGAGTTTGTTCCACTCGCGGTCTCCGCTCCCCTCGGGGCCGGTGAATTGGCAGTACACCTGCTTCATCTCGATGCCTGCCATCCCGGTGAACCAATGCGTGATCCGCGGGTGCGTATCCACCTCCCCGGCCGGTACCCACAACGACTACATCGGGGACGCCGACTACTTCAACGAGGTCGTCGAGAGCAACGAGACGAACAACCGCTGGCAGATTTTCTGGGATCACTACTAGTCTGACGACACGGGTGGACGGGTGCGGCGGGAAAGCTCGCCGCACCCGCCCTCGACGGAGGGTACTGGCTCAGGTTGCCCGCAGCGACTGGCCGCTGCCGAAGGCGCCCGAAGGAGCGAGAAGGCAAACTGAGCCACTACCCGACGACTATTGCCGCGGCGCGGCAAAAACGCTACGATCGCTCCGTGCCCCGACGCGGAGGACCCGATGGCCAGCGTTCTCGAGTACCGCCAACACCTGCTCCAGAGCTACCCGGATGTCTACACGCCGGCGGCGTTGGCGGCGCTCGAGGTGCTGGCACCGTTCGACCAGGAACGCCGGGCGGTGATGGCGGCGCGGGGGGCGCGGCGGAACGAGCGGGCGCGCCACGGCCGACGGATCGACTTTCTCGACCCCGACGCGCTCATCCCGCGGACTGATCTCACCGTGCGCGACGCCCGCGCCGGCAACTTCGACGGCGGCGAGATTCCGGCCGACCTCCGCCGCCAGTGGATCCAGGGCACCGGCCCGGCGACCAAGCCGCACGCTTCCGTCGCGAGCGGCTTGCGCAACGTCGCCTATGCGCTCCTGTCGGGGGCCGACGGCTGGATGTTCGACGGCGAGGACGCGCTCGGCCAGGTCGCGACCATGGCGCTCGACAACCAGCGCAATCTGCGGCTCGCGATCGCTCGCGATCCGCGGTTCCTGGCGGTGGCCGAGGAAGTGGCGGCGGAGATGAACCGCTGGGCGGCCGGCTTCTTCGGCCGGCCGATCGTCGCCGATTGGAACGCCCAGCTCGACGTCACGACGCGGATCTTCCGCGCCCGCGGCCTTCATCTCGACGACCGGCACGTGCGCTGGAGCGACGGGCAGGGCTTCTCCGCCTCCCTCGTCGACCTCGCCCTCTACGTCGTCAATAACCAAGAGAGGCTGCGCGCCGAAGGTCGCTCGATCGTCCTCTACCTGCCGAAGATCCAGACGGCGGAAGAGGCCGCTCTGTGGAACGCGATGCTCGTCGCCTTGGAAGAGCACCTCGGGTTCCCCGTCGGCACGATCAAGGCCTATGTCCTGGTCGAGCAGCTCGAGGCGAGCTTCCAGTTGATGGAGATCCGCGCCGCGCTTGCGCCGCATTTCGTCGGGTTCAACACCGGGCGTTGGGACTACATCAACAGCGTGGCCGACGCCCTCTCCTGGGACGCCGGCTTCGTCAACCCGAACATCGACGCCATCGGCATGACCTACGGCTACATGCGGACCTACGAGGACCGCGTGCGGCGTGCGGTCAACACGCCGGACCGAAACGGTCGTTGCGCGCTGTGGCAGGGCGGCATGGAGCCCAACATCCCGGTGGGCTCGGCAGACGGCGTCGCCGCCGGCATGACGCGGGCGCTGGCCGGCGGCGAGCGCGAGCAGCGGGCGGGAGCGAGCGGCAAGTGGGTGGCGCACTGGAAGATGGTGCACATCGTGCGGCCGGTATGGGAGCGGGTGGGAGAGGACAACCAGCTCGGCCGGGCCTTCCCGGCGCTCACCTACACGGCCGAAGACGCCGCGGGCCTCTCGCTGCTCGAGCCGGCGCCGCGCACCGTGCGCGGGGCCCGCGATCTCCTGAGCGTCGCCCTCCAATACGGCAACGCGTTCGCGCAAGGGTTCCAGGCCGCCGCGCTCAAACCGGCCGACTTCTTCGGCGACGACGACGTCCTCTACCTGATGGAGGACATGGCGACCGGCGAGATCCGGTTGAGCATCCTCTGGGAGTGGCTGCACAAGCAGGCCCGCTTCACGGCGGACGAC
>Ga0068860_100004091_pt1 | contig 14968 bp, 9 predicted proteins | sample KBSSwiS32_FD_66597 | JGI IMG/M metagenome (GOLD analysis project Ga0068860, IMG submission 66597) | Switchgrass rhizosphere microbial communities from Kellogg Biological Station, Michigan, USA - KBS Switchgrass S3-2 | ecosystem: Host-associated > Plants > Roots > Rhizosphere > Soil ... | reverse complement strand
GCTGCTGCTATACGAAATGCCGCTGAACGAGATCGTGCTGGATTTCTATGACCGCCTGAAGTCGGCGTCGCGCGGCTATGCTTCGCTCGATTATCATTTGTCCGGTTACCGGGCGTCGGCCCTGGTCAAACTGGATGTGTTGGTGGCCGGCGAGCCGGTGGATGCGCTGTCGATGATCGTACACAAAGAATTCGCGTATGAGCGCGGCAAGATACTAATCGAGCGTCTGCGCAAACTGATTCCGCGGCAGATGTTCGAAGTGGCGCTGCAGGCGGCGATCGGCAATAAGATCATCGCGCGCGAAACCATCGCGGCCATGCGCAAGAACGTGCTTGCTAAGTGCTATGGCGGCGACATTTCGCGCAAGCGCAAACTGCTCGAAAAACAGAAAGAAGGCAAGCGCCGCATGAAGCGCGTGGGCCGCGTCGAGATTCCGCAGGAAGCCTTCCTGGCGGTGCTCAAAGTGAGCACCGGCAGCGACAGCGAATAAGTCCCGCTTCAAACGACCAGCACCCGAACGCCGTAGTCACGGAGGCGGCCATCGTGTGTCATCAGAGTGAGCGACTCCAATTGGGCTTGAGCGAGCAACATCCGGTCGAAAGGATCGTTGTGGTGCATGGCGAGCGCTCCGGCGGCTACCGCGTGAGGAACCGTCACGCTGAGAGGCAACAGGTTATTGAGCGCCAATTGTTCTTCGACGTTGCCGTGGAACTCCAACTTTCCGAGAGCCATTTTGATGGCGATTTCCCAGATGGTGGCCGCGCTCACATAGGCTCGTGGGCTGTCCGTGATCGCTTTGCGGGCCGCCGCATGCAATCGCCTGCTGCCGGAAAGCCACCACAACAGAATGTTTGTATCCAGCAGCAGGTTCACGGACGCTCGCCTTGGAAGGCGGCTAAGACGTCGGCCGGCAAATCGTCAAAATCATGGGCCAGGCGAATCTTTCCCTTCATCGAACCGGGCACGCGTTTGCATGGCGCTTCCTGATACGGAACCAGACGCGCCACCGGCTTGCCGGCCTTGCCGATAATAATCTCCTCCCCGGCCGCAGCGCGTTCAATGAGCTTTGAAAAGTGAGTTTTGGCTTCATGAATGTTGGTCATGGCCATTTATTTCGACTAAGTCTAGTCTAGTCCTTCTGCCGAGCGTTGCCAAGTGTAAAACAGCGTTGGGCATGAGATCGTTGCTCTAGCCCCGCCTCGAGTTGGATTCGGCACCCGGATTGCACCCTCCTAAGTGGTTAGGAGGGTGCGATGCCCACGACAGAATTACTCGTTCCGCTGGTCGCTGATGATTCTAAACGGTCTAGCCTGCCGTTGCCGCCGGAAATCGAGCGCCATCCTGACTCTGCAAAGCGGATCCCCACGCACCCGAACAAGGCGAAGTGGCTGCTGGCAGCCAGCTTGGTGGTGGTTCTGGCGGCCGTTGCCGTCTATATCTTCAGGGGATCGGCTCAACCGGCTTACCTGACTACAGTCATCGATCATGGTGATATTGAGGCCGCTATTACCGCCACCGGCACCGTGAACGCAGTCAAAACGGTGCAGGTTGGCAGCCAAGTATCCGGCAACATTCTCACTCTCTACGCCGACTTCAACACCAAAGTAAAAGAGGGGCAACTAGTCGCGCGCATCGATCCGGCTATCTTCCAGGCCCGCGTGGACCAAAGCCGTGCCGCCCAGGACAGCGCGAAAGCAGCCGTCGTCAGCGCGCGCGCCTCGATTGTAAAAGCAGCATCGGATATCGCCGGCGCGGAAGCCAACGTCGCCACCCAAAAGGCCAATCTAGTGCGCGCGCAAAGCGCTGTGGCCGATGCCAAGATCAAGAACCAGCGCCGCATCGAAATGGTAAAGCAGGGACTCATCGCACAGGAGGAGGCTGATACTTACCAGTCCACATACGATCAAGCCGTTGCCAGTCTGGATGCGGCCCAATCCGCCGTGACCGCGGCTCAGTCCCTGGTGGCCTCCGCGCAGGCGGCCAAAGACGTGACGCAGACGCAGCTCGACCAGGCACAGTCGCAGGTGAAACAGACCACTGCCACCTTACAGCAAGCTCAGCTGGACTTGGCGCACACGCAGATTCTCGCGCCCGTCGACGGCACTGTGATCTCGCGCAATATGGATGTCGGCCAGACGGTGGCCGCGTCTTTTCAGGCGCCTACCATCTTCCAGATCGCACAGGACCTGACCAAAATGCAGGTGGATACGAACGTCGATGAATCCGACGTCGGGCCGATTCGCGTGGGCCAATCCGCGAATTTTACGGTGGACGCGTATCCGGGCGTGACGTTTCCCGGAGAGGTAGCGCAGATCCGTCAGGCGCCCATCAATGTACAGAACGTGGTCACCTACGATGTGGTCGTGTCGGTATCGAACCCGGACTTGAAGCTGTTCCCCGGCATGACGGCTAATGTGAGAATCATCAATGGAGTGGCCCGGCATGCGGTGCGCTTGCCGGTGGCGGCCCTACGCTTCCATCCGCCGCAGGTGGCTGCCGCCAGCGGCGCCGCGAAAGGCCAGGGCAAGACCGGCCGTCGAGGGACGGCCAACGGCGCGCAGGCGCAAGCGATTTACGTTCTCGAGCAGGGCAAACTGAAACGCGTGGCGGTTAAACTGGGCCTCACCGACGGCAACTTTACCGAAGTCCTTAGCGGCTTGAACGAAGGGCAACTGGTGGTGACCGGAACCTCAGGCACCACCAAAGCCGCCGCCCCTGCCGCCACCCAGCCGAATCCGGGCACGCGGCGGTTGGGGATCTAACGGGTGAACCTATGGCAGATTTCATTCGCATCGAGAATCTCACCAAGATTTACACCTTGGGCGACGTGGCCGTGCGCGCCCTCGATGGTGTCTCCACCACCATCGAGCGCGGCAGTTTCGTGGCCATCATGGGGCCTTCGGGCTCCGGCAAATCCACTTTCATGAATATTCTGGGCTGTCTCGACCGCCCCACCTCCGGCACCTACACGCTCGATGGCGAAAACGTAGGCGACCTCGACCGCGACCAGCTAGCCGACATCCGCAATCGCAAGATCGGCTTCGTGTTTCAGCAATTCAATCTGTTGGCCCGCACCACGGCGCTCGAAAACGTAGAGCTCCCTTTGCTCTATAGCGCGGAAGGAGCGGACCCCGGCCACCAGCGTGCCCTGAACGCTCTGCGCATCGTGGGCCTGGCGGAGCGTGCCGATCATCGTCCCAACCAGCTCTCCGGCGGACAGCAGCAGCGCGTCGCTATCGCCCGCAGTCTGATTAACAACCCGCGAATCATCTTGGCCGACGAGCCCACCGGCGCGCTGGATTCGCGCACCAGCATCGAGATCATGGCCATTTTCCAGCGCCTGAACCGCGAGCAGGGTATCAGCATCATCGTGGTGACCCATGAGCCCGACATTTCGCGCTACGCCGACCGAATTATCAGCTTCAAGGACGGCCGCATCGTCAGCGACGAGCCCGTCCACGACCGTCTCGACGCCGAACACGAACTGCAGGGGGAGGCTGTCGCGTCATGAAGAAAATCGTGGCCAGCATGAAGATCGCCTTTGGGGCGCTGCTGATCAACAAGCTGCGGTCGGCGCTGACCATGCTCGGAATCATCATTGGCGTCGCCGCGGTGATTGCGATGGTAGCCGTGGGCGCCGGAGCGCAAGTACGGATCCAGCAACAGATCGCCTCCATCGGCAGCAACATCATTATTATCCTCTCCGGCAGCGTCACCAGCTCCGGAATGCGCATGGGCGCTGGTTTTGCGCAGACCCTCACCGAGGACGATGCCCGCGCGCTGGCCCGCGACTGCCCCGGCGTACAAATGGCCACTCCCGTGAGCCGTGGCGGCGCGCAAGTGATCTATGGGAACAACAATTGGGGCACGCAGATCCTGGGCACCACGCCGGATTATCTGAGCATTCGCGATCTGCTGATTCAAGACGGCCAGCCGTTCACCACCGCCGATGTCGACGCCGCAGCGAAAGTCGCCCTGCTGGGGAAGACCGTAGTCGACAACTTGTTTAGCGGCGAAGATCCCGTCGGCAAAGTGATCCGCATCAAGAAAGTGCCGTTTACAGTGGCCGGAACTCTGGTGGCCAAAGGCCAGTCGCCTACCGGCCAGGATCAGGACGACGTGATTCTGCTGCCCATCAGTTCCGCCAAGAAGAAAGTCCTGGGAACCAGTCAGGCCAATGCCGCTAGCGTGGGCCAGATCATGGTGCAGGCGCGCGAAGGCATGTCCGCCACCGCACAGGACGAAATGACGAACTTGCTGCGGCAACGTCATCATATCCAGGGAACGCAGGACGACGATTTCAGCATTCGCGATATGACCGAAGTCTTCAAGGCACAAGAAAGTTCGGCCAGCGTCATGTCCCTTCTGCTGGCGGCGATCGCTTCCGTGTCGTTGGTGGTCGGCGGTATTGGCATCATGAACATCATGCTGGTCTCCGTAACCGAGCGCACCAAAGAGATTGGTCTGCGCCAGGCCGTGGGCGCCAAAACCAAAGACATCCTGGCGCAATTTCTGGTGGAAGCCGTGACGCTGTCGGTCGCCGGGGGCATCGTTGGAATCGTGTTGGGGTTGTCGGTCAGCGCGCTCATCTCTTATTTTGCGGAGTGGTCGACCGTCGTCAGCCTGGGCTCGATCCTGCTGGCATTCGTGTTCTCGGCCCTGGTCGGCGTCTCCTTCGGCTACTACCCGGCGCGCAAAGCGGCCTTTATGGACCCCATCCAGGCACTGCACTATGAGTGATAAAAACGAAAGCGGGGCAAGAGATCGAGTCTCTCGCCCCGCTCAGGGTGACTACTCTCGCTGGCTAGAAGGTAAGCTTCAAGCCCAGCTGGAATTCGCGCGGGCCACCGCTGCCGAGCGACGGGTTGTTGTTGGCGACGTCCGGCGTTGACTGCGAAGCGCCGAAAACACCGGGGTTGGTGAACGGAGTGTTCCCGCCCGCGCCATTGAACTGCGGGTTGCCGAAATTGACATGGTTCAAGATGTTGAACGCTTCGATGCGGAACTGGGCATTCAAGCGCTCACCGAATTTGACGTCCTTGATGAGCGAGGCGTCCCAAATCTTAATGCCGTTGCCGCGGAACATGTTGCGAACGGCGTTGCCGGCGCCGCCGATCGACGGCGGTACCAGTACGGAGCCGCCATCCACGTAGCAACCGTACTTCTGCAGAGAGACATAACTCAGAGATCCTGGAGCGCCGACCTTCGACACGCACGCCGGCGTGTTGATGGCCGCGGAACCAGTTATGTAAGGAATAGAATCTCTTCCCAGGCCGCTAAAATCGCTGGGATTGCCAAAAAAATTCCAGGTGTCGTTGAACTCTTGAATTCCCGACGGATCATTGGCACCGCCTCGGCTGCCCAGGATTCCCCAAGGCAGCGCGGTTTGCATGGCTATGATGGAAGTGATTTTCCAGCCTTGCATGACGCCCCCGAATCCTTTCTTGCCGGGAAGCGCGTAGGTGATGGTGGCCGTCAAGCGGTGGCGGATATCGAAGTCGCTGTTCGAATAGTCATGCCGGAAATCGAACGGCGTTCCGTTTGGACCGGCACGTTCGCCGGAAGACTGATCGAGGGCATGCGAGAAGGTGTAGCCGAGCGTGTAGCTCAACCCACGTGCGGGCCGCTGCGTCAACACGGTTTGCAACCCGTCGTAGTTAGAGTGGTTCAGGTTCTGGACCGTGTAGATGTAGGAGAGGTACGGATATAGCGCGTTGAGAGGCCGGCCGATTTGCGCCGCCGTGGCGTTGGCATTGGTCGCTGCCGTAATGGTGCTGGGACACGCGCCACCCGCGGCCGTTACTGCTGTTTTCTGCGCCGCCGAATAACCCAGGCAGTAACCGGCGCCATAGAACGGCGTATTGGTGTACTGCAAGCCGAGGAGTTTGTCCGCATGGTTGCCAACATAGCCGACATCCAGCGTAAGGCTGTTGGTCAAGACACGCTGCAGTCCCAGAGACCAGCTGAACACATAGGCGTTCCTCAGATTCGGGTCCGTCGCCTGCGCCGTGCACAAGCGGTTGGTGCCGCACTTTAGAACACTGGTGTCCGTGGAACTCGGATAGATATTTCCTCCGTAGAGCGCTGAAGTCTGATTCCAGTTGACCTGAGCAGGCGGCAGCGGCAGTCCGGCGGATTGGATAGTGCCTATAGTCGGGTCGGTCGTTACACCGGATGCGCAGCCGGGACCCGTCGCGTTTACAGCGCCCCTGCACAGCAGGAATCCGCTGGGATTGGTGCTCAACCCGGTAGTCGGATTGTTGCTGTTCTGCTGGGAAATGAAAATCCACCAGCCGGGAGTCACGTACATCATGTTTGCGCCTCCGCGAAGGACCGTTTTGCCGTTCCCGGTCACGTCCCACGCAAAGCCTACGCGCGGCGCGAAATTGTTTTTGTCGGGATTGTACATGTTGTCGGTGTTCACTCCCAGTTGGGTGAAGCCGGTGCCGGGAATGAAGTTCGCCAGACGGTTCTGGCCTTCCGCGAGCGGGGTCAAATACTCGTAGCGGATTCCCAGGTTCAGCATCAACCTCGGCATGATCCGCCAGTCGTCCTGGAAGTAGCCTGCCATGGCTTTCTGCTTCAAATTACGCCGTGGATCGCCGATGAAGATCTGCCCATTACCCGTTGGTGTTCCGGAGAAAAACGTCTCCAGGGTCGCGAAGGTGACTTGTCCGCGGCCGCGATTGAAAGTGCCGCCGTTCCCGATATCACTGTTGCGGAACTCGCCGCCGACCTTCAGATTGTGTTTGCCACGCAGGTACGAGAAGCCGTCGTGGACTTCGATGATGTTGTCCGGGCCATAATACTTCGGGAAGCTGGAGCAACAACCGATCGCGCCGGTGAAGGGGCTCAGCGTAATGTTGGTGAAACCGCAGTTGGGTTTGGTGGTGCCATAACCGAAGTTTATGCCATAGTCCGGTGCGGTCCCCGAATCCGGGCAATCGCTGGTTTCAAACTTTTGGTAGAAGCGGTTGTAGCCCACGCGAACCGTATTGAACATCGCTGAACTCGCGATGTAATTCCACTGGCCACCGAAAAACTGGACGGAAGCGGTATCGGTGGGGCGCCAGTAGGGCTGTGTGATGGTGGCGCTGTTGACTACTAGCCCAGTGTGAGTTCCGTAGAAATACTTGGCGTTGATGGTGTTTTTGTCGTTCAAATTATAGTCGACTTTCCCCATGTAACCGTCGACAGAATAATCGGTGTTGAGATTGCCGGACACGTTCCCGCCCAGAGCGCCGTTGGCATCCCGCAGGCGTGCAAAAGATGAACCCAGATCAAAGATCGAGTAGCCGGAGGTGCGCACGCAGTTGGCATCCAGACCGGCCATCTTGAGACTGGTGGCGCTGCGCGTCGCGGGCGCGTCCTTCAGACAGGCGCCGATGACGCTGGTTGTGCTAGGCGGCGTCCCAGGGAACGCTGCCGAGTTTGGATCCAGGCTGGGAAACGAGAGTTGCGTGGGATTGCCCACCGAGTAGCGCTGGCCTTCATAGGCGCCGAAGAAAAACAGCTTGTCCTTCTTGATCGGACCGCCGAAGGTGCCGCCGAAATTCTCTAATTGGATTTCCTGTTTCTGCGCGTTACCGGTGAGCGGGTCGACGCCGAGGAACGCGTTTCTGGCGTCCAGCGCATCGGTACGGCCGAAGGCATTGGCGGTGCCGTGATAAGCGTTGGTCCCCGACTTCAGCGCGATGCTGGTGATGGACCCGGGCTTCCAGCCGAATTCCGCCTTGGGATTCTGCTGGGTGCTGAATTCCTGAATGGTATCGAGCGGCAGCAGCGTCGCCGAATCGCCCGCCAAGCTCACGGAATTGATGGTGCTCTGTCCGCCCAGCGGCTCGATCGCCGTGATGCCGTCAAGCAGGTAGACGTTATGCTCGGGACGCAGACCGTTCGTGGTCTGGGTCCACGCGCCGCCACCGGGGTAAATCGTCACGCCCGGACGCAGCGATAGCAGGTTCATAAAATTGCGGCCGTTCAACGGAAGGTCTTGAATGGTACCCGGCCCTAGGGTGCCGCCCAGCACGGCGTTGGCCGTGTTCACTTGCGGCGGCTCGCCGGTGACGGTAATGGTCTGGGTCTGTTCGCCGGGCTGCAAGGTGACATCGATGCGAAGTTCCTGGGACACGCTCAGGACGATATCCTTGCGATCGAACGCGCGGAAGCCCTGGAATTCCACACGCACGTTGTAGGTGCCGGGAATTAGATTCGGCGCGGCATAAACCCCGGCGGCGTCCGTGGTTAACTGCCGCGTCGTGCCTCTCTCGACGTCGGTGACCGTGACCATGGCACCCGGAACGGCGCCGCCGGACTGGTCGGTAACGCTTCCGCTGATGCCACCCGTGCTCTGCGCAACAAGCGATGCGCACGCCACCAGTAGCGTTGCGAGCAGCATTAGTACTTGCACAACTCTTCTTACATTTGCATTAAACCTGTTAAAATTTTCTGCGGATTTCGGATACATACGTGGAATCCTCCCCTGAATTTAGGTACACCCAAACGCTGCCCCATCTCCCCACCCGTTGCGAAGACGGCTACAGCGGAATCGCAACCACTCGATCGCCAAAGCTGACGGCTCCTCAGGAATTCCTCAGGAACTTAGTCTTCAGGGACGTTATCATCGGGGGAAACCAAAGTCAAGGCCTAAGAGCTAGATCGCCGGGTCCGCTTAGCGGTTTGGTGTCGCACCACGCGGTCGCGCGTGATACGATTCCTGAGACACTCGCGATTCGAAGGGAAGCATGTCAAGCACGCAACCGTTGTCCGCATCCGTAAAGTCGAAGACACCCCTCACGCGCAATCAGATTCGCGGATTTCTCGCCTCCTGGGGCGGCTGGGCGCTGGATGGGATGGACTCTTTCATCTACGCCTTGGTCCTGGTGCCCGCGCTACGCGAACTCTTGCCCCAGTCGGGAATCGCGGCGACCAACGCCAACGTCGGTTACTACGGAGCGATTCTGTTCGCGCTCTTCTTGATCGGCTGGGGACTGGCGCTCATCTGGGGACCCATCGCCGATCGCTTCGGCCGCATGCGAACGCTGATGCTCACCGTGCTGTGCTTCTCGGTGTTCACGTTTCTGGCCGCATTCTCCACCAACGTATGGGCGCTGGGAATTTTTCGATTGCTCGCCGGCTTGGGAATCGGCGGCGAATGGTCCGTCGGCGCCACCTTCGTTTCTGAAGAATTACCGGAAGATCGCCGTAAGATGGCTGCCGGCCTGATGCACACCGGATATTACTTTGGATTCTTCCTGGCCGCCATCGCCAACTATACCGTGGGCGCACATTACGGTTGGCGCGCCATGTTCGTCGTCGGCGGCATGCCCGCGCTGCTGATCGCGTTCTTCTACAATCGCGTGCAGGAGCCGGCCCGCTGGCGCGAGAAGAAGAATCAACTGGGCAGCGCGTGGACCGCGCTGCACGCCTTCAAAGCTCCGTTTTCGAAACTCTACCGGCGGCGCACGATTTTGAATTCGATCTATATGCTGGCATCTATCGCGGGCCTGTGGGCCGGGTCCTCTTATGTGCCGGCCGCGATCACGGAGCTGGCAACCAAAGCAGGCCGGACCGCTTTCGAGGCGGCGCAGTTGTCTTCTTACGGAACGGCGTTGCTGTCGATCGGCACGATTCTGGGCGCGATCATGACGCCGATCCTGGCCGAACGCTTCGGACGCAAGGTTACCCTCGGATTCTTTTTCGCGATGATGTTCATCTTCATCGCCTTCGGTTTTGGAAAGGTGTTCTACTTCGAGACCAATGCGCTCGCCTGGTTCATGGCGTGCCTGTTCTTCCTGGGCATCGGCGGAGCGAACTTCGCGGTGTACTCTTTGTGGATTCCCGAACAGTACGGCACCGAATGCCGCGTCAGCGCGTTTGCGTTCACCACCAACATCGGCCGCTTCGCAGCAGCCGGGATCAGCTTCCTGGTGGGCGCGGGCGTCCGCCACTACCAGACTCTCGGCATCCCGGTGGCACTCACGTCCATCGCGTTTCTGATCGGCATTGCGCTGCTGCCGTTGGGCGTCGAGACCAAAGGCAAGCCGCTGCCCTCGTAAGCGAGACATGAGCGCTGTGATGAAGGCCATGGTCCTCAGAGGACCCAGTAAGTTGTCTCTCGACGAAGTCGCGCGCCCCGCTGTCAAAGAAGGCCAAGTGCTGGTGCGCATCACGCACTCCGGCCTCTGCGGGACGGATCTCAAAATCTACCAGGGCGCGATTCCGGCGCAGTATCCGCTGATCATGGGTCACGAAATGATCGGCGAGGTGGTGGAGGGAGGCAATGGCGCGGACATCCGTCCGGGCGTGCGCGTCATCATCGACCCTGTCGTTTCTTGCGGCGCTTGCCTGCAGTGCCGCGCCGGCCAGACCAGCATCTGCCCCAACGGCGGTCTGATCGGTCGTGATAGCGATGGCGGATTCGCCGAATACGCCGCCGTGCCCGTGAGCCAAGTCTTCCGCTTGCCCGATTCCGTCGACAGCCGCACCGCGCCGCTGATTCAAGTGGCCACCACCTGCCTGCATGCGCAGCGCCTCACGCCTTTCTTCCTGGGCGAGTCGGTGGCAGTCATGGGACTGGGAGTGTCCGGCCAACTGCACGTGCAAATCGCCAAGGCGCGCGGCGCGGGCACCGTGATTGGCGTCAGCCGCAGCCGCTTCAAGAGCGGCATGGCGAGGCAGTTGGGAGCCGATATCACCGTCGACTCCGGCAAAGGAGCCGTCGAAAAAGTTTTGGAAGCCACCGGCGGCCGCGGCGCCGACGTAGTGATCGAATCGACCGGCGTACTAGCGTCCCTAGCCGACGCGATCCGCATGGTGCGCCCCGGAGGGCGTATCGTGATGTTCGGCATCATCAGCGCAAAAGAAGGAGCGCTGCCGTTCTACGAGTTGTATTTCAAGGAACTCACACTGATTAACGCACGTGCAGCCACGGCGGAGGATTTCACGGGAATGATCGACCTAGTGGGTCGCGGCGTGGTGCGTTTAGAGCCGTTAATCACGCATCGCATGCACCTGAGAGAACTAGAGGCCGCGATTGGCCTGGTGGAAGACGGCGCCGATGACCGCCTAAAGATTATTTTGGATCACGCCTAGGTCTGGTCCGCTTGCTGGCGCGCGGTTCTGTCCGGCCACCGAACCGCGACCGGAGGGAGCGGACGCGCTCTAAGCGAGAACCGCGGTCTTACGCCGCGATTTCGGAACCGACGGCGCCGCAGCCGGCGAATTCTGCATCGGCAAGCGGAAGCGGCGAATCCCATCGTACGAATGCAGCGCGCCAGCCACCGCACCGGCTGTCGGGACCAAACCGATTTCTCCCGCTCCCTTTGCGCCGTAACCGCCGACCTCGTCCGGGACTTCAATCAGGATCACATCCACCGGCGGAGTGTCCTTCGCTTTCAGAATGCCCAAATCGCGCAACAACAACGAGTCCGGCTTGCCGCCAGTGCTGGTGAAGTCCTCAGACAGCGCATACCCTAATCCCATGTGCACGCCGCCCTCGATCTGTCCCGCACACGCCTTTGGATTGATCGCGCGCCCCACGTCGTGCGCGGCAATCACCCGCTCCATGCGCCCGTCTTCGCCCAGGATCACCACCTGCGTGGCATAGCTGAAGGTCAGGTGCGTGGTTGGATTGTCGACAGCTTCCGGAGTTCCTGGCTTAGTCGTGAAATTACAAACGTAGTCGCCCAGGTATTCGCGACCCACCAATTGCTCGAGCGTCGATTGTTTCAAGTCCTCGGCCAATTGCCGAGCCGCCTGCTGCGATGCCGCGCAACTCAGTGTAGTGCCGCGTGAGGCCCACGTCTCGCCGCACTTGATGCCCAGATCTTTATCCCAACGGACCGTCATGATTTCCGGCGACAGCCCAGTTTCCTCGCACACCGCCTGACGAATCGTCGTGAACAGCCCCTGGCCCATTTCCGTGTAGCCAGTGAGAATTTCCAGCCGCCCACCTTCGAGTACGCGAATCGCAGCGTGTCCACTGTCAATGGTGCCGTTACCGATGCCGGTGCTTTTGATCCCGCAGCCGATCCCGACGTATTTCGCGCTCTTATAAATGTTCTTCACCGCCTGGAGCGTCTCGAGAATGCCGCAGCTCTCGCGCATGATTTGCCCGGTCCCGAACGCGTCACCGGGTAGCAGAACGTTCCGCTCGCGAATATCATAGCCATCCACGCCGATCTTCTCGGCCAGCATGTCCATGATCCCTTCCATCGCAAAGTGCGCCTGATTGGTCCCGAACCCGCGCATCGCGCCGCTAGTGGGATTGTTCGTGAAGACCGCCTTCGCTTCGATATCCACGCTGGGCACACGATAAGGCCCGCAAGCGTGACAGGCAGCGCGCAGCAGGCATTTGCCGCCGGTTCCCGCGTAGCCGCCCGTATCGCCCACGATGCGCGCACGCACCGCCAGCAGACGGCCTTCGGCATCGGCAGCAACCTTATAGTGCATGACCATCGGATGCCGCTTCGGATGCAACTGCGTCGATTGCTTCCGCGTGAGAACCGTCTTGACCGGCCGCCCCATCAAGAACGCCGCCACCGCCGTCTGCGCTTGAATGGAGAGCTCTTCTTTAGCGCCAAACGCCCCGCCACTGGCAGCCAGCGCAATCTCCACATCATCGAGCGGCAATTTCAACGTCGCAGCGATCTGCTTTTGGTCGAAGATCGACCCCTGGCTCTGCGTCCACACCTTGACGCCTTTGCCCTGCGGCAACGCTAGACACGCTTCCGGTTCCAAAAACGCCGGCTCGATCGGTTGCGTCGAGAACACCTGATCGATCACATGCGCAGCCGAGGCGAAAGCCTCATCCACATTCCCGCGCGAGAACGCCGTGGTGTCGAGTAGGTTCGGATGCACATGCAGATTCCCAGGCGCATGTACTTGCGGCGCGCCCGGTTCGAGCGCCACGAACGGGTCCGTCACCGGTTCGTAGACTTCATATTCGACCCGCACTCGATCCGCCGCCGCGCGGGCGTGGAAAGCCGTATCCGCCACCACCAGAACAAAAATATCGCCGACGCAGCAAGTGGTTTCGCCTACCGCAACAAAAATCGGCAGGTCAGGAATCGTGAGCCCAGTGCCGCGCTGTCCCGGCACATCGGCTGCTCCCAGAATCCTGACGACGCCCGGCATCGCCAGCGCCTCTTCGATGTGGATCGCCAAGACTTTCGCGCGTGGATGCTCGCTCAGCACCGGAGCCCCATGCAGCATCCCCGGCACGCGCATGTCGTCGACGAACGGCCTGTCCCCCATCGCCTGCTCGATGCCGTAGTAGCGCGACGGCGATTGCCCAATGCCATTCTCTTTGGTCGAGGTACCGCGAGTCCGTCCGTATTGCTCGCCGAAATAGAAATGCCGCCGTGGCTCTTTCGGGACCAGGCCCTTCCCCTTGTTCCCGTTCACTTTGCCCCAGGCCTCGCCCGCAGTTTGCACGGCGTCGAGAATGCGCGCGTAGCCCGTGCAGCGGCACAGATGCCCGTCTAGCGCCTTCGCCACAGCGTTGCGATCCGCGGCCCGTCCAGTCCGCATCAACGACGACGCCCGCACCACAATGCCCGGAATGCAGAAGCCGCACTGCACCGCGCCCTCGTGAACGAACGCCTCGCCCAGCAGATTGCGCATCTCTTCCGGAATGCCTTCGAGCGTGACCACTTCACGCCCCTCCATGTGTTGCGGCTGGCGCAAACAAGCCAGCACCGGTTGTCCGTCCACAAGCACCGCGCAGCACCCGCACGCGCCTTCCGGAGCGCAACCGTTCTTGGGCGAAGTGATGCCGTTGTCTTCGCGCAAGAGATCGAGGAAAGTCATCCCCGGCTCGTACGTTCCAACAGCAGGTTTCCCGTTTAAAATGAATTGGATTTTGCCCATGTTGTGCTACCAGGCCCAGTAGCATTGTATCAACGATTCGCTTTTGACGCCGTTTTGACGTATTTTGATTCAGGTTTGCATGCACTCTCGTGCTACCATAACCAATCTGGAATGCTACGTAGTCTGCCCCCCTTTCGTGCCGATCAAGTCGGCAGTTTGCTTCGCCCTCAAGAACTGAAGGAAGCCCGCGCCAAACGGGAAAAAGGCGCTATTACGGCCGAAGAACTGAAGGCCGTCGAGGACCGCTGCATTAAGGATCTGATCGCCAAGGAAGAGGCCGTCGGACTCCAGGGAATTACGGATGGCGAATTTCGCCGCTCCTTCTGGCACCTGGATTTCCTCGAAAAGCTGAAAGGCGTCGAAGGCTATGACGCCGAGCAAGGCATTACCTTCCAGGAAGGCAAGACCAAAGCCAAGGGCCTGCGCGTGACGGGCAAACTGGATTTCGCGGAACACCCGTTTATCGATCACTTCAAGTTTCTACAGGCCAACACCACCCGCACGCCCAAGATGACGATTCCGTCCCCCAGCGTGCTGCACTATCGCGGCGGCCGCAATGCTGTCACCGGACAAGTCTACCCGGTCATCGACGAGTTCTATCACGACCTCGGCCAAGCGTACAAGAAAGCTGTAGCCGCTTTCGGCGCAGCCGGTTGCAAGTATTTACAGCTCGACGAAGTCAATTTTACGTACTTGTGCGACACCGATCAGCGTCAGATGCTGCGCGATCGCGGCGACAATCCCGACAAACTCCCCGACATTTACGCCGACATGATTAACGCCGCAATCTCCGGGCGTCCCGAAGGCATGCGCATGACCATGCACCTCTGTCGCGGCAACTACAAGTCCATGTGGATCGCGCAGGGCGGCTACGAGCCGGTAGCCGAAGTGTTGTTCCACAAGATCAACATCGACGCGTACTTCATGGAGTGGGACAGCGACCGCGCCGGCAGCTTTGAGCCCCTGCGTCTGGTTCCCAAGAACAAGCAAGTGGTGCTCGGCCTGGTGACCACCAAAACAGGCAAGCTCGAAACCAAAGATGAATTGAAGCGCCGCATCGATGAAGCGTCGAAGTTCATCGACCTCGATCAACTCT
>Ga0068860_100004090_pt1 | contig 14974 bp, 4 predicted proteins | sample KBSSwiS32_FD_66597 | JGI IMG/M metagenome (GOLD analysis project Ga0068860, IMG submission 66597) | Switchgrass rhizosphere microbial communities from Kellogg Biological Station, Michigan, USA - KBS Switchgrass S3-2 | ecosystem: Host-associated > Plants > Roots > Rhizosphere > Soil ... | reverse complement strand
CGAAGAGCCGCGGGGTCGGGCGGCGCGCCATGGCGGGGGACGATCCAGGCGGCCAGACGGGACCCGGCGGTTCCAGGACACCCGGCCACCGCGGCGCGGGCCACCTCCGGGTGCGCCTCCAGGGCCGCCTCCACCTCTCCGGGCTCGATTCGCACACCGCGCACCTTGAGCTGGTGGTCGAGCCGGCCCAGCAGCTCGAGGGTCCCATCGGCGCGGAACCGGCCGAGATCGCCGGAGAGATATAGGCGCGCGCCTAGCGTGCCGTCCGGATCAACTTGGCGCGCGCCGGAGCCGGACCAGGGGTGCGGCACGAACCGGTCGGCCGTGAGGTCCGGCCGTCCAACATAGCCGCGAGCCAGCCCCGGACCCCCTATGGCGACCTCTCCCGCCGCGCCCAGGGGAGCCGGCCCGCCCCACCGGTCGAGAAGAACGATCTCCGCAGGGTCGAGGGGACGGCCCACCGGCACCGGCTCCGCTTCCTCCCGTGGCTCATGCACGGCCGAGGTGACGGCGGCCTCCGTGACGCCGTAGGCGTTCAGCAGGGGAATCCGCGTTCCCGCCCGCCACGCCGCCACTTTCTCGGCCGCCAACCGCTCGCTCCCGGCCACCACCAGCCGCAGGCTTGCCGGCGGCGGCGCGGCGGCGAGATCCGCCACCCAGGCGTGCCAGAAAGAAGCCGGCAGGTTGGCGACCGTCACGCGCTTCTCCGCGAGGTAGCGCAGGAAGTCGTCGAGAGAGGTACCGACGTCCGGCGGCGCCGGCGCCACCGCGGCCCCCGCCGCCAACGAGGCGAACAGCTCCTCCACCATGACGTCGAACGCGGGTGAAGCGAAGGCGAGGACGCGATCGTCCGGGCCGAGGCCATAGCGCGCCGCCGCGGCCCGGCAGATGCCGGCCAGGGCACGATGGGGCACAGCCACTCCCTTGGGCCGGCCGGTCGAACCGGAAGTGAAGATCAGGTAGGCGGATTGCTCGGGATGGACCGGGAGAGCCGCTTCCTCCGGCCCGGTAGAGGCCCGACCCTCCATCTCGACGGTGATCCCCGCCAATCCCTCCGGCACCGGCGGGTCTCCGGCCCGAACGAGGAGCCACCGCGCGCCGGCGTCGGCAAGCATCCCGGCCAGCCGCTCGGGGGGATGGGCCGGATCGAACGGCAGGAAAGCGCCGCCGGCTCGCAGCACGGCGAGGAGGGCGACCGCCAGGTCGGCCGAGCGCTCGATCCGGACTCCGACCACCGCCTCGGGACCGACGCCCAGATCGGCAAGGCGGCGCGCCAGATCCTCGGCTCGTCGGGCGAGCTCGCCGCGGGAGACTTCCCTCTTCCCGAGCAGCGCCGGCGCTTCCGGGTCCCGCGCCGCCCATTCGGCGATCATTTCGAACGCAGAGGAACCCCCTCCCCCGTCCTGCCCCGCCGCGCGCGAGAGGGAGCCCCCGCCGCGCCACTCGTGGAGCAGTTGATGGCACTCGACTTGGCCGAGCAGAGGAAGGCGCGGCAAGGGAAGGTCCGGCTCGGCGACCGCCCCCGCGAGAAGCGTCAGGACATGGCCGGCCAGCCGCTCCGCCGTCGCCGGATCGAAGAGATCGGCGCTGTACTCCAGGGAGCCGGCGAGCTCTTCATCCCGCGGGGAAAGCTCCAGGGTGAGGTCGAGCTTGGCGACCCCCGCCGCCACCTCCTCCAGCCGCGCCGTCAGGCCCGGCAGCTTAAGCGCGGGCAGCGGCACGTCCATCAGCGACAGCATGGCCTGGAAGAGAGGAGCGCGCGACAGATCGCGGACCGGGGCCAGGGCTTCCACCAACTTGTCGAACGGCAGGTCCTGGTGTGAGTAGGCCGCCAGGGCGTCCTCCCGCACCCGCGCCATCAGGGCGGCGAACGGCGGCTCGCCCGCGAGGTCCGCGCGCAACACCAAGGTGTTGACGAAAAGGCCGACCACGGCCTCGGTCTCCAGGCGGTCGCGGCCCGCCACCGGCGCGCCGACGGCGAAAACCTCCTGGCCGCTCCAGCGACCGAGGACGGCTTCGAAGGCGGCGAGGAGGACCATGAACGGTGTGGCGCCGAGCCGTTGGCCGACCGCCTCCACGGCGGCGGCGAGGGGAGCCGCCACCGCCAGCGGCCGGAGCCCGCCCCGCGGGCTCAGGACCGGCGGCCGCGGCCGGTCGGCGGCAAGGGCGAGGTCCGCAATCCCCGCCAGGCGTGCGCGGCCGGCCGCCAGCCGCGCCGCCAGCGCCTCACCCTCCATCGAGGCTCGCTGCCAGAGGGCGAAATCGGCGATCTGGAGAGCCGGGGGAGGGAGCGGCTCGCCGCGGAGGAGCGCCCCCAGCTCGCGCAGCAGGAGCGCCAGCGACCAGCCGTCGACCGCGATGTGATGGAAGACGAGGAGGAGGGTGTGCGCCTCCGTTCCCCGGCGCAGCAGACGGGCCCGCACGACCGGCCCGCGAGCGAGGTCGAAGGGACGGCCGGCCTCCGCCGCGCCGAGGAGGCGGGCCTCGGTATCCCGCGGCTCGCGAGGGAGACCGGCGAGGTCGATCCACGGCAGCGGCAGGTCCGGCTCGGGATCGACTACCTGGACCGGTCCGCCGGCGCCCTCGGGAAAGCGGGTGCGCAGGGCTTCGTGCCGGCGGATCAGAGCGCCCAGCGCCCCTTTGAGCGCGGCGGGATCGAGCGGCCCGTCGAGGCGGATGGCGGCCGGTACGTTGTAACGCGGGCTCTCCGGCTCCAGCCGGTCGAGGAACCAGAGCCGCTGCTGGGCGTAGGAGAGCGGCGCCGGACCGTTGCGTGGCACCGGGCGGAGCGTTGCAGACAGCGGCGCCTCCTCCCCGGCGCGGCGCCGCGCCAACTCGGCGGCAAGGGCGGCCAGGGTCGGCCGGCGGAAGAAGTCGCCGAGCGGCAGGTCGACGCCGAGGCCTTCGCGGATTCGCGATAGGAGCCGGACCGCCAGCAGCGAATGTCCGCCCAGAGCAAAAAAGTCGTCGTCCGGTGCCGCCGGCCGGCCCAGCAGCTCGGCCCAGAGCTCCGACAAGACCCCCTCGAGCGGTGTGCGGGGCGCCACCGCCGGGCCGCCGGCCGGGGCCTCGGAAGGGTCGGGCAAGGCTTTGCGATTGAGCTTGCCGCTGGGAGTGCGGGGAAGGACGGCAAGGACGACGAAGACGGCAGGAACGAAAAACGCCGGGAGGCGGGCTTCCAGATAGGCGCGGAGCACGGCAGGCAGGTCCCCCGCCGAACTGCCGGTGGGCACCACCCAGGCGACCAGCCGCTGCCCCCCTCCCGGCTCGGGGCGGGCCGCGACGGCCGCCTCCGCCACCTCCGGATGAACGGCCAGAGCCGCCTCCACCTCTCCCGGCTCGATGCGGAAGCCGCGGATCTTTACCTGATCGTCCAGGCGGCCGAGGAAGGCGAGCTCGCCGCTCGGCAGGAGGCGTGCCAGGTCGCCCGTTCGATAAAGGCGCGCGCCTAGAGCGCCGATCGGATCAAGCTGGCGCGCGCCTGGCGCGCCGATCGGATCAAACTGTCGCGCTCCGGCCGGCCCCCAAGGATCGGGGAGGAACCGCTCGGCCGTCTGTTCCGGCCGCCCCAAGTACCCGCGCGCGAGCCCTGCCCCGCCCAGATAGAGCTCTCCCGGCACCCCGGGTGGCACCGGCTGCATGCGCCGGTCCAGCACGAGCGCCCGCTCGCCCGGCAGCGGCCGGCCGATCGGCGGCTCCTCCTCTCCCGTCCCCACCTCCGCCCAGGTCGAGTAGACCGTGGTCTCGGTAGGCCCATAGAGGTTGAGCACCCGCCGGCCCGAGGCGGCGAGCGCGCGGCCGAGCGGTCCGGGGAGCGGCTCGCCCGCCAGGTTGACAGTACGCACCGAGGCCGGTAGGGCATCCGCCCGCACCAGCTCCGCCGCGGCGGAGGGAACGGTATTGAGGAGCGTCACCCGGTCGCGCTCCGGCAGTCGCGGCAGCTCCAGGGCGTTCTCGGCGAGAATCACCGCCCCGCCCCGGGTCAGGGGAACGAACAGCTCGAAGACCGAGAGATCGAAACAGACCGAGGTGGCGGCGAGGACGCCCGCGATTTCGCCGTCGGCGTAGGCGCTCCGCGCCCAGGCCAGGAGGGCGGCGACGCTCCGCTCCTCGATGCCCACGCCTTTGGGCCGGCCCGTCGAGCCGGACGTGTAGATCACGGCAAAGAGCCGCCCGGGCCCGGTGGCTGGCGGAGGAGGGGCCGGCGCCGCCGGGATCGGATCGGCGCCGCGGTCGATGACCGCCGCGGCCCCTGCATCCTCCAACATCCAGGCGATCCGCTCCCGTGGGTGGGAGGGATCGAGGGGGAGGTAGGCGGCGCCGCAATGCAGCACGCCGAGGATTGCCGCCACCAGGTCCGGTGTCCGCGGCAGAAGGACGCCGACCCGGTCCTCCGGACCGATCCCCTGGTGCGCCAGCCGTGCCGCGAACCGCTCGGACCGCGCCGCCAGCTCGCGGTAGCTCACCTCCTCGTCGCCCCAGACGACCGCCGGAGCGGCCGGAGTCAGCTCCGACTGTGCCGCGAATCGCTCATCGATGGAGATCCAGGGGATGCCAGGGTCGCCGGGCTCGCGCTGCATCAGGAGCTGCCGGACCTCCGCGACGGGCAGCAGAGGCAGCTCCGCCGCCCGGTCCTCGGGCCTCGCCACCATCCCGGCGAGCAACGCGGCGAAGCAGCCGGCCCAGCGGACGACGGTCGCGGCGTCGAAAAGGTCGGCGTCGTAGCGCAGCGAACCGAGGAGGCCGCCGCGGCCCTCGATGAGGTAGAGCGCGAGATCGAGCGGGGCTCCAGGGACGTCGAGCGCCAGCGGCTCGATGACCATCGGCCCCAGGTGCAGCGGCTCTCCGGCGCTCCCCATCACCAGCGGAGCGAGCGCCTCGCCGCCGAGCCGATGCGGCCACTCCAGGACGAGGAGCGCCTGGAAGACCGGCGGCAGCGCGGAGTCGCGCCGCGGCTGCAAACGCTCCACCAGCAGCGGGAAGGGGAAGTCCTGATGGGCGAGCGCTCCCCGCAGCTCATCCCAGGCCCGCACAAGGAGCAGCCGCACGGTGGCCGCCTCGGCCGGTCCGCCGCGCAGGACCAGCGAATTGACCAGATTGGCCACCAGGCCCTCGACCTCGGGACGACTGCGGCAGGCGGCGGGCGTACCCACCAGCACCTCGTCCTGGCCGGAGAGCCGGCCGAGCAGGATCTGGAACGCGGTGAGCAGGACGGTGAACAGGGTCGCCCCCGCATCCCTGGCCAGGGCCTTCAAGCCCGACATCACGTCCGGCCCGACGGCCAGAGGGACGGCGGCGCCCCGGAAGCGCGCGACGGGCGGGCGGGGAAGGTCGGCCGGAAGCGCGAGCAACGGCAGCTCCCGCCCGCCCAGCCGGCGAACCCAGAACTCCCACAGCCGCTCTCCCTCGGGGCCGGCGAGCCGTTCGCGTTCGGCGGCCACGTGAGCGGCCCAGGAGCCGGCGGGGGGCAGCGCCGCCGCCGCCGCGGTCACGTCGGGACCAGCCACGAGCCGCGCCAGCTCGTCGAGCAGCACCACCATGGACCAGAGATCCAACGCAATATGGTGTGCCGCGACCACCAGCGCCCGCCGTCCCGCCGGCCCGAGAAGGAGCCGCACCCGCAGCACCGGACCCGCGGCGAGGTCGAACGGGCGCGCCGCCTCGGCCGCGACCCGCTCGCGCAGCTCTTCGCCCCCGCGGTCCGGCAGCCCTCGCTCGTCGATCAGCGCAAAGACTTCGTCCGCGGTTGGCAGCACCCGGGCAACCGGCTCGCCGCCGCGCTCCTCGTAGATCGTGCGCAGGATGGGATGGCGGCCGACCAGGGCGGCCACCGCGGCGCCGAGCCGATCCTCGTCCACGCCCGACCGCAACCAGGCCGCGAAGCCGAGGTGATAGGCGGTTCCCCCAGGGTCGAGCCGGTGCAGGAACCAGAGCGCCCGCTGGCCGTAGGAGAGAGGGAGTGACGTCGGAAGATCGGTAGTGGTTTCGTTTGCCTCCTCGCTCCTTCGGGCGCCTTCGGCAGCAGCCAGTCGCTGCGGGGCAAACGGAACCACAACCGGAAGATCCTGGACAAGGAGAGCGCCGCCGTCGCCGTCGGGGTGTCCTGCTGCTCTTTGCCAGCCCGTTGCCTTGCCCGCGATCTCCGCGAAGCTCGCCGTCAGCAGCTCCGGCAAGGGAAGGGCGATCCCGAAGCCGGTCTCCAGGGCGTGTTGCAGCTCGACAGCGGCGAGCGAGTCGAGGCCCAGAGAGACGAGAGGGAGGTCGTCTTTCATCTCTCCAGCCTGGCGGCCGAGGGCGTGTGCCAAAGCGAGCCTCATCGGCGCGAGGGCGGGGTCTCCCTCTCCCGAAAAGCGGGGGAGGGCAGGGGAGGGGGTTTCAGCAACGTCCCATGTCACAGCGGCGAGCGTCCGCGCCAGGAAGCCCTCGCGGCACGCCTGTCGTCGCACCTTTCCACTCGAGGTGCGTGGCAAGGTCTGGGGCGAAAGCAGGGCGATTCCATAGACTTCGGCCTCGTGTTCCTCGGCCACGGCGAAGCGCAGGGCCGCCATCGCCTCCGCCGCGTCCCCAGGGCGGAAGCGCCGTCCGACCTCCTGTACGACCGCGAGCCTCTCCCGGCCGTCGATCTCCAGGGCGAACGCGGCCCCGCCGGCCAACGCAAAGGCGGGATGGCTTGCCGCCACCGTCCGCTCCACGTCCTGCGGGTAGAGATTGCGGCCACGAATGACCAGCAGATCCTTGATCCGGCCGGTGACGAACAGCTCGCCGTCTTGCAAGTAGCCCAGATCGCCGGTGCGCAGCCAGGCCCCGCCCGCCTCCCCGGCGAGCCGCGCCCGGAGCGTTTGGGCGGTTTCTCGCGACCGGCCCCAGTAGCCGGCAGCCACCTGGGGACCAGCTACCCAGATCTCTCCGACTCGCCCGGCCTCCAGGCGCCGCCGCGAGCGCGGATGGACGACGGCCACCTCCGTCCCCGGCGCCACCTTGCCGCTGCCGGCGAGCTGGCGCCGCCTCCTCCCCGGCCGCGGCGGACGCACGCGGTGGCGTTCCATCTCCGCCTCGTCCACCTCCTGGACGACCGGCACCGTTGCGGGGGACGCCACCGAGACCAGCAGGGTAGCCTCGGCCAACCCGTAGCAGGGGCAGAGCGCTTCGGCGCGGAACCCGGCCGGAGCGAAGGCCCGGGCGAACTGCTCCAGCGTTTCCGCTCGCACCGGCTCGGCGCCGTTGAATGCCACCCGCCAGCGGCGCAGGTCGAGCGCGGTCCGCTCCTCCGGAGCGCTCCGTCGCACGCAGAGGTCGTAGGCGAAATCGGGTCCGCCGCTCAAGGTCGCGCCGTAACGCGCCACCGCCCGCAGCCAGCGCAGAGGACGCTGGAGGAAGGCGGTGGGTGACATCAGCACACAGCGCGCCCCCAGGACCACGGACTGGATCGCGATCCCGATCAGCCCCATGTCGTGGTAGAGCGGCAGCCACCCCAGGAGAACGTCGCGGTCGTCGAGCTTGACGGCGCTCGCGATCGCCGCGGCGTTCGCGAGCAGGTTGCCGTGGGTGACCATCACCCCTTTCGGATCGGAAGTCGAGCCCGAGGTGTACTGGAGAAAGGCGAGCGTCTCCGGGCCGGCGGCAGGTTCCCGCCAGTTCTCCTCCTCGCGGCATTCCTCCAAGGCCAGCCAGATTACTCCGGCGAGCTCGGGCAGTTCGGCCGCGGCTTGGCGCAGGCGGTCGAGGCCGGCGGCCGGTTCGAGGACGAAGCGCGGTGCCGCGTCCCGGACGATGGCGCGCAGGCGAGGGAGAGATCGTTCCGACCGGGGTGGGTAGGCGGGCACGGCCACGGCACCGGCGTAGAGGGAGCCGAAGAAGGCGGCTACGAAGTCGAGGCCGGGTGGGAAGAGGAGGAGAACCCGCTCTCCCGCGCCCGCGTGGCGCGCCAGCGAAGCCGCGATCGCCCGCGCCCGCCGGTCGAGCGCGCGGTAGGTCAGGCGCTCCGACTCCACCTCGCCATCGGCCAGGAAGGTGAAGGCCCGTCGCCCGGGATGGAGCGCGGCCTGGCCGCGAAGAGCCGCAACGAGAGAACGCGGCACCAAGCCGCGGGAAGGAAGCGGATCGGTCATTCGAATTGCGGTCACGACGGAGGGTCCTGCTGAAGGCGACGGCGGAACGACCGCAAGGCCTGGCGGGGAAGACGATCTGCGGCCCAACATGGCTGACCGCCAAGGCGGCTCTCAGAATGAGGGTGCTCGGAACGCAGCCTAATGGGACAGCTGGCGCGAGCCGGTCCTCGGGGAATGAATCGCTCGGTGATAGCCTCGACGGACTGCGGAGGGTGAAATGAGTCCATCTGAAAACGGAAACTGGTGGAGCCGGAATTGGAAGTGGTTCGTTCCGACGGGCTGCATGACGCTGATTTTGCTGGTGGGGGGCTGCGTCGGTTCGATCTTCATGGTGGCCACCACGGCGATGAAGTCGTCGGACGTCTACAAGGATGCGCTCGTCAAAGCCCAAGCGAATCCGGAGGTTGTCGAGGCGTTGGGCACTCCGATCACGACCGGCTTCTTCACCAACGGCAGCATCCACACCAGCGGTCCCACCGGAGACGCAGCTTTCTCGATCCCGCTCTCGGGTCCTAAAGGCAAAGCCACGATCCAGCTGGAAGCCAAGAAATCCGGCGGAGAGTGGACCTACTCGACGCTGGTTGTCGAGGTAGAGAACCCCAAGCGGCGAATCGATCTGCTGGCGGAGCCCGCGCCGGACGAATAGGGCCGCGGTCGCGACGGTGCGCCCGCCCCCTTACCGAAGGGGACGGGCGCGGGACCGTCTAATGTGAGGTCACCACGAATTTCGGCTGAAGCGACCTCAGGGCTCGAACGCCACCGTGCAGGTCTTGTCGGCGTCGAGGATCACCGGGGTCGAGAAGCCGGTCCCGGTACAGTCGCCGCCCCAGCCGCCGAACGAGCCCAAGGGACGGGCGAACAGCGTCAAGGTCGTGTTCTGCGCGAAGCTGACCGAGCAAGAGGCGTCGCAGAGCACGCCGGCCGGATTGCTGGTGACGGTGCCCTCGCCGCCGCCTTGAAAGATCAGCGTCAAGGTAAAGGAAGACGGTGGCGGCGGCACGAGCTCGAACGTCGCGACGCATTGGGTGTCGGCAAAGAGCGTGATTTCGCCGTCGTCGCAGTCCGCATCGCCGCTCCAACCGGCGAAGATCGAACCGTCGTTGGCGAGCGGGGTGAGCTCGACGCGAGTGGGGATCGGGAAGCCCGCAGAGCAGACGCCCGGGCAGTCGATTCCCGCTGGGGTGCTCACGACCCGACCGCCGCCGGTGCCCGCGAGCTCGACGCTCAAGGTTGCGGGCACCGCCGAGAGGTCGAATCGTGCGGTACAGAACTTGTCGCCGTCCGGCGTGAGCAGGCCGTCGGAGCAATCGACGTTGCCGCCGAAGCCGGTGAAGACCGAAGTCCCGAAAGGCTCCGCGACGAGCTGGACCGTCTGGGTGCCGTCGAAGTTGGCCGTGCAGGTGGCGCCGCAGTCAATACCCGCGGGGACGCTCACGACCCGGCCGCTTCCCAAGCCGAAGACCGCCACGTCGAGCTGGAACGGGCGGGAGATCGCGATCGTCACCACCGCCGTCGAGCACTCGACCGGCACGCCGTCGTCGCAGACCGCGTAGACGAAGGCGTCGTCCGCCGTCGCCTCGCCGTTATGGGTGTAGCTGAACGTGCCGTCGGCGAAAAGCGTCAGGGTACCGAATGCCGGTGCGGTCACCGGCGTCGTCGCCACCGAGAGAGCGCCGTTCTCGGCGTCCGAGTCGTTGGCGAGCAGGGAGGTCTCTCCCGAGAGCAGGGTGGTGACGGTCCCCCCTTGGGCGACGAAGGCTTCGTCGTCCACGGCGACCGGACGATCGTTGACCGGCAATACCGTGATCGAGACCGTCGCCGTGGCGCAGAGCTGCGGCGTCCCATCGTCGCAAACTTGATAGACGAAACTGTCGGCGGTTGTTTCGCTCCCGTCGTGGGAATAGCTGAAAGTGCCGTCGGCGGCGAGCGAAAGGGTGCCGTGGGCAGGGCCCGAGACCGGGGTCGTGTTCACGGTCAACGGATCGCCGTTAGGGTCGCTGTCGTTGGCGAGCACCGAGAAGGCGCCGGAGTCGAGGGCGGAAACCGTTCCGCCTTCATCGACCGTGGCGGCGTCCGCCCCGGCGATCGGCGCCCGGTTGAAGAAGTAACTGTCGAGGATCAGCTGAGCCTGCGTATCGACCAGCACGTCCCGCGCGAGAAAGGCGCCGGTCGCGACCGTTCCCTGGTCCAGTCGCAGGGTGCCGCTCGGAACGTAGAGGGAGAGCGCCACCCGGCCGCCATTGCCGATCTCCGCCGCCGACGGCGAGGAGAGCAGGCCGCCATCGGTGCCATTGATCCCGGCGACGTAGATCACCAGGTCGTGCGGCGAGACGCCGGACCCGGTTTGCGGGCCGAGCACGGCGCTCGAACCGGTCGCGAGCCGCTCTTCGATCTGCACCTCCGCCGCGGCGGCGAACAGGATCTGCGCGTTGCTGCCGGCGGACAGCGAGCGCAGGTCATAGGTGCCGCCGGAGAAAAGCAGCGTGCCGCCATTGCCGACGCTGACATTGCCGTATTCGCCGTCGGGGAGCAGAGCGTAGCCGCCGGCCGCGACCGTCACGTCGAGTCCGCCGCCGGGCGACGCGCTATGGAAAGGCGGCAGAGCGGCAAAAACCGGCAGGGCGAGGGGCGTGGCTTGCGCCCCGAGGATCGTGCCCTGGTTCTTGAGGATGTTGAAAGCGACGTCCCCTTGAACCAAGGCATTGTTCTTGATCCATATCCGGTTCGCTTGGAGATGCGATCCGGCCGAGGTGGAGGAGTGCGGATCGAGAGCGAGCTCATAGCCGCTCTCCAAGGTTTCGCCGCCCGCGGCGGCATTCACCACCACGTCGCCGCTCCAAACCTTCGCCTGGTTTTTGAGTCGGGCGCTGTTCGTCGCCACCACCACGGCCTGGGAAAACGCGGGATCGAGAGCGGCCGCCAAGGGTGCGGCGGGCAGCCAACCCAAGAGTGCAAAACCGCTGGCCAAAAAGAAAAACTTCGAGCGCATAGCGAATCCTCCCGTGGAAGTTACAGGTGGAAGTTGCCCATGGACGCCAAAGTAACCTCTCGACCGTACCGCCACGATTCGCGCGCGTCAAGTCCAGCAGAATCAGCAATATGTGCGGAACTACGCGAACCTGGAGCCGGTGGCTCGACCGATTGCGCAGTAGTTGCCCGAGGCGGATAGGAAGGCGGAGGTGTAGAAGTACCGGGTGACGGTTCCACCGGGTCACGCAGGGCGCTCGTCATCCTCGGACTGGGGGCTCTAGCCGCCTCGTCCGCCCTATCTCCCCAAATCCGCGATCGGTATGGCCCACAGCTCGCGGCCGTGGACGCCGTCTTCGGCTCCGGTGAAGATCTGGTCGCCGACGACCGTGAAGGGGCCGGGGCTGCTCGCGTCGGGTCCCGGGGCGATGTCGGAGAGCCGGAAGGTTCCTTCGGCGGTGCCGTCGCTACGCCACGGTTCGAGCCCTGCGATCCCGTCGTCGGCGGCGAAGACCACTCCGCCGGCCACCGGCTGCAAGCTCTGGGGCGCCGAGCCGAGTGGGCCGGGGCGCAAATCGACGACCAAGTGGGTGGTGCCAACGGTGCCGTCGCTGGTCCAAAGCTCCGTGCCGGTTTCGGGGCTGAATGCGAGAAAGAACAGCTTATTGCCCGCGACGGTCAACGCCTTCACCTGAAGCGGTACTCCGGAGAGCGTGAGGCCGCTCACATACGTCGTTCCGGCCGCCGTACCGTCGCTACGAAACAGGATCTCGGCCGGGCCGTCCGGCGTGTTGGTGACCTTGGCGAAAAAGTAGACCGCGCCGTGAAACGCGACCAGATTTCGCGGGCTCGAGCTTCCCGGCCCCGGTTCCAGATCCCTGACCCGGTGCGTACCGCGCCTCGTGCCGTTGGTGATCCACAGCTCTCGTCCGGTCTTGCCGTCGTCGGCGACGAAAAGCACGCGGCTGCCGAGGCGTACGAGCTCGGTCGGAGCCGAGCTCTTGCCGCGCCGCTCGGGTCCGAACGGCGGATAGTGCGGATCGTAGTCCGGATTCGGCTCGCTTCCTGGGTTGGTATCCGCGACCAAGCGGGTGCCCGCTTTCGTGCCGTCGGTCACGAACAGCTCGCGACCGGTCAGGAGATTCGAAGCGCCAAACAGGACGACCGGGCCGAGCGTGACGCCGGGACCCGGAGACGACGAAAGAATTACCTCCGCGCATTGCGAGCCGCCGCCGGGTCCTTGGAACGGGTTGAGGTCCGCGATTTGAAAAGTATCTCGGGGCTTGCCATTGCTGACCCAGGGCTCGCTCTTGCCCGGATCGCAGCGCACGGGCGAAGCGATGTGGCCGTTGAAGATCAGCTTGTCCCCGACGGTTCCGAGCGTCGAATATCCTTCGAGGTTGTAGAAGCGGGGTTTCAAGGCGTGGGTTCCCGCACGGGTACCGTCGGTCGCCCAGATTCGGAAGCTCGCATCGAAGTAGGCAAGGTTTCCGGCGAGCGAGAACGTATGCGGAATCAGACCCTCGCTCGTGCCCGGTTCGGAGTCGGGCGCGCTGCTGATCAGGTTCGTGCCGGACGGGGTCCCGTCGGAGGCGAACAATCGTTCGTTTCGCCCCTCGCCCTGGGCGAAGAACAGCAGCCGGTGGTCGAAGGCAATCTGCCCGAGCGGACCGGAGCCGCCGTTGGCCGACAGGATGTCGCGCAGGCGCTCCGCCGGGCGGTCTGAACCGTCGAGGCGCCACAGTTCGTGACCACCCCGGGAGATCAAGACCCCGTCCCGGAACGCCACCATCCCGTAAGGATCGGTAAGGGGACCGTCCCCAAGATCCACCCGATGGGTGCCGGCGGCCGTTCCGTCGGTGGTCCAGACGACCGGCCGGCGATCGTAGCTAAGGACGAAGAGGCGATCGAGACCCTCGACGACAACTTCGACGTCACCGCGCGGCGCGGGGAACCGAACGGTTGTTTCGGGCGTTCCCTCCGTGCGCCAGACCCCGTCTTGGGCCACGACGTAGACGGTCGAGCCGAGGCGCGTGACGGTAGGGCGGAACGCCGAGGCCACGTGGGCAAGCACGAGGGTGCCTTGGGAGGTACCGTCCGATCGCAGCCATTCGCCGTAGCCGAAGGTGGCGTAGAGAATCCCGTCGACCTCGAGGGTCGACTGGAAGTACGACTCCTGAACCAGCCCTGCCAAACTACGCACGATGCGAGTACCGGCTGGCGTACCGTCGCTCATCCAGAGATCGTCGCCATCGAGAAAATAGAGCGGTTCGGCGCCGGCCCCTGAATCTTCGAACTGAGACACCGCGTCGAATCGATGGAGAATCACGGTACCGCTCAGGGTGCCGTCGGAGCGCAGCAGAAAAGCGCCGGTATTGTTGTTGACTTTATAGATCAGGCCCTGTCCCGACGGCGTTGGCCGGATCAGGTAGGCGGCGCCGTACTGCCCGAAGTCGCAGATTCCAAGATCCCCGCAGAAGTCGGCGACCGCTCTCGTCCCTTCGCGGGTTCCGTCGCTGGTCCAGAGGATCGGTGCGGCGCTCGGGTGTTGGGTGAGAAACCAGATCGCGCCGCGCCACTCGATCCAGCTGCCGACGTGGCTGCCGCAGGCCCCCGGGCAGAGATCGGCAAACATCTCCTCGCCGCCCGGCGTGCCGTCGGTGCGCCAGATCTCTTGACCATACTCCCCGTTATCGGCAAGAAAGTAGAGAAGCCCGGCGAAGAAGCCCAAGAGCTCCGCACGCGAACCGGAGCGCCCGGGAGCGACGTCGGTCAGACGATAGGTGCCGGCCGGAGAGCCATCGGTCCGCCAAAGCTCGTAGCCGTGCTGGGGGTCGGCGGCGGGGAGATAGCGCACTCCCTCGTGCTCGACCCCGGCTAACAAAGAGAGCGAGAGCTGAGCGCTGTCAGGACCATCCGGCCCCGGGTGAAGATCCGCCACCAGGTGCGCTTCGGCGAACCCCGATGCGCTGGCCGTGAAAGTGAGAAGGATTCCGATCCGAGCGGCGCGCCCAGGGTGAAGAAAACGCATCGTGTCTACCTCGTTTTTTTCGCTGCCAGCCGAGGGTTCAATGCTATTGGAAAGAGGGAGGCCTTTCTGGGGATCTGACACGAGACGGGTTTACCGTGGGATCGGTGGTGCCCTGGCGATGCCGGGCACCTTCAGAATCGCGTCTCGCCAACCAGCTCCTCCCACAACCGCGAATCCACGTGCTGATACTCCCGCCAGTGGGTAATTTTCCCGTCCTGCACGCGGACGAGCACGGTGCCGTGGTAGCGATGGGTTCCTTCGTAGGTGTACTCGGCGGCGCCGACCTGCTGGTCCTTGTCGAAGAGGACGGTGTGCCATACGGTCGATTGCTCGCGGCCCTCGTCGTCGGCGAAGAAGCGGAACAGTTGTTCGCGGCCGGCGTGCGCGTAGCGCCAGGGATCGGAGTAGCGGACGTCCGGAGCGAAGAAGTCGGCTGCGGAAGCGTAGTCCTTACGCGCCCAGGCGGCGGCGAGGGCTTCGAGCATCGCGCGGAATTCGGTTTTCGTCATTGGGGGGTATCTCCCTTTGATGTTGCTTCCGCCGGAGGACGCAACCTCGGCAGCCAGCGGCCGGTGCTGGCCCGGTACCGCTCGTAATCCGCGCCGAAGACCCGTCGCAGGTGCGGCTCCTCGTAGAGGAGGACGACGAGGTGGAAGGTGAGGGCGACGAACGCGGCATAGCGGAGGAGGGCCGGGGTCTGGTACAGGGCGGCCCAGCCGAGGATCGTAGTCAGCACGCCGAGGTACATCGGGTTGCGGACGAAGCGGTAGAGCCCGCGGACGACGAGCTTCTTCGGCTCGTCGATCGGCGCCGGTGTGCCGCGCCCGAAGGTGGCGAAATCCCATACGCACCAGGTATAGATCGCTGC